>Ga0207422_1004116_pt1 | contig 12660 bp, 11 predicted proteins | sample MarCyaLeptolynsp_FD_187757 | JGI IMG/M metagenome (GOLD analysis project Ga0207422, IMG submission 187757) | Marine cyanobacterial communities from Panama - species 1 Leptolyngbya sp. (SPAdes) | ecosystem: Environmental > Aquatic > Marine > Unclassified | place: Panama: Panama City | collected...
GTCGCTCGCCGATGAACGCTCCGATCGCCCCGCCGGTGATCGTGGCCGCGAGCGCGAGCACGGTCCAGAACATGAGGCCAAGCAGGACCATGCCTGAGGCAAACGGCACCGAGGGCAGCACGAGCGCGCAGATCAATCCGACCGCAGCGCCGATCTGCCGACCGCCGCCGATGATCGCGGCAGTTCGCGTCTCGACGCGGGCCACCGCATCCGACTCGGCGCGGCCGAACATTCGGACCTGATAGCGCCCGGTGGGATTGCGCTTGGACAACGCGCGACCGTTCTCGATCTCGACTGCGGCCCGGAAGTCCCCCCGACGCACCCGAAGCTGAACGCCATGGCCACGACCCGCCGGTGAGTCGCACTCGACCTTGTAGCCATCCTGCTCGGGGAAGTGCCCTTGCCAGGTCTCCCGCGCCCACTCGACCATCTCGCGCACCTCGTCCCGCACCTGCGCGGGCGTGTGTCCGCTGCGAGGAACGGCCCAGCCGAACGGAGCAGTATCGTGTCGATCCAGCCGCACTACGACAGGATCAATTGTAGAGCGGACCCTCGCGGAATCCACTCCATCTCGGGACGATTGGTCCCAAACGAACGCGGTCGCTAGCTGGTCCAGCGGAAGCTGACGTAGGCCTTCATCACACCCTTGGCCTCGCCGCACATGAACGTCGTCTCGTAGCGATCGGTCTTGCCACGCAGCGTGGCTCGACCGTCCTTGTCGGTGCGCGTCAGCTCGGGCACCCACTTGGTGGTCTTGTCCTCGAGCGTCTTGACGCAGCTTTCGACCGTTTCGCTGTCGGGCAGATCGAACAGAAACTGACTCGAGAACAACCCGTTTTCGTCGAGCTCGGACCGCTTGAAGTCTTTCTTCGTGGCGTTCTCGAACATGGTTTCGCGGAACCACGGGGGATCGAGGAACCGCTCGCCGCGGTCGGCGGGCGCCTTGCCGTCTGCAGCCGGTGCGCCGCCGTCCGCCTTGGCATCGGGAGCCGCACCACCCTCGGCCTTGGCGTCGGCCTTGGCGTCGGCCTTGGCGTCCGCTTTGGCGTCGAACTTCGTCCCGCCGGTTTTCTTGCCCGCAGCCGCCTGACTCGGCCCGCCCTTTCCAGAACAGGCAACAGCCAGCACACAGCACGCCAACAGGGACGCGATTCGCATGGCGCTCACGGTACTACATCCTGGCGCCGAGGCTACCAAGACTAACGAGACGAACCCTCAAGGCGTGGGTTTTTGCGGCGGCGGGCGACGGATGCACCGGGCCGCGAGCGCAGCATCGGGGGTCACGTCGTCCAACAGGACCCACGGATCGGTCGGAATCGGACGCTGGCCGGTCCCCCGCTGGGCGGCAGCCCCCTCCACCGTCCAGAACGGACCGGGCCCGGCGAAGCTATCGCGGATCTTCCGAATGTCGGCGAGCGTCGGCAGCTCCCAATTGTCCGCCGTCTGGTCCTTCCATCCAACGGAGACGCCGTCGCAAAACGCAGTCGCCTCCGCCTGGTTGACCGCCTCCGCCACGCCGCCGAACACCTGGAGCATCTCGGGCGACGTGTGCACGAGCGGCACCGGTGGGGCCTCGTCGGGCACGGTCATCGGCGTCTCGTTCGGATCGACATCTCCCGCGCAGCGAAAGCCGACCTTCGTCTCCGGTCCCGTCGCCTCGCGGCGAAAGCTCGTGCGCCCGCCCTTGATCACGTTGCCCGCCTCGCGACCGCGCCGCGCCGCAAGCAACGGCCCGTCGGCGGCGCGGAAGTTCTGCACGAACTGCGCGAGCGGAAGATCGGGATCGAAGCGACTCGAGGTCCACTCGCGCGCGTTGGTTCCCATGCCGCGCAGTCCGAAGTAGCTGACGTCACCCGCCAAGCCACCAACCGGGACGAGCTCCGCGTGGTACTCGTCTCGAATCGCACCGCCCCACGGGAACGGTCGAGCGTCGGGACCCCGCGCCGCGTATTCCCATTCGGTCTCGGTCGGCAGTCGCGAGCCGGCGGCTTTGCAAAACGCGGTCGCTTGCTCGGCCGACACGCAGGTCTGCGGAAGCTTCGACGCGATGTTGGCCTCGACGTGCCCCACCGGGTTGGCGCCGTCCGGACAGGCCGCCCGCGTGCACTTCCCGGCCTTGACGCACTTGGCGTACTCCTCGCGCGACACCTCGTAGAGATCGATCCAAAAGCTGCCGACATCGGCGTGGCGCGGGGGCTGCTCGGCCCACTGGATCTTCGGAGTCTCCATCGCAGGGCTGGCGTCGTAGCGGTTGGGCGGATGCCCCATCACGAAGCGCCCTCCGGGAACCTGCACCTGCTGGACGTGGTCCTTCATTCGCAGGCGCATGCGCTCGCACGTACCGTCGGGAAGCCGACCGGTGCCGCGAGAACAGTTGGCCACCGCTTGTTCGTCGACGCCGGTGCGGTCCTCCACCGGTTTGGGTGCGGGTCCTTCGACACGCGAGGGCTCGGCCTGAGGCTGATCCATGGCCGCAAACCGAGCCTTGGGCGGCTCTCCGCAGCCCCCCACGGCAGCGATCACCGACGCGAGCAACAGGAAGCGACACGGCAGCGCGTTCACGCTCGGAGTGTAAACCGGGTGGGTCGGGACTCGTTCCGGCTGCGTGGCGACATGCCAACCCGGTTGGCTTTGCGGCCCTGCAAGGCTTTTGGGACCAACGCATCACACGTGTGATGAGCGCGACACGAAATTTCGTTCGTCGCGTGAATGACGCGGGGCCTTCGATCCATGAATGCCCTGTAACCAGTTCCGGTCTCGGTCAGTACTACTGCGTGGCGGCTTTTCCGCCTTGTTCATGCACCCTCCCAGGTCCAATCGATCCGAACAGGGTGCGAATCCCGTAGGCAAACCGGGCCGGACTGGCACGAACCGAGGGATCAAACAGACTGAAAAGGTACGCGTGACCCGGCCGACACGGGTCGAACAGAGGTAGCAAATGAGTCTTCGAGCGAATATCGACCATCTCGCGGCGGCCCAGGGCATCGAGGCCGTGACCGTCGCTTCTTCGGACCAACCCCGCATCTCGCGCGGGGACGACCGCTGGGGCGCTGTCCTCGACGCATCGATTGGGCTTCTCGGCAAAACGTCCGAGAAATCAATTCGACTCGTCGTCGGCAAATCCACCATCGTCGTCCAAACCGAGGGCGAGGAAACCGTCGCCGTCGTGCTTCCAACGGGGCATGCCATCGCGAAATCGCTGCGACGCATGATCCGTCGCATGTCGCGAAAGGTTCGCCCGCCGCTGCAGAAGCCGGCCGAGTCCCACGTGGCTCCCACGACGCCCGCCCCCGCTGCGGCCAGCTCCGTTCCGGCGGCAAGCCAGTCGAGCACGGCGATGGAGGTCGGCGCGACGTCGAGTGATCCGCTCCACAGCTCGTGGGGCTGAGCCGCTGAACGGTCAGACCGGGACAGCGGTCGGAGTCCCGGCTGACACCCCTTGCGAACTGCGCACCCCTTGGAGTCAGGGGTGCGCTTTTTTTTTGGGCGCTTAATCGTTCTTAAGGTTCCGGGGCCTTCGCGGCTCCGGCATGGACTCGAGTCCAGGTCCAGCAGGAGGCCTAATGGCCCTGCGTGAAGTCGTAGAACTCGGGATCTTCCACCGGCGGCAGGACGTCGCGACGCAGCAGAAGTGTCCGAACCGCCCAGACGTCGGAGAAAACCCGATATCGGAGCGCGGTTTGGTCGAGGTAGTCCACTCCCGCAGATCCGCCCGTCCCGGTTCTGCGTCCGATGACGCGCTCCACCATGCGGGCGTGGCGTTGGCGGAAAATCAGAAACGCCTGCTCGAGGGTGATGATCCCGTCCACCAGCTCGCGTGGCCACGCCAGCAGCGGTAGCTCACGGTAGCTTTCAATGTAAACGAGCGCAGCGCGGATCCGAGAGGCATCGCGTCGCTGGTCTTCGGGCTCATCCTTGGCGGTCAGGAACGCCTCGGCCTTGGTGATCTCGTCGGCATAGCGCTTCTCGAGCCGCGTGACGTCCTCGCCCGACAGCGCATGCTCGCGCGCGAGCTCGAGTTGGTGATCGCTCTGCTTGCGGTGGGCCTGCACGAACTCGGCAATGAACGCGGCAACCTTCGCCTCGTCGTCGTCCTGCTCCGGCGTCGATCCCTGGATCGGCGTACGGAACAACCACTGGCGCACCGCGTCACGCACCGTCGGCGTGTCCTCCAGTCGCGCCTGCACCCGCTGCAGCGCCGGGCTCGGGGTGCCGTCGGCGTTCTTGAGCGCGTCGAGGTACGAGTTTTCATGGCCGAGGTGCACGCGCTTGGCCGCGTCGAGCCCCATCAAGATCTCCATCTCGCGCAGCTGCGCGGACTGAAAGCCGCTGGCGGGGAACAGCTTGTCGCGAAATCCCAGGTAGTCCCGGGTCGTCATCGTCTCCATCAGCTCGAAGTGCTGCGCGACGTTGCGGAGCAGCACGCTCGTGCGTCGGATCGATCGCACCGCCGACGCGAGCGACTGCTCGGGCACCGGCACGCGAGCGAAGCAGTCGCGCAGCGCCGCGAGCTCGCGCAGGATCAGCTTGAACCACAGCTCGTCGATCTGGTGCACGGTGATGAAGAGCACCTCGTCGTTGGTCAACGCAGTGTCCGAGCCCTCGCGTCCGCCCTGCAGACTGAGTAGCTCCTCGACCTTGATGTAGTTCCAGTAGGTCGCCGGCTCCCGTGCCATCACCCGGGACGCTGCCACCGAGGAACGCGTCCCCGCAAGGGCAGCGGCGCAGCCGGGCCCGCGCACCGGTCCGCGCTCGTGCCTGCTCTCACGGCGCGGAGAGCCAATGCGGCTCGACCTGGCCCGAGGCGCCGGCTCCCTCGAGCTCGACGGTGCTCAACGCATGAATGTGCGGGCGCACGGCGGCAACGAGCTCTGCCGCCGCTCTACGGGCCCGTGGCGTGGTCACGATGACCACCGGGCCGCCCTCGGGACCGCCGCGAATCTGCTCGAGCCACTCCGCCCGTTCCTCGCCATCCATCGTGAGCACGATCCCTTCGTCGCGGGCCACCGTGGCTGCCAGCAAATCTTGCTCCGCGTCCGCATCGAGGCGGACCCAGCGGGGCGTGCCGACACGATGCAGCCCATCGACGAGCGGAGGCAGCCAGTGCGCGGCGAGACGCTCGCGAACCCGTGCCGGCAGCTCGGCGCGCTGGGCCGGGTCACGCAGGACCCGACTCTCCGCGATCGTCGACAGCACGGCGTGCAGCGGCGGCATCGGAATGCGCTCGCGCAAGAAGGCACGCATGACCGCCAGCAGGTCGCCGGGCTCGAGCGACTCCATTGCCTTGCGCACCACGACGGGATGGGTGCTGCGCAGCTCGTCGACGGCACGGTCGAGTTCCTGCAGGTCGACCAGCGCGGTCGCATGATCCATCACCGCGCGAAAGACCGCGACCGCCAGCGCGTCGTCGGACGGCTCGGGATCGATGGCGATCCGGGCGAGCAATCGATCGCCGAGACGAAGCTCGAGCTTGCCCGACGGTTGACTCGGGTCGACCTGCAGATCGAGGTCGGGCACCGTGACGCCCAGCGCGTTGCCGCAGCTCTCGTGCACCGCGGCGAGCGTGCGCTCGACCATTCTGGGATCGGGCGCGTCCTCGGGCGACATCGCGACGCGAATGTTGCGACTACGCTCGGCCTCCTCGACTCGCTGGCGTTGATTCGACACGCGCGTCGCAAGCACGAACGCAGCGGTGACGAGGGCAGTGGCCGTGGAGAGAAACGCAAGCGTGGGCATGGTCGGAACAAACGCGAGGACGACGAGAAGAGTGGACGGCACGAACAACATCGCCGGCTCGAGCCACGTGGCCAGCCCCGGCGAGGGCTCGCTTTCCCGATCGACGCGGGCAACGAGCACGCCGGCGCCGAGGCTGACGAGCAGCGCGGGGATCTGGGCGAGCAGGCCGTCGCCGATCGTGAGGCGACCGTAGACATCGAGACTGCCCCCGACGTCGAGGTCGTGGCGAAGGACGCCAATGGCCACACCGCCGGCGAGGTTGATGGCAGTGATCGCCAGACCAGCGATTGCGTCGCCCTTCACGAAGCGAACCGCACCGTCCATGGCTCCGTAGAAGTTCGACTTCTCGGCCAGTCTGGCGCGGCGGCGGGCCGCCTCGGCGGCCGAGATGAGACCGCCGCGCAGATCGGCCTCGATCGCAGCCTGGCGCCCGGGCAGAGCATCGAGGGCGAAGCGTGCGCCGACCTCGGCTACCCGCTCCGCGCCGCGGGCGATCACCAAGTACTGAACGATCGTGATGATCGCGAACATGACTCCGCCGACGATCAGGTCGCCGCGGACGACCACGCCGGCGAATGCGTCGATGACTCGGCCGGCGTCCGCCTGGGAGAGGATGAGGCGCGTGGTCGAAATGTTCAGCGCCAGCCGGAACAGGGTGACCAGCAGCAGCAGCGACGGAAAGCTGAGGAACTCCGCCGTGCGCCGGATACCGAGGCTGGCGACGAGCAGCAGCACCGCCCCCGACAGGCTGATCGAGAGCAACAGGTCGACCAACGCCGTGGGCAGCGGCACCAGCACGCACGCCAGGAGCGCGACGACGAGAAACGTCGGCGCAAGGCCGGGCAGCGCGCGCACCAGCACCTGCCCTCCGGAAAGGAGGGAGGTCGACCGCGGGATGTTCACGGGGGGGTAGAGGTTAACAACGGGGGTCGGCGGGCCCAAAAAAAGGGTGCCGGTGGGGGACTGCGAGCGCGAGCGCGACCGCGACCACGACCACGACCACGACCACGACCACGACCACGACCACGACCACGACTACGACCACGACTACGACCACGTTTGGACGTGATCGCGACGTGGTCGCTGGGTCGTCAGGCTACTGGCGAGCCGTTACAGGCCCGGGATTTTTTTGCCGAGGTCGATTGAGCCGTCTTTGCCAACTTTGACGGTGTTGCCGTCCTTGCTCTTGACCTCCACGCCGCCGTCTTTGCCGACCTTGACGTCGTCGCCTTCGTTGGCGCCCTTGCCCTTGACCTCGACGTCGCCATCTTTCGCGGTGACGTCACCGTCCTTGGCCTCGACCTTGGTGCCGTCCTTGTCGATGTCGACCTTGACCTCGTTGCCATTGGCGTCCTTGCCTTCGACCGCAACGTCGCCGTTGGCCTCGATCTTTGCCTCGTTGCCGGCGTCGTCCTTGGCCTCGATCACGGCGCCGCCGTCCTTGGCCTCGACCTTGGCCCCGGCCTCGCCTTCGGGAGCCGCGGCGGCTTCGTTGCCGCTGCCCGGATCGCCCGCGTCGCCGGCCTTGTCCGCCGCTTTGTCGCCGGCCTTGTCTTTGTCGCCCGCCTTGTCGCCCGCCTTGGCCTTGTCACCAGGCTTGCCTTCGACCGCACTTTTTTGCCCTTGGTCGCAGCCGGGCGCCGTGAACGCCAGAGCCAACAGGACCGCACCGAGAGTTCGAGTGGAGAGGAACATCGAATGGACGGTAGCCGCCGACCCGCACCCACGGGTGATTTTTTCTCGGCACCGCCGCGAAGGCCGCTCGGGACCGCGCAGCGCGGTCCATCCCAATGCTGATCCCGATCGGTAGGGAAGGCGCCTACCGAGCGTGGGGCATTGCTACATTGCCCACGTGGCGTCGCTCCACCGCACGATCGCTCGGCTCGGCGTCCGGCGTCAGCGACACATTCTCGGCCAAGAACGATCGCGCCTGAGCACCAACCGACTGCTCGGCGATGCCCGCGGGACCTTCGTCGCGTCGTTCTTTTTCACCTTCTTTGCGGCGATGTTCACCGACTTCATCGTCGCGACGTGGCGCGAGGCTCCAATGGTCCTCGGACCGCTCGAGCTCATTGGCGTCGGCGGGGCGGGGGCGCTCGTCATGGTCGGCGCCCGTGAAATCCGACAGCGCTCGCTGGTGGCCGGTCAGCCCGAGCCACGCCAGCTCGCCGCCGCGGTCGAGCACGAGCTCGACGTCGGTCAGGAGCGGCGCGCCGAGGTCGAGCGACTCGAGGTCTCGGCGCAACAGGCCTTCTGGGTCGAGGGTTCGCAGCGGCGCAGCCTGCTGCTCGACTGCGGCCCCGATGGCTGGGTGCTGCTCTCGCCCCCGGCGCAGGACACCGACCCGCTCCCCCCGCTGCGGCAGCGCTGGCGAATCGAGCGACTCCGCTGGACCCACGCGATCCTCTCGATCACCAGCCACGGACCGCCGATGGCCGCCACGATCCTCGACGTCCCCAACGAGACCTTCGAGGGCCTGGACGCGTGCGAGGTGCTCGACCGCGTGGAGCTCCCCGTGGGCTTGGCAGCAGCCCTGCCTTCCGCCGCCATGGGCTACCGCGCTTGAACGGCCGGTCGACAACGGGCATCGTTGCGGCATGCGACGTTGGCTCCTGATCGCGGCAGGGGTGGCGTGTGTTCCAACCGAAGATCCCGAGGACGATGCGGCGGTCGATACCGGCGCGATGCAGTCGAGCGGGAACGTCGACGAGTCCGGCGAGTCCGGCGAATCAGAGTCGACCGGCGGGGGCGACAGCACGGGCGAGCCGGGTGAGTGCGAGCCCGACGCGCTGCCCGCCGAGTACTCTGAAGTCGAGGGCTGTGGCGAGGCCCTCGGCAATGCGTTCTGCTCCGAGGGACAGGGCCACGTCCCGATCGGCACGGACATCGAGTGGGCCCACAATCCTCCGCACTCCGGACAGCACTTTCCGATGTGGGAGCTGTGGGGCGAGCACGAGTCCACGGTCGAACGGGGCTACTGGGTTCACAACATGGAACACGGCGGCATCGTGCTCGGCTATCGCTGCGCCGACGACTGCGACGCCGAGCTCGACGTGCTCCGGGAAGTCGTCGCCGCCCGACCGGACTCGCGAATCCTGCTGACCCCGGATGCGCTGCTCGAAGGCGAGCGATTCGCCGCCGTATCGTGGACCTGGGTCTACCGCTTCGACGAGCCGGATCTCGAGACCCTACTGTGCTTCGTCGACCAGCACTTCAACCACGCGCCCGAGGACGTCCCTTAGTTCTGCGCCCACAGGCACAGGTTGTTGCCGAAGCAGAACATCCCGTCGGGGCAGGTCTCGCCGCCGCCGCAGTCGATCTGACACTCCGGAAGCCCGTCGCCGGTGATGTCCTCGCACGCCGCGGTGGCGTTGCCGCCCGTCGGTAGGTCGGGGCAGTCGGCAACCTCGTTGCACGGGTAGGCGCAGACGGCTTCGGTGCCGCCCATCGTGCCCACGCAGAACTCGTCCGCGAGACACGCGGCGTCCGGGCTCGCGTTGATGCAGTCGTCGAAGCCTTCGGTCCCCGACGCGCTGTCGGGGTCGTACTCGACGATCTCGAGCGTGTAGTTGCCGCTGACGTTGAAGCCGTCGACGACGACGATGACCGTCTGGTCGGCCTCGAGCGCCAATCCCAGCCGCGAGGTGGTGTCTCCGCCGCCGACGTCGTCGTCGCACGCGAGCTCGTCACCATCGCAGCCATCGCGCACCGACACGATCGTGTCGAAGTCGGAGCCGCTCGTGTTGACCTCGTAGATCCCCGCCGACGGCGCGGTGAACTGAATTGCCTCGTCGTTGTTGTTGCCGTCTGCGCACCCAGGCGTGAAATCGTCGGATGCGCGCGCGGTGCTGCCCATCATCATGACGGGAGGAGATCCCGCGTTGTCGTCGGCACACGGGAGCAGCATGTCGCCGGTGTCGGTCGTGCTCGTCCCGGGATCGCTCGTCATGCCGTCGGTATCCGACGTGTCTGTGTCGCTCGCCTCCCCGGTGCTGGTGACGTCGTCGTCATCGTCGTCGTCGTCGTCGTCGTCGTCGTCGTCGTCGTCGTCGTCGTCGTCGCCCGAGGTGTTCGGGTTGGGCTCGGTGGTCCCACCCGGCGTCGTGGTCACCATGGGCGGAATCCCGGTGAGGTTGCCGGTCCCCGACGTGTCGCCGCCATCCCCCGTCGAGAGATCGGCTTGGTCGGGCGAACCGCATCCGAGCGCAATTGCTGCCGCGAACAAGGCAACGTGGCGTCGGTCGAGGAGTTGATCAATGGAAAGCGCGTCGAGCATGGGCAGACTCGTTCATCAAAAGCGCTGGAACGTAACAGCTGCATCGCATGTCGGATCGTCTCCTCGATGTCCGACGCCGTGAGATCGCGCGCACCTTTCCGGACAACGGCGCGCGCACCCTCGATCCCACAACGAGCCTCGACCGATCGCGTCGTTCGAGCGATAGTGAAGATGCGTCGATGCAACCTGACACTGCCCCGTCCGAGCCCGACCTTTTGTTCTCGCCGAGTGGAACGCCTCGTTCGTCGATGACCGGCGAACGCGACAAGGACTCGGTGCTGTTCAAGCTCGACGACGTCGCGCGCCAGCCGGCCGCGGCGATTCCTCAACCCATCGGTGAGGAGAGCTCGGGGCTGGTCGAGATCAAGAGCCTGCTGCAGGACGAGGCGCCCCAACAAGCTCCCAGCGCGCCCGCAGCCGGAGCTGCCGAGCGAGACAGCTCGGGGCTCGTCGACTTGAACAAGCTGCTCGCGGACGAAGAGGCGGCGAAGAAGGCCGAGCCCGAGGCACCGGTCGTGCCTCCGCTCGCGCCCACGGCATTGGTCGACGACGCGGTCGAGGCAGCCCCTGCCCCGCCCGCGATTCCTACGTGGATGCTCGTCGGGGTCATCGTGGCGCTCGCCGCCACGGTTGGGGTGTTGGCGCTGAAGTTGACCTGAGCGTCACTCGACGAAGAGGTTGCCGTCAGATCCGTCGCCGCCCGCCTGGTCGGCGGCTTGCGGGAACCCGAGCGTCGTGGTGCCTCCAAGGCCCCCAGTGACGTCGAGGGTCGCGAACACCACGTCGGTGTTGGGCGACGACAGGGAGATCGAACCTCCCGCTCCGCCCCCGCCAAAGCCGATCGACTCGCTGCAGTCGGTGTCGACCCCGCCGTCACCGCCGGAGGCATCGATCGTGCCGGTCACCGTGAGCGCACCGGTTGCCACGAGCGCGACTGCCCCGCCGCCGCCTCCACCTCCGGCTCCCTCGTCGTCGCTCGACTCCAAGAATGCGCCGAGCGCTCCGTCGATCTCGACCGAGCCGCCCCCACCGCCCCCACCGCCGATCAAGGGCGGCAAGCTGAGATGCGGCGCTCCGCCGGCGCCGGACGTCGCGCCGCCTCCGGCGGCACCGTCCAGGCCTCCGAGGATGTGCCCGCCACCGCCGCCCCCGGCTCCGCCGTAAAACGCATTGTTGGCGTCCGAAGCAATGCCCCCGGTCGCCGTGAACGCTCCAGGGCCATCGCCGTCACCCCCGTCGCGCGTTCCGGTTCCGCCCACGCCCGCGCCGACACCTCCGTCGAAGCCACCCGGCCCGCCGGCGCCGCCCTGACCGGCGACGTCGCAGACCTCGATCATCGTCTCGGGTGCGCCGCCGGGCTGGCCGGACACGTCGATCGTGCCCGCGATGAAGACGTCACCCTGGACTTGAATCTGCAGACGCTGGGTACCGACCACGGTGAGCAGGCCCCCCATCGGCACGTCGAGCCCGGTCACGTACCAGGTGGCCGTGGGCTGGTGCCAGCTCGCGACCGCGACTCCGTCCAGCGTCCCGGTGTTCGTATCGAACACATGGTCCCCGTCCAGCATGACGCTGGGGGCCGCCTGGCACGCATTGCTGCAAAAGTCGTAGTCCTCGCCGTTGTCGTCTTCGCACTCCTCGCCTGCGCTCTCGTTGACGACACCGTCCCCACACGTCGCGAGCGTGCAGTCGGCATTGCAATCGGCGGACTGGCCCATGTCGTCGCACGCCTCGTCCCCTTCGACCGCACCATTGCCGCAGACCGGATCGCCCCCCGTCGTCGTGGCGTCGTCGTCCGAGCCCGACCCCGTCGTTTCGCCGCTTCCCCCCGTGGTGTCATCGGCGTCCCCTGTCGTGGCCTCGGCATCCCCCGTGGTGTCGCCGGAGTCATCCGTCGGGTCGTCCGAGCCCGCGGATTCAGCCGTGCTCGAGTCAGCGGACTCCGCCGCGCCCGTGCTCCCGCCACCGGAGCTTGGTCCAGCCTCCGCTCCCGAGGCGCCGTCCGATCCAGCTTCGGTCTCGCTCTCGGGCTCGGCCGAGCCCGAATCGTCGGGACACCCGCCCAGCCCGAGGGCGAGGGTGGAGATCAACGCGGTGGTCCAACGTACGCAGGGCATAACTCGTGGTGGAAGAGACGGCCCGCCGCGAATGTGACGCGACGTTCCCCGGGGTCGGGTCGCAGCCGATGCGCTCGTGGTCCGAATGCCCGCAGAACGCCGATCCTCGGCCGTTGGCGGAACCGCGAGACCCCCCAACCAGCTCTGGACCGCGAATGCCTTCGCGGTTGCCGGCCTCACCGAGGCCGCGACGATGGGCAGTCCGTCGGCGCCGGCCGTAGGGAGAGGAAGGTGGGCGTGTCCGCGAGCGCGTCGATGTCGGCTGCGACCTCGCTCCACGATCGATCCGCCTCCGCCGAAACGACGACGAACTGGCACCGCCGATCGTCGTCGCCCGCCGCATCGACCCACGATGCATCGAAAGCGTCGAGGGGCTCACACCGGCTCCGGTTCCAACCGTCTTGCAGGGGAGCACCGAGCAGACGATCGTGCGTCGCGGTCACGACGACCCGATCGTGAGCCCGCCGATGCAGCGTCACGCCCGCGCATCTCTCATGACCACCGACGGCGCCACCACCGACGACCCGTCCG
>Ga0207422_1004121_pt1 | contig 12649 bp, 8 predicted proteins | sample MarCyaLeptolynsp_FD_187757 | JGI IMG/M metagenome (GOLD analysis project Ga0207422, IMG submission 187757) | Marine cyanobacterial communities from Panama - species 1 Leptolyngbya sp. (SPAdes) | ecosystem: Environmental > Aquatic > Marine > Unclassified | place: Panama: Panama City | collected...
AGGAATCCAATGCCGTGACCCTGCATGCCGACCGCAAGGACCAGTACGGCATGCCAATCCCCAATGTGCATTTCGACGATCACCCCAACGATGTCGCCATGCGCAACCACGCATACCAGCAGGGAGCTGCGGTCTACGATGCGGTGGGCGCAACGCGCACCTTCCCGACGCCGCCCTATCCCTCGACCCACAATCTTGGCACCAACCGGATGTCGGAGAAATCGAGTGACGGCGTGGTCAACAAATGGGGACAGACCCACGATATCGGCAATCTGTTCGTCTCCGACGGCAGCCAGTTTACAACAGGAGCTGCGGAGAACCCGACATTGACGATCGTTGCTCTGGCCATCCGTCAGGCCGACTATATCGCCGACCAGATGTCGAAAGGGGCGTTGTAGTTCCAAGACCGCTCCGGCTGCTGAAGAGCCGTGGTGCAAGGGGCCGGCCGCATCGTATGGTGCGGCCGGCTTCTGTTGTTTTGGTCCGGTGTGTTGTGTGTTTTTCGGCGCATGGAACAGTGCGACGGCGATGGATGATCTTGTGTCCGGATGTGCGCCTGCCTGCTTGACTGAATTCAGTTCACAAACTTTAGTAAGGTGATTGAAATCTTTTCAGGCGAGATGCGATGTCGACCGAGCCTTTGCTGGACCTCCGGCATTTGCAGATGATCCGGGCGATCGCGGAGCATGGCCGCGTGACCGATGCGGCGGAGCATCTGGGGCTGACACCGTCGGCCCTTTCCCACAGAATTCGCGAGGCGGAGCGCCGGCTTGATGTCGTTCTGTTCACGCGCATGCACAAACGCCTGCGCCTGACATCGGCGGGAGAACATCTTGCTGCAGTCGCCGAAAAGGTTCTGTCCGAGCTTGGCCGTGCGGAAGCGGATGTCCGGCGGATGAATGCCGGGGTCGAACATGTGGTTCGCATCGCGGTGGAGGCCTATTCCTCCTACCATTGGCTGCCCGGTTTCGTGACCTTCCTCAATCATCGTCATCCGCAGATTGACCTGCAGGTCATGGCCGGCGCCGGCCGTGAACCGACCCATGCTCTGGTCAATCGTTCGGTGGATCTGGCGGTCGTTTCGCAAGACTCAATCCAGGTCGGCGTGAAGACCCGGTTCCTGTTTTGTGACGAATTGCTGTTCATTATGAAACCCGGTCACCGCTGCGCAAAACGAAGGTTCATCTCCGGCCCGGACATTGTCGGCGAAAATTTCATCACTTTTGCAAAGACGCCCGAACCCGACCGCGAGTTTGCCAGATTGTTCCGACCGTCCGAGAGTTATCCGCGATGGCGAACGACGGTGGAACTGCCGGAAGCCATCATGGAGCTTGTCGCTGCCGGCCAGGGCACCAGCGTACTTGCCGGCTGGGCGGTCCGTCCCGCCATTGTTGCGGGCCGGCTTGCAGGCACACGCGTGGGACGGGAGGGTATTCCCGTCGACTGGCACGCCGCGATTCGCCTTGAGGACGATGGGGCGGGCCCGATTGCCGCCACAGCCGAAGCCCTGGCCGCCTGGTGCGCGCAGAACGGCGGTTTCGGATAGGCTGACGGGAGCAGGCGCCCGCCGAACTGTGCTATGATTTCAACCTGAGATTTTTTGGATCATAGGCATGGGGGGATGCCCGCGACGCCTCGATGCGTTTCCCGAAACTCTCGATTTCGAAACTTTCTTTCGTTTCGGTCAACTTGCCGGCGACGTAACCGAGAACCAGCCGTTTCCCGGTCCGGAAGCCGGTAGATGCGGACGTGACGTACCCGGCCAGATCTCCCTTGTGCAGGATTGGGTCGCTCGGCAGTGGGTCCGCATCGATGCCATCGACTTCAAAGCCGCAAAACGCCCAGGGCGGATCCTGATCTTTGATCGCGAGCAAAGCCTCTCGGCCGACGAAATCCGGTTTCCGGAAATCCACGAAACGGCCGAGCCCGGCATCGAAAGGTGTATATTCGGTTCCGAAATCGGCGCCCCAGCCATGATATCCCTTTTCCACGCGCATCGCATTGAGGGCATAGGACCCGAAATCGCGCAGGCCGAACGCGGTCCCGTTCGACGAGAGGGCGTCGTAAAGGGCCTCGAGGTCGGCTGACGCGACATGCAATTCCCAGCCCAGTTCGCCGACATAGGACACCCGCAACCCGGTCACGGCAATACCGGCAATCACCATTTCGGTGACCGACATCCAGGGTTGGGCCGCGCCGGACAGATCGGTATCGGTCAGGGGTTGCAGCAACCCGCGCGCCTTCGGCCCCATGACCAGAAGCGCAGCATCGCGTTCCGATCCCGACGTGAGAGTGACAGAGCCGTCGTCCGGCAAAAGGTCGGTGAGCCAGTCGAAGTCGCGTTGCACCGCAAGGGTGGGGCCGCACAGCAGGAAACGGTCCGGCGCAAGGCGCGCGATGGTCGCCTCCGACCAGATATGACCCTTGTGCGTCAGCATGTAGGACAGCCGGACCCGCCCGACCGACGGCATGGCGGAACAGAATACCTTGTCCAGACAGGTTTCGGCGCCTGGGCCGGTCGCCTCGTATTTGGCGAAGCCGCCGTGATCCATAACACCGACATGATCGCGCACGGCGAGGCATTCCGCGGCAACGTCCGTTCGCCACGGTTCGTCGTCGCGGAAACTAAGGTGTCCGTAGTCCGACACCTCCGACTGCCCTCCGCCTCCCGCGGTCTGAAACCAGAATGCCCGTTCCCATCCGCCGATCTGGCCGAAAACCGCACCTTTGCTCTTGAGCTTGTCGTAAAGGGGTGTTTGCCGGACCGGGCGCGCGGACTTCAGAATCCTGTGCGGATAGGGGATTGCATATTGCAATCCATAGAGTTCCGTTGCCCGTCCGACCGCGTAACCGGCGTTCGCCCAGTCTCCGAACCGGCGCGGATCCCAGGCGGCGAGATCCCACTCGGATTCCCCCTCCTGCACCCATTCGGTGATCGCCTTGCCGATGGCGGCGGAATGGGTAATGCCGATCTGAACGCCGGTCGCGTGATAGAAGTTCCTGCAGCCTGCTGCGGGACCGACCAGCGGCAGGCCGTCGGGCGCATAGGCGATCGGGCCGTTGACGAACCGTTGTGCCCCGGCCTCGCCGAGGATCGGCAGATGCGCGACCGTCGCGTCAAGAACTGCGGCGATATCATCGAACGCGTCGGGAAACAATTGGTGTGCGAAATCCTCCGGAGGTCCGGCCGGCCAGGCCGGGCGTCCGTCGTGGGCATAGGAACCGAGCAAGAGAGCATTGCCTTCCCGCCGGAGATAAAACCGGACGTCCGGATCGCGTACCAGGGGAAACAGATCCTTGGTCTCGGCAAGCGCCGGGATCTGATCGGTCACCAGATATTGGTGTTCCAGCGTCGCGACAGGCACTTGAAGTCCGGCCATGCCGGCGACCCGATCACCATAGAAGCCGGCCGCGTTGACAATGATTTCGCAGATGATCTCCCCCTTGTCCGTACTGATCCGCCAGTCTCCAGACGGTGTGCGGGCAATTGCCGTCACCCGGGTAAACCGGGCAATCGTCGCACCTCTGTCACGGGCACCCTTGGCGAGCGCCTGGGTGAGCTGGCTGGGGTCGATATCGCCTTCATAGGGATCGAAAATCCCGCCAATGACACCATTTTTTTGATCGGCCCGGGCACGATAGAACGGATGCATGGCCTCCATGTCAGATGGTGTGATGATCGATAGATCGAAGCCTGCCGATTTCGACACACCGGCCAGATGATGGAACAGATCCATTCGCTCGGTCGAGTGGGCCGGCCAGAACGCGCCGGTATGGCGATAGGTGATGGGCGAATCGACCGCCTCTCCGAGGTCTTTGTAGAGATGCCAGGCATAGTTCCCGGCCCGCATGCCGAGCCAACTGGTCGCATAGGTCGGAATATTGCCGGCGGCATGCCAGGTGGAACCGGATGTCAGTTCGTCCTTTTCCACCAGCAGGACGTCGCGAATGCCGGCGAGCGTCAGATGATAGGCAATGGACGCGCCGACGGCACCGCCGCCAATGATAGCGACCCGAGCGTGTGATGCCATGGTCAATGGTCCGACAGCAGCCGGCCGAAGCCCTTGATCCGGTCGTCGAGACCGACGGCGCGCAAGGTCTGCCAGTAGACGGCGGCATTGCAGGCGACAATCGGCTTGCCCAGTTCGCTTTCCAGCGCGTCGATCATGGCGACGACGGGAAGCGCCGTGCCAACCTGCAGGATGGCGTCGCAATCGCTTTCGGCGACAATCCGGAACACGGTGCGAATGTCCTCAAGCGGGGTTTCGCAGATTTCCGGCAGTGACGGCGCCTCTGTGCCCTTGATGGCGGCGACGTCGAACCCGGCCGCCTCGACATTGGTCTGGACCACGCGGTCGGTTTCCGCATTGAACGGCGTCACCACCGCGATTCGACTGGCGCCAAGGGTGCGCAGGGCGGCATGGTCAGCTTGCGACGCATTGAAAACGGGAATGCCGATCGCATCGGCTATGTCTGTTGTTCTCGCGGCCAGCTTGTCCACGCCGCCGGGTCCGGCATCCGTCGTCAGGCCGATCGCCAGCGCAACCGGATTGCAGTCCATGAGGACTCTTGCCTGCTCGACGACATCGTCGGAGATTGTCGCGCCGCCGAGCCGGAACCGTTGCATCTGGTTGGTGACACCGTCTGGCCGGAGCAATTCGAGTTCGGGTTGCACGACCGTGTTCATGGCCGGGGTCATGACGCCGATCACGGCGCGGGGGGCAAGTGTGTCAGTCATTGCTGGCTCCCTTCAGGGTTTGGTTGAGGCCGCGCATGCCGCCGATATAGATGTCGTCGCCGACAATTCGATCCAGGGCGGATTCCCGGTCCCGGTCGCAGTCGAAAGATCCCTCCCAGATGCCGAGTGTCTGGTCGGTTTCGGTGATGGCGATGAAGCGGTGAGTGGAGATGTAGTTCGACACCGCAAGCGGGCTTTCAAGGATGTCGTAAGTGTAGAAATGCTCCAGGTCGGAATGGGCAAGCAGGGTTTCACGAAACACTGATCCGTCGGCAATCGTCAGGTGTCGGATGGCGCCCACTTCCGATGCGCGTCCCGCGTTTTCCATGCGTGCGGCGCTGACGCCGGGGTTCCAGCGCGAGACGTGGTCGAAGGAACGGACCATGGCCCATACGCGTTCGACGGGGGCTTCGATGAGCATGCTGCGAAAAACCATCATGCGACTGCTCCTTCATGGTTGGGAAATTCCGGCAGGTGGATGGGGGTAGCCGCCCGAATGGCGGCTTCGGCCTCGCGGGAAAGGTGAGTCGGGTGATCTCTTGCCAGGATGTCCCGCACCCTGGCACCGGCGAGATCCCAGATGTCCGGTTTCTCGGCAGCAAGCCAGTCGTCGACCGATTGTCGATTGCCCAGGGACGGATAGACATAGTCCGTTTTCATGCGCCGGAGCGTTTGCGCCTCGCCGAGATAGTGTCCTTCTCCGCACACCACCCGTTCGATCATGTCGATGTCGAGCGTATCGGCACCGGTTTCGATCCCGCGAACCGAACGCAGGATGGCACCGCACATATCGTTGTCGATCACCAGCGCTTCCGGGGAGGCCACCATGATCGATGCCAGCATCCCGACCGACAGGTTGATCATGTCGGCGCCGGCTTGTGCGGCCAGGGCAACCGAATAGCCTTTTTCATAGCCGGCCTGCACGTCTGCGGTCTTGGAATCTGTCATCCCGGCGGAGACGGTGGAGGGCAATCCGAGGCCCGACAGCAATTGCGCCGCGGCGGCGTTGGCGATCGCGGATTCGCCACTGCCACCGGTCATGGCGCCGGTACGGAGATCCGAAATGAAGGGCATGAAGGCATAGATACAGGGACTTGCCGGCCGGATCATGTCGACCAGAACGAGGCCGGCCAGACATTCCGCAAGCCCCTGTGCCAGCGCTCCGGCCAGCGTAACGGGACTTGTGGCGCCGGCCTGACCGGCGGAGCAGATTTGCGGGATCATGCCGTGCTGCAGGCAGGTCTCAAGAGTGGTGCAGCCCTCGTCGGAAAAGCGCAGCGGCGGCACCACGTGCACGATCACCGCCAGACAGAACGGGTTTGTCCGAAAACCGCCAATCGTTCCAAGCGCGGTGTCGAACAGGTCCAGAACCGGGCGGATATGGCGCGCATCGTTGAAGCTGATGCCAATCGGCTTTGACGTCGCCTTCAGGCAGGCAAAGGCGGTGTTGATATCCTGTTCGAGCGGCGTTGCAAGGTCGCGGGCCACCACCGGTCGAATGCCGTAATGAATGTTGTCGCAGACGTCGAGCACACGCATCAGCGTGTAGAGATCGCGTAGACCGGATGGTCTGTAGCTGCCGTCCGACCCATCCAGAACCCGGACCGCGGCACCCCCGGTACCGATATGGACACGGCCCTGGCCGATGGTCAGGCCGGCAGAGGGGCGGAAGCCGGGCAGGTCTACCCGTATCGGCGCTCTCGAGAGCGCATCTTCGACCATGGGTTTGGGAAAACAGATCCGTTCGTCATGACGCACGTACGCGCCATGGGCGACCGCCCGTCGGATCAGATGTGCCGGCAGGTCCGACAGTCCGACCTTCGACAGAATGTCGAAAGCGGTGGCGACGATGTCTTTTTCCTGTGCAACTGAAAGCGGCCGAAGCCCGCCGCCCGAAGGCGGATCGGTGGTCGGCCGCATGGCATCGGCCTCCCTGAAGGCGCTGATTTTCCTGCGCGTCGCCGTTTTTCTGAGCCGTGTCACTGCCCTGCTCGCCGTCTTCCGTCACGGTTCAAAGCTAGGCAGAACAATGATATGAGAGCAATTCAATAAATCATCGGTTTTGATGAATGGATTTCATGTACGCGTTGGGAACGACCGGCGGTGTAGCCCGGGAATCTCTGAAAGCGCTTTTTCGCAGTGCGTTTGCATACCGTCCGGTTTAAGACGTCATCGATCGTCGCTCTTTGCAAATGGATTCGGGGATGTCCGGCATGTCTTTTCTTCGCGGCCTCTTGATCATTCCGCCGGTAGCTGCCGGTGTGGCCCTTGTCTATTTCGCGGTTTCCAATCGCCAGGAACCCGTTCGAGTCCTGCCGGAGGAGGTGGCTGCCTCCGCCCGCGTGATCAGTGTCAAGCGACAACTCTTTGTGCCCCGCATTTCCGGGTTCGGGACGGTCGAGCCTTCGCGAACCTGGAGTGCGATCGCCCAGGTCGCGGGGCGGGTGGACTATGTCAATCCGGTGTTTGTGCGCGGCGGACTTGTCAACAAGGGCGATGTTCTGGTGCGGATCGCGCAGGATGACTACGAACTGGCGATTGCCCAGTCGCAGGCCAATATTGAGAGCGCGGAAGCTCAGATCGAAGAGATGCAGCTTTCCCGGGAAACCACGAAACTGTCGCTGGACATCGAACGCGCGTCGCTGGAATTGGCCGAAAAAGAACTGGCCCGGCAAAAACAATTGGTTTCCCGGGGCACTGTGTCTGTGTCGAACCAGGATGATCAGCAGGCCGCGGTCCTGACCCAGCGCGCCCGCGTTCAGGATCAGGAAAACAAGCTCGCCCTGATCCCGGCTCAATTGAAGGCGCTTGAGCGTTCAAAGGCGGTTGCCGAGGCGGAGCTGAAGATTGCGCAACTCAACCTGGATCGCACCACCATCGCAGCGCCGTTCGACGGCCGTGTCGCGGAGGCCGATGCGGAGATCAGTCAGTTCATAGCAACGGGCGCCAAGATGGGATTACTCGATGGAATTGACGCGTCTGACATTGATGTACAGATCCCGCCGGCGCAAATGGGGGGATTTGTCCGGCTGGCGTTCCGGGCCCTGGCCAAACCGGGCGTCGAGCCGAAATTCGGCCGCGAGATCAACCTGCTGAGCGCCGTTGTCGGGATCGGCTTCACCGGATCGGGACCGATCTGGGAGGCCGATGTCAAACGTGTCAGCGACACGGTTGATCCTGAAACCCGGTCGCTTGGCGTGATTGTTTCGGTAAAGGATCCCTACAAGAACCTGAAAGCCGGCGTCAAACCGCCTCTGATCAAGGGCATGTTCACCAACGTGGAACTGCGTGCGCCCGCGGTTGACGATGTCGTGCTGTTGCCGCGAAATGCCATAAGGGATGGCCGCGTCAGGGTCGTCGGCGAAGACGGACGGTTGCAATTCGTCGTGGTGGAGCCGGTGTTTACATTTCGTGACGTCGCCGTTCTGGTCGAAGGCCCCGCCGACGGTACCAGGATCATCGTGAGCGATCTGTCTCCGGCCATTGACGGCATGCTGATCAATCCCGTCGACGATCAGGCGACACGTGAACGGCTGGACGCGCTGGCGCGGCCGAGCGGCACATCCGCAAGCGTCCGGGAGGCGGTGAAGTGATACGCTATTTCGCCGAACATCCGACCGCTGCCAATCTGATGATGGCGGCCTTTGTGATTCTGGGGCTGGCAACGGCGCCAAACCTGCTTCTGGAAACCTTTCCGCGCCTGTCGACCAAGGAGGTGGAGGTGCGCGTGGTCTATCCGGGCGCGTCGCCCAGCGATGTGGAGCGGGCGATATGCCGGCGTGTCGAGGACGCACTGCTGGGCATTGAAAACCTGCGCGAGGTGCGATGCGAGGCCCGGGAAAACGTTGCCATCACGACGGTGGAAATGCTGCAGGGCAAGGATATCGAGCAGTTTTTTTCCGATGTTCAGACCGAGATCGAGGCCATTACCGAATTTCCCGATTCGACCGAGGATCCGGTCGTTACACAGCTCGGCCGCACGGATTTTGTCGCCTCGCTGGCGATTACCGGGATAGATGAACGCACCGAACTCAAGGCCTATGCCGAGGACGTCAAGGACCGGATGCTGCGCTGGGGCGGCATTCCCCAGGTCGATATCAAGGGGTTTTCAGACCGCCAGTTCCGGATCGAGATCCAGGATTCGGCGGCCCGGGAACTCGGGCTCAGTCTCAGCGACATTGCCACCACCGTGTCGCGCCAGAACATTGACCTGCCGGCTGGCGAGATCATTTCCGAAAACGGTACGACATTGCTGCGGTTTTCCGACGAACGACTCGCGCTGGACGCTTATCGATCGATCATCGTCGCGTCCTCCGAGCGCGGTGGCCAGATCCAGCTTGGGGACATTGCAAACATCTCCGACAGGTTCGAGGATGAAGAGGTTGAAAACCGTCTCGATGGCGAAACCGCCGCGCTGCTCGATATCTCCAAGACCCGGACCGACGATACGCTTGAAGTCATTGAGCGCGTTCGCCTTTTCGTGGAAACGGAACAGGCGCGGGCGCCGCGCTCGGTTGCGCTGACAATCGTGCGCGACGGGTCCGCCGTCCTCTCCGACCGCCTGGAAATGCTCCTGATCAACGCGTTGCAGGGCATCGTCCTGGTGTTCGTGACCATGTGGCTGTTCTTTGGCATTCGCCAGGCCTTCTGGATCGGGATGGGCCTCCCGATCTCGTTTCTCGGCGCGCTGGCGATCATGGCCTATACCGGATTTTCGATTAACATGCTGACCATGGTCGGCCTGTTGATCGTCATCGGAATTCTGATGGATGATGCGATCGTCATTGCCGAAAACATCGCCACCAAACGCCAGGCCGGCCTGGCGCCGCTGGAAGCCGCGGTTGCAGGCACGAAACAGGTTTTGCCTGGTGTGATCTCGTCGTTTCTGACCACGGTCGCGATTTTCGGGTCCCTTGCCTTCATCAAGGGCGATCTCGGCGAATTGCTGCGGGTGATCCCGATCGTCATGATCATGGTTCTGGCCGTTTCACTGATCGAGGCCTTCTGGATCCTGCCCAATCACCTGTCGCACGGCGCCGACAAGAGCGGCAGCGGCGCGCAGGGGCTTGTGCCGAGGACGGTCGCTGCCGGCGTCAACTGGGTCCGCGATCATCTCGTCGGGCCGGGGGCGCGGCTCGCCGTGCGGTTTCGATATCTGACGCTTGGCATCGGCATCATGCTGTTCCTGTCGGCGGTCTCGATGATTGCCGGCGGGGTGGTCAAGTTCGAAGCCTTTCCAAGCATCGACGGAAATCAGCTGGAGGCCCGGATCGAATTGCCGGCCAGCGCACGGCTCGAAGACACCAGAGAGGTTGTCGACGCGGTGGTCAAGGCGTTGCAGCGGGTGGACGAACGGTTCGCGCCGGACAATGTCGACGGTGCGGATCTGGTGCGCAACGTGATTGTCCGGTTCAACGAAAACCAGGATGCCGGCACGACCGGCGCCTTTCTGGCAACGGTCAATGTCGACGTTCTCGAAGGCCCGTTCCGTGCCGCTTCGAACGAACAGATCCTGACGGCGTGGCGCGACGAACTGCCCGGCGATCTCGACGTGCGCCGCATCACCATCATTGAATCCGCACTTGGACCGGCTGGGCGGGCAATCGAGATTCGGCTGGCCCATTCCGATCTCGACGTGCTCGAGGCCGCATCGAACGATCTGCAGGCCTGGTTTTCCAATTATCGGGGCGCCTACAACATTGCCGACAATCTCGATATCGGAAAACCGGAACTGAAAATCTCCCTCAAGGACGGGGCCGGGGCCCTTGGTCTTGACGCCAAGATGATCGCCGACCAGGTGCGTGCCGCCTATTACGGAGTAACCGCGGCGGAAGTACAGGTCGGTGTCGAGACCTATGAAGTCGATGTCCGGGTTGCCGAAGACGACCGTTCGTCCCTTGGCGATCTCGACGATTTTTCAATCCAGACGCCGGCCGGCCACCGGGTGCCGCTTGCCGCCGTTGCCAACATCGTTCCGGACCGGGGTTTCACCCGTATCAACCGCATCGACCGTCGACCGACCGCGACCATTACCGGCGATGTTGAGACAGAGATCGCCAACGCCAATGAAATCGTGGCGGATACGCAAAAACGGTTCCTGCCAGGCCTGGTGGAAAAATATCCCGGTCTGGAGGTCGGCACCGAGGGGCAGAACGCTGAGGGCGCCAAGACACAATCGTCGATGATGACGTCGCTCGGTCTCGGTCTGATTGCCGTATTCCTGCTTTTGAGTTTTCAGTTCAAGTCCTACGCCGAACCGATCGTGGTCATGATCCTGATCCCGTTTGCACTGATCGGGGCGGTCTATGGTCACTATCTGCTTGGTATCAATTTCGCGCTGCCGAGCACGCTCGGCCTCATTTCATTGGCCGGTATCGTGGTCAACGATTCCATCCTTCTGGTGAATTTCATCAAGGATGAACATGATCCCGGGGTGACGTCGGTTGCCGAGGCGGCGCCGAAAGGGGCAATGGCCCGGTTTCGCGCCATTCTGCTCACGTCAGTGACAACGATTGCCGGTCTGATCCCGCTTCTGTTCGAAACCAGCCCGCAGGCGCAGATCCTGATCCCGCTGGTCGCATCGATTGCCTTTGGCCTGATTGCCACCACCTTGCTGATCGTGTTTGTGGTTCCTGCGTTCTACACGATCCTCGACGATTTTGGCCTGACTTCGCTGGCGGCGGAGCGGCGCAAACTGGCGCGCGAGGATGCGGCTCGGATGGTCGAAGCCGTATGAATCGGATTCATTTGCGTGAGTGCGGCTGGTCTGTTGGTTTGTGACATCGCCGATATCAACACCGGGGAACGATAACGAACGACCCGCGTAAACACGTCATGGCTGTGGATTGTCCCGGCCATCCAGAAATCCGCCTCAATTCGGCTCAGTGATTTGCCGGCTTCATTGTGGGTGGCCGGGACAATCCACAGCCATGACGTGTTGTGGGATACTGGGCGAAGTGCCTACAGGAAAGCGGTTGGAGGCCTGCGGGCGTGAGACAAAACAAACCCCACGAACCCTAGGGGTTCGCAAGCCCAACGGGCGCCGGGCGTCAGCCCGCCCCGTCGGAGGCCTGCGGCCGTGAGACAATTATCAAGACAATTCCACATCGTAAGTCAGGTCCGTGGTCACGAACACGCTCTGGCGCAGTTCGACCGGCCGGTCGCGAATATCGCGGGCGCGGCGGTCGACCCTCAACAGGGGCGCTCCCGGAGCGACATCAAGGGCCTTTGCCTGGCCTTTGTTGGCCGCGATTGCGCACAGTTTTTCCTCCGCTCTCAGGATGCTGATGTGAAATTCCTGCTGATAGAAGGGATATAATGCGTTCGGCAGTTCGGCCCGCGCGGCGACACCCGGAAACAGATCGGACCGCAGGATGACGATCTCCTGCGCGAGTGGCCGATTGTCGTATCGTCTTTGTCGTTTGATCTCGGTAACGATCAGAGGCGTCTCGGTTTCGAACAGGGTCTGCTCAGTCCTGGTGGCCGGACGGTCACTGATCCGGCTTTGCAGGGTTTCCGGCGCAATCCTCAGCCCATCCGGTGTCGACAGCCGGAAGAAGTGGAACATGGAGCGCTCCGGCGTGTCCGTCTTCACGTAGGTGCCGCGTCCCTGCTTGCGTTCGACGACGCCAAGGCTTTCAAGGTCGTTCAGCGCCTTGCGCACCGTTCCCTGACTGACCCCGAGCAGATCGCCAAGCTGAAATTCGCTCGGCAGCGCCGCGCCCGGCTTCCAGGTGCCGTCTTCGATCTGTGAGATCAGACGTTCCCGGACCATCTGGTAAAGGGGGACCGATTCAATACGCTTCAATGCCATCGATGCGCCGCTTTCTTTCGGTTCGATACGCGTTGGCCCGTCGGGGGACCGGCCGACATTCCGATAAATCCTGATTCCTCGAAATCAGCTCTTGAATA
>Ga0207422_1004123_pt1 | contig 12644 bp, 14 predicted proteins | sample MarCyaLeptolynsp_FD_187757 | JGI IMG/M metagenome (GOLD analysis project Ga0207422, IMG submission 187757) | Marine cyanobacterial communities from Panama - species 1 Leptolyngbya sp. (SPAdes) | ecosystem: Environmental > Aquatic > Marine > Unclassified | place: Panama: Panama City | collected...
GGCTCGTTATGGGCGGGCAAAACCAGCACTTCAGCCGGTAATTCGGCTTTCAGTTTCTCGCAGCTCTCCAGCCAATCGGACAGGGGATCAGCCTCGGGCTCGGTCGGGAAGACGGAGACATTGGACGAGATTTTCGGCAGCAGCTGATCGCCAGAGATCACAACATTCAAATCAGGACAGAACAGGCAGGAATGCTCCGGCGAGTGTCCATGACCGGTTATCACGCGCCAGGTCTTTGCGGCCATTTCAAATTCATCGCCGTCTTCGAGCCGGTGATAAGCATCTGGCATTTGCGACACCCCGCGGCCAAACCCGCCAAAGCGCGCGCGATACGTCTCAATATTGGCGTCATCCCAACCCGCCTGGCGGTAGAAGACCGTTCCCGCTTCCGGCGCTTTGCGCCCGGTATCAGCGACGAGCATGCGGCAAGTCACGTATTCCAGACGACTGATCCAGAATTGCGACTCCGGAAACTTGCGGCTGAGCCAACCCGCATTGCCGATATGGTCCGGGTGCATATGCGTAACGATGACCCGCCAGACAGGGCGTCCACCGAGTTTTTCTTCAAAGATCTTCCGCCAGGCCGCCTTCGTGTCATCCAACGGCATGCCGGTATCGACAATCGTCCAGCCTTTTTCGCCATCATCGATCAGCCATAGGTTGATCCATTGCAGCGAAAATGGCAGCGGCATGCGGACCCAATGCACGCCTGGAGCAACCTCCATCGTCGATCCAACGTCTGGTGTTGTCTCTCCGAAAGGGTAAGTCAGCGGCGCACGGCCCGAGGTTTTGCCTTCAAATCCATCCATGCCCTGAGTTTGGCATGCCCCGAGGCTGCCACCAACCATGACCTCACGGAAGGAACCAAAGCTGTTTTAGCGCGTATTCACTTTGCTGACTTTGGTGCCTTCAATGCTGACCCCGGCCATCAGGCCTCTCTGGTCAAAGATGAAGGCATAGGCGTCATCCTGCAGCGTTGACGAAGACAGATTCTCCGCGACGCCTGCATTGACGACGACGACAGTCGGTCCAACGCCGATTTCCCAGCCATCGGATTCTTCCAGATACTGCACGGCATTGTCATTCATCAGGAACACGGCATAGCCATAGGACTGCGCCCCCGCCTGTAACCCCCAGGAACCGGTGAAGGAGGTGTAATAGCCGGAGGTCGCGCCGCCCTGGCGCAGCTCACCTTCGCCATAGGCGCCGCCAAAGACCAGACCGGCCTTAACGATAGATGGGAAAATCAGCACGGCGCGGGATTTCTGGGAAATCGCAGCCGCCGCAGGATTATCGCGAACCAGTTGGTTTAACGCCTGAGAGCTCGAATTGGAGATATCAGCGCGCGAAGCGGGCGAGTTTGCAGTGCTTGCGCAGCCGCCCATCGCGGCAAGCCCCAAGACCGCGCTCGCGGCAAAAACATTTCTAAACAGTCCCATAGGATTCTCCTGTCTCTGTTCTGGGCCGGGCTTATGCCCCAGAATGAGACCCGTGGACAAGGTTTCTTATTTGTAACCTTTAACAAGCCACGACATTGACAGCGAGCCCGCCCTGGCTGGTTTCCTTGTACTTGGACGACATATCCAGACCGGTCTGCCGCATGGTTTCGATCACCTGATCGAGCGAGACTTTCCCCTGCCCGTCCTGATGCAGCGCAAGGCGCGCAGCATTGACCGCTTTCACCGTTCCGATCGCATTGCGCTCAATGCACGGAACCTGAACCAGGCCGCCGACCGGGTCACAGGTCAGACCCAGATTATGCTCCATGCCAATCTCTGCGGCTGCGAGGCACTGAACAGGGGTCGCGCCCCAGACCGCAGCGAGGCCACCTGCGGCCATGGAACAGGCCACGCCGACTTCGCCCTGACAGCCCATCTCTGCACCCGATATCGATGCGCGCTGTTTGTAGAGCAGTCCAATTCCGCCCGCGACCAATAAGAATCGCTGCGTCTTAATCCGGATCGGCGCGCCATCATCATCGCAGCAATAATGCCTCAGCACTGCCGGAAGGATGCCAGCGGCCCCATTGGTCGGCGCCGTCACAACGCGGCCACCGGCGGCATTTTCCTCGTTCACCGCCATCGCATAGACATTGAGCCAATCAAACAGCGCCTCGCGCTCATTCACGCCAGCCCCGGTTTTCAGTTTGCGATAAAGGTCCGGCGCGCGCCGTTTGACCTCAAGCCCGCCCGGAAGGATGCCTTCTGTATCCAGCCCACGATCAATGCAGGCGAGCATTGTGTCGGTGATGTGATCCAGCTGAGCCAGTGTATCCTCGCGTGGGCGACGCTGATCTTCATTGACCAGCATCAGGCGCCGGATCGACAAGCCGCTCTGATCGCACAGAGACAACAACTCAGCCGCCGAGCCAAAGGCATGCGGTGACCGAATTCCATCGTCAATGACATCACCCTTGGCGGGCCGCGACAATTGCCGCGCCGAAGCGATAAAGCCGCCGCCCGTGGAATAGTAGACCCGTTCGAAAATCGATTCCTGCAAGTCCGCAGCGGCGTACAGTCTGAGTGCCATGCCATTGGGATGAAGCTCTGGCACCAGATCACCGCGATAAACAATGTCCTTCAGCGCATGAAACCCGACCTCTGCTCCCCCAAACAGGGCGAGCGATTTGCCCGAAACCGCGCCGCGAAAAGCGGCCTCTGCTTCATCCGGGTCAGCCGTTTCTGGATCAAAACCAAGCAGGCCCAGGATCACCGCTTTGTCAGTACCGTGCCCCACGCCGGTAAGCGCCAGCGATCCTTGCAGCTCGACTTCAACCCGGGCGGCCTGCGACAGGAAGCCCGTCTTCGACGCCTCACGCAGGAAGCGCTTCGCGATACGCATCGGGCCGACTGTATGCGAGGAGGACGGCCCCAGTCCGACGCGAAACAAATCCAAGACTGAAAGCATTTTACACCGTTGCCCGCCAAACGAGCCTTACCCCTACGGCCCACTTGCAATCCGAGCAAGCCCGCGCAAGGCTGAGCAAAAATATACGGAGGAGCGCATGTCAAAACTCAATCGCCGAAACCTGCTCAAATCTGGCGCGGCCATCGCCGCGCTGAGCCCATTGGCAGCCTGTGCGGCTGGAACAGAACCAGAGGCGGCAGACGTGCCCGAGACCGACTCGACCGCCTCGGCTCCCGCCGGCGAGGCAGCCGATGCGAGCGGATACACAGCTCCGTCCATCCCCGACGGCCTCGCGCAGCTCGATATGCTGGCATCGGGTGAGACCACTTCGCTGGCCCTGACCCAGGCTGCAATCGACCGCTCCAAGGCGGCAAATGCGTTGATCAATGCCGTGGCATTCGAAACCTATGAGGACGCACTCGTTGAAGCCGAAACACCGCCCGAAGGGGCGTTTGGCGGGGTGCCGACCTTCATCAAGGACCTGCTCGACTGGAAGGGCGATCAGACCCTGTACGGATCCCGCGCGTTCCAGGGCTATATCGCTCCTGAGGATGCCGCATTTGCCAAAGCCTGGCGCAAGGCTGGCGTGATCAGCCTTGGCAAATCGACAACGCCGGAAATGGGCCTAATCTCCTCGACTGAGCCGCTGGTCACAGGCGCCACGCGCAATCCGTTTGACCTCAGTCGCATCCCGGGCGGCTCATCCGGTGGTGCTGCCGCTCTGGTGGCGGCGCGTGTTGTGCCGTTTGCGCATGCCAGTGATGGCGGCGGTTCGATCCGCATTCCTGCGGCCTGTTGCGGCTTGTTCGGGTTGAAGCCAAGCCGCGGCGCCCTGCCGATCAGCCGGGATTCCGGCGAAGTGGATATTTCCGTGAATCACGCCGTGACACTGACAGTGCGCGACAGCGCGGCGCTGTTCGCGGCGGCAGAGGCCGATATTGAGTCCGACCTGCCGAAAACCGGCAATATTACCGAAGCCACGACCCGACGGCTGAAAATCGCGTTCGCGCCGGATCCTGTGAACGGCGCATCGCTCGACAGCGCGACACGGGCGGGAATTGAGCGCACGGCGCAATTGTGCCGCGACCTGGGACATGAAGTCATCGATTTCGTCATGCCGGTGGACGGCGTCGAGTTCGGTGATCAGTTCCTGATGTATTGGGCCGCCGGCGCCGCTGCTTTTGCCCAAAGCGCCAGCCAGTTCTCAGGCAAGCCGGTCGGGCCGGACATTGTCGAACCCTGGACGCTCGGGCTCGCCGCCCAGTTCATGCAACGCCAAAACGAAATCGGCGACGTCATCGCCTATCTCAAGGCGTTTGAGGGGATCTATCATTCCTGGTTCGAGGATTTCGATGTCATCCTGACGCCGACCGTCTCGACCGTGGCGCCGAAGATTGGCGCTCAGGCGCCTGATGGCGACTATGAGACCGTGATGGAGAACGTGCTGAGCTTTGCCGCCTTCACCTCGCCAATGAACGTCGCCGGCGCCGCTTCGATGAGCGTACCGCTACAATGGAGCGATGATGGTCTGCCGATCGGATCCATGTTCTCGGCCCGGCGCGGGGATGATGGACTTCTGTTCGCGCTCGCCTATGAATTGGAGGACGCGCAGCCCTGGATTGACCGGCTGCCGACTTTCAAACCCGCCTGATCGGAGGATCCGGATGAATCGTACCGCAATGCTCGCCGCGCTCAGCGCGTCTGTCGGCCTGATCGGTTGCGCCAGCGCCGAAGTCGTCAACGCAGCGCCAGATCATTTCACGCTGAAGCTGGAAGCCGACACCGAATTGTCGCCGGATGAGGTCTGGGAGCGGTTGATCGATCCGAAATCCTGGTGGTTGCCGGATCACACCTATTCAGGCGACTCGGCTAATCTCTCGATCGATCCTGTCGCCGGCGGTCTGTGGCAGGAAACCTGGGACGGCGGTTCGGTCTGGCACGGGTCGGTGCTTCGCGCGGAGCCTGGCAAAATCCTGGTGCTCAACGCGCCGTTTGGGCCATTGCAGGATCTGGCCGTCACCTCGGTCTGGACGATCTCACTCGATGCGCAGGAGGGCGGCGGCACCCGGATCACGTTCGATCACGTCACCAATGGCAGCTCCGCCAGCGGGCTCGAAGGCATGGCGCCGGCGGTCGACTATGTGAAATCCGAAGCGCTCCAGAGCCTCGCTCGACCGCGCGACGAATAGGCCCCTGCCGCAAGGTCTGGCTTGCGGGCAGAGGCAAAGCCCGTAACTCTGACCCGTGAGAGAGGGTGGCCATGGCCGATTCAGAAATCGATCCAGACGTCCCGCTGCGACCGCTCACCCCGTTCCAGCAGGGCATGATCGCATTTGCCAGCGTCGCCATGGGCGCCGGCATGACGATCAATTTCGTGGTCGTCGCACCGCTCGCCCGCAAAGCCGGACTGACCGAGCTGCAAGTGGCGGGAATTCTCACCCTGTCAGCGCTGATCTATGCCCTGATGATCCCGCAATGGGGCCGCTGGGCCGATCGATTCGGACGCAAGCGCGTCATGGTCTTCTCGCTAATGGCGATGGGATTTGCCAATATGGCCTTCTTGTTCGCCCTGGAAGCGGCCCTGGCCGGGATGATTACCGGGCTGACCATGTTCTTCACCCTGGTCTTCGTCCGCATCTGGTTCGGGCTCCTGTCGCCCGGCCTGCAGCCCGCCAGCATGGCGGCGATGACGGATGCGACAACACCGACGACGCGCGCCGCTGGCCTCGGCATGCTCGGCGCGGCGATGAGCATTGGCTCGATCATCGGCCCGGCTGGCGCGGCGGTCCTTGCGCCATTTGGCGCGCTTGTCCCGCTCTGGGGCTCAATCGTGTTCTGCATCACCTGCGGTGTGTTAATCGCGTTCACTCTGCCGAAGAGTCGGTCAACCCGGCAAAGCGCTGAACGCCCGGCCCCGCTCGCCATGCGCGACGCCCGCGTGTTTCCGCATCTGGTTTTCCTGTTCACCTATTTCGTAGCGGTCGGCATGATCCAGCAAACACTGACCTGGTTTCTTGAAGACCGCTATCAGCTCGGTGAAGAGCGGACGGTGCTTTATGCAGGCATCGCCTTTGCCTGCCTGGCAGTGATGATGGTGATCATCCAGTTCGGCTATGTTCAGCCCCGCAAGCCCGACCCGCGCAGAATGCTTCCCATGGGACTGTTCCTTGTCGCGATTGGCTATGTGCTGGCCAATCTGCTGATGCCGTTCTGGGCAGTCTGTATCGCTTTCCTGATCGTCGGAGCCGGCGCCGCGCTGGCCGTGCCGGCTGCCAACGCACTGGGCAGCCTGTCAGTGGAGCGCCACGAACAAGGCTCTGCGGCGGCCCTGCTCGCGGCGGCTCCACCTTCGGGATTCATCTTCGGCCCGCTCCTCGGCGCTGGCCTGTACCAGATATCTGCGCCGCTGCCGCTTTATGCGTCTGCCATCGTAATGACGGCGCTCGGTCTGTACGCTGCTCTGGTGGTTGCCAAACGCCCGATTGGGGGCAGCTGATTACTCAGCCGGCACGAAAAAGAACGCATTCAGCTTATTGCCATCGAGATCTCTAAAATAAGCCGCATAGAAACCGCCGCCGCGATCGCCTGGCTTGCCTTCACAAGTTCCGCCTTGCTCCAACGCGATGGCATGCAAGCGATCCACTTGTTCTGCGCTCGACGCCTGCAGAGCCACCATGGTGCCATTGCCGACACTTGGCGCATTCCCGTCAAATGGCTGTGTGATCGCCACACCCGCCGGACCGCCAGGCTCGCCCCAGGCGATGAAGGTCTCTTCCTCCATCATCCGGCCAACGCCCATTTCCTTGCCAATCGCATCGTAGAACGCAGCATTCTTCTGCAGATCTGCGGTGCCGAGAGTCACATAACCAATCATTCCAGCCTCCTAGTTTGAGCCTGGAACATTACATGAACAAATCGCTTTGGCAAGCGCTACATCGCGCTGATGCCGCCATCCACTTTCAGCTCGATCCCGGTCACCAGCTTGCTCTCATCACTGGCCAGGTAGAGCACGGCATAAGCGATATCGTCCGGCTCACCGACTTTGCCCAATGGGATCTGACGACCGAGCTTAGCCAGCGCCTCTTCCTCGCCAAACATTTCCTTGGTGCGATCAAGGATGGGCGTGTTGATAAAGACCGGGTGGACCGAATTGGAGCGGATCTGACCGCCTGTCTTGGCACAGTGCAGCGCAATCGATTTCGACATATGCCGCACTGCCGCCTTGGCGGTGTTGTAAGAAACATAATTGCCACTGGCGATAATCCCGGCAATCGAGCTGATATTGATGATCGAGCCGAGGCCGTGATCACGCATGAGCGGGATCGCATACTTGCAGCCCAGAAAGATCGAATCGACATCAACCGTCATCACCTTCTGGAAGACCTCATAGTCTTCCTCCTCAACGCTGCCGAGCGATCCGATGCCGGCATTATTGACGAGAATATTGAGGCCGCCCATGGCGTCATGAGCTTCCTGGACCACCGTCTTCCAACGCTCGGCATCCGTGACATCGTGCTGCCAGGCAAAGGCGGTGCCGTCGCCGAGTTCGGCATTGATCTCGGCGGCAATCTTCTCAGCGCCTTCGCCATTAATGTCGGTAATCGCAACCTTTGCGCCTTCGCGCGCGAGCATCTTGGCTGTGGCTTCGCCGAGCCCCTGAGCGCCGCCGGTGATGATTGCTTTTTTTCCTGATACGCGGCCCATGCCTGCCCTCCGGTAGTGATTGATCTGGGGCTCAGATCACACGCAGCCGCAAGCGAAGCAAGCCCTGACGCGGCGGAGCAGGTCACAGGGATTTGAGCAATTGCGATTTGAGCTTGTTGCTGCCTTCACCGACATCAGGCTCAACAGAACAAGGACCCGACATGCGTATATTGCTTGGATCTCTGGTCGCCGCCATTGGCGCTGTGGCCGCCCTCAACCTGAACGGAGGCGCACAGACGCTTCAGGACGTGCCCTTGGCGACAGGAACGGTCTCTTCCCCCATTGTCGCCGAATTGTTCACCTCGCAAAGCTGCTCCTCCTGTCCACCGGCAGAGAAACTATTTGCCCAACTGGCCGAGCGCGACGACCTGATCGTTCTGGAATGGCATGTCGATTACTGGGACAAGCTGGTGCATGGCCGCGCCGGGGCCTGGAAAGACCCCTATTCTGACCCCGCATACACAAAACGTCAGCGTGATTATAATCGTGCCCTGCGCGGCACCGGCGCCGTCTACACGCCGCAAGCCGTGATCAATGGCACGCAGGAAACAGTCGGAAGCCGACCTAGCGAAGTCGGCGCCATCCTCGCCCCGGCCCAACATGCAACCACGGCGCTGACGATCAGCCCCGAGGGCGCGCGGACACGTGTCAGTATCGAAGACTATGTCCGCCCGCTGAAGCGCGAGGCGGATATCGTCCAGCTCACGCTATTGCCCGGTCAGACGACGTCCGTCCCGCGCGGCGAGAATCGCGGCGTAACGCTGTCGAGCAAGAATCTGGTGCTCGAGGCAAAAACAGTTGGTCGCTATGATGGCACTGCAACGTCTTTGACAATCCAGCCGCCATCCGGCGGTAAGGCTTGCGCCATCATCATCCAGGAGCGCAGCGGCAATCAGCTCGGACCGATCCTCGGCGCCTCTTATTGTAGTTGATCAGGCAATCTGATTGGCCAGACCGTCCATATAGGTTGCCAGTTCGACATCCAGCGCGGTGACACCATCCGCATCATGCGTGGTCAGTGTCACCTCGACCCGATTATAGACATTGAACCATTCCGGATGGTGATCCATTTGTTCGGCCTTCAGGGCACTCGCGGTCATGAAGGCGAAAGCTGACTTGAAGTCGGCAAACTTGAACGTCTTTTCGATCGCGTCGCGATCACCGGCCTTGACCGTCCAATCGGTGAGCTGACCTGTCGCGGCGGCGGCGCCAATCTTGTCTGCCATCACTCTGCCTCTTCTGTATCCTGCTGGGTTTCATGCACGAAATAGAGCCAGTCGCCATCCTCGGCAATGGCGGTGCGGACGCCCGGATAGGCTTCACCCGCACGAATGCGCGCGAGGCCCGGCTCTCCAACCAGTTCGCGCAAGCGGGCGCGGTCCGTGAAGGTCAGTTTTTCGGGCAATAATTGATCCGCCTCGAGCGCAGCGAAATCTGGCCAGATATACCAGGTCTGGTCACCGACTTGCCGCGTACCATAGGGCCCATCCAGCAGCCCGCCAAGCTTGGCCAGCGGATCAAACCCGGTCCGGCGCAGCAGGTCCCAGTGCACGCGATGTGCTTCCCCGGCAAAATTGGACACGAAATTCTCCTCGGCATTGGCGAGTCGAACAAGGCGAGAAAGCGAGTCGCGGTCGAGGACGTCACGAATGGCGGCGATCTTGGCGTCGACAGCCTCGGTCAGAAGCGGGACTTCCGTCGCAGCCTCGACCTCGACTGGAACCGTCACAGCTGGCGCCGCATCAACCTCGATACGCAGCACGGGAGAGCCATCATCGCTCCCGCATGCGGATAACAGTGCGATCAAACCAAGACTAATAACAGTTCTGATCATATGCCCTCAAAACCGGTTGCTTCACGCAAATCCTGCAAGAGTTGGGCCTCGTTCAGGACTTTAATCGTATGCATGCCCATAGCCCGCGCTGGTTTCAAATTGATTCCGAGATCGTCGAGATAGATGCAGCGCGCCGGATCGACATCGAGCGCCTCGCACATCAGGGCATAGATACGCGGATCAGGCTTTCGGATGCCAAGCTTTGAACTCTCAATGACATGATCAAAAACCGTCATGATTTCAGCGACTTTCTCAGCCTTGCTCGAGTCCGAACTCATGCCAACGCCTTTGCCCACGGGGGCATTATTGGTGATGCAGCCGACTTTCACATTTGCCTTGCAGGTCTTCAACGCCTCGACCACGGCCGGACGAATGTCGCCCGATAACAGGCCGAGAATATCCTTGCCCGGCACTTCGTGGCCCAATGCCTGGCTTTCGCTCCGGAACAGCGCGTCGAACTCCTCCGCCGTCACTTCCGAACGTTCGAGCTTGGCCCATGCATTTTCATGAATATTGCGGGCATTGACCGAGCGGACAAAATCCTTCGGCAATCCCTTTTCAACTTCATAGCGGGTGAAGGCCTCGAACGGCGAGGAGGTGAGAACCCCGCCAAAGTCCCAGATGACGGCCTGAAGGTCTGTGCTCATGGTCGGGCTCCTAGCGCGCGTCGATCAGGGTTTTTCTGGGCCGGGCTTCCATCTCTTCATGGCTCGCGGCTTCGAATCCAACCGCGTCGAGCAGGGCCTGATCGCGGTCTTCGCCCGGATTGTCGGTGGTCAGCAATCGGTCGCCGATAAAGATCGAGTTCGCGCCGGCCAGCAGCAGCAGAGCCTGCTCGCCTTCGCTCATACCCTCACGGCCGGCGGACAGGCGCACCCAGCTTTTCGGGAAGACAATCCGGCAGGTCGCAATCGCACGGGCCATTTCGGTAACGCTGACGGCGGGGCTTTCGCCGAGCGGCGTGCCCTTGATCGGCACCAGCATATTGATCGGCACACTTTCCGGGTGCGGGGTCAGCTTGGACAGCTCATGGATCAGGCCAATCCGGTCCTCCCGCCCCTCGCCCATGCCGAGAATGCCGCCGACGCAAAGTTTGACCCCGGCGCGGCGCGCCTTTCCGAGCGTGTCGATCCGGTCATCATAGGTCCGGGTGGTGACGACAGTGGTGTAATATTCCGGCGAGGTATCAAGATTGTGGTTGTAATAGTCGAGCCCGGCCTCTTTCAGCGCCTCGGCCTGCCCCTCTTCCAGCATGCCGAGCGTCACGCAGGTCTCCAGATCTTCTGCCTTTACTGCTGAGATCATCGCCGCGACTTTCGGCAAGTCACGATCTTTCAGTGAGCGCCAGCCTGCCCCCATGCAGAACCGGTCGGCACCGCCAGCCTTGGCGCGCTTGGCCGCAGCCACCACTTCGTCCAGAGGCATCAGCTTGTCCGCGTCGAGTCCAGTGCTGTGATGCGCCGACTGGCTACAATAACCGCAATCCTCAGGACAGCCGCCTGTTTTGATTGAGAGCAGCTGGCTCTTTTGCAGCTGGCCATCGGCCCAGTTCAGGCTTTTTACCTCCAACGCCTGGCCGACCAGCGCGTCGAGGGGTTGCTCGTAAATGTCCCGGATTTCGTCTTTCGTCCAATTATGACGCGGCAGATCAAATGGCATGGGGTCCTTATCCGATTATTCTATTCAGGTCTCTGATCGAGACGGTTGTCGTTCGGCCCGCCTTGTCCCCCACCTGCCGGTTGCTGGCAAGTGACAATCGTGTGCGGATCCGCACTGCCCTTTGGTCAAGGCCGGGAACGCGCAAACGCAGCGCACGGGCTCGACATGCGAGCGCGGCGATCTAGGTCTCACCCCATGTTAAATCGTGTTTTCCTGGCGCTGACCGCGCTGATCTTCTTCGCTTTCGGGCTCTGGTCCCTGATCGATCCGGTTGGGATGACGGCGCGGCTCGGCGTCGAACCAGGCGGCATATCCGGCGTGTTCGAGATGCGCGGCGTGTTCGGCGGGGTCAGCATCGGTGCCGCAGCCCTCTGCCTGCTCGGTGCGCTGCGTGAGCGGTTCGAGTTTGCCGCGCTGTGTTTCATCGCGGCCTATATGGGTGGCTATGTCATAGGCCGGGGCGCGTCTTTCTTCGCTGGCGATACCGCCCTGTCTTCAAACTGGTTTTTCGCCGGCTTCGAGGCCTTGATGTGCATCCTGGCGACCTATTTGATTGCCCGGCGACCTTGATAGTTACCCTGTCTGGAACAGGGCGATCTCTAATACCGGCAAAAAAAACTTTGTAAGAAATCCGACCTGCCCGAGACTAAGACCGGTATGAAGCCGAGTCAGACCGCAGATACGCTCTACCAGGAGGCCGCCGATCAGTTTGCGCACGCCATGCAAAGGCTGGCGCGGGCGACAGAGGCCAATGCCGAACGGCGGCTCGATCTGCTGCAGGACATGCATTTCCAATTGTGGAAGAGCCTGGCCTCGTTTGACAGCCGATGCAGCCTGAAGACCTGGGTGTACCGGGTCATTCACAATGTCGCGGCAAGTCATGTCGATCGCGAAAGACGCCACCCCGTCGCGGGCGTGGATTTCGCTGAGCTCGATCAGATGCCAGGTCTCACCGACTTGAGCGGCCTGATTGAGCGGGACGACGCGCTGGCAAAGCTTCATGCCTGGATCCGTAAACTCAAATCGACCGACCGTCAGATCATGACGCTCTATCTGGAAGATTTGAGTGCGGCCGAAATGTCGGAGGTGACAGGCTTCAAGCCAGGCGCGATTGCGACACGCGTATCGCGCCTGAAATCCAAACTTGCCCAAGACTTCAAGGAGGCATCAAAATGACAGAGCATGATCCCCTTCATGACCTCTGGGCGACGGACCAGGGAGAAAAGTTCACCATGTCCATTGCAGACCTCACCGCGCGCTCGGATCGATTCCGTTCGCGCATCCAACGTCGTAATCTGATCGAATACCTTGCCGCCGCGCTGGTGATCGGAACATTCGGATGGATGGCATACATCATACCGGTCTTGTCGGTCCGGATCGGCGCGGTTCTGATCATGCTGGCAGCGGTCTATATCAGCTGGCAGCTGCATCGCGTCGCATCGGTGTCAGCCGGCGAGAGCCCGGCCGATGACCTGGCCAGCGTACATCGCCGCGAGCTGGTGCGTCAGAGAGATGCCCTCAGATCCGTCTGGCGATGGTA
>Ga0207422_1004124_pt1 | contig 12640 bp, 10 predicted proteins | sample MarCyaLeptolynsp_FD_187757 | JGI IMG/M metagenome (GOLD analysis project Ga0207422, IMG submission 187757) | Marine cyanobacterial communities from Panama - species 1 Leptolyngbya sp. (SPAdes) | ecosystem: Environmental > Aquatic > Marine > Unclassified | place: Panama: Panama City | collected...
CCTTTTTCGACTGGCTGTGCGAAAACTGGCGCGACATTTTCGAGGGCGGACCGGCGCGCGTCGAAGCGGTCGCCCGGTGTTGCCGGGCCAAGGCCGATATCGTGGCCGAGGATGAACGCGAATCCGGGTCGCGGGCGCTGCTCAATCTGGGACACACATTCGGACACGCGCTGGAAGCCGCAACGGGATATTCTGGCACACTTATCCATGGCGAAGGCGTTGCGATCGGCATGGCCATGGCCTTCCGTTTTTCACAAAAACTCGGGCTTTGCGGCGAAAACGCAACCCGGTTCGTGACCGAGCATCTGCAATCGGTTGGATTGCCGACATCCCTCGCCCATTTCCGGGACGGCGCGCCGACGTCCAATGACCTGCTTGGTCTGATTCGTCAGGACAAGAAGGTCAGCCGCGGCGCACTGACATTCATTCTGACACGGGGGATCGGCGCCGCCTATGTGGCCACAGACGTCGATCCGGCTCCGGTTCTCGATTTTCTAAACGACGAGCAATCCGCATGACTATCGGCGATATCTGGTTTTCGGTTCTTTCGATCATCGCGCTGCTTGTGTTTTCCGCCTTCTTTTCCGGATCGGAGACCGCGCTCACCGCGGCGTCGCGCGCGCGCATGCTGCAATTGGTCAAGAGCGGCGACAACCGGGCCGGCATCGTCGAGACCCTGCTGCAGTCCAGGGAGCGGCTGATCGGAGCGCTGCTTTTGGGCAACAATCTGGTCAATATTTTCGCCTCGGCCCTGACCACAAGCCTGCTTTTGACCGTGTTCGGCGAAGCCGGCGTGGTTTATGCCACCTTGTTGATGACCGCGCTGGTCCTGATCTTCGCTGAGGTTCTGCCCAAAACCTGGGCGATCAGCAATCCCGACCGGTTTTCCCTCGCGGTTGCGCCGATCGTGCGAATTGCAGTCATTCTCTTTGCCCCGATCGTCAAGGGCGTCAGTCTGGTGGTGCGATTCGTCCTGCGGGTATGCGGTGTCGACGTGTCCGGTGTTTCGCTGGTCTCGGCCCATGAAGAGATCCGCGGCGCGGTCGATCTGCAACATCTCGAAGGCGGCCTCGTCAAGGACGAACGCGACCGGCTTGGCGGGCTCCTGGACCTGCGCGACCTCAACGTCTACGACGTCATGGTCCATCGCACCAACATGCAGACGCTGAACGCGGACGATCCGGCGGAAAAGCTGGTCGAACAGGTGCTTGCCAGCTCCTATACCAGGCTGCCGATCTGGCGCGATGACAACGACAATATTGTCGGCGTCGTGCATGCCAAGGATCTGCTGCGCTCGCTCAATGCTGTCGGCGGCGCGATCGACAATCTCGATTTCGCTTCGATCGCCAAACCACCATGGTTCGTCCCTGACACAACCAGCCTGCAGGACCAGCTCAACGCGTTCCTGAAGCGCAAGGGGCATTTTGCCCTGGTCGTGGACGAATATGGCGAAGTGATGGGCCTGGTCACCCTGGAGGATATTCTGGAGGAGATTGTCGGCGAAATCGCCGATGAGCACGACACCGTCGTCCAGGGCGTCAGACCGCAGGCGGACGGAGCGGTTCTCGTCGATGGATCCGTACCGATCCGGGACCTGAACCGGGCCTTCGACTGGGCGCTTCCCGACGACGAGGCGACCACCATTGCCGGCCTGGTGATTCACGAGGCCCGGATGATCCCCGAGGAACGCCAGGTTTTCACCTTTCACGGTTTCCGGTTCGTGGTATTGAAAAAACAGCGCAATCGCATCACCCAGTTGCGCATCATGCCCCTTGATGCGGTGCGTTAGAGCTCGGCGAGAACCGATCCGGCACAGCGCGCCGTGTCTCACCCGCTTTCCGACAAAAAAGACCAGCCGAAAGGCTGGTCAGTTGGAGTAATGTCGATGGGTTTGAGCGGGGTATTACGGCAGAAAATCTCATACGGCGGCACACGTGATAGGGAACGGCGACACCGGATTCGATCGGCACCTTCACGTGCTGTGTGACACGCGACTCACAAGGTGCTTACCGAGGTCCTTCCCAACGACACCGCAAAAGACTAGCGTTTTTCGACTGTGAATTCTCCCGCGAAACGGATCCGCTGTTTCACAAAATCGAGAGAGACTGCACGAAGCTGTGACCGCACCGGGACTGCTGACACCAAAGATGAGCAGGAGTGCGGATTTTCGTACGAGGCAACCGAATCGATCCTATGTCTTGGCTTCGTCCGGAGCCTGCGCCCGTATCGCCAGGGCATGCAGTCCGGATTGCAATTCCTCGTCCAGGGCCTCGTTCACAAGGCGATGGCATTGCAGCCGGCTCTTGTGTCGAAACAGTTCGGAAACGATTTCGATACGATAATGGGTCTCGCCGCCGGGTGCGGCGCCGGCATGGCCGGCATGCAGGTGGCTTTCGTCGACAACAGTCAACCGATCCGGCCGAAACCGGGTCGAGAGTGTTTGTTCGATGCGTTTTGCTCTGTTCATCGCCGTGACCATTTTGTAAGGATACCGTCTTGATTTCCGTGGAGGCGGGGCAGCCGCCAAACGTTTACACTTGTCAGTCCGAATCAGATCGTACGATTGACCGTCCGACCATAAACGAAGAGATCACAGCATCAGAATGAAGAGTCAATCTTCCATATTCGACAGCATCCGCGTCAAGCCGGACCAGGACCGCAGCGTCAAGGGCAAGGAGCCGAAGTGCCAGTGGGAAGGATGTCCGAATGCCGGAACCCACAAGGCGCCGATGGGGCGTGGGCAGGAAGGCAATTTCTTTCTGTTCTGCATCGACCACGTGCGGGAATACAACAAGTCCTACAATTATTTCACCGGCATGACCGACGACGCCGTCGCCAAATATCAGAAGGACTCGCTGACCGGCCACCGCCCAACATGGAAAATGGGCGTCAACGGGCGCCCCGACGAAGAAGACGAGGCGATCTATAATGCCAAGAAGGCCTGGGCCAGGAAACCGGAAGATCCGTTTGGTCTGTTTGGCGAAACCGATTCCAAGAAAACAGCCAGCAAGGCACCGAAACGTCGGGTTCGTTCCCTGGAGAAGAAGGCTTTCGACACACTGGACATGGACGAGACAACGGATCCGGAGCGAATCAAAACCCGCTATAAGGAACTAGTGAAGCGGCATCATCCCGATGCCAATGGCGGCGATCGTTCTTCGGAAGAGCGACTGCGGCAAATCATCCAAGCATACAATGTTCTGAAACAAGCAGGTTTCTGCTGACATCCGGGCTCAAGCACGATAAATGCTGTGCCACACAAAGATGTTGACGACATTTGTATGCCCTCCCGAACCATACTGACCGGACTGGACGTGAAAAAGCATGACCGATTTTAATGAACAAGAACAAAACCGTCCCGACCGGACTGTCTCCGTGCAGGAGACATTCGGGTTCGAGTCCAAGCTGACGGTGCCGGCTTATTCCGAAGCCAACGAATATGTTCCCGACCTCGATCCCGATTATCTGTTCGATCGCGAAACCACGTTGGCGATCCTGGCCGGTTTCGCCCACAATCGCCGTGTCATGATCACCGGCTATCACGGTACGGGCAAATCGACCCACATCGAACAGGTTGCGGCCCGTTTGAACTGGCCGTGTGTCCGGGTCAACCTGGACAGCCACATCAGCCGGATCGACCTGGTCGGCAAGGACGCCATCGTCGTCAAAGACGGAATGCAGGTGACGGAGTTCCGAGACGGAATCCTGCCCTGGGCGCTGAAGAACAATGTCGCGCTTGTTTTCGACGAATATGATGCCGGCCGCCCCGACGTGATGTTTGTCATCCAGCGTGTGCTGGAGGTCCAGGGCCGGCTGACCCTCCTCGACCAGAACAAGGTGATCCGGCCGCATCCGGCGTTCCGCCTGTTTGCAACCACCAACACGGTTGGTCTCGGCGATACCTCGGGCCTTTATCACGGCACACAGCAGATCAACCAGGGGCAGATGGACCGCTGGTCGATTGTGACCACCCTGAACTATCTGCCGCACGACAACGAAGTCGGGATCGTTCTGTCCAAGGCCAAGAGCTACGCCAAGGACGATGAGGGCCGGCAGACCGTCTCCAAGATGGTCTGGGTGGCCGACATGACCCGGAATGCGTTCATGAACGGCGATCTGTCGACCGTCATGAGCCCGCGGACCGTCATCACCTGGGCGGAAAACGCCGAAATCTTCGGTGATATCGGCTTCGCGTTCCGGGTGACGTTCCTGAACAAGTGCGATGAACTCGAACAAAAGGCGGTCGCCGAATTTTACCAGCGCGCCTTCAACGAGGAATTGCCGCAATCGGCCGCGAATGCCCTGACCGCTTAAACAGTGGCAGCCTGGGGTCTGTAGAAGGAAAATCGACCGTGGCAGCAAACGGAAAAGCTGAAGCGCCGGCGGAACCGCTCAAGCGGGCGATCGCGACGACCATGCGCGCGATCTCGGGCGATGCGAACCTGGAAGTGTCGTTTGCGACCGACCGGCCGAATCTGGCCGGGCACCAGGCACGGTTGCCCGAACCGGCCCGCAATACCGGCCCCGGCGATATTGCCATCACGCGCGGGCTTGCCGATTCCATGGCATTCCGGATCGGCTTCCACGATGCCGGCATTCACCGGGCAATGATGCCGCAGGGCACCAATGCCAAGGCGATTTTCGAGGCCGTTGAACAGGCGCGATGCGAATCGATCGGATGCCGCGATATGGACGGGGTCGCCAACAATCTCGGCGCCATGCTCGAGGACAAATATTACCGCGGCAATTTCCACGAGATCACCGATCGCGCCGATGCGCCGCTGGAAGAAGCGGTCTCGCTGATCGTGCGCCAGCGCGTGGCCGGATTACAACCGCCGCAAAGCGCGGAAAAGATTCTGGAGCTGTGGAGGCCGTGGATCGAGGAAAAGGCCTGTGATGCACTGGACAAGCTGACGGACAATCTTGAGGATCAGCGCGGCTTTGCCAATGCGATCAGGGATGTGATCGCGGCGCTCGACATGTCCGACGAGCTCGGTTCGGAGCAGGAAGAGGCGGACGAAGACGACGAGGGCGATGCCGCCCAGGACGCCGATCAGGACCAGCAGCAACAGGGCGAGGATTCCGAATCCGAAGACGAGAGCACGTCCCAGGAGGTCGAGGCGAGCGGCGAAGACCAGGAAGCCGGCGAATCGGAAATGTCGGACGACACCACGGACGATTTTCGCGACGACGAAAGCGATGTCGACGGTGATGACACCGGCGAGGCGTGGCGCCCGGAATATCCGATTTCCAACATGCCGCCGCAATTCGACTACCGGGTCTTTTCTTCGAAATTCGATGAAACCGTCCATGCCGAGGAGCTTTGCGATGCGGCGGAACTGGAACGCCTGCGCGGATTTCTCGACAAACAGCTGGCCAGCCTGCACGGCGCCGTCGCCCGGCTTGCCAACCGGCTGCAGCGCAAACTCATGGCACAGCAGAACCGGTCCTGGGAGTTCGACCAGGAAGAGGGCTGGCTCGACACGGCTCGCCTGACCCGCATCGTCACCGACCCGATGCAGCCGCTGGCCTTCAAACGCGAACAGGACATGAATTTCAAGGACACGGTCGTGACCATCCTGCTCGATAATTCCGGGTCGATGCGCGGTCGGCCGATCACTGTCGCCGCCACTTGCGCCGATATTCTGGCCCGCACCCTGGAGCGGTGTGGCGTCAAGGTCGAGATTCTCGGCTTTACCACGCGCGCGTGGAAAGGCGGTCAATCCCGGGAATCCTGGTTGCAGGCCGGCAAACCGGCGGGTCCGGGCCGGCTGAACGACCTCCGCCACATTGTCTACAAGGCCGCCGACGCGCCATGGCGGCGCGCGCGCAAGAATCTCGGCCTGATGATGCGTGAAGGTCTGTTGAAGGAGAACATCGACGGGGAAGCCCTGTCCTGGGCCCATGACCGGCTGGTCGTGCGTGGCGAGCAACGCAAGATCCTGATGATGATTTCGGACGGGGCGCCGGTCGATGATTCGACCCTGTCGGTCAATCCCGGCAACTACCTTGAGCGCCATCTGCGATATGTCATCGATGAAATCGAGACAAAGTCGCCGGTCGAACTGATCGCCATCGGCATTGGACACGATGTCACGCGCTATTACCGGCGGGCGGTCACGATTGTCGACGCCGAGGAGCTGGCGGGCGCGATCACCGACCAGCTTGCCGACCTGTTCGATGAACAACCCTCGCCGACGCAACGGGGCGGCCGGGGTCGGCGCGCGGCCTGACGAAGTTAATCGGATCGGCGGGGATCGGCGGATGACTGCCGATTGCCAGGCGTCGAACATGTAGGGGTCAGAGCGTGGCGGCAGTCAAAGGCAAACCCAACCGCTTGAAACGCGTCCGCTTGCCCCGGTACCAAACACTGCTTCTGTCTGCTCTGTTTGCAGGCGCCGGCCTGTTCCTGGCGTACCCTGACACCGGTACGGCGCAACCGGCAATCACATCCCAGCCAACACAGATCAAGGTCACCGCGCGCCCGCTCGCTTCCTTTCTCATCGGCGTCAGCGACAAGGTGCTGTTCGGCGATCTGGAATGGTTGGGGGGCATGGAATTGATCGCGTCCAACCGGCATTTCGGATCCCTGTCCGGCGTCAGCGTAAGCGAAGACGGCGACAGGTTGCTTGCCGTGACCGATAACGGGTTCTGGATCCGGGCAACCGTCGACAGCGATGCGGATGGCGCACCGACGGGCCTTTCAGACGTGCAGATCGCCCCCATGCTGGACGACAGGGGACGGGTTCTCAATCTGAAGGCATCGGCCGACGCGGAATCCGTCGAACGCGCGACCGTCGCCGGCAAGCCGGTCTATCTTGTGGCGTTCGAGCGCAACCACCGGGTGCGTGCCTACGATCGAACGCCGGACGCGTTTCCCGGCAAACCCCGCGCGTTTCCGACCCCGCGCGCCATTCGCAACCTGCGGGGAAACAAGGGACTGGAATCCATCGCCGTCGGCCTGCCGGGGTCCCCGAGCGAAGGCGTCACGATCATGATCGCGGAACGGGCGCGGAGATCCGGCGGGGACATCCCCGCGTGGGTGTCGCGGCCTGGCGGCGGATACCGGACGTTCCATATACCGACGATCGATGAATTCGACATCACAGACGCCGCGTTTCTTCCCGATGGCGATCTTTTGCTGCTGGAGCGCAGGTTCAGTTACAGCGGTGGAATTTTCATGCGGCTGCGCAGGCTTGCCGGGCACGATGTCCGAACCCGGAAACGGTCAGGCGGCCGCATCATCATGGTCGCCGATTTTACCCACCAGATCGACAATATGGAGGGTCTGGCGGTTCACCGATCGCGGACCGGCGACATTGTTCTGACCATCGTTTCCGACGACAATCGCTCCATCCTGCAGCGAAACCTGCTGCTGCGTTTCCGCCTGCGCAATCCGCCGCTGGAAACTAGGCCGCAACCCCGCCCGACGACGATCCCGTCCGCTCCGGCCTCGCTGACGGAATAAACGCGACAACGACGCGGTAGGGCGCCAGCAGTGTCAGGGCGACGAGCACCTTGACCACCAGATCGCCAAGCGCCCAGGACATCCATCGCGGCGCCTCCGCTGCAAACACACCAAGCAGCGGCGCGGCTTCAATGGCAAACCCGTCATTGGCGCCGAGCATGCCGAAACCGGCCGCAAACGCGAGGGAAAAGAACAAGGCGGTATCGACAACGGAACCGAGGACCGAGGAAACCAGCGGTGCCTGCCACCAGACGCGCTCGCGCAGGCGATTGAACACAAGAACGTCAAGCAACTGGGCGACCAGGAACGCGGTTCCCGACGCTATGGCGATCCGCGGCGAAGCCAAAACGACCGACAGGATCACCGCAAGTCCGAAGCCGATGAAGACAACGCGCCGGGCCAATGCGGGGCCCAGATGCCGGTTGGTCAGGTCCGTCACCAGGAACGCGGCGGGATAGGTGAAAGCGCCCCATGTCAACAGGTCCGCGAGGTTTATGCCGCCCAGGCCAACCATAACCGGAAACTGCACAAGATAGTTGGAGGCCGCGACAACGGCCACCATGGCCACGATCGCCACGGCAAAGCTTCGCCGTTCGCCCGTCATGCGCATATCCTGAATTTCGTGTTGAGAGACGTTTTGCCGAGGCGGCTTAAGCCGCCGTCGTTTCCGTCAGTTTGCGCTTGATCTGCCGTTTCAGCAGGACCGCGCGCGAGCCGAGTTCCGTATCGCGCGACTTGAGCAGAAACGCATCCAGGCCGCCGCGATGCTCAACAGTTCTCAATGCATGGGCTGTCACGCGCATGCGTACCTTGCGGCCCAGCGCATCGCTGAGCAGCGACACGTTGCAAAGATTGGGCAGAAAGCGGCGGCGCGACTTGTTGTTCGCATGGCTCACGTTGTTGCCGCTTTGTACGGATTTGCCTGTAAGTTCACAGCGACGCGCCATAATCTTGCCTTTCATAAACGACCCGCGCTCGGTCTTGCCCGGCGGGTATCTCTAACTCGGTGCCCAAGCGTCAAACGACCGCAATCATCGGTCCGCGCTCTGTTTCTCGACCAAATCGCCTTCCGCGCCGGATTGCGCGCATCGGTCAGTGCGATGATCTCGATTTCCTTGGAAAGTGCGGCTTTCTTAGTGACACGATTCGATTTCGTCAAGAAAAAGCTCGGCATTTCCGGGCTCCCGCCGTCATCGGCATCGAAATTCCTCGCGATTCAAACCTTTTCGCACGATGCGGGAAAAAAAGTTTCCTCAGGGACCGGTCCTTTCAAGCTGGTATTTCCACCAGTACGGCCACCGATTTTCCCGATCACTTCATGCATTTAGGGCGGAAAACTCATGGTTTTTTCCGACTGACTGCCTAGATAAGAAAGGGTGCCCATTTCCGGCCGGCATCAACACGTCATCACGAACACTCGTATTTTCTTAACCGCTCATACACTATAAGGACAAAATATGGGGCGACAAAAGGCGCATGCGAACGCTGGGTCCCGTGATGGCCTGACTCAACGACCTGACAACCCATGGCAGACCAATTGATGAAAACACTCGACTTGTCCCCTATTGCCAAGACCGGGCGTAATCCCGCAGCAGCCGGCAAAGTTGCGGCCGCAGGCATGCTTGCAATGGCATCAATGGCTCTGGCACCCGGCGCATCCGCCGGCAACGACGTCTCCGTTGCAGGCGACTACAGTATGTCAATCGCCGGCCTGCCGTTCGCCAAGGGGCGGCTGTCCATGGCGATCAAGGGCGACCTCTACGCCGCCCGTGCAAAAATCGCCACATGGGGCGTTGCCAAGATCATCGTTGAAAGCAAGACCTACGCGGAAGCGAGCGGCCGGTTCCGGCGCAGTGTCCGGCCGGCCAAATATTCTCTGGATTCCAAAACCGAAGAATACAATATGAACGTGCGCATGCGGCTGTCCGGCGGCGCGATCCGGAACCTCTCAGCCAAGCCGCCATTGCGCAAACTCCCCGACCGGGTGCCGGTGAGGGCCAGACACAAGGCCAACGTCCTCGATCCGCTCAGCGCCGCCATCATCCCCTACCGGATGAAGAACGGCAAGATCGGCAAGGACGCCTGCAAGAAAACGGTTCCGATTTTCGACGGCTGGTCCCGGTTCGACGTGAAACTGCACTTCCGCAGGTTCGCCGATGTCCGCACGGAAGGTTACAAGGGCAAGGCCGCAGTCTGCGGCGCGCGCTGGGTCCCGGTTGCGGGCCACCGACCGAACAAGAAGACCGTGATCTACCTGAAGGAAAACAAGGATCTGGAGGCCTGGCTGATCCCGGTTCCGGGAAGCAACTTTCTCATCCCCTATCGCATGTCCATCCGGACAAAATCCGGCAAGATGGTAATCCAGAACAAGCGCTTCGTCGTCAATGGCGGCAAGGGCAGCAAACACGCCCGCAAATAGCGCTTGCCCTGTTCAGGCGCTTGTCCGGTTCAGGCGAGAAATGCGGAAAACAATCACGCTTGAGCCGCTGGCGCCAACACCTCTCCCGGCCCCTCCGCACGCAGATTCTGGTGATCTTTTGGTCAGGCCGCACCGCGGCTGCCGTCATCGAACTGAAGTTTGTAGAGGTTGGCGTAAAGTCCGCCTTCCTGCAGCAATTCGTCGTGGGTGCCGGATTGCGTGACCCTGCCCTTGTCCATGACGTAGATGCGATTGGCGTTGCGGATCGTTGCTAGGCGATGCGCAATGACGATGGTGGTGCGGTGTTCCATCAGTCGGTCGAGCGCTTCCTGCACCTTTGATTCTGATTCCGCATCAAGCGAGGCCGTTGCCTCGTCGAGCAGCAGGATCGGCGCATCGCGCAGCATAGCGCGCGCAATCGCGACGCGCTGGCGCTGACCGCCGGACAATTTTGTGCCGCCCTCGCCGACATCGGATTCGTAGCCCTCGTCCTGTTCAAGGATGAATTCGTGGGCATGCGCGTTCCTCGCCGCCTGTTCGATTTCCGCCCGTGTTGCATCCGGTCGGCCCAGCGCAATGTTTTCCGCAATCGTGCCCTCGAACAGGTATGTATCCTGGGTGACGTAGGCAATTCCGTCACGCAGGGACCGTGCGGTTACATCCCAGATGTCGACGTCATCGATCAGCAATTGGCCGCCAGACGGCTCGACAAACCGTTCGATCAGGGAAAACACCGTCGATTTGCCGGCTCCCGACGGTCCGACCAGGGCGGTAACTTCGCCGGGCAGCGCAGTAAAGGACAGTCGGTTGAGGACGGATTCCCCGCTATAGGAGAATTCGAGGTCCCGGCATTCCACCCGGCCGCCGCCGATCGCGATCTCTCTGGCGTTGGGCCGGTCCACGACCTCGTGCGGCTCATCGAGAAAATCGAACAGCATCCTCGTCTGGACCAGGGCACCACTCAATGTCACATTCAGTCTGGCGAGCCGTTTGGCCGGCTCATAGGCCAGAAGCATGGCGGCGAGAAAGGAGGCGAATGTCCCCGGGCTCACACCGAAATCCGTGATCTGGGACCCGGCATAGATCAGCATGCTGGCAATCGCCAGCCCGCCCAGGGTTTCCATCATCGGACTGGTAAGGGCTTTCAGGGCAACGGCCTTGTTGGCTCGGTTTTTGACAACGTCGATGGAGCCGTAGGCGATATCGCGCATCCAGTTTTCAAGGTTGAACGCCTTGATGACCCGGATGCCGGTTTTTGTCTCCTTTGCCGTCGTCATGATCTTGGCGAACGAGTCCATCTCGACCCGAACGACCTTCTTCATTCTCCGGATCAGATGCGACACGCCGAGAATTGCCGGCGGCGCGGTCAGCATGGCAAAAACGCTCAGTTTCCAGTCCTGATAGATCATCACCCCGACCATTGCCAGCAGGGTCAGCGCATCCCGCCCGAAGCCGACAATGATCAGGTTCAGGACTTCCCGTGCCGCGTGCGCGCACCCGCCGATCCGCAGGGCGATTTCACCGAAATCGTATTTTTCGTAAAACGAGACCGACTGGCTGACCAGATTGTCGTAGACCTGCTTCTGCAGGCGGGCGACAATCGAATTGTTGATCCGGCCCATGATGATCAACTGGCCGTAGGTCGCTGTGCCCTTGACCAGATACAGTGCACAGATAGCGACGGCGATGCCGTAAACCCGGGCCTTGTCCCTGTCGATCAGCACGTCATCGATAATGTATTCGATCACCAGCGGCATGCCGCCCGAGGCCGCTGCGGTTATCGCCATCAGGCAGATGGCCAGAAAGTACTTTCTGGCATACAGCCGCGCCGTCCCCACGATGAGCCGGCGAAGGGTCGCAAGATGCTCGCCCCTATTTGGATCGGACAGGAGTTTCAGCGGATCAATCCCGGTTGGTGCATTCGTTGCCAGTCCGTTACTGTGTCTTGTACACGCGCGCAACCTGTCGCGCGCGCAATTGGGTGCAAATTGACGTCAGAGCTTTTTGCCCGGCAGGAAACGTACACTCGGACAAGGCCTGAAAATCACAAGTCGCGCGCCCGATCACACACGGTTTGAAGGGCCGCGGGCAAAAAATCAATCCGGCCGGCGTTGCAATCAATTGCCGCAGCGCCGTGATTTCGCTAAAAGGGACCTCACGTCCTCGTAGCTCAGCAGGATAGAGCAACTGCCTCCTAAGCAGTAGGTCACAGGTTCGAATCCTGTCGAGGACGCCAGTTTTGCTCCGCCCGTTCCCAAGCGACATGGAAAGACGTCGCAAGGCAAGAGCGGGCATCGGACCCGCGCAAAGCCCGTTCAATGCCTGCAGCACGCACAGACAGTTCTGCTTCCGGACCGTCATTGTTGGCAAGCCTGGCTCTCCTGCTTGTGGTCGTTCCGGCCACGGCCGAAGATGGAATCCCGCTGTCATCGTGCAATGAGATGCAACGGGAGCGAGTTGCAGACGAGGATGCGCGCCTGCATACGACGAACAACGGCGTCCTCGCACTTTCCGACGGAACACAGTTGCGCCTCGCTGACACGATTCCAGCCCACCGGCTGCCGGATATTGCCGACACGACCCGCATCCGGCTGCGCGAGGCCCGGGCGAACATGACGGCTTCCATACTCTCTGTACGGTCCCTGATCGCCTGCGCGCTGGCTCCCGATCCGGACCGCTATGGCCGGATCCTTGGCGACGCGGTGGATCCTAAACATCCGTTTTCATTGCGCCGGCATCTGATCGCCGAAGGC
>Ga0207422_1004126_pt1 | contig 12637 bp, 10 predicted proteins | sample MarCyaLeptolynsp_FD_187757 | JGI IMG/M metagenome (GOLD analysis project Ga0207422, IMG submission 187757) | Marine cyanobacterial communities from Panama - species 1 Leptolyngbya sp. (SPAdes) | ecosystem: Environmental > Aquatic > Marine > Unclassified | place: Panama: Panama City | collected...
ATTCCCTCCCGGGGCGCAGTAGGTAAGCGCCCTGTCCGGGGCACACGCGGCCCCGCTGCGCAGGACCGTTATTCGCTTCAACACAGTCCGAATAAGCAGGTTCCTGCACCCGAAGCACCGGTAGCTCAGCTGGATAGAGCACCAGACTACGAATCTGGGGGTCGGGGGTTCGAATCCTCCCCGGTGCGCCATATTTTCCAATGTTGCCACTAAGCCGTTCCGCGCACGACCAGCTTGTAGCCGAGGTCTATGACTTTCCTGGCTCTTGCGGCGTCCGGGTCGAGCAGTGCCTTGGCTGAAGCGACGCCGATAGCTTTGCCGGGAACTTCGATCGTAGTCAGGTCGAAGCCGGAGGGTCTTGCCACGTCGAAGCCGCCAAAACCCGACACAGCGAGGTCACCGGGCACCTCGATATTGCGCCGCCTCGCTTCGCAAAGGACACCAACCGCGACCGTGTCGCTGACGCACATGACCGCGTCAGTATGCGGATTATCATTCAGACACTGATCGAAAAATGCAGCCCCCAATTCGATACCGGACGGCATGCGCTGTTCTTCACCGGGCCACGTGACCGGTGCCAAGCCGGCAGCAAGAAGAGCGGCCTCATATCCTTCGCGTCGGCGGCGCCCGCGCGCATCCAGGAAGCCACCTCCTCCCAGAAAGGCGATGTTCTTCCGGCCGCTGTCGATGAGGTGCAGCGCCATGTCGCGTCCAGCCTGAAAATTCGAAAAGCCGACAGCGATGTCGAGAGGCGCGGACGGCAACTGCCAGATCTCGACAACGGGGATGGTGAGGGATTTGAGGAGTTTCGACGTACCGGCAGAATGGGATGTGCTTGTCAGAACGATCCCGTCAGGCCGGCGCGCGAGCAGGGCGCGCAAGGCATCTTCTTCAACGTCCGGATCATAACCCGTGCTGGTTAGCAGGAGTTCATACCCGGCTGCGCGGAGCGTGCCCGACAAGCCGTCCAGGGTCGATGCAAATACTGAGTCACTGATTGTGGATACGATCGCTCCGAAGACACGGCTCCGGCTTGACGACAAGGCGCCGGCGGTGTTGTCGGGAACATAGCCGAGTTCCTCGATCGCCTGTTGAACCCGATCCCGTTTTGCCGCGGAGACTTTTTCAGGTGTCCGCAAGACACGGGAGACCGTGATCGTTCCGACCTTGGCCAGATCGGCGACATCCCTCATGGTGACCCACTTGTCTTTTCCCAAGACGTGACTCCTGCGCTGGCGTCTGCGTACTCATTGACGCGTTCAATAGACGGTGGTATCGATACCAAATCAAGTATGGTATCGATACCAAAACCATATTCACCGAGGGAAACTGCGATGCTTACAAAGGACCAGTCCGAGTTTTATGCCGAGAACGGTTACCTTCTCGTCGAAGACGCCGTGACGCCGGATCAACTCAAGCGGATGCAGGAGATCACCTATGACTTCATAGAGCGCTCGCGAAACGTGAGCGAAAGCAATGACGTCTATGATCTGGATGCAGGCCATGGTCCTGAGAACCCGAAGCTGACGCGCATCAAACTGCCGCACAAGCAGCATCCATTCTTTTGGGACGTTCTGAAAAACTCCGGGATCACAGAGGTCCTGCGGCATCTGGTCGGGCCGGATGCGGTTCTGCAAACATCGAAGCTCAACGCTAAGGCACCTGGTGGTGGAGCGGCCGTTGAGTGGCATCAGGACTGGGCCTTCTATCCCCACACGAACGACGACATGCTGGCCTTCGGCGTCTTTTTGGAAGATGTCACGGAGGAAAATGGCCCGCTTCAGGTTATTCCCGGCTCCCACAAAGGACCGATCTTGAGCCACAATAGCGCAGACGGCGTTTTCTGCGGCGCCGTGGATCCGGACGATCCGGATTTCCAGATTGAGAAGGCGATCAAGATAACCGGCAAGGCGGGAAGCATGTCGATCCACCACGCACGCACCTTGCACGGCTCCGCCCCGAATATCTCTGATCGCGCGCGGCTGATGCTGTTTTATGAATGCTGCGCGGCGGACGCATGGCCGCTGATGGGAGGCTCGGCTTACATACAGCGCCTGTCGCAGCAGCAGCAATGGGACGACCTTCAGGACAGGATGATCATCGGAAACCCGGTGCTGCAACCGCGCATGAAAGAAGTCCCTGTGCGCTTGCCCTATCCGCCGGCGGCAGACGTCAGCTCGATCTTCCAGGTCCAGAAGTCCGGAGGCGCGAAAAGCGCGTTTGCCTGACGCGGCTGGCCCGGTTCGGCCGGAAAGGTATCGGCCGGCCATATCTCTGTCTTGGACACATCAGGCAAGACCGCTATGAAGGGCTGATTGCAATCCGAAGGGGTGTCGAGGGCCGTCTATGTCAGGAACTTGCGTGATATTCGATCTCGACGGAACGCTCGTCGACAGCGAGATCCTGTGCAATCAGGCGTTCGTGGATCTTCTGCCGGAACTCGGCGAAACAGCCGAGCAACTGATGCGCCGCTATCGCGGGATCAAGCTCGACCTGACCCTGGCTGATCTCGAAAGCCGGATCGGCAGGATGTTGCCGGCGACGTTCGAGGCGACTTACCGTGAACGTGTTGCAGAGCTTTTCTCCGAGAGGCTTCAGCCGGTGCCCGGTGCTGCGGCCATGCTGGAAAGTCTGGACCGTCCCAAATGCATTGCCTCAAGCGGGCCGCCGCAGAAAATTGCCCATTCGTTGAAGGTAAGCGGGCTGGCAGGACACTTTGGCGACAACATCTACAGCTCCTACGTCGTCGGCATCTGGAAACCCGATCCCGGCCTTTTCCTGCATGCTGCGCGCGACATGGGACATGCACCTGGAAACTGCATCGTCGTCGAAGACAGCGATGTCGGCGTTCAGGCTGCAAGTGCGGCCGGAATGACTGTTCTTCGATACGACCCGCATTCGGCCGGGAAGCCGGACGACAGGGAAATCGTCTTCAATGACATGTCCCTTTTGAAGGGAATGATCGTGGAACTGGAAGCGGAGAGGGCGCACTAGGCTTCCCTCAATGCCCGGGACCAGCCACCACGCGCCAAGAAAAGCCACCTGCATAATCGCTCACGCAGGTGGTTGTTCACATAGCCCTGAGGTAACTCGGTTTCGGCGCAGCGCCTCAGTCCATCTTGCGCAGGCGCTTGACGAGAGACGAGGTGTCCCAGCGGCCGCCGCCCATTTTCTGGACGTCCTTGTAGAACTGGTCGACAAGGGCGGTCACCGGCAGGCTGGCGCCGTTTTCATTGGCGGTGGCGAGGCAGATGCCGAGGTCCTTGCGCATCCAGTCGACGGCGAAGCCGTGATCGAATTGATCGTCGAGCATGGTCTCGTAGCGGTTGACCATCTGCCAGCTGCCGGCGGCACCGCCACCGATCAGGTCGATGACCGCGCGTCCGTCAAGCCCGGCCTTCTCGGCAAAATGCAGGCCTTCCGACAGCCCCTGGACAAGACCGGCAATGCAGATCTGGTTGACCATCTTGGTCAGCTGCCCGGCCCCGCTTTCACCCAGCCTGACACACTTCTTAGCATAGGCGTCGATGAAGGGTTCGGCCGCGTCGTAGGCCGGCTGATCGCCGCCGCACATGACCACCAGCTGGCCGTTTTCAGCACCCGCCTGTCCGCCGGAAACGGGTGCGTCGACGAAGGAAATGCCGCCGTCCCGGGCGACGTCGTAAAGCTCACGCGTCACCTTCGCGGACACCGTGGTGTGGTCGACGAAAACGGAGCCGGAGGCCATGTCCTTGAACGCGCCGTCGTCGCCGAGGCAGATCGAGCGCAGGTCGTCATCATTGCCGACGCAGGCCATGACGAAGGCGGCCCCCGCAGCCGCCTCACGTGGGGTCGGAGCGAAGGCGCCGCCATATTCGGCTGCCCATTTTTCCGCCTTGGCAGTCGTGCGGTTGTAGACCGTCACATCGTGACCGGCCTTTTGCAGGTAACCGGCCATCGGGTAGCCCATGACGCCAAGCCCAAGAAATGCAACCTTTGCCATTGAAAGTCCTCTTTATTCAAACCTGTGTGTCGCGGTGCCCGGCCTTGCAAAGGATCCCGCCGCCCATCGCGGGACGCCGACTGAGATTGCACCTCCGGGAATGCCGGTGTTGTTCAAATTGACTTAAAGGTGTTGGCGCGCCCGTGCAACCGGGGCAACAGGGGACCTGACGCGGATTTTACGCCGGCTTTTCGAATGCCGCATTCAATCCTCCTCGAAACAGGCTTAGACTGGGGCCGAAAGCATGTGGCCAGACAAACACAGGGAGAGGCTGGCGGCTTGAGCGATCAGGGCGAAAACAGAGTGGGCGGGCTGGTGCGATTGTTGCGGATCTGCGCCTTGACACTGGTGACGCTTCTCGTGGCAGGCCTTGCCGTTGCCTACTCGGTCGCGACCCTGGACCTCTATTCCTCCGTCCGCCAGGAACAGGCCGCACAGGTCCTGACCCGTATATTCAACCGCCCCGTGGAAGTGCGTGGACCGGTCGTTCTGACCCCGGGCCGGCGTCTTGGCGTGAAAATCGAGGACACTTACATCCAGCGGTCATCCGGTTCCGCCCGCGGAGATGGCCGTGTCTTCGACACGGTGGAGTTCGACGCACCGTATGGTCTCTTGCGCGGCGATGTGTCCGGCATCCGAAATTTCAGCATGAGCGGGGCTGACATCGAGTACCGCGCCGACCCGTCCGGCAAGCGCCAGCAGGCCTGGTCATTCGAACTGCTGTCGATCCTCCTCAACAATCCGGTCTTCGATAATCTCGAACTGACCGATGTCGAGTTTCACTTCATCGACGAGGCGGACGGCTGGAACGAGGTCGTCAGGATCGAATCCTTCAAGCTGGTAACAACCGACACATCGCCATCGACGGAAGTGAGCATCAAGGCCGCCGTCAATGGCACGCCCTTGAGCGCCTCGGGCGTGGTGCCGTCCTCTGTCTGGGTGAGCAAGCATGACGGCCGGGGGCCGTTCGATCTGACGCTTGCGTTTCCTGGACTTGAAACCAGTTTGAGCGGCAGCGTCGACACTTCCGAGAAAGTTGCAAGCATTAACGCCGAACTGTCCGCGAAGTCGGGCTCCGTCACCGAACTCCTGGCTTCGCTGGGTCTGGAAAGCGCGGTTGAGGGCAAGGCGACGCTGACCTGGCAGTCCAGCGGCCCGGTCGACAAGTTCGATATCGCCGGTCTAACGTTCGATTTCGAAGGCGACGACGGCGATCTCATAAATGTTCAGGGAACCGTTTCGGACGTGTTTCAGGGAACCGTCTTCGACCTGGATTTCACGTCGCAATTCGCACAGCCCGAAACCGCGTCCGGATCCTCGCTTGCGATCAATCTGAAGGAGATCTCGGGGCGGGTGAGCGGCCCGGTGGAGGCGCTCTCCATCGATCGCACGATCGTCACGACCAATGCCGTGTTGCTGGAATTCGACGAGATCGGGCCGATATCGGTCGGACGCATCATAAAAGGCGACGGCAACCGGATCGGCCTCAAGGACATAATCATTCTCGACGGGCCGGAGGGGGCGCCGTATCTCGTCATGAAAGGCGATGTGGAAGACATCCTCGCGCTCAGGGGCGTATCGCTCTCCGGCTCGTTCGAACTGCCCACCGCCGTGCTGCTGAACAGGCCGGCAGGCGAAGCACCCGGTCTTGGCACGGTCAAGGGGACGATTGTTGTCGGGGAAACCTCCGGCGCGCTCGGGCTTGAGAAACTGCGCGGCAAAACGGCGGGCACCGATCTGATGGAGCTTGGCTTTGCTCTTGCGATACCGGAGTTCCGGGTGCTCGACGAACTGGAGTTTTCAACCGAACTGACATTGCCGAAGCCGGAGGCCGCACTGGCCGAACTCGGCATCAAGACCGACAGGAGCTTCCCGGAAATCCGCTTTTCCGGCTCCAGCGGGCTCTCTGCCGAGGGAGCGAATTTCAAGGGCGACCTCGTTTCCGGCGCAACGCAGGTCAATGCGGATCTTCACCTCAACCCGGCGGAGGTTGACGGCAAGTGGATGCTGACCGGCGCGGTTTCATCGCAGGAAATGGACTTCACCGATCTTGCCGCGCTGTCGGACTTTGCCCAGCTGAGCGTGACCGGTGAGGAAAACGGCCCCGACATAGAACTCACGCAGGAATTCGAGGCCGCCTTGAGCGCGAAGATCGGGCTGGACGTGAAGAAGATCGTCTCGGGCAAGAAACATGCCGGTAACCTGACCGGAACACTGGAATATGACGCCGATCACCTGAAGCTGGCCGGGCTGAAGCTTGACTATATCGGCGGAACGGTCAGCGGTGACTTCGGCGTCGATTTCGGCAAGGAAAGTCATCCAGCTCACGCCCACGGGCGCATGGAGAAGTTTCCGCTCAGGAGCCTGATGAACGAAATTGGCTTGACGGCACCGATCTCCAGCACGGTTTACGCCAGCTTCGATGTTAACGGAAATGCCCGCTCCGAGGCCGGTTTCCTGAAGACGTTGTCCGGCAACGTGTCGGCATCGCTCTGGGGCGGTACCTTGCCGAACCGCCTTCTGGATCTGACGGGGCTGAATGTCTTTACCTGGCTGGTGACCAGCAACAAGGACCACACCAGCAAGCTCGTCTGCGCGGTGCTGCCGCTGCACTTCAAAAACGGTGTCGCGACGTCGAAGCGCATGATCGTTGAAACGGAAAATGTCCAGCTTGTCGGCGCGGGCACCGTGAACCTGAGATCCGGTGCGCTGGATCTTTCCTTTGCGCCCCGCGCCAAGCGCAAGCAGCTTGTCGAGATTGTCTCTCCGTTCGAAATCCACGGGACGCTCGGCAAGCCGGATGTCACCGTCAAGGATGCCGGACCCGGAAGGGCGATCGGCGAGGTCGTTTCGCTGCCGCTCAATCTTGTGAGCCACATTTTCAGGGGCTCGGGTCCGATCGACGAAAAGGCGCGTCCTTGCACCCTCCCAAAAAACTCCGGCCCGAAGTGAGCCATAAGGCCGCCGAGAAGCCGACAGGCCAACACGGTTTCCTTTCTTCTCTGTGATGCGTCCGCCCGGCAAAGCCTGACAAATGCCCGAAACGGTCAGCGCCGTCCTTGTCAGGATTGACATCCTGACAATCGCCTCGGGGTGTGTGACCTTGAATCCAGTTAAAGCATTGAGAACGAAGCGTTACTTTATAACGTTTCGAAGTGTAGTATCGCTGTGCTGGGGAGTGATGTAATGCGTTTTGAAAGTGTGTTGGCCCTATCGACCGCACTTCTTGTGAGTGCTTCCACCATGACTTTCGCGCAAAATCCCCGGGCAAACCCATCGACCGATTTCGCCCTGATCAATGGCCAGATCCACACGATGGATGAAAACGGCACGGTTGCCGAAGCTATTGCGATCGAAGGCGACGAGATCGTCTATGTTGGAGATGCGGCCGGCCTTGGCGACGTCATCGGTCTCGGCACGGAAGTGATCGACCTTGAAGGCAAAATGGTGCTGCCGGGATTTGTCGACGGGCATATTCATGCAGCTGTTGGCGGCCTGATCATGCTTGGTGTCGACCTTCAGACGGACGACAAGGACGAACTCTTCGCCCGCATCCGCGAAGAAGTGGAAAACAACGATGACGAAGTGATCCTTGGTTATGGCGTCCGCTTCAATCCTTGGACGGAAGGCAATCCAACGGCGGCGATGCTGGATGAAATCGAAAGCGAGCGGCCGGTCTATTTCTGGGCGATTGACGGCCACGCTGCCTGGGTGAATTCCAAGGCGTTAGAGATGGCTGGCATCGACAAAGACACGCCTGACACGGCACCTGGATTTTCTTTCTTTGAACGCGATGCCGACGGCAATCCGACAGGCTGGATCATCGAGGTTCCGGCTCAACTCCAGGTCCTGTCCGCTCTGATCGACATAACGCCTGAATTCATGGCCGGCGGTGTGCGCGAATGGCTGGACCGGTTTGCGGCTGCCGGGATTACGGCGGTTCATGACCACGGCATTCAGGGCATGAGCCAGGAAGAAGGCTTCCAGATGATGGCTGACTTCGAAGAGGAAGGGGAACTTCCGCTTCGTTTCATCGGCTCCTGGTACTGGAACGACGGCAGCATCGATCCGCTGCCGGGAACGCGCGAGCTTCGCGAGCGTTTCAATTCGGATCTGGTCAGGGCGCGTCACCTGAAAATCAATATGGATGGCGGCGACGACAAGTGGAATGCGCTATATGTCGACCCCTATACCGACAAGCCGGATATCGTGCCCGAGCCGATCATTCCCTACGATGTCGTTCAGGATGCGGTCGTTCGCGCCGACGCTGAAGGGATCGATGTCACGTGTCACTGTTTCGGCGATCTCGCAGTGAGAAAACTGCTGGATGCGGTCGAGGAAGCGATCAGGGTCAATCCGCCCCGGGACCGGCGGCACAAGATAACCCACGGAACGCTGATCAATCCGGATGATGCTGCGCGTTTCGGAGACCTGGGCGTGATCTACGATTCTTCGGGCGCCTGGATGAGCCTCGATCCGCTGTTGCAGAGCGTGTCGACCGAGCGGCTTGGCGAAGATCGGGTCCAGGGCATGTTTCCCGTGACAACTGTGCTTGCGGGCGACGGTGTGTTCTCGTTTGGGTCGGACTGGCCCGTATCGGGATACGTTTCGGAGTATCGCCCCTTGGCCGCCATTGAAACCGGGATCACGCGCACGCTCGATGGCCGCAAGGATGTCCCGCCGCTTGGCGGTCCTGACGCCGGAATGTCTCTGGAACAGGCGTTGCGATCGCACACGATAGATGCCGCCTACGGTATCGGGATCGACAATGAGGTTGGCAGCCTCGAAGTCGGCAAGAAAGCCGATCTGGTCGTGCTCTCGGAAAACCTTTTCGACATCGACCCGAATGATATCTCGGAGGTGGACGTACTCTACACCATGATGGGTGGGAAGCTTACCTATGACAGCACGGCTGAATAGGGGGCCGGGATGCGTATTCTTCTCAGCGCCCTGATCCTTGTACTCGGCACGTCTGCCGGTATGGCCTGCGGCAACCCGCTGCTCTGGGCAATGCTGTTCGCCAAGGTGCCGGAAGCGAAGGTCGTCTATGAAGCTGAACTCGCCGCACGCACGGAAGGCTTGATCACTTCTCGCGTTTACGACGCCCGGCCGGGCCAGGCCTATCACCTCTGGTCCAAGGCCTGGATCATGGATCTGGCAAAAGAAATGCAGCCGACTGTCGAGAACAGGTTGGAGCCTGGTCAGTCCCTGACCATCCTGCTCGCCGACGAGGTCGCCGCCATCCGTTTCTCGCACGAAGCGGGTCTGGAGTTTGTGCCCGCCGCCGGTCTCGGCCGGATCGAGCGTTACGATCTGATCACCAGCACAAATGCCCTGAAAAGCGTCTGGCGAGATGGTTTGAGCTACGAGGAGATGCTCACCTTTGACCTTGCCAGAACGCAGGAAAACGAGAGCGCTCATTTTCTGAAAGTCTTCTTCTGACGATCTCCGATCGCCTCAGGTGGAAGCCATTCACAAACAACATGCATGGGGGGAAACATGCTCAAAGACCCGAACATCAGAACCGCGCTGCCGCTTCTGGCGGCAACCTGTGCGCTGCTGATTTCCACGGCCGTGTCCGCGCAGTATTTCGGCCACGAATATGAGGGCAAGCAGGCGCCGATCCGGGAGGGCGAACAACCGGTCGTGCCGCTTGATACCGAGGACCCGACCTATAATGCGTGGCGCACACCGCTTCCCAGCTACGAAGGCGAGAAAGAGGGCCGCAAACCCGGCCTGGTGGATCCGGCGCGGTTCTACGGCCAGGGCTATGCCCAATTGCCGACCTTCCTGCATCAGCCGCTGGCATTCACCCCTGAGGATCTCGCCGTTGCTGAAGTGGATGTCGCGATCATGGGCGCTTTCACCGACATGGGCAGCGGGGCGCGCGGCGCCTCGCGCGGCCCGAACGCTGTGCGTAATTCATCGATCTACCTCGGCTACGGGGCCCGTCAGCCGCATATGCATGTGATGGTCGATCCGCTCCAGGACATGACGGTCGTGGACTACGGCAATGCCCCCAACGACATGATGAGCACGGAACGCACCATCCACGCTGTGCGCTCTTTCGTGCGTCAGGTTGCGGAAGTGGAGCACGCGGACGGCAGCCGCGTCATTCCCTTTATCATCGGCGGTGATCATTCGCTGATGTACCCCGATGTCGCGGCGCTGACCGATGTCTACGGCAAGGGCAATGTCGGCGTGGTGCATTTCGATGCCCACTATGATGCCGGCAAATACGGCTTCGGCCACCTCATCAACCACGGCATGCCCGTCTACCGGCTGATCGAGGAAGGTCTGGTCGATGGGCGGAATTTCATCCAGGTCGCGCTGCGCGGCTATTATCCGGATGAGAAAGCCTTCGAATGGATGCGTGAAAACGGGTTCCGCTATCACACCATGGCCGAGATCGAGCGCCGCGGGTTTGACGCGGTCATGGAAGACGTGATCGAGGAAGCCAATGACGGGCCGGAATATATTTTCGTCTCCTTCGACATCGACACGCTCGACCCGGCCTTCGTGCCCGGCACGGGGACGCCGGAGCCCGGTGGCCTGATGCCGCGTGAGGTCTTTCCGATCATCCGGCGGCTCTGCGCTGAATCGAACGTGGTCGGTTTCGAGCTGGTGGAACTCGCCCCCCTGATGGACCCGACCTATGTCTCCGCCCTCAACGCCAACCGGGTTGTCCGGGAGTGTCTGACCGGCATTGCCATGCGCAAGCAGGGACTGACCGATCCTCACTACCTGAGCCCGCTGACGGTAACTCATGGCCGGGATAAAAACTGACCGGCTGATCGCCGTCGCTTTGCTGTTGTCGGCGCTCGTCCCCGGCGCCGTTGCAGCGGAGCCGGTGACGCTGTCCTGGGCGGATTTGCGCGCCAACCGTCCGGCGTCCTGTGCCGCGTTTCTCGACAACTATCTGAACCAGCCGAAATGCGCGCAGCAGGCGGGCTCGGCAAGATTGCTGTCGCGCCGCTACGAAGCCTGCGCGCCGGGCACCGAAGACCTGGACGGCCGCTCGGTCCGGATCGCCGGATATGCCCACCCGCTCGAATTCGAATTCAGGGATGTGAAGACGTTCCTGCTGATCCCGCCGCTACGGCAGGACTGTAACCACCCGCCGCCGCCGCTGCCGGACCAGGTGATTGCGGTCGATTTTCCGGACGGCCTGGACGTTTCCGCCGACCCTGTCTGGGTAACCGGTGTGCTGCGGCTCAAGCAAAGCAAGACCCATCTGGCAACGACTGCCTATACACTTCAGGCAAAGACGGTCACACCGGCGAACATCCCGGACGTATCCGGTGGGGACTGACGCACTGGGAGGCGTCGCATGGATACAGGAAGGCTCTGAGCGCGTCTCAGTGACTTTACCGCACTGGAAAAGCGTTACCCCGCCTTCAGGCCGCGGACTTCCGAGGCGCGGGCGCCGGGGGTGACGCCGAACCAGCGTTTGTAGGCGCGGATAAAGGCGGGCGAGTCCGAGTAACCCAGCAGATAGGCGATCTCGGGCAGGGAGAGATCGCTCTTGTGCAGATACTCTTCCGAGAGGTTGCGTCTGACGTCTTCAAGCACTTCCGAAAAGGTCGTGCCCTCGTCGGCGAGCCGCCGAGCGAAGGTCCGCTCGGTCATGCCCAGCTTGGCCGACACCGTGCTTGCCGAACTCTGGCCCCGGGGCAACCCATCGATGATGTGAAACTCGACATTGGCAAGAAAGCTCTTCGGTGCGGAGCGCCGCTCTTCCAGCATCCTGTCGGCGACGTTGGACATGAGCGCGAGCAGGTCCTTGTCGGAATGCACCAGCGGCGTTGCAAGGTCTTCGGCGTGAAAGACGATCCCGTGCATGTCGCTGCCGAAAAAGATCGGGCAGCCGAAGAAAAGCTTCATCTCCGCGGGCGCTTCGGCGCGCTGATGATGAAAGTGGATCTCGGCCGGTCTGAGGATCCGGCCTGTTCCGAAGCGGTAGTTCGACAGGATTGCGGCCATGCCCGCCTCATTCGCCTGCCGCTTGAAATAGGAACTCCGGTCGACCTCCTGGTAGGAAAGTTTCGCGGTTGTCTCCGTCTTGGCGAGCGAGAGCCGGTAGCTGTCGACGAATATGTTGACGTATTTGACGTGGTTCTGGATTGCCTGTTCCAACGTGGCTGCCGAAATGCCGAGATAGGCGATCACACCGAACGTGCCGGTAGGTGTCGCTTTGCCGACATCGAAGCCGAACAGGTCGTCATCGAGATGTTTCGCGGCCTGTTCCAGAAAGGCATCGGATTTCTTGAGCGGAACCCGGCGGTCGAAGCCTTCCAGGTCTTCGGGTGTGAGCCCGGATGCCGCGAGTGCATCTGAAATATCCTCGCCGCGGCTCTCCATCACCTTCACGGCGGCCCGGATCAATGCGGCATCGACTTCGGCTTCGCTCAAAACGGCCTCCCCCAGGCTATTTGGCACGAAATGACAGCATATTGGCTGGCGCGGACAATCGAAAGCGCGATTGCGCGCCCAAATAAGAATTGTACAGACGGTACTGATAAAACAAAGAAATTCCGCACGAAAAAAACCGTCGGTAAATTAATAAGTCGTCGCGGAATGATTGCCTACTCCGGCTATACGGTTGTTCGTCGCGCCTGTTCTGCCCCCCCCCCCCCCCCCCCCCCCCCCCCCCCC
>Ga0207422_1004127_pt1 | contig 12636 bp, 12 predicted proteins | sample MarCyaLeptolynsp_FD_187757 | JGI IMG/M metagenome (GOLD analysis project Ga0207422, IMG submission 187757) | Marine cyanobacterial communities from Panama - species 1 Leptolyngbya sp. (SPAdes) | ecosystem: Environmental > Aquatic > Marine > Unclassified | place: Panama: Panama City | collected...
AGCAGTGCATGGCGGCAGAATTGCTGGAGGAAGTGATTGTAGCTACCGATGATCAACGCATTTTCGATCATGTAGAAGCTTTCGGGGGAAAGGTACGCATGACAGCAGAGCATCATCGTTCTGGTACAGAACGTTTGGTAGAGATTGCAACCACAGAAGCTTCCTTTACCCATTTTGTAAATATCCAGGGAGATGAGCCTTTCATAGATCCTGCACAAATCGACCTTTTGTGTAAAGTTCTCACAGAAGATAGCGAAGTCCAGATCGCTACTTTGGTCCACAAGATTCATAGCTACGAAGAACTCAGCAATCCCAATATGCCCAAGGTCGTTCTGGATGAGGAAGGAAATGCCCTTTACTTCAGTCGTTCGCCCATCCCCTATATCCGGGAAGAAAGCGAACAAACAAAATGGCTCGATCATCATGACTTTTTCCGACATATCGGTATATATGCCTTTGAAAGGGAAGTTTTGTTGAAAGTTCCCCAAATGAAAAAGAGCATTTTGGAAGAAAAGGAATCCCTCGAGCAGCTGCGTTGGCTGGCAAATGGCTATAAGATTCGCACGGCCGAAACGAATAAAATTAGCTTTGCAATTGATTCCCCGGAAGATTTGGATCGCTTACTCGAATCTTTGGCCTAATATTTTGCTTATTTGAATAAAATGTTCAATTTTAGCTATCTATTAAAAACCCTACTATATAGTGGACGCAGCGATTCTACAAACCATACTCTTCTGGATTTTTTCCCTACTGGGATTAGCCGGTGCAGTCGGACTTTTGATCAATAAAAATCCAGTCTATGCTGCTCTCTCTCTGATTCTTAACTTTTTCAGCATTGCCGGTCTCTATCTCTCTCTTGGGGCCGAATTTCTGGCAGCTATTCAGATCCTCGTATATGCGGGTGCCATCATGGTACTCTTTCTGTTTGTGATCATGCTCCTGAACCTTCAGGATGAGAAAGGGGTGTTGAAATACGACGCTAGAAGAGGAGCCGCATTCGTCATCGGTATTGCCTTCGTGGCAGAGATGATGTATGTCTTCAGAAGCTTCTTTGATGACTCAGTATTAGGAGATTTTAAGTACGGCTCGGTTGAGCCCATCGGTCGTCAGTTGATGACCAATTACCTTTTCCCCTTCGAGATCATCTCTGTTATCCTGCTGGCTGCACTGATCGGTGCGATTGTTGTAGCCAGAAAACACACCTATACTGATTAGCATTAAACATGGAAAATCTGATCCCTACTACATACTCTTATTTGGCGGTTAGCGCGGTGATGTTTGCTTTGGGTATCATCGGAGTCATGACGAGGAAAAATGGAATTGTAGTATTCATGTGTATCGAATTGATGCTCAATTCGGTCAATTTGGCTTTGGTTGCCTTTTCCAAAATGTGGGAAGTAAATAGTCCGGATACAGCCGTAGGAGCTACAGGTTCTATGCTGGTATTCTTTGTGATGTGTGTGGCGGCTGCAGAAGCCGTGGTAGGCTTATCAGTGATCATTGCGCTCTTTAGGAATAAACTGGACATTGACATAAACAATGTAAATATATTCAAGTGGTAATCATGCCGCTTGTTGGACGTTAAACGCTCCCCGAATGGAAGCTCTGTACCCTTTAATCATAATCATGCCCATGATCGGCTCCGTGCTGATCGGATTGGGTGGGTTCTTAAATCCCGGATTACGCAAGCAGGAGAGTCTGATAGGTTGGTTAGCTACCGCCTGTGTGGCCTTGCCCTTTTTGCTGATCCTTCATGCATTCTTCAACTTTGATCCCGCGCAGGGAGCTGTAAAGGTTGAACTATTCACCTGGATGCAGACTACGAGTGGATTTCAGATCAATTTTGATTACCAGATAGATCAGCTTTCCCTGCTTATGGGTATGATCGTAACCGGTGTAGGTTCGCTGATCCATATTTACTCCATTGGCTACATGCATGGAGATTCCGGTTATTATAAATTCTTCGCCTACCTCAACCTCTTTATCTTCTCTATGAACAACCTGATTCTGGGAGATAATATGGTAGTTATGTTCCTGGGATGGGAAGGTGTAGGATTGTGTTCTTACCTTCTGATTGGATTCTGGTTTGAGGATATGAATAAGGCGAAAGCGGCTCAGAAAGCCTTTGTCGCTAACCGTATTGGTGATTTTGCCCTGATCATCGCTATGCTGATGATCTTTAATCAGATAAACTCTCTCACGTTTACGGATATCGTAGCAGCTGATTTCGGAGAAAATGCCTTCTGGATCGGCTTACTCATCTTCATTGCTGCCACTGGTAAATCTGCTCAGATACCGCTCTTTGTTTGGCTACCGGATGCGATGGCAGGTCCTACTCCTGTATCGGCCCTGATCCACGCAGCTACCATGGTAACCTCCGGCATCTACCTGATCACGCGTGTACATCCCATCTTCCTCGCTGCGGAAGAAGTACTTATGATCATTGTAGTTGTCGCGGCACTTACTGCCGTAGTCGCAGCCTTTATAGCCATCGCACAAAACGATATAAAAGCGGTACTCGCATACTCCACTGTTTCCCAGCTGGGCTTTATGTTCATGGCCCTGGGAGCAGGGGCTTTCACCACTGCGATTTTCCATGTGATGACGCATGCTTTCTTCAAAGCTTGTCTCTTCCTTGGTTCCGGGTCGGTGATACATGCCATGGAGCATATGCATACGGTCGATGATCCCCAAGATATACGAACGATGGGAGGCCTGAAAAAATACATGCCTTCCACCAGTCGAACCTTCTGGATATCAACCCTGGCCATTTCAGGGATTCCGATATTCTCAGGATTCTTCTCTAAAGATGAGATCTTGAGTAGCCTTTTCTTTAGTGGATATGGAAATACCCTTTACTTCATTGTTTGGGGCGTAGCGGTATTTACAGCTGCTTTGACAGCTTTCTACATGACCCGTGTTACCTTCCTTACCTTCAACGGCCAAGAACGTTTCCCACAAGAAAAGCACCCACACGAAAGTCCTTCAATCATGACTATCCCGCTGTGGATACTGGCAGGTCTTGCAACCGTAGGCGGATTCTTTGGTATTACTCCTTTGATCGGACATATCATCCATGTACCTCATGTATTGAACGACAGTTGGCTATCCAGCAATGCGGGTTTGGGAGATGCTGGTGGAATGGTTACCAACAGAGCCGAACTGATCAATGATATTCACCATCATGAAGCCCTGGAGTGGTTCCTGGTTCCTTTTTCAATTGTGGTAGCAGTTGGAATGGTCATGTTTGCCATTAGATTTTATACGCGTCATGATTTGGCTGGGGACCAAAAAGTTAAAAACTTCTTCGGTGGATTCTATACAGCCATGCAGAACAAGTTTTACTTTGACGAAGTCTACAATAAGTTTATCATCAAGCCTTTCGTTTGGGCAGGAACCAACCTCGTTCTCTGGTTTGACCAGAACATTGTTGATGGAATTGTAAACGGAACTGCGGATTTGATCCAATCTATCGGAGATGTATTCAAGCGACTCCAGTCAGGATTGGTTTCCAATTACCTCTTACTACTATCTGTAGGAGTGATCGTGATTATGACTTACCTGATCTTCGGATAAGGAAAAATATACAAAATGAAGGCTGTCCTGGATTAAAAATCTGAGACAGCCTTTATTTTATCTGCAAGTCTAAGTTTGAAACTATTTTCTTTTGTCCAAACTCTTTAGCTTTGCCTGCGTTGTAATAAGAGCTATTGATCTATTATGAATATTGGAGTAGTTTGTTATCCTACTTATGGGGGAAGCGGAGTTGTAGCGACGGAGCTTGGAAAATCCCTGGCACTTCGAGGGCATAAGATCCACTTTATCACGTATAGCCGACCTATACGCCTGGACCTTTTCTCAGAGAATATATTTTATCACGAAGTTCGTACACAGGATTATCCTCTTTTTGAGTTTATCCCCTACGAATCAGCATTGGCAAGTACCATGGTCGATGTAGCCCGCTACAATGATATTGACCTTTTCCACGTACACTATGCCATCCCACACGCATCTGTAGCTTTTACCGCTAAGCAGATCCTGAAAGAATACGACCTCCATGTACCGGTTGTAACGACCTTGCATGGAACAGATATAACCCTGGTTGGGAAAAACAAAAGCTTTGCACCTACGGTGAGTTTTTCTATTTCCAAAAGCGATGGAGTTACGGCTGTTTCTGAATTTTTGCGAGAGGCTACTTTGGAGAATTTTCAAGTGGGGAGCAAAGACATACGTGTCATTCCCAACTTTGTAGATGTAAACAGATTTCAGCGACAGGACAAGGACCACTTTCGCAAAATGATCAGCGGAAATGGAGAAAAAATCCTCATCCATACCTCCAACTTTCGGAAGGTGAAACGGATCGAGGATGTACTCAATACTTTCGCCATTGTAAGAAAAGAGGTACCTGCCCGACTCATGATGGTAGGTGATGGGCCTGAGCGCGTAAAAGCTGAGGACCTCTGCAGGCAAATCGGAATGTGCGATGACATCGTATTTCTGGGTAACCAAAACAAGGTAGAAGAGATTTACTCAATTGGAGATATCTTCCTTATGCCTTCAGCCAATGAGAGTTTTGGATTGGCAGCTTTGGAAGCCATGGCCTGTGAAGTTCCGGTAATTTCATCCAATGCAGGAGGTTTACCAGAACTGGTCGTAGATGGAAAAACGGGCTTTACCAGTCCGATTGGAAATGTGGAGAAAATGGCCGCAGATGCCATCAGCCTACTAAAGGATGAGGCAAAGTGGAAGAAGTTTTCCCAGGCAGCCAAAGACCACGCCCACAACTTTACGATCGAAAAGATTGTGCCTCACTATGAAAGATATTATGAAGAAGTTTCGCGAGAATACTCTTCAGTTATCTAATCCTGGGCCCGCTTTTCACCGTATAAGCAGTAAACGCTTGAAGACATGCTGCAATAGAATGCGCAATTGAGCATTGGATTTGAGCCCTAATTTTTTGAACTTAAACCCATGAGCTTTTTACTCTGGACACTAGGAATAATCCTCGCTATAAACCTCACTATCCGTTTATTTGGCAAACGAATCCTCACCTTTGGGATGCAGCGCATCATGAAGAGACTTATGAAGGATGCAGAAAAGCAAGCCCAGGCGTATCAAAGAAATTATGACCAGGGCAACTTTCGCCAGAATGTTTATGTAGACAATGAAGTCAAAGTAAGCGCTCCCAAATACGACGACAAAAAGGATATCCGTGTAGAAGAAATAGCAGAGGAAATCGAATACGAAGAGATTTAACATGCCCAGCCTTTCACTCAGGCCCCACGCAAAGATCAATCTGGGGCTTATTATTCAGGGGAAAAGACCCGACGGCTATCATTTACTGGAAACCTTATTATATCCCATCTATCACTTTCAGGATGAGCTCAACCTCGTTCCTACCCAAAGTGAAGGTTGCGACTTTCATATAGAAGGCATAGAACTGGAAGGAGACCCGAATGACAACCTGGTGGTCAGGGCCTATAATGCCCTCAAAGAGCGAGTCCCTGAACTTCCAGGAGTTCTCATCCACCTCAAGAAACAAATCCCTGCAGGAGCAGGATTGGGAGGAGGAAGTTCTGATGCTGCTTTTACTTTGAAAGGCCTTCGACAACTATTTGATTTGGATGTTGAAGATGAGGTGTTAGAAGAAATTGCAGCTGGCCTGGGAGCAGATGTTCCCTTTTTCCTTTATGACAAACCTTTATTTGCAGAAGGAATCGGGACAAAACTATCCAACTTTCATCTGGAGCTCCCCTACCGCATAGAACTCATCACTCCCGGCATTCATTCATCCACTATCGCAGCCTACAAAGGCCTGGATATCCGTAAACTCAAACCCGGCCGACAACTCAGACCTGCATTGGCTGGTCCGGTTCATCTATGGAGAGAATACCTGGACAATGATCTCGAGTCTGTAGTATTTGACATGCATCCGGAAATCAAGGAAATCAAAGAAGATCTCTATCGCCAGGGAGCCATTTATGCTGCTATGTCAGGCAGCGGAAGCTCTGTTTTCGGTATATTTGAAAAATAGCAAGATCGCTTAGGGATTTTCAGGAATTACGATATTATTTAATAAAGATATTTACGCAGCATATGAAGTACATCTTCACACCTTTATTTGTATTGCTCAGTTTGATGAGCCTCCAGGCTCAAAAAGGATATGACATTCAGGCCAAAGTTGACGGATTTCAGGCAGAAGAGGCTTATCTGGCTTATTACTTCGGAGAAAAACAGTATATCAAGGATACTGTACAGGTAGAAAATGGAATCATCCGTTTTACAGGAGAAGAGCCCCTGGATGGAGGAATCTACCTCATTGTACTTCCTCCCGAGAATCAATACTTCGAGTTGATTGTAGATAAAGATCAGCACTTTGAAGTGGAGACCAGTCAGGAAGACTTTGTCATGAGCATGAAAGTAAATGGCTCAAAAGACAATGAATTGTTTTACAAGGACATGCGCTTTTTGGGTGAAAATCGTATGCGTGCTGCTGAGCTTAATGAGGAAATCAAGGACTTAGGGGAAGATGACCCCAAAGTTGCCAAACTAAAAGAAGAACTGAACTCCATTGATCAGAAGGTGAAAGATGGGCGAAAAGGCTTGATGGACAAGCATCCTGATATGCTTTATACCAAAGTTCTTAATGCCATGATAGATCCCGTTGTTCCTGATGAGATCAAAGATGATCGCAATGCTGCTTTCTATTATTATCGCGATAATTATTTCAACAACCTCGATTTCTCAGATGATCGCTTACTGAGAACCCCGGTCATGTTCAATCGCGTAAATACCTATCTGGAAAACCTGACAGTTAAGCATCCCGATTCTATCATGAAATCGGTTGACCTCATTCTCAACAAAAGTGAAGCTCATCCTGATGTATTTCAGTTTTTCACCGTCAATACGCTAAACAAATACGCCAAATCCAAAGTCATGGGCATGGATGCTATCTATGTACATATCGTAGAGAGCGTTTACATGCAAAAGAGGGCCTGGTGGGCAGATGAGGAGCAGGTAGCTCAATTGACAGAAAGAGCCTTAGCCATCAGTCCAACCATACTTGGTCGCAAAGCCCCCAACTTCAGAATCAAGGATGAACTGGACAATTGGACAGATTTACATGCTACTCCCGGTAAATATACCATCCTGTATTTTTGGTCATATGATTGTGGACACTGCCAAAAAGAAACCCCAAAACTGGCCAAAATCTGGGCAGATTATAAAGATAAAGAGGTTTCCCTTTTCACCGTCAGCATCAATGGAGATGTAGAAATCTGGAAGGAGAAGGTTAAGGAATACAAATTGGAAGGTGCCATCAATACACAGGATCACGTACGCCGCTCAGGCTTCGACTCTATGTACGACATCCGCTCGACTCCTCGAGTATTTGTCCTGGATGAGAACAAAAATATCATCGCCAAGCAGATCTCCGTAGAGCAGATCAGCGAAGTTCTCAATCATGAATTGGGGATTGAAGAGGTGAAGTAAGGGAAGGGCGAAGGTGTTGTAGTGTTATAGTGCGGCGGTTGAATTTCTTTACTACAACACTACCGAACTATAACACTATAATACTTCTTTAAACATCCAACTCTTCCAGCAGCTCGGTCAGACGATCCTGATCGACTTTGCGGAATTTAGCTTTCAGTTTTATATAAGGAAGTCTTTTGCTTTTCTTTCCTTTTTTCTTGAGAAGGTTACCTACTTTGAAATCTCTTTTGATCAGGTAAGGCGTACCGTCTTTATCGTACTGAACCGCAACGAGGATCATATTGGTTTCTGTATCGATGAATTTCACTTTGGTAGCCTCGTAATTTCTTAAGTCTTTTTTGCGTAGGGGAATGTAGGTTTTGACAACCTCTCCTGTAATCATCGCAGTAGTTCCACGATCAAATCTTTTCCCTTTAAACTTCACAAAGACATCGATTCCTTTGTCCTTTCTTTCGGTATTCTGAGAGTAGTATAAAGGACGAGCAATCGCATAACGACCGATAGAAGGCACCTTGAATGAGTATGACTTCTGAGTCCCTTTATAGAGTACTTCTTCATTTTCTATTTCCTGCCAGGTCTTAACGGCATTGAAACCAGGCTCACCTCCTTCAGGTGCATTGCGAGAGCGACCTCTGCGACGAGTTCCTCCTCTTGTACCTCCGCTTCCTGCATAGAGTGCCATTTCTTTATCTCTACGGGTGGTAGGCAGCAGTACTTCGAAATTAGCATTGGGCTGAACACGTACAGCTCTTCCTCCTGCCGTAGCATTGATAGAGAAACTTCCAGCAGCTTCAAGAGGCCCATTTTTATTGATCGTAGGCATATTATATTTCAACATATCGCTACGGTCATACAATTCTTTCATCTGCCACATCACCTCATCATCTTCCGTAACAAAGCTTCCCGGAGGAACGATCACAACCAGTCCTCTGGGAGAAATGATGTAATTTCTACGAGCAACTTTGATCGGCACAGGATTGTAGTCAGCATAAATGGTATCCGTAATAGAAGCTGGGTCCACCTCAACTGGAGGGAGTTCTTCCTGAGGAGGCTGCTCAACAACGGGCGGGCTGTAAACCTCACTCGTAAACACCACCGCTATATCCGCTCTACGATTCTTTCTTCTTCCGGAAAAGGAAAGGTTAGAGGCAACCGGCTTGGTAGTACCCAATCCTTCGTAGGTAATCCGGTTCAGGTCCACTCCATTTTCTGTCAGGTAAAGGGAAACCGCGCGGGCCCTTAATTCCGAAAGCTTAAGGTTATAGGCATCTGAACCGATGCTATCAGTATGCCCAAATATCTCAATGTAGTAGGAAGGATAAGTTCCGAACTGTGCGATCATCGAATCCAGTTCTGCAGCAGAACTGGAGGGCAGATCGTAACGGTCAAATTCAAAGTATACCGTATCGATCAGAAAATTGGCTGACTCCTGGGCTTGTGCAGCAAGCAAGCTCATCATAATCAGGCCCAGTATATACAGTCTTTTCATTGCAAGGCTTATTAATTAAAGCAGGTATTATTAAAGGCGAAATATAGAGAAATTTTACCCCTAGACAAAGCGCGGAAGATGGTTCCAGATTTGGTAGTAGTCATAAGCTCCGAATATTTTTTGTATGGGATTGTCAGCTTTGAAAGTATTTTTCGGATACTTTCTGAAACTTTATCCCGTCAAAGGGCTTGATGATGTAGCCATTCATGCCAGCATGCATGAACTCTTCTAATTTCTCTGGGATGGAGTGTGCAGTAAGGGCAATGATAGGAATTGCTTTGCCATTTTGCATTTCCCGAATGATAGGTGTTGCTTCTAATCCTCCCATGATTGGCATTTCTATATCCATCAGGATCAGGTCAAAAGATTCATCTTTGACATAATTGATGGCCTGCTCACCGTTGATGGCAGATTTTACACTATGGCCTTCTTTACCGAGGATATGCTCGGCAATCATGAGGTTTACTTCATCGTCCTCGACAACCAGAATTTTTTTACCGGTAGGGATACTCATACACAGCTTTATGTAGGCAACAAACCTATCTCAGATATGAAAATAAGGGCTTTTTGGCTGATAATCAAAGCAAAAAGACTCACAAAGCAATCTAAATGTAACCAAGTACTTAATTTGGTATCTATAAACGGCTCGGAAATGGAATTATTATTCTACTTTTGTTCCTATTCTGATTAAAAAGACTGCAAAACTCGAATACTAGATTTATGTCTACGGCAAAAAAAGAAGTTAAACGCGTCACCACTCATGTGCTACGAGCCATGAAGGAGCGTGGCGAGAAGATTTCCATGCTCACTTCCTATGATTTTTCTATGACACGCATTGTGGATGAAGCAGGAGTAGATGTCATTTTGGTGGGAGACTCTGCCTCTAATGTGATTCATGGACATGAGACAACTCTGCCCATTACCCTCGATCAGATGATCGATCATGCATGTGCAGTGGTAAAGGGAGCAAAACGAGCATTGGTTGTTGTGGACCTTCCCTTTGGTCATTATCAGGGGGATTCACGAGCAGCTCTTAAGAGTGCCATCCGAATCATGAAAGAATCAGGAGCTCACGCCATCAAGATGGAAGGAGGAGAGTTTATCGTTGATTCAGTCAAACGAATTGTAAGTGCAGGGATTCCTGTAATGGGACATTTGGGCCTTATGCCTCAGTCCATCTATAAATACGGTACCTATACTGTAAGGGCCAAGGAGGAAGAGGAAGCCAAACAATTGATTTCTGATGCGAAAAGTCTTCAGAAAGCAGGAGCATTTGGCGTGGTATTGGAAAAGATTCCTCGTGATTTGGCAAGACAGACAAGCGAGAAACTAAAAATCCCTACAATCGGAATTGGAGCAGGTCCGGATTGCGATGGACAGGTATTGGTTCTTCACGACATGCTGGGAATCAACAAAGACTTCAGCCCTCGATTTTTACGTCGCTATGCAAATTTATTTGACGTGATTAAGGATGCCGTTTCTGCTTATATTGGGGACGTAAAATCGCAGGACTTCCCCAATGAGAAGGAAGCTTACTAAATAATTGCTGCGTAGGGCTGAATGGAGAAATTACTGGACAAAATACCTCTCAAGGTTTGGCACAATCTCGGATTGGGAGCCATTGCCCTCCTGTTATGGGGTACTGTTTGGATTACTCTCCATTTCAAAATCTGGTTTTTGCTGGCTGTTCCTTTGGCAGCTATTGTCCTGCTACAAGTGGTCTATAACTATCGGCCGCTTTACTACCTGATGATCTTCTCTATCCCCTGTTCTCTGCATTATGAAATGGGGGATTTGGCCATAGATGTGGCATCAGAGCCTTTGATGCTGCTTTTTCTGTTGATTTTTCTGGTGAATTTGGCTTCAGGTAAGCAGTTTAACCTAAAGGGCAAACTCTACCCCTTCCACATCCTGATCTTTATGATCTTGTTTTGGACGGCCTTTACCACCATAACTTCAGAGTATCCGCTCCGCTCCATCAAGTTTCTCATGTCTCGGGTTTGGTACCTGGCAGCCTTTGTTTATGTAGCGGAAAAAATCATCACAGGGCCGACTACGATCAAAAAGATTTTCTGGGCCTTCTTTGTGCCCATGGTGCTTGTGAGTTTGGGCATCACCATTCGTCATAGCCTGGTCGGATTTTCTTTTGAAGAATCCAATCTGGTTCCCTATCCCATGTTCCCAAATGGAGTGGTTTATTCTGCTACTCTGGTGCTATTCCTTCCCTGGTGCTGGTATGCGCGAACATGGTATAGTCCGAAGAGCGTGGAATGGTACCTGATCATTATCGGTACCCTCTTTCTGGCATTTGCAACCATCATTACCTACAAAAGAGGAGCCTGGGCTGCCCTTTGCGTACTGCCGCTCATTGACTTGGCAATCAAGCGCAAAATATTCGATAAACTTATCTACGTAGTACTGGTCCTTGCCACTCTGGTATTAGGCTGGCTATTGAATGACAATAAGTTCTACGAATTCGCCCCCAACTACCAGAAAACGGTCTGGCATGAAGGAGATATTAGTGGACACCTGGCTGCAACTTTTACCGGAACAGAAATCTCAAGCATGGAACGCTTCTATAGATGGGTAGCTGCCAAGAATATGATTACGGATATGCCTGTGCTTGGAGCTGGACCCAGTACCTTTAACCAGGTCTACAAGCGATATACAGATGATGCTTTCCGGACCTATGTAAGTGATAATCCGGAGCAATCCACTACGCACAATTATTTCCTTCTGACTTTTTCAGAACAGGGAATTATAGGAGGACTACTTTTTATTGCCTTCTGTATATATATGCTCATACAGGCAGCTCACCTCTATCCGCGCATCAAGGATCCGGAAATGCGCTCCTTCCTGATGCTTGCCCTTCTGAGTGTTAGCACCATCCTCTTCCATAGTTTGCTCAATGAATTGTTGGAGGTAGACAAAGTTGGTGCGATGTTTTGGCTAAATATGTTGCTCATCCATAAACTTACCGTCTGGCATGAACCGAAAGAAAACGGGAAAGATTGATCGCGCACAATTCTACGCGGACGTCTATGAAGTCGTAAAGCTCATCCCCAAAGGACGAGTCAGCAGCTATGGTGCCATTGCCCGTTATCTCGGTGCCAACAAAGCCTCCCGACTTGTAGGTTATGCACTGGCTGGAAGCTTTGAAGGAATGGATGTACCCGCCCATAGAGTCGTGAACAGAAATGGTCTTCTCAGTGGTGCCCACAATTTCCCCAAAGACCGCCCCATGGATAAATCCCTTGAAGCCGAAGGCGTCAAGATCGTCGATATGCAAGTACAGGATTTTAAAAAGATTTATTGGGATCCGAATGTGGAACTCCTCTAATGCTAGAGTAGTTCCAGTGTTCTTGTGTTCTGGTGTTCTTGTTGGAATTAGGAGGTGTTGTAGTGTTTTGGTGTTGTTGCTGGAAGAACTACCGCACCACAACACCAAAACACACTAGAATACCTGAACACATGAACACTCGCGTACGCTCTTACCTCTGTAAGCTTTCTCCCAAAATCTACTACATCAGCAGAAAAAAAGACCGTATCTTCTAATAAGATTGATCGAAGGCGAACATTTTTTTGCCAAATCCGCGAAATTGTCCGTTTGGGTAAAAGTTATGATTTAACTAAAACTGTCGCTTTCTGGATAATTC
>Ga0207422_1004128_pt1 | contig 12635 bp, 11 predicted proteins | sample MarCyaLeptolynsp_FD_187757 | JGI IMG/M metagenome (GOLD analysis project Ga0207422, IMG submission 187757) | Marine cyanobacterial communities from Panama - species 1 Leptolyngbya sp. (SPAdes) | ecosystem: Environmental > Aquatic > Marine > Unclassified | place: Panama: Panama City | collected...
CCGAACAGATGAAAGGTTAATCTGTTCCGGCAGTTCTGTGAAGTTGATGCGATCCGACTCTAACTCCATTTGATGGAACACCCCATGCTGGGAGTCTGATCTTCCGGACCGTGTCCTGTGGCTGCGACTTGACGCATGGCATTGATCAGTTCCGGAACACGATTGTCCGAGTGCCCCATTCCAGCACTGTCTAAACGACCGCGATACTGCAGCTCGCCAACGCTGTTGAAGCCGAAGAAGTCGGGCGTACAAACGGCACCATAGGCCCGACCCACATGCTGTCCTTCATCGACAAGGTAAGGGAACGGGAAGCCGTATTGCTTGGCAAATTTCTTCATATTTTCGGGTGAGTCGGTTGGGACAAGCCGATAGTCGTTTGACATGACAGCCAGTACAGGGATGCCCTCGTCCATGAGCGTTTGGGCATCGGCGGCAAGGCGTTCACCAATTACTTTAACATAGGGACAGTGATTGCAAATAAACGCGATCAACAGGCCTTTTTCGCCGAGGTGTTCGGACATCGTGACGCTTTTGCCGTCCGGGTCTTTCAACGTGAAGTCGGGCGCTTTCCAGCCGAAGTCACAAATAGGGGTGTCTAACAGCATAGATTTTTATCCTTCCTGGCGTAATGAAAGCCTGCCGCGCAACGGCAACTACTTTAATGCTGTTTCGGCCCGGCACAAAGCAGGCAGGGTCCGGCTGGCTTGCCACTGGATGTCTAACCGGATGCGCTGAAAGAAATCAGTAATCGAGAAAAATTTAGAACAATTTCGACGCAATTACGTTCTGAAGTTAGATGGTACCATGATATGAGAATCAAATTCTGTCCGGCCTTGAAAGTCCCGGATTGGAAGGTGTTCTGCCACGGTACTCTTACCGTCGTAATACTTTTGCGGCCCCTGTTTTCCTGGAGCGTTCCCCCTGTCTGGACACTCACCGAAATGAAAATGTCGGAACTGATCGTCGGCGCGGCTTCGTTCGCGATACTTGCGATACTGCTCATTTCGCAGGACGGGTTTGAGGCGCTTCACGAATTCACCAGAAACCATGAAAGCTGGGAACTGGATGAAGTCATCTTGCTGGTTACCGCTGCGATGATCGCAGCACTCATTACCGTAACGTTAACCGCCCGACGCAAAACCAACGAAGTTCTGATCGCAAAAGCCGATCTTCAGAAGCGTTATGAGGATCTCAACAGAATTAAGGATGAACTGGCGAATGCAAACCGTCATAAGGCACAGTTTTTGGGCCTTGCCAGTCATGAACTAAGAACCCCTTTGAATGCCATCATCGGTTTCGCGCAGGTACTCGGCGACGATCGCTATAAGTCGGTTTCCGATGAACAGCGAAACATCTACTTGCGGGACATCGAAGAGGCAGGACTGCGCCTGTTGCAGCAAGTAAACGGCATGCTTCAGTTGGCATCCGTCGAATCCAAAGAGTTTCAGTGTGAGGAGGGGGCCATCGACCTGGTCCTATTGTTGGATACATGCCTCGACGACTTTTCTGGGATCATTCAGGATCGCTCCTTGACCGTGACATTCGACAAGCCGGAGGAACCGGTCACCGTATGCGGCGATGTTCGCCTCATACGGCAGGTATTCTTCAATTTGATCTCCAACGCTGTGAAGTTTGCACCGGAGAGCGGCGCTGTCGCCCTCGAGATTGAGCATGAGAACAATGGAAAATTGACAGTATCCGTATTGGACAATGGGGATGGCATCCCTGAGGAAACTGTCAGACTGCTCCTGGAACCATACGGCCAATCGGAGTTCTTTCCAAAAATGACCGCCACACCTTCTGGGTTTGGTCTCCCAATCTCTGCCGCCGCGATGCGCTTGCTGGGCGGTGACCTTCGCCTCTCGCGCCGCACGCCGAAAGGGACAACAGCATCCGTTATCTTCCCGGCCGTTCGCGTGCTTTAGGGCTCACGGTCGCGTCTCACACCGCCTTTGGATGTTAGGGGTCAGAGGTTCAAAGGTTATCTCATAGGCAAACAAAAACGCCGTAACGTATTGCAGTTACGGCGTTAAGCGTTGGTTGCGGGGGCAGGATTTGAACCTGCGACCTTCAGGTTATGAGATAGTTATCAAACTGTACGGTGTATTTCGATAGATAACTCTAAATCTCCATATATATCTGTTTAAATTGTATATTATGGAATTCCTATTTCGCTAATGGACTCTACAACATCTTGCATTTCGCTGTCATATGCTTCCTATATGCTTCCTGATTTCTAAATTAGGAAACTGAGAATTAGGAAGAGGAATGAAGCAATGGCTATCTGTGGCACATAGATTAGTAAGACATGGAACATCAACGCCGCTTTGAACGGGCTTATCTTCTGCTTCCAGTTCTTTACGCTGAACTTCCCACCTAGGTCTGGAATGTGAAAGTCACCGAAGCTCTCTTTTTCTACCGCATCAGAGAACTCACCTGCTCGGAGAAAATGCTCAATCCGATTGGACCTAATTATGAACCGCCTCTGGAAACTCTTATGCATCGCGTCAAGTGACCAAAAGAAACAGATTGGTATCAATGAAAACAGCGTTAGGTACGGTTTCTCAGTATGAACGCTTGCAATTATGAAGGCTGAAAGAACAGCCATACTCCAACCTCGAATTTTGAATAGGATGTCGTCGTATTTTTGAATCGAACTTTGGAGCATCCCCCACTCTTTCATCAGAACTTCGTATCGATAAGAAAATTCGGTTGTCATCGGAGACCCCAAAAATGATCAATAAGAGACTTTCCAAGAGGGTAGCTGATACATCGATTCCGACTGACAAAGACTACTTTGTTTGGGATTCGGAACTGAAAGGCTTTGCCCTGCGCGTCTGGCCAACAGGTAGGAAGGTGTATCTGATCCAGTATCGGGATACAGGCGGCAGGACGCGTAGGAAAGGCTTAGGCAGGCACGGCGTCGTAACGGCAGAGGAAGCCCGTGCGGAGGCTCGTAGTCATCTCGCAGCGGTTGCAAGGGGAGCTAACCCCTCGGAGGAAACCAAGCGCAAGAGAGTGGCTCCTACGGTCGAGCAACTCTGCGAACGGTTTCTGAAGGAATATGTGCCTGCTCACTGCAGAGCATCGACCGAGAAAGAGTATAGACGGAACGTAGAGCTCTTCATCATTCCGCGTATGGGAAAGATGAAGGCGGCTGATGTTGAGCGATCCGATATCGCAGACCTACACCATGCACACCGAGATATTCCCTATCAGGCGAACCGTACATTAGGGGTCCTCTCCGTCATGTTTAATCAGGCGGAGATTTGGGGATACCGTCCAGAAGGGTCTAACCCTTGTCGGCATGTGAAGAAATTCGAAGAGAAGAAGCGACAGCGCTTTCTCTCACCAGAAGAGCTCGGACGGTTGGGACAGACCCTCAACGCACTGGAAGCGTCTGGTACGGAGTCTCAGCCCGCAATCAATGCAATCCGGCTTCTCATACTAACGGGATGTAGGCTAGGCGAGATACAGACCCTCAAGTGGGAATACGTCCAAGGGAACCGTCTTCGTCTTCCTGACTCAAAGACAGGGGCCAAGGATGTGTATCTAGGGCCAGCTGCCCTTGAAGTGCTGGCAGGCATCGAGCGCTTTTCTGACAATCCCTACGTATGTACGGGAAAGCTAAAGGGGGCCCATCTCACGGACATGCAACGACCGTGGCGTCGCATACGTAAGGCAGCCGCTCTAGAGGACGTTCGCATCCATGACCTTCGGCATTCGTTCGCTTCCAGTGCCGTATCTATGGGGGAGAGCCTTCCTATGATCGGGAAGCTCCTAGGACACACCCAGGTCCAGACCACAGCCCGTTACGCGCACCTTGCAGACGATCCCGTACAGGGAGCGGCGGATAGAGTGTCCAGTGAACTTGCGAGGCTCATCCATGGATAGAGCCAATCCATCTATCTATAGATGGATGCATAAGTCCCTTAAGGGAAAGACATTCGCCAATTTGCGCTAGGCAACAGAGTCCCTATAGATTGCGATTTACGCTTACTGCCTCAATGCAATTCCAGGAGCTCTGGATGAGCCGCGTCGTCAGGTTTGATAACCGCCTCATGTTACTGCAGGCATACGACATACTCGGAGCGCACCTTTTTGGTGACAACTGGTCTGGGAAAGAGCCCTGGACTCGAGAACATGCTTCGCCTGAAGAAACCAAGCAAAAGCGGCAAGCAATCGTCGATGAAATCTTGGAGAAGAAAGCCCGCCTACAGCCATTATTGGACAAGTTCCAATATGCAGATCGAGAAGACCAAAACGAACTGAGCGCCCAGATGAGCCCTCTTCAGAAAGAGATCGGTGAAAAGGAAAACGAACTGCATCGCCTCCCCAACAGCTATGACACCCTTCATGTAGCATACGAGGCATATCAGCGGAGAGAGAAGGTTCATAATCTGATTTGGGATGCCGCCGCCGACGGGGCCATTCAATTGATCGTTGGGCAATTCGTAGTAATGGACATTGTCCAGTGGTCCAGAGAACCCGATTTCGAGCTCTTACCGATTATGTCCCAAGTAAATGGCCCCCAGAAGTATCACGGTAGCAAGCGTGATCCAGTATCTGTAGATCGAGAGAAGTTCCTGCACTGGGTTTCACAGCAACCCCCTATCACACCTTCTGCAGCCACAAGGATCGAGCCAACTCTCGAAGCAAAGGCGTCCGCGTTTCTCAATCAACTCATCGCGGAACACCCGACACTTCGAAAGGATGTCTTTTGGGAGAAGGTGAAGGCCCGCTTCCCGAACCTATCCGGAAACGCTTTCAAGGTAATTTGGCGCAAAAACGCACCTGAAAGCATGAAGCGAGGCGGAAGGCGACACGGCAGTTAATCCTTCCACTACGACTGTAGGGATTAATTCCTGAAGTTTTTTTCGACGCTCAGTAAATTGATATCTATGCGTAATTAATCCCTACATTTTTTCAGAGGGATTAAATTCAATCGCGCTATCTATTAAGATTTCTCGGTTCTCCGCACTTTCGAACAAGTCGGCAAGCGCAATTGGGCGTGTGCCAGTGCTAGGAGAACACACAATGAAAGACAGTAAGTCTGTTCCGGACGATCCCGATCACTTGGATCGGCTAATGGATGAACGCGAGGCAGCCGAGTTTCTAGGCTATAGCGTTCGTGCACTTCAGAACTGGCGTGTACGCGGAGGCGGACCGCGCTTCGTTAAGGTGTCTGGGCGGTCTGTCCGATACCGCCGCCGCGATCTGATTATTTGGATCGAGGAGCGCACGGTCAGCAATACGACCGAAGCGGCCTAAGGCGGTGCTTAGGCGCAGTAATATGAGTTTTGCCCTGGCGGGGCTGGTCGCACCGTTAGGGAATTTGGGGGCGGAAGCAGGAATAGGCTATGGCCGGCAAGAGCCTCGGGTTTCATCCCGCCTCTTGTCCCTGTGTCCGTTACGTTACGAGAGGCATCAACAAGATGTCTCTCGTCCCTCCCCCTACGTAACGTTACGTAACGGAACGGGCTGTATCCGTTACGTTAACGGTCGCCGGTTCGTTAACGTTAAGCTTAACGGCTATCCGATCGCTCACTCATTAGCGCCGCCCCTAAAACAAAAGCGACCCCTGCGCGGAGCGCGCATACCCTTTTCCCAAAATGAAAGGATGGAAAGATGAGCCAGATCGGCACTCTGAAACCAGATCAAGTTGGAGGCCGTGAATGTCTTCGCGGTCACATCAATTCGTTAACGTTACGCTTTGGGATCTTGCTTGTCCCAACAGGAGAACCGGAAAGCAGTAATCGTCCTTCATATCGGATGTATGCCGAATTAGCTGCTGATACAGACGTCGAGGTCGGCGCGGCGTGGCGAAAGCCTCTACCCAATCGTGGCGGGTCATTCCTTAGCTTGAACTTCGATGATCCAAGCTTTGATCGTCCGGTCAATGTCGCCGCATTCCCAGACGACACGGGAGAATCATACGCGATCACCTGGCGTAGGCGGCATGATCGTCATGCAGACAAACCAAGCTCGTAATCCTAAGAGGGGGGTCTTTGTAACACCCCCCTCTAGAATTACCTGGGCGTAGTGGAGCGTAGATATGGTGAAGTTGCTATATGCCGGGTTCGATACGTTCGACATCGCCTTTCAAGGAGCATTACCGGCATCGGTTTTGGAACAGTTGCAGGCTGGTCGCGACGAGGCGGAAACACGACAAGAGAAAATCCTGATCCATTTTGGCCCTGACGTCGTCGAGGCGCACATCATGGATCACGGCAAGAAAGGTGGCTTTAGGTTTTTAATCGATACCGGCCCTCTCGGCGCGGTTTGGATGATCAAAAAGAACACGGATGCAAACCAGTGGAATCTATTCGCCTCTCCTCATGCGACCACGCTTCTTGCCTACGGCTATCAAGAAACATTCAGGCGACTCCTCAATGAGCTTGAGACAATGGGAGCACGTATCGTCGGCCATTCAATCAACCGGGCCGACTTCGCGATGGATTTTGAGACCACGGGTTTTGAACTTCACCCGGATCAAGTCGTGGCGCACTCCCACTGCAAGGTATCACCATACTTAGGCAAGCGTTCTACCGAAGAGGATGAGGACCAACCGCAATATGTGATGCGGGGACGTCGAGTGGAGAGCGTGACAATAGGTAAGCAGCCAGGTCGGCAGACCATCATCTACGACAAATGGAGGGAAGCAATTGAGCGCAATAAACTCCATTGGTTTCCGGTATGGGGCAAGCAACGCAATGAAAAGAACGTTGAGGTTTGGCGCGTCGAGGTCCGTGCTGGCAAGAGAGAGCTAAAAGAGAAGTACCGACTATCCACCATGCAGGATTTCGAACGCGGTATTGGTGATGTGATCGTAAACGCACTAAATGCCATTCGTTACCTCGGAGACTGTCAACTCGACAGCAATGTAACGCGACAGGCACTGCATCCGATTTGGCAAGTTGCCCAAGAAACGGCTGCCCGAAACCTCTCCGAACTTCGGTCCGGTTTAACACCCAATCAGGTCAAAGAAGTCGAACGAATTAAGGCGCAGGATACCTATCTTGCCTTGTGTGTTGGCAATGCGATTGGGCTCGCGGTATCGAATGGAATGAGTAATCAGGAGATTGAGATACGGTTACCGGAGTTTTTAGCGGAAGCCATCACATGCCATTTCCGAGCTAAGGAGCCCACCCTATTCGCAGCAATCAAACGGTGTCGCGAGCGACTCGTTTTTCTGTCCTGAAAGAAACAGTTTATCCGCAGTACGCAAGCAACAAAACCGTCGAACGCTCTACTCTCCGACTCATTCGAGTAGTTGCTAGAAAGAGCCGAAAATTAATCTGGCAACCGGCTCAGTGGCCCGAAAAACACAAGCAGCTCTACTCCCCTAATACAGCGGATATTTGCGCAGAGCATGAAAACTTGCCCCTCTATATCTGGTCAAAAATTACTCGGTTTGGTAGCATTGTTCCATTCAGACAATGCCGTTAGGACTCTACTCTGCGTAAAGTAGCCTAAAGTTTGAATCAGATAGAAATTCACCAATGAGAGACACGTATGCTAACTCGGGGATCCGAATGGCGGAGGTGGGAACCGCATATTCATGCACCAGGAACGGTCATGAACAACCAATTCAGCGGCCCAAATGCTTGGAACAACTATCTAACTGCGCTTGAGCAAGCGACACCAGTGATCGAAGCAATCGCGGTTACGGACTATTATGTGACCGATACCTATGAGGAAGTGTTGCGGTATAAAGCTACGGGTCGCCTCCCTAACACCAAACTGGTCTTTCCAAACGTCGAACTTCGGCTCGATGTTGCGACCTCAAAAGGGGGCTTCGTCAATCTCCACCTATTTGTCAGCCCGGAGGATCCGCAGCACCTCGAAGAGCTGCAGCGTCTACTGTCACGTCTGCAGTTCAATGTTATGCAGGACCGGTTCGATTGCACTCGAGCCGACCTTATCCGGCTCGGCAAAAAAGCTGATGCAAGCATCTCCGATGATCGGGCCGCATTGGCCTACGGCGCCAATCAGTTCAAGGTAAATTTCCAGAAATTTCGAGAGGTGATTACTGAAAGCGGGTGGGCTAAAAAAAATATCCTCATCGCTGTTGCGGGTGGCGCAACTGATGGCACCTCAGGCGTGCGTGAAGCAGCGGATCAAACAATCCGGCGCGAGATAGAGAGTTTCGCCGATGTGATTTTTGCTGGTAGCCCCGCCCAACGGGAATTCTGGTTGGGACAGAGGGGACTGAGTCCCGATGATATCCGCTTGCAGTACGGCGGCCTCAAACCGTGTCTTCATGGGAGCGACGCTCACAAATTGGACGACGTAGCATCGCCGTTTGGCGACCGCTTTTCATGGATCAAAGGCGAACTCGAATTTGATTCTCTCAGACAGGCGTGCATCGATCCTGGCGGACGTGCCTATGTCGGTGAGCAACCGCCACGTACAGCGATGCCGTCACAAGTCATTTCGCATATCCGAATTGAGAATGCGAGTTGGGCGATCACTCCTGACGTTCCCCTCAATCCGGGACTTGTGGCGGTTATTGGCGCTCGTGGATCCGGCAAAACCGCATTAGCCGACATAATTGCCGCTGGTTGTGATGCAATCTCGCCAGAAGGTTGGGGCGCGAATGAAGAAATAAGTCCTTCCTTTTTGGCACGAGCGCGTAGATTGATCGGCAATGCAACCACAACATTGACCTGGGGCGGCGGTGCGTCGGTTACCCGCGCGCTCAATGGAAGTGATGCAAATGGCCATATGACGTTCCCTCGAGCTCGATATCTCTCCCAACAGTTTGTAGAAGAACTGTGCTCGTCCAAGGGCGTGTCCGACGGCCTCGTGGAAGAGATCGAGAGGGTGATTTTCGAATCGCACTCGCAGGACGGTCGCGAGTGGGCGCTAGACTTCACCGAGCTGCGGACCCAAAAGACCTCTCGTTTCCAACAGGCTCGCGTGCGTGAGGCAGACGCGATCGCAGATATTTCTGATCGCATAGCGTCTGAGTTCGAAAAGGAGAGCCTCGTCGCCAGCCTAACCACGCAGGTTGAGCAGAAAAGGAAACTTATTGCCGACTACATGAACGACCGAGCCAAACTTGTGGTTAAAGGAACTGAGGCGCAGATAATTCGACACGCCCAGCTAAGTGAGGCGGCTCAGACGATTAGGAATACGATCCAAGCCTTTAGCAATCAGCGCCGAACATTCATAGCCCTGCAGGACGAAGTGCGGAGCACGCGCGCCACAGGCGCTCCTGAAATGCTGCGCCAGGCACAAGCGCGCCACAGCAATAGCGGACTGGACTCTAAGCAGTGGGACGAATTTCTGTTGATCTACAAAGGTGACGTTGACAAGAGTCTAGCAGGGTATACTGCGTGGGCCGATAGTCAGATTCATAAGCTTAACGGTAACCCGCCGCCTCCTGGTAACCCGAATACACCACTGATTCCCGACAACGCCGATCTTTCAAAAACACCGCTCGCACCAATCGTTGCTGAAATGGGGCGCCTTGAGGCGCTCTTCAGTGCGGATAAGTTGGTCCGCGATCAATACACAGCATTGACTAACCGAATCGCCCAGGAGAACTCCGCGCTACAGACGCTTGAGACTAGGCTCACCGATGCTCAGGGTTCGGCGGTGCGTCGGAAAAGCCTGCAGGTCGAACGTGATGACACATATGGTCGGGTTTTTGAGGCGATCATCAACGAACAAGATGCCCTAGCCGGTCTCTACGCTCCTCTGATGCAGCGACTGACGGAATCATCTGGCACATTGAGGAAGCTTAGTTTCTCTGTGCGCAGGACCGCAGACGTTCAAGCTTGGGGCTCATTTGCTGAAGAAGAGCTTCTAGATCGCCGTAAATCCGGGCCATTCTACGGTCGCGGTTCACTGATCGCCGCTGCTTCAGAAACGCTTAAATCGGCTTGGGAAAACGGTTCAGCGGCTGAAGTTCAGACAGCTATGACCGCGTTTATGGCGAGATACTTGAAGGACTTGATGTCGCACGCACCATACGCACCGACGCAGCAAGTTGAATATAGAGCCTGGTCGAAGCAGCTTGCTCACTGGCTGTTCGGAACTGACCACATCAAGGTCCATTACGAAATCTCCTATGATGGTGTCGATATTCGTAAGCTATCTCCCGGCACCCGGGGCATCGTGCTTCTGCTTCTTTATCTCGCTCTAGACGATTCAGACGATCGTCCGCTGATCATCGACCAACCTGAAGAAAACCTGGACCCCAAATCTGTTTTTGATGAATTAGTGGGACTGTTTATTGCGGCCAAGGCGAAGCGACAGGTAATTATGGTCACACATAATGCTAACCTCGTCATCAACACCGATGCGGACCAGATTATTGTGGCATCAGCAGGTCCGCATCCTTCAGGAGGGCTTCCGCCGATATCCTATATGTCAGGAGGATTAGAGAGTTCGTCTATCCGCAAATCAGTGTGCGAAATCTTAGAGGGGGGCGAAGCTGCTTTCCGTGAAAGAGCTAGGCGCCTGCGAGTGAGGCTGGTCGTGAAGGTCAGGTCGTACACTGCTCCATCTACCAATCAGTGTCTGCATACTTCAATTGTCCATGATATCGACAAGGCAGATATCATAACTCTTATCGGTAATTGAACTAGGAACCTAGAGGCTACATCGGTTACTGGCCTATCAGATCAATTACCATCACGCGTTTTCCAGCTCCCAAGCTTTTCTATGGGGCGCCCTTGATTTGATTGTACCATCTGCGGGGACACGGTGCTCGGTTGGTACAAAACGAATTGTCTAAATGCTTGATGTCACAACAGCATCAATCCGAAAGGAACTAATGTCGAAAACAATCCGGCGAGCATTAAAACGGGCACTGGACACCCAAGAACTTCGTATTGTGACGAGCGACGAGTTGCTCGCGATGCCTCCGAATACCTATCAGCAGTTGCGCAGAGACATTACCATAAGTGCCAAAACAGGCGCACCACGCTATCTTTGTTCCCGCTGCGGGCATCCCGTCTACGCACCGAATTACAGTACAGGTCCGGGCTGGAAGCACTATGGTAGCGAGCCAATCGATTGTGAATGGTGGACAGGAGTAAGCTCTTCTGTCGACGAAGTATCAGCCCGCCAATTTCAAGGTCAGCAAGAAAGCCCCCTGCACCACAACGTTAAGCATTTGATAGCGGACCTTTTGCGCGCTGACAGCCGGACAGAAGGTGTCGTCGTGGACGAAGTGTTATTTGGATCAACCGGTTACAAAAAGCCCGATGTCCGCGCCAAATTCGATGGACGGTCTGTTGCAGTCGAGTTGCAGCTCTCAACAACACAGATTCCAATCATCGTCGAGCGCGAGTTATTCTATCGACGCGAAGGATGGCACCTCCTATGGCTTACTTGGGATTTTGAGCCACGCCCGTATACAGAGGTACGGCAAGCATTTCGGGACATCGCAACTGCACACCGGGACAACTTGTTCACGCTAGACACCGAGGCCATAACGGAGTCGCGGCGTAGGGGATGCCTAGTCCTTCGGGTTCTGTGGTGGCGGGAAGGGGTTTGTGAAAACAGACTGGTAGCTTTAGACGATCTGGTTTGGTCCGACGAAGCTTTGCCATTCGCCGTAGCACAGCCGCAATCGTCTGTTACAGGGCTGTTATCAAAAGCAGCACCGTCAAAATTGGGGACGGAAAAACAAACATCCATGCCTACGCTTCAAGGCGAAGGTTTCTCATCCCAACAGTTGGAGCTATTCAAGGTTCGTTGGGTTAAGGCGGCAAAAAAATTCTCCCCATGGGAGCTTTCTGAGAACCACCTTTGGTTGGAACTGCAGGAAACTATTGAGCTTGATAATCTACAGCGTAGTCGGGTCGAAACGACGACTCTTATCGACGTACTCAATCTTGCGGTCTCATTCGACCAGGGATATCCGATCGGCAGTCAACAGTCGAACCTTGCAGAGTTATTTGTTACCTTTCTAGCGGCAGAGAAACGTCATCCTTATGCCATCCTAGCCGAAAGATTGGCAGTAGCATCTGGTCACGCCGAGCTTCTTAAAAGGCCTTCAATTCAAAAAAAAATCGCAGCCGCAAAGCAGACCAAGCAAGTTGGAGGCTCGTCTGACGCTGTAAAGATTCTTACAAACTTATTCCCCCAATGGGTTAAGAAAAATGGTCGCGACCTTAAGACTTAGGTCAAGTATGTACTCACCGATTGGTTTCGAGACACTATTCTTAGAAACCTACGATTTAGCCGTGGTATAGGCATTCTAGATTTTTCCCATTCCGCAGATCTCGAGACACAACATCTTTTCTGCTTAGCGCAACACCTGCTTCCTATGCGCTTCCTGGAATCAAAAAAGCCTCTCGCGGGAGAGGCCTAAGTCATTGATATGATTGGTTGCGGGGAGAGGATTTGAACCTCTGACCTTCAGGTTATGAGCCTGACGAGCTACCGGGCTGCTCCACCCCGCGCCAAGTGACGACTTTAGTCGTCGTCTTGAGTGTGATCCCAGTGGTTTTCCGGGGCAATGCGCAGCATTGCTAAATCACACCCTGTCTGGATTTGGCTTCCCATTCGGGAAAGGTGTTCAGTTGTGTTGTTGGCATGGTGTTGGTTGTTATGGAAGACCTGGCGGCGACCTACTCTCCCGCGGCTTAAGCCGAAGTACCATTGGCGCAGGCGGG
>Ga0207422_1004129_pt1 | contig 12622 bp, 13 predicted proteins | sample MarCyaLeptolynsp_FD_187757 | JGI IMG/M metagenome (GOLD analysis project Ga0207422, IMG submission 187757) | Marine cyanobacterial communities from Panama - species 1 Leptolyngbya sp. (SPAdes) | ecosystem: Environmental > Aquatic > Marine > Unclassified | place: Panama: Panama City | collected...
GATAACCCTTTTGAGCTGCAAATTCCCAATCCATGCGCTGGACATCAGACAGCAAATCCAACAGGGCCGAATCCATTTCAGCAACGGCATCGGCTCGCCAATCGCGCAGGATAAAGTCGATATCCGCCTTCGCTCCGCTATCGAAAATGCCATCGACGCGATAGCGGGCCGTCAGCGTTTCATCGGTATGGGTGTTGTAGAAGCTGAGGCTGCGCGTGCCGGCAGCGGCACTGGCCCCGCTTAGCGGCATCGCCGCCGAAAGACCGGCAAAACCCGCGTATTTGAGTACCTGTCGACGATGCACGTGAACCCCGTTACCCGCTTGTTGATTGCCCGCGATGATGTCACAGCGCGGTTAAGAAACGGGTTATATCGGCCGCTGGGCATGCGGCAAATCGGGGAACTGTGTAAAGGCTGTGACGGTTGTTGAGACTAAGTCTCAGCGCAGCGCGGCCAGGCTTACCGGCTGTTGCCGAACGAGATCCCAGGCTTCGGCCATTTGAGTATCGAAACCATAGATGTCATCGCGATACTGAACGGCACCGTCGTCATCGATCCAGCCCGTGAAGTAGGCGAGATGGATGGGCATGGGCTTCTTGAGGGATATGCGCTTTGTCTCCCAATCGCCGAACAGGTCTTCTTCCTTTGCGCTCGACCAAACCTCGGGCCGGTCGAGCAGATAGCCCGTCAGCCAACGGGGGTCGGCGACCCTGACGCATCCCGAGCTGAGATGTCGGACGGACTTATCGAAGAGATCGGGTTCGTTGGAGTCGTGCAGATAGATGGAAAAATCGTTTGACATCATGAACTTGACACGACCGAGTGGATTTGTCGGTCCCGGTTCTTGACGCAACCGATGACGGCGAATGCGGTCACCCATATTTTCCCAGTTCACGTAGCGCGTGGACATTTGGCTGGCGCCTTCTCGCCACGACGAATACATCCGGATCTTGCGCTCGAAAAAATAGTTCGGATCGGCGATTGCCTGGGGCAACAAATCCTCTTCGGCAATGCGTTCGGGGACCGTCCAGGTCGGATTGACCTCGAGCCATGTCAGACGGCTTGAGAAGATTGGTGTTTTGCGTTCGATTTTGCCGACAACGACCGGCATGCGGTATGCGAGCTCTCCCTCCTCGACGATCTCGACATGGTAGTCGGGGACGTTCACCAAGAAATGGTCGTGACCCAAATAGTCCGGCAGCCAGCGCCAGCGTTCGAGGTTCATTTCCAGCTGCCGCACGCGATCATCGGCCGTAACGGCCAACGCGCGACGCGTCATACCGCCGATCAGTCCATCGACATCGAGGCCGTGGCGAGCCTGGAACCGGCGAACGGCATCTTCCAACCGCTCGTCGTATATCGGGCTTTGCAAATCGCCATGGGGTCGAAAGGCGAATCCATCGGTTACAGCGAGTCGACGCCGCAACGATGGCACGCGGTCATCCCGATCGCCGGGACGTAACAACGTCCCGTCTTGCGGGACGTCCCACCCGCCATTTTCAGCGGCAATTCGCGCTTGTTTGAGAAGAGAACGTAACGCCTGATAACCGGGCTGGCTCGGTTCGAGCGCCCTTAAGCGGTCAGCGGCGTTGCCCGCCGCAACGAAGCGTACCGACCGAGCGAGATCTCCCGTCCGAACGTCGTAGTCCATAATCTCGTTGACGGCGCGAGGATCCAACCGACCGTTGCGAACCTGTTGGGCATACCGAGCGACCGACAGACTTACTAGAACGTCCAGCTTGACCTGCTCGTCTTCCGAAACTCGTTCGGGTTTTGCAAGCGCGTCGATTTTTGCAAAAGGATAGTCCTGGGCGACCAGACCGTTGTCGTGGACAGCGGACTTCAGCGCCTGAACGACAGCATCGACCCGCGTTCGCCCCTGCTGGCCATCCCACCAAATTGGCGCGCCCTTACGGCCAGCGTAAATGTCGACCACAGATTGCGAAATGGCACTGTCCGCAACATTTGCCGGATCTGTACCGGCAAGCATTGAGTGCAAGACACCCACAGGAACAGAGGGCCGTCCATCGCCAGTTGATGCCCGGTCTTCCGACGCATCGGCGGAGTTTGGCCCGATCACGGCAAACACAGCCAAGAGCGGGGCCGCGAAAAGCAAATTTCGCAGACGCGCCGACGCAATATCCATCAGGGGTGAATCAATCCGCCTCATGGGACTGGAAAATAGGTGCAGCGTCGAAGCAATGTCAAAGCAATCAACGGTTTGTTTGTTTGACCGCCGCCGTATTTTCAATCGCGAAGGCCGCCGGATATTCCGAACACGATAGTCAGTAAACAACCTCGGCAGTTGTCTGAGGCAGCAGGGCAGCCATTTCGGTCAACATCTTGTGCAGCATCGCTTCGGCAAAACTGTCGAAATCGGTTGTCACGTGCACGAATGCCCGAAACCCACCGATCACATTCTTGCGATAATAGCCTTCGACAACTTTGTTCGGGTCTTCGGCGACAATCAGCGCATTGATCGTCATTCCCGTTTCAATGGCTCGATCACGATAAACGACGGGACTTTCCCCGGCATTGTCCAAACCGTCGCCGATAACGTTGACCACTTGGATCGACCCGAATGCCGGTGCGGCACTAAGCAGTTCCAAGGCCGAGCTGAGGGCCAACGAAATGTCGGTTTGCGCGAGCGGAGGATTGCTGGGTTGTTGAGCCAAATGATCCAGCAGCACGGCGGATGCCAGTTCGGCATCTTTTCGACTGGCAACGGTCATCCACGGCACGACCAGCGAAACGCCGGGCGCCCGTCCATGAGCATTCCATGACACGATGGAAATCGAAATATTGCCGTGCACGCCGCCGTTTACGGCAGCAAGAAAATTCTCGTGTTGCAACGCATAGGCGACACCTTCGAACTGCAGTCGTCGTTCTGCGGTCGAAATCGACCCAGAACTATCTAGGGCAATCACCATGTTCATGTCGCTGATCGGGCGATCACCGGCCGCCATTCCTGAAGGCGACCAAAGCACCGCCCAGACGGCGATAATTGCGGTGGCAAGTTGAGATAAACGGTTCATAGGAATAATCTCCCATAAGCGCTTGGCTGACGAGGTGCGATCCCCAACCGTTCCGCTCGCCGCGAGTCGGTGAACTATTTTGCTCATATGGCGCAGCCGAGACCGAATTCCAATCGAACCATGCGCACACAGTGCGCTACCGCGTTCAATCAATCGCGATCGATTCAAGAAAGTCGCCACAGCTCCCCCTCTTACAACAGGTAGGAGACGATCGCCTCAACGCCGGCCCGGCATATACGAAAAGACCACCTAATATCTTATCGAGCACGGACCAAAACGTTCCGTAAGCATCGTCAGACTCAATTGGACGACTAAAGCCGAATATTGGTTAAAAAGAGATTTATTGCGATGCAACGAAACAGCGGCTGCGCGGCGGACAACCGCTAAATTCCTATAGACGTCGGATTACTGTCAGTCCGTCCCCAATCGGAACCAGCGACATGTCAATCCTATCATCATTGTGAACGGCCTCATTGAAGGCGCGGATCGCTTGTGTTGACGGGTTATTGTTGCTCGGATCGGCGACGGCGCCCCCCCAAAGCACATTGTCGACTAAAATCAGACCACCTGGCCGAACGAGCTGTAACAGCTGCTCGAAGTACATAGGATAATTTTCCTTGTCCGCATCGATAAAAGCGAGATCAAACCGATCTTGCTGATTTGCCGCAATCAATTCGGCCAACGTGTCGGCTGCGGGGGCAAGACGAAGGTCGATTCGATCGGCCACGCCGGCACGTTTCCATGCTTGGCGGGCAACACTCGTCCATTCCTCACTGACGTCGCAGGCGATCAGGTGTCCGTCCGGGCCCATGGCCTCGGTCACACAAAGTGCGCTGTATCCAGTGAATGTCCCAAGTTCGATTGCCTTACGAGCGCCAATGAGGCGCGCGAGGAATCCCATAAACTGTCCCTGTTCGGGCGATATTTGCATACCTGACGGGCCGTGCAGCGCCTGGGTTTCCTCTCGCAGCAGTCGCGCATCTTCACTCTCGCGCACACCGGTTTGCAGCAAATAGGCGTAGAGTCTGTCGGACATCTCGATTGTTCTGGGCGACATATGATTCTTACTCGGTTATCGGGTAATTCTGACCTGTTACCGGAACTGGCCATCCCAAAATGGTGACAAGGATTTCAGGACATTAACCATACCTGAACGAGTTACGGATACCCCGATACGGCTGCTGGACTTGCGTTTTGCCTGTGCCGGTTCGCTACGCCGCCAACTAACGATTGAGAGACCAGTTGATGTCGATCTCTCCCGAAGCCCAAACGGCGCCTCAAGACGACCAGGTTCTCTTGGAAGTCGCGCGGCTGCAAAAAAAGATCGGTAACGAAGGCCCGGCGCTCGAGAACATTGCCGATCGATTGCACGGCATACTCGAAACGACCGAGCAATCCTGTGAAAGTATCTTGCAATCCATCGAAGGTGTCTTCGAGGCTGCGAATAAGGTTCGTGCCGCAGCACCTGACAATGGCGAGCTGTCGCAGGCCGTGGACGTGTTGGAACAGCACGCAACATCTGTTCTGGAAAGCTGCGCGTTTCAAGACCTCACCTCGCAACGGGTGAGCATAATCGTGCGCGACCTATTGCACGTTGAGGGGTGTGTCGAAGCGGTAACCGACGCAGTCGGTCGCGAAGGCGTCGAATCCCTTGCTGCGGAGCTGGCGGCTCAAGACGGGAGCGGCGGCGAGAGCGAAGAAGACCCCTATCTTCACGGCCCGCAAAACGAAAAAGAAGCCTTCTCGCAAGGCGATATCGACGCTGTTTTCGGCTAGTCCCGTCACGCGGCTCTGCCGAACACCCCTTCGTTGTTATGCGGATTGAATTGACTCGGCGACTGCCGTAACCCTGCGCGCTGTTAACATGCAGCGCAGGGTCCGACATGGCGAATTCACAAATCGATCAGATCGACGATGATCTAGTTGCCTTTGCCGGAATTTTGGCCGACGCAGCCCGTGCAATCGCCCTTCAGTACTTCCGCACCGACCTGGCGATCGAGGACAAGGCCGACGAGAGCCCGGTAACCCAAGCCGATAAGGGTGCCGAAAGGGCCATGCGTGCGTTGATCGCACAGCACTATCCCGAACACGGAATTCTGGGCGAGGAATTCGGGCATGAAGGACCCGATCGCGACTGGACCTGGGTGCTCGATCCAATTGACGGCACCGGCGCGTTTATCATCGGCATGCCGTTGTTCGGCGTCCTTGTCGCGCTGGCCTACAAGGGAAAACCGGTTCTGGGCGTGATCGATGCCCCGGCCCTGGGCGAACGTTGGGTGGGAGCTGTCGGGCAAGCGACCCTCTTTAATGGCGCCCCTTGCCGGACGAGCGAGGTAACCGACCTTAACAATGCAACGCTGCACACAACGAGCGCCGAGCTGTTCGAAGGCCGACAGGACCAAAGGTTCCGTTCCTTAGCGAAGCAGGTGAGGCGCCGTAGGTATGGGGGCGACTGCTACCAATATGGCCTGATGACCCTGGGCGGTATCGATGTCGTCATCGAAGACTCCATGAAGCCCCACGACTATATGGCTCTCGTACCGGTGGTTGAGAGTGCCGGCGGTATCGTAAGCGATTGGTCCGGGGCGCCTTTGACGCTTGCTTCAAACGGTGAGGTACTGGCCGCCGCGAACCCGGCCGTTCATGAAGCTGCGGTCAAGCACCTGAATTAGCGGAAGCAGCCGACCGTTGACATCAGGCCGAAACAGCGCTCGAGCCCCCACCAGGCGAAACTGATAGGGGCTCGGCTCGGCTAAGGTGCGGATTGTCGTCTAAACTCTTGAACCGGTAACCCTCCGATTCCCCAATCCTCCAGTTCGACTTCGTCAATGACAACGACGGTGGTCGCGGGATTTTTCCCCAGCACGGTTTCGAGGAGGTTCGTGACGCCGCCAATCAGCTTCGCCTTCTGGTCAGCGGTCGCTCCTTCGCGCGTGATTTTGATATTCACATACGGCATTTCTCAGGGGTCCTTTGCATTGTCGCATTCGACGAATTGGAAAACCTTGGCAATAATCCGCCATTGATTGTTCGTCTTCACGAAGGTCAGAAAATCCACGAAATCTCGTGTGCCGATTGAGCAACGAACACGGGCAAATGCTGTGTTTTTTCCAGCAAATTCGATTCCGTCTATGGCGTCTTTGCGGACCTCACCGCGTGATGCGGGGGACACTCGCGCTGCAACAACCGGGAAGTACTGCTCCATCGTCCGGTGGAGAAATTCCGGTTCGTCAGCGGTCGCGTAGATGGCGTTGGGATGGAATGCCCGGTCCAGCTTTTCCAGATCACACTCGTACAGAGCGTCCAGATATATCTGGATGACCTGCTGAACATCTGTAAATGCAGCCAATTCCGAAATCGACGTCATATCAATCCCTCCGCTTTCATGGCTTTCACAACGGATGGGCGCTGGAGCACGCGTGCGGTGAAATCCTTCACCTGCGGCCATTGGGTCAACTTAATGCCGACGAAATTTGCCCAGTTAAGAACGACAAAGGCGTAAGCGTCAGCCACGGTGAAGTCGTCGCCGAGAAGGAAGGTACGCCCATCGGCCAGTTGCCGTTCGAGATGCACGACGCGTTTCGCAACCATTGCTTCCGCCCGTGCCCGATCCTCAGCGTTGAGTTTGGTCCCTGAAAAGAACGGCGAGAAGGCTTTGTGCAGCTCCGAGGAAAGGAAACTGAGAAGCTCGCGCAATCGAATGGCAGGCAACCCTTCCTTCGGCGCGAGGCCGCTTTTGGGATCTAGGCCACCCAGGAACTGAAGGATTGCCGCATTCTCTGTAATCACCTGACCGGAATCGATCCGAACCGCTGGAACGTAACCGTTGGGGTTAACCTGGGAGAAATCCTCACCGGATTCAGTTTTGCCTGTCTCCGTGTCGGTTTTCTCAAGATCGAACGACTGTCCGACTTCGTTCAGGACGATGTGCGAGGCAAGCGAGCAAGCGCCAGGCTTGTAGTAGAGTTTCATTGGTCGTCTCCCGTCTGGTTGAGATGACAGCCAAGATGGTCTCAATGATTACCGTTGCCAATTAAGTTTCTATCGGTTACTTAATTATGAGGTTTCCGTCAGGTAACTAGGTGATATCGATGGCGTTAAAAGTTCGCAAAAACAAAGGGCCCGCAATGCCGGAGCGGTGCATGTTGACTGAATGTATGGCCGTGATTGCCGGTGCCTGGGCACCTAATGTCATCTGGTCTTTGCGCGCTGGACCGCGTCGGTTCAATGAATTGAGGCTCGATATTCCGCCGATTTCGGCGAAGGTGCTGTCAGCCAGGCTGAGTGAGCTAGACGAACGCGGTGTCCTTGTTCGACATGTCAGACCGACATCTCCCCCATCGGTTGAATACGAACTGACGCCGCTTGGCGCTGAACTTATCCCAGCCTTGGAAGCGATCGTTGAAGTCGGACATCGCCTCAAGAATCATCGGCAGAAGGCGGCCTGACATCCAGCGCCGGTCGGCAGCAATTCCAGCACGGGCACGGTTTTTTGCGTACCTGTGCGGCCGTCGGATTGAACGGTCCGGCCCAAGGGATACGCGATTGATAGGAGCATCCGGTCAAACGCTCGAAAATCATCGCAAGCCCGCCCAATCTGGCCAAATCCGGTATACCGCAACATCAGCCGACACGCCCGCATGTCTCCAATTCCGTTAAACTGTCACCGAAATGTTTGCGAGACACGGCTTGCGCGAACTTAACGAAGCGGCGACCCTGATGGGCTTAGGAGACCGGTCGGGAGAAGAAATGAGCTTCCAGCCCGCAATGAGAGCTGCGATTGGCGCAATTACGGTCGCAAGCGCAGTATCGCTGGCGAACGCCCAGGACGTAGAACTGCGCTACCTGTGTTACGGCGATGCCAACGAGTGCGATGTTAGCCGCGACTTGCTGGATCGGTTCGAAGCCGACCATGGCGGCATCCGTATTACAATCGACGAGGTCGACTATCCCCATATTTTGAACCAGTTGCCGGCCGATTTGGAAACCGGCAATGGGCCCGATTTGGCACGGGTCACAAATTTGGGCGGCTTGAACGAGTACTATTTGGATATCTCGCCCCATGTCGATCGCGACTATTGGGAGGAGAATTACGGATCATCGCTCGGTTGGCTGCGGTCGGATGCCGAGGATCGGGGTATCTATGGCTGGCTAACCCAATTGACGGTCACAGGTCCCTACGTGAACAAAACGATGTTCGACGAAGCCGGTGTCCCATTGCCAGGCGATGGCGCCAGTTGGCAGGACTGGGCCGATGCGGCCCGCCGGGTCCAAGACACACTCGGTGTTTACGCCGCCATGGTCATGGACCGATCAGGCCATCGGTTTGCCGGCGCCGCGATCAGCATGGGTGCCGCGTATTTCGACGATTCCGGCAAACCCGCCGTCGTCGATGACGGATTCAGGGCCATGACCGAGGCGCTGATCGGCTGGCATAGCGAGGGCCTTATGCCAGACGATGTGTGGCCATCCACACCCGGCCGGGGTTGGAAAAACGGCGCCGACATGTTTATGGACGGCGATGCTGTGCTGCATGTTTCGGGGTCGTGGATGATCCAGCGCTATGCCGCAGAAATCGGCGAGAATTTCGAATGGATGGCCATTCCCCAACCCTGCGGCACCGTGGGCTGTTCAGGCATGCCAGGTGGCGCGGCAATGGTCGGTTTTGCCAGCACCGATTACCCTGAACAGGTTGCGATGATCCTTGACTATATGGCGTCGGAGCCAGTGGCACGGGAATATTACGAGCGGACGCTTCAAATCCCGGCCCACAGCGGATTGGCGGAGGACGGTCTAGACTACGGCGAGGATATCGGCATGGCCGCGTCGGATGCGCTGAAAGTTTTTACGGAAAACTTTACCGACATTTTGCCACCCGCCCATGCGCTGCAGTCTTCGCCAATGAACTTTGCGATTTACGATGCGTCCGTTGCACATATTTCGGCGGCTATCGCGGGCGATATCACATTGGATGAAGCGCTGGCTAATATCGAACAGGACGTGGCGGAAGCTTCAAACTGAGCCCTTCGAGATAGGACAGACTATGAGTGACTGGCACCTCGCCCAGATGAATGTGGCCCGTGCGCTTTTTCCGTTGGAGGACCCCGGCATGCGTGGGTTCATGGAAAAGCTGGATGAGATCAACGCGCTGGCCGAAACGAGTCCTGGCTTTGTCTGGCGCCTGAAATCGGAGGCCGGCAATGCAACCGACATTCAGGTTTCGGATGACGCTCAATTCATCGTCAATCTCTCGGTATGGGAGGATGTCGACTCCCTCTTCGATTATGTTTATCGGACCGCCCACACCAAGGTGATGGCGCAACGCCGACAATGGTTCGAGCGATCCGAAAAGCCCCATATGGTCATGTGGTGGGTCAATGCAGGACATCGGCCCGACCCGCAGGAAGGGCTGGACTTGCTCGACCTACTGTACGCCGAAGGTCCATCGCCCAGGGCCTTCACCTTCAAACAACGGTTCGCACCTCCATCCAGTCAGGCAAATCTTGGCAACGCGCTTGCCGGTTGAAGCGAGAATCGAGCCATTCAGGCTTTTTTTGTGAGTCGCGCGCTACCAGATTAACTTCGCGTCGACGTCTTGCCGGGAATCCTGGCACCCGCTACCTACAGTTCAGCAGCTTTAACGGCGATCCATGGGACGTTCAAAATCGCGACCAACGCCGGGCGGCCGACTTTCGAATGAATGGAGATCACAATGGCAACTTTGCCACGCCAAGCCACCCTGAAGCCCAAAGGCGATGACGACGACAAGCAAGCCCAACAACCGCCGCGTATCGATCAGCACCTTTTCGATTCCCGCCACGTTCTGATCACAGGCGAGGTCACCCAGGATCTTGCGCGAGATGTTTGCGCGCGCCTGTTCGCCATGGCTCACGTCAATGACGATCCCATCACGGTTGTCGTTTCCTCACCCGGCGGTCATGTCGAATCCGGTGATATGATTCACGATACGATCAAATTCATCGGTCCAACGGTACGGATGTTGGGAACCGGTTGGGTTGCCAGCGCCGGAGCGCTGATATTCGTTGCAGCCAAGCCGGAGAACCGATTTGCCCTGCCCAATACCCGATTTTTGCTGCATCAGCCGAGCGGCGGCGCCGGCGGCTCAGCCTCGGACATCAAGATCCAGGCCATGGAAATCATCAAGATGCGCGCCCGGCTGAACAAGATTTTTGCCGACGCCACCGGTCAACCGCTCGAAAAGATCGAATCCGACACCGAACGCGATCATTGGCTGACTGCGGAAGAAGCCATTGAATACGGCCTTGTCGGCAAAATCATCCAGACTGCGGCTGAGCTGGGCTAGTAGGACGCGTTGCCGGCGATCGCGATCTCCGAACTCGACCCGGCAAAGCGCCGCCGTTCAAGTGCTGTTGGCGCGCCGATTCCATAGGGTTTCCAAACAACTCGACAGCATTGACGAAAACCCTTCGCACTAGGCGTTGAAATTTCCGTAAAACGATTCACTACCGTCCAATTGTGCTCTAGGGTGATCAGACTGAATATCTGAACACCGACTGCAAAGGCGTGCGCCAGACGCGCCGGTCGATAAGTGGACAAGGGATGGAAGCCTCTCCGCCGACCGTGGGGATCATCGCAAACCCGATCTCCGCGCGCGATATCCGCCGCGTCATCGCGAACGCGACCAGCCTGCAAATCGCTGACAGGGCGAACATCGTCTTGCGCGTTTTGGCATGCCTGCATTTCTTTGGCGTCAAGCACGTCCTGATGATGCCGGAAAATGGCGGAATTCGCGGACATGTTGCCCGAAACCTGCAGCAGGCGACCAATCGGGGCGAAGCCCGATTTCCCGAAATATCCTATCTAGACATGCCGGTTACCGCCGGCACGGAAGACAGCCAAGTCGCCGCACGGCTGATGGATCAGGCCGGCGTGTCGCTTATCGTCGTTCTGGGGGGGGACGGTACACACCGGGCGGTCGTTGCCCATTGTGGCGATACGCCGATCGCCGGCGTTTCCACCGGGACGAACAACGCTTTTCCCGAACACCGAGAAGCGACGATCACCGGGTTGGCCGCTGGCTTGATGGCCTCCGGGTTGGTGCCGATTGAGACAGCCCTCGCCCCCAATAAGCTTTTGGAAGTCGAGGTCGGTCAGGAGCGTGAAATAGCGCTGGTCGACGTCGCGGTCGTTGCAGAACGCTATATCGGCGCGCGAGCGCTCTGGCGGACCGAGAACTTCAAGGAACTGTTCGTGACGTTCGCCGACCCCCAGGTGATCGGCATGTCCTCCATTGCGGGATTGATCGACCCGGTCGACCGACTGACGCCGGAAGGCCGGCGCGTGCGCTTTGCCCCGTCCGATACGGCGCCGCACACGATTTGTGCGCCGATTGCTCCCGGCCTGATGTCGCAGGTTGGTTTAATGGATTGGGGGCGATTGATGCCCGACGAGACCGTTCACGTGGCCAGCGGGGCCGGCTCCCTCGCCTTGGACGGCGAACGTGAGTTGTCCTTTTCCGAACAGGCAAAACCGCAGGTCACCTTGCGAACGAACGCATTTCGCACGGTGGATGTGCCGGGATGCATGCACTATGCGGCAAAAAACGGCCTCTTCCGGGATGCCGCCGCCTTTGAGCTTCAACAAAACTGAAGACCACCATCGGGAGGAAATGATGAGCGATAACCCCTTTCCCTTGAGCCGGGACCGGCTGCTGGACGTCTATCGGACGATGCGCACCATCCGCGAGTTCGAAGAACGCGTTCACACGCGTTTTGCCGACGGCGAAATTCCCGGCTTCGTTCACCTCTATGCCGGCGAGGAAGCCTCGGCCGCCGGGATCATGAGCCATCTCAATGACAACGATCGGATCGCGTCGACCCACCGCGGCCACGGCCATTGCATTGCCAAGGGTGTCGATGTGAACGAGATGATGGCCGAAATTTTCGGCAAGGCGACCGGTTCTTGCCGCGGAAAAGGCGGATCCATGCATATCGCGGATCTGTCCAAAGGCATGATGGGCGCGAACGGCATCCTCGGCGCCGGCGCGCCGCTTGCCTGCGGGGCGGCCCTGGCGGCCAAGAAGCTCGGGCATTCGGGCGTGGGGATAAGCTTCGTCGGCGATGGTGCGTCAAACCAGGGCATGTTCCTGGAAAGCCTGAACCTGGCGGCCGTCTGGAACCTGCCGGTTGTTTTTGTGGTTGAGAACAACGGTTACGCGGAATCGACGGCGGTCGAATGGGCGGTCGCGTCCGACAGTTATGTGGACAGGGCTACAGGCTTCGGACTTCCAGGCGTCACCGTTGACGGCACCGATTTCTTTGCAGTTTACGAAGCGGCCGGCGAGGTCATCAAGCGGGCCCGAGATGGCGGCGGCCCCTCGTTGCTGGAGTGCAAGATGGTCCGGTTCTTCGGCCATTTCGAGGGCGATGCGCAGACCTATCGTGCCAAGGGCGAGGTGGATGACATTCGCGCCAACAAGGACTGCATCAAAATCTACTCGGCCCGCATCAAGGAGGCCGGGGTCGTGTCCCAGGGCGATTTGGACGCGATAGACGGCGAGGTCACCAGCCTGATCGACGGTGCGATCGAGCATGCGCTGTCCGCCC
>Ga0207422_1004130_pt1 | contig 12618 bp, 8 predicted proteins | sample MarCyaLeptolynsp_FD_187757 | JGI IMG/M metagenome (GOLD analysis project Ga0207422, IMG submission 187757) | Marine cyanobacterial communities from Panama - species 1 Leptolyngbya sp. (SPAdes) | ecosystem: Environmental > Aquatic > Marine > Unclassified | place: Panama: Panama City | collected...
TCGGCCGCCTGGATCGCTCTCTCCCGCGTGATCGCGCAATTGGCGAATGAAGTATTCCCGCACCTGCCTGTCGGTGTGCCCGCGGACTTCGACGCTCTGGAAGTTGAAGAGAGCGTGGCCATGGGGCGAAACGTGGCAACCGCCGTCCGTTTCCACGCCGGGCCGGGAGCGGCACCATCTCTGGCGCAATGCGGGATCAACGTGCTTGAGGGTGTTGCCAATCGCACCAGCCTTGTGTTCCGGCGCGGCGTCACGCTGCAGCCTGGAAAGGAAGGCCGCGGATCGCTCGATCAGGCACTCCTGGTTTCGAGATTGTTCTCTTTGTTCCAGGAAGCGCTGGGTGGTGCTTTGTCACCGGGGCAAGCTGCCGACGCTCGCGTTGCTGCTGTTGCGGACAGCCTTGGCAAACTGAGCGCGTCTCTGACGGGGCAGGTCTCGTTTCAGGTGAAGCGAGTTCAGGTCGAGGACCAGGACTTGATCAACGTGACGGCCTCTGTGCTCGGGGGGTGGGCTTCAGGCCAGACCCATTCGTTCTATCTTCCGGCCGAGGACGGCTGATAGGCCTGTCCCAAAATCTGCCGATAAAGAAATGCCTTCGCCAGGTGCAACGGGTTGGGGTTGCAAAAACCTTGCGCGAACTGGTGCACGGATGGCGTTCGGCCACTGTCATCAAGCGCAAGGCCCGCATTCAGGGCCTTCCAGCGTAGCCAGGAGAGGTCGTTGGGCCGCGCGGGCTGAAGTCCCTCGTCGCGGGCCTCAAGAGCATTTTTCTTGCCGAAGGGCCGCGTTCCGCAGATCGCCAGGTAAGTGATCACGGCAAGCGAGTAGACGTCGTCTGCCTCGCACGGTTCGGCTCCCTTTAGCCGTTGCGGGGACGCGTAGGCAGGGGTAACGGCGCCAAAGCGGGCCAGAATGACAACTGTGTCTTCTTCGCGTGTCTTGACGGGCCGGGCAATCGGATAGGCGATGTTGAAGTCGATCAGCTTGGCAACGCCTGTGTTTTGAATAAAGACGTTGCCGGGTTTCAGGTCGGCGTGAATGATCCCGTTACGGTGTGCATACCCAAGTGCGGCTGCAAGGTCGCCGATCAGCCGGAAAAGCTGTGCCGGCTGCAGCGTATGCTCCGGTGACTGCCGCAGCAGTTTCGAAAGCGGCTGGCCTTCCAGGAGTTCCATGACCATGAAATGAATGTCGTCCTGGCGGTCCATGTCGTAAACCCGCACGATGTTCGGATGAACGAGATCTCTGAGACGGCGCGCCTCGCGATGCATCAGGGCGATATTGTCCTTGTCGACATCGGGTGCGGTGCGGATGATCTTGATGGCAACATCTGAATTCGCAAGCCCGGCCTTGGCTGCAACCAGATCGCGGGCCTTGTAGACAGTCGACAGTCCCCCCTTTCCGATCACCTTCAGCAGCAGGAACCTGTCCTTCAGGATTGTACCGAGGTCAACGTCCGGTTTCGCAGCTTTCGTGTCTTTTCGAACCGGTTCATCCGGCAACGTCTCCTTCGGCGGGACGTCCTTCGCTTGGGAAATATTCTTCGCTTCGCCGTCATCGGCGGCAGCTTGAGGCTGTTCCTCCGGCAGATCTGCTTTTGGCGTGTCTCCTTCTGCCTGCGGCTTGTCACTGTCAGCTTCATCTCGCGAAACGCTGGCTTCTTGAGCTTTTTTACGAGTGGAGGCTTCGGCAGAGCTGTCAGCGGCTGCCGTCTTGCCTCGCTTCTTGCGCACCGCCGTTTTCTTTTTCTCAGCCATTGCCGTCCGTCCAGACCACAATCACGGTAATGTCGTCAGACGACCCGCCAGCGACCGAGCGCGCGATCAGCCGGTCGGCGAGCCCGTAGGTTCCTTCGGCTGTCATGTTGGCAAGCATCGTCTCGTCCATCCCTTTCAGGAGACCGTCGGTGCAGAGCAGGAAAACGTCACCGCGCATGAGTTCGACGGTTCGCCGGCCCAATGTGGTGATCTGTTCGGAAATCCCGACGGCCGAGGTGAGCCGCCCGAGCTCGTCGGCATGGTCCTCCGAAATGAGGAAAAGGTGATGGTCGCGCAGCAGGTAAAGACGAGAGTCGCCGGTCCAGATGCAGCTGGCAAAGGACTCGCTGATCACGAGGCTAAGGCTTGTTGTGCCGGAGACGTCGCGCTCCGGCGCGGCAATGTAACTGGAAAACAGCTTCTGATTCACGCTGGCAAGCGCTGCATCGAGCGCAGTAAGTTGTTTTTCATGTGACATTGCCGGCAGATTGACCAGCTCGGCAACCGCCTCGACCGTGGCTTGACTGGCCAGATCGCCGTCCCTGTGCCCGCCCATACCGTCTGCCAGCGAAAACAGTCCGTTTTCCGCGTCGGCAAAATGCGTGTCCTGGTTCATTTCATGGTTTGGGCCCTGCCGGGTCGCGGCTTCTGCGCGCAGATTCAAGGGGACAGACAACTTGTAAGTCATTTCCTGAAGTCGCTTCCTTATAGCCGCAGGATCCGGTCAGGATCGATTTGTTCGTGTTGCCAGCCGAATGTTTCCCAGGAACCGGCGAAAAATCCGCCGGTCCCCGACCCTCTCGGAAGACCTTTCCAAACGCACAGTTCCGGTGCTCTGGCATCGCTTCCGTCCTGCCACCAATAAGACAGCGGCAGCGTGCCTTTAGACATAGCCTGGGACCGGAAGCTGAGTGCGCTTTCCGCAATGATGGCTTCGTCACCTGTGCGCGCGTATCTGAGGCAGAGCGCTTCGTTCTGTGGGCTTAAAAGCTCGTCCGGTGTCCCGGTTTTGAGGCCCTGACGATTTCCGAGAATTTTTGCATGCTCGGAAATCGTGGTGTGAAACTCACTCCGCGAGACTTGTCCGTCGATGAAAGCCATCATGTCGACTTCAAGCGCATCCAATGCCCGTTCGGTCTCAGCGTCGAAAAAAATGTCACGGTTCGAAGCTTCGGTCGGCAGCATAACGGCCAGCGGAAACGCCCTGCCGACCGTGTCGGCTGACGCACACAAGAGACCACACCAGCCTGACGGGCCGAGCAAGCCAGGTGCGATGGCATATCTCCATGTGGGCGCTTCGAAATAGAACTGCTGCCAGTCGTTCGGAAAGGCGCTTTGTGCGCTGATCAGCCAGTCGGACATAAGGTTCGCCCAGGCGTCGGTCATTCCGGCGGTCAGGCCTTCGAACACGAAGTCCCGTTCCAGTGGTCGTTTGCCGAAATAACCGCAGTGTTCCATCTCCCGCTCCGTTTTTCTTGTTCCGTCATTGCGTACGGAGAGACGATTTTTCAAGTTACCTGCCACAACAGGCAGGCTGGTCGCATGGCGCGCTCATGTCAGAGCGACGGTGGGCAGCGGAAGCTGTAAAGTCCGAGGTTGAAGGGGTTCGTGACACTGCCGGCATTCAGCGCGAAGCTTGCGCGAACGTTGTCCTTGCTGATTGAAAAGACAAACTGATCCCGCCCCCTGGCCGAGGACAATCCGGAGGCAGTCAACAGCCGGAAGATGGCCCAGGTTCCGGTTTTCTTGAGCGAGGACGTGGAATTGTCGAGAAGGGTCACGGAGATGTCGGCGCTGCTGGCATCCGCCTGGCTGGGCCAGGTAAAATCTTTCGCACGGACAGGACCGTGCCTGTAGATCATTGTGTCGTCATCGATCTTGAGAGTGGATTTGAGCGCGCCCGGATCAAGGAAGGTCGGCCTGATCGTGAACTTGGCTGTCGGATCGGCTGCCCCTGCCGGAAAGAATGCGTCCCGGATCGTCTGGGCCGTCGCGAGCTGTGCAAGCGACTCACTCGACAGGCCAAGATTTGCCCCTTGCGTTTCAATCTCGACGAGCTGACGTCCCCGAATGTTCACGAAGGGCGAAACAAAGTCCTTGAAGAAGGCATCGACCACGCCGGCAGGACCCAGTAGGTCCGCGAAATCCTGCAGCGAGATATCGTCTTCAGAATCCTGGAAGAAGGGATAGCGTCCGGCCATGATGCTGGAGCAGACCGGAACCACTTCGTTCTGCCAGCTCCGGTTTATGTAGATATAGGCGGACTGATTGAGCAAAGCCCAGGTCCGGTTCACGATGGAAAGTACAAGTGACCGGACCGGCTCCGGCTTTGTCGCCGCTTCGGAACGCAGTGAGGTGAAGGAATCGTTTTGCGGGTTCTCCGCGCGCGACTTCACGATATCGAAGGCTGCCTTGTTGGGCTCCGGAGCTGTGACGACGCCGGAGACGTTGCCGTAAAGGTCTCCGAAGAGCTGAAGGACCCTGTCAAGCGATGCACCGCTGTCCGGATCGACAAGGTTGTTCAGCGGACGGAAGGCATCTTCAATCGCAAGTCCTGGCCAGGGAGCATCGCCAAAGGCGGTTTGCACGGCCGCCCTTTGCGACGCTTCGGAAGCCGACGCGACGAGACCGGTGGCGCCTCCGCTTGTCTGGCTGGCAGCCTGGTCGGTGCCGGCACTGCTTTGATCAGAGCTGTCGCCCGGCAAGGGGAGTTGGGTGTTTTCCCTCAGAACGTTCAGAATCGTCAGGAGTGGCGAATCCGGGCTTGAAAGCTGTTCCAGAACAATCTGCGACCGCCCGAGTGAACCGATATCGACAACGCGGATATAGGCCGTGCCTTCACGCCAGGCCTTGATGTAGTCGTCGGTGTAGAGTTTCACGACTTCCATCGCGACCTGGTTGTAGGTCGTCGCGTTGACCGAGTTGCCCAGAACCCAGTCGCTGCCCATGGAACCGCGAATGTATTCCGGAAGCCGCTCCAGGAAGAAATTGTAGAAACCGTTCTTGGTATAGAGCCCTGGAATGATTGTCCGGCCGCCCGCATTTGCCGTATCGACGTAGAGTGATCCGGACCCGAGCGTGCGTACAATATTGACCGGCGGCAGCCTGTAGCGCTGTGCTGCGTCCGATACCATGCGGTTGTAGATATCCGTTGCCTGTGGCGCCTGCTGGATCCGGCTTCGCGCGGCATCCAGCACCGGAAGCTCACTTGCGGTCGAGGCGGCCGCAGTGCCGGAGATCGGCAAGAGGCTCTCAAGGTTGTCCATGTGAACCTGCATTTCCGCTCTGTCCTCGGGGTTCAGCAGGAAGGTTGACTCATTCTGCGCCCTGAGCGCCGCCTTGACCTTGGAAGCATTGTAGTTCTGCCCGGTCGTCAGCATGAGGTAGGTCTCAAGCTGGTCCCGCAACAACGTGCTGTTGCCGTCCGAGGCAGTCGACAGAAGCTGGATTTGCGCTTCCAGACGGGAGTTGATCGACGGCAGGAGGTATTCCTCCAGCAGATCGTCGTAGGTCCGCTCCGCGGCCGGGTAGAGCACGGACTGGGCTTCGATACTGATCGGTGTTGCCGACAGCCAGTTGCTTTGCTCTTCGATCTCGTTGCGCATGTCACGCGCTGCATTGAGCGTCGGCAAAAGGTTGATCAAAGAGCGGTTCCGGTCGGCCTCCGCCTTGAGAACGCGAACCTGGTCGGCGGATTGCGCCGTCGTCTCGGACACCTCGATCGCATTGTCCAGACCGGCGATCCAGTAAAGGCACAGGCCGATCACGCCGACGGCAAGAGCGGCTGCGGCACCGCCGTAAATCGTCGCGATGCGGCGTTCCAGGGCCCGGTTCTTGCCGACAAGATTCTGTTCCGGAAAGACGATGTCAGTCAGCAGTTTCTTGATGAAGAACGCTTTGGATTGACCGCTCAATGCCGGCTGCTGGCTGGCCGCAAGCGAGAAACTGCGCCCCATCGCGCCGAGCAGACGGTCGAACGGCGTGCCTTCCTGAGTGCCCGAGGTGAAGTAGATGCCGCGCAGAAGCGGTTGCGCTTCGTAACGGGTTGCCCGGAAGACGTCGCTGACAAAGTCTCGCAGAACGTTGCTGAGACTGCCGAACTCATGCGGGAAGCCGTAGATACGGCAACGGCGGCCGTTGTTACGCTCCTCGGCGAGTTTTTCAGGCAGGTGCCGCTCGATCCGGTTGACCAGATCCACGAAGCCTGTTTCGAACACCGGCCCCACCGAGGACTGTTCCTCGTTATAAGGGAAAGTCACGCCCCAGACCTGCTGCCGGTCGGCATCGCGCAGCGTGTCGAAATACTCGTCGAAGCCGGCAATGAGGTCACACTTCGTGAACATCAGGTAGACCGGCAGGCGCATGCCGAAGGCCCGGTGCAACTCCCGAAGGCGCTGACGCAGGATTTCCGCCTGCTGCTTGCGTTCGGCTTCGCTCGCAAGGGCGACATCTTCCACGCTGACGGCGAGCAGAACACCATTGATCGGGCGCCGCTGGCGATGCTTCAGGAGCAGATCGAGGAAGCCGCTCCAGGCCGCTGAATCAACTCCTCTGTTGACATCCTGCGTCGTGTACCGTCCGGCGGTGTCGATCAGAACGGCTTCGTTCGAGATCCACCAGTCGCAGTTGCGCGTTCCGCCAACACCCTGGATCGCCTCGTGACCACCCTCGGCCAAGGGAAAATCAAGCCCTGAATTGCGCAAAATAGTGGTCTTGCCGGTCCCCGGGGGACCGATGATGATGTACCAGGGCAGCTCGAACAGATAATTCCTCGAACTTGACCCGGCAACGGGATTGTCCCGAAGCGTTTTCAGCGCGGACTCAAACCGCTCGCGGATCAGTTCGACCTCGTCCGCGGACAGATCGTTGCCCATGGAAACGAGCTCGTCGTTCGCGAGCATCGAGTTGATGAGCTTGGCATTGGCGCGCCGCGTCAGCAGGTGGCGCACAAATGTGATCAGGAAAAAGCCCAGGATCAGGACGACCGCGAGGATGACGCGCGGCGCTGCTTTCGCAAACGGTGTCACGTTCGCGACCGTGAGCAGGCCGCCCCAGATCAGCACGATCAGGGAAATGACGATCAGGATCAGCAGGATCAGCAGGCTGGCCGGGCGCAGCAGCGACGCGAGGTAAGTACGGAACATCGCTTACCTCCTAAAGCCTGTTGAGAGAATTGATGGCGCCGAGCGCTTCGACAAGCTCGCCGTCCAGGATGAAATCGCTGTAGCCGCGAACAACGACCAGCAGAAGCAGCCCGATCGCGAGCAGAATCCAGAAGGGCGGCAGGGAACTGACATTGTCGCCCTTCTGCGTGCCCTTGGCATTCTTCGACAACGGTTCATCAGCCTTCAGGCTGCTGTTGCGCCGGATGAGGCGCGATAATTCGTTGCGAAGATCCTCCAACTGATTGCGCCCGCCCTCAAGCACACGGTAGCGGCCTTCAAAGCCGAGCATCAGGCAGGTGTGAACCAGAATGAGGAGCGGCAGCTTGGCTTTGGCGTCGCCGCGAATGCGATCGAGAATGCTGAAGACCTTTTCGCCGCCCCATGTCTCGTTGTGAAACTGGTTGAGCAGGCTGTTGGAACTCCATTCGCTTCGGCTGCCCCATGGCGTCATCAGAACAGTCTCATCGAGCGTCGAACACAGAATGTAGCGGGCCGCGATGATGTCTCCCGCACCGACGTCGTTGCGCTGTGCGAATTGTTCGAACCGGTCGATTTCGTCGACCACTTCCTGACGCAGCGCGTGCACATCAGCCTGTTCGATCGAGTTGCGGATTTGCGAGATGATCAGCAGAAGCGGGGCCGCTGCCCGGACGATGATCCGTTCCGGATCCGGGTCGAGCTGGCGCACGATGCCAGCCGCAGATTGCAGATTGCCATTGCCTTCAGACGGGGTCGGCGACACGGTCGCGGCAGGACTTCCTGCCGGCGAGACAAATGCAATGGTGGGTTCGTCTTCTTCCCCGGCATAAGGACCCCGCGACTCGGCCATTGAGGTCCGGGCTCTGGGGCTCAGTTTTTGAGCGACGGTCGGTTGGTCCAGGTCGTCGTCAGTCATGCTACGGGTTACTGCCCCTTCTGAACGGCCCAGAGTTCCAGACCAAGACCAGGATAATCGCCGCTAAGATGCAACGCAAAGGCCGCAGACGACTGCATTTGAGGCCAAAGTTCGTTTTCAACATCAACAGCGAAATAAACGGCGTTCTGGACGTAGGGTATCTGGCGTGGCGCGACAGACATGGGTGTAATCGGCACGCCGGGAAGCTGCAGGTTCACGAGTTCGCGGATTTTCTCGACCGGCCCGATCTTGATCTGGATCGGCATTTGTGTGCGAAGAATTTCGAGGCTGACATTGGCATGTGCAATCAGCACGAACATGCGTGCCTCGGAATAGATCATCTTGTTGGTCGTCTCGCCAAGCCAGACGCCGTAGTCGCGCTTCGAAAGCGGAATGTTGACGGCATTCTGCTCAATCACGAAGCTCAGCAGATTGTCCAGAATGGCGACGAGTTTCTGGAAGGTCTGGCGCAGATCCAGATGGTCATAGGCCGGCAGTTCCGGTGGGCGCCGGTCGTCGGCGCCATAGGCCGCGAAGGTCCCGATCAGGCTGATGAACTCCCGGTAGACGAGTTCCGGAGAATGGCGCCCGGAGCTGGCGATGTGATCGAACAGCACTTCGTAGTGATTGGTGATGCTGAGCGCCATGAGATCCACGATACCCGAGCGCGTCGATTCTCCCTGGCCCGTGGTGTTGGAGGCCAGCATGTCGCCGCGCTTGCGCAAAAGAGAGCGGATCTGATCGATCTGCCCCAGCAGGTGCTGACTGGCCGAGGCCGTCAGAACGGGTGGGATGAAGGTTTCGGAAAGCTTGATCTGGCCCTGTGTTGAAACGGTCTCGATTTCAGCGATTGGAATATGGGCGGTTTCGTCGAGGTTTTCTCCTTCCAGGACGATGCGCGCCGTCAGCGCCCCAACGGCAATCGCAGCCTGGGGCTTGTCCGCCTCGTTTGTGTTGCGGACCTCGCTCGAGCGGCGCGAAAACCGGCGATGTGTTTTTTCATCGTCGCCCAGCTCAAGCTGGCCCGCGGATTTGAGCGGCAGCGCCAGAAAAACACGTTTTCCCTGGTCATCGACCGTGATCTGGCGCGCGCTTGAAATGACGCCGTTTTTTTCTGTTGAAAAAGAGGTTCCGTCGGGGAAGATCGCCTCGGCAAGCGTGATCTGAAACTGTCCAAGCTCCAGCGCCTCGGAATCGACGGTCAGCTGACGCAAGCCCCAAGCATAGGGCAGCAAGTCCTGCACGCGTTGTTCAAGTGTGGATTCAAACCAGCGGTCTTGTTGTTGCAGATGTTGGGGCCGCAGGAACATTCCCTCGAGCCACAGTGGTTTCAGGCTTTCATTCAAGGCCCATCTCCGCAGGTTTACTTAAGAACATAGCGCAGCATTTGCCCCCTGTTTGCTGCCTTTTCGTGAGCCGAACGCGCCAGTGACCGCAGGAAACCGGCGCAGGTCAGGGACGCTAGAGAACTCCGAGCCGGCGGTTGCGCAATTTCTGTATTCTTACTGCAAGACTTGTCAGGTAGATGATAAATTGATTCTTCTTTTCTTGCTGCAGTTCGATTGTATCGCGCCACTGGGCAGAATCTATATCCCGGAAACTCGCAATTACCCCAAGATGCGTTGCTTCGGAAGACACGTCTCTTGTGTAATCCTTCGATTCGCCCGGCGTAAGCTCGAATTCCTGCACCCCGATCAGGTCGCCGCCAAGCACTTTGGCTTCATCGTCGGCAAGATCGAAATACTCGGCGTTTTCGAAGGCGGTGACTTCTTTCAGCTGGTACACCCTGACGACGACCGGAGCCGGATCCCCGTTTTCGTTGGGGTTGGTGAACTCATCAGCCTGGATCTCAATCTTGATCGGCGTCGGCGGAGGGACCCTCGAACAACCCGCCAGCGTCGCAAAGGCTGCGACCCCAGACAGTTTCATCATGTTCCGCCGGGATATTTCCATTATTTTCTATTCCCCCAAAAGTCCTTGGACTGCTGTCGGACCTGTTCTTCTTCTATCTGAACAAAGGCTTCCGCGATTGTCTGACGGACGATTGCATCAAAATCGGCGCGAAGGCGCTCGTGTCTTTCCTTGGCTGCTTCGAACTTGCTCCGGCGCGACCCAAGTCCTTTCAGCCTGAGGCCACCATCATCCTCTTCACCGGCAAGCGTCTCGGGCGAGAGGCTCTCGAACAGGAGCCTCATTGCGCGTTGGGTTGCTGCAATGGTGATCATGTTTTGGCTTTGCAGGTCCTTGAAGGCTTCTTTGGCCGCCTCGGCCGGTTCCATGAAGCCACCCTTGCGCGAAAACAGCATTTCATCGATGGCCAGTTCACCGACGTTAAAGTGCTTGAATGGGTTGTTTTCTTCCGGCTGTATCCTGGTTTCATACATTCGGAACTCGCTTTTCAGCGATTTGCGTGCACTCAGCAAGGCGATGAGGCCGTTTGCCAATTCGCGAACCAATTCACCTGTTTCACGCGCAACGCCCGCTTTATCATCCTGGGCCACAGACGCGTTTGCAAAGCCAAGTCCCGCAAGAAGAGCCTGGAAGACAGCAGCTTCCGCATCTGTTCCCTCCGGTGGCGTCGTCTTTATAGCGGTCGCAGGCACGACCGGACTTGGCGCCGACGTCGCGGCCGCCTTGCTGGAGCCGGGCGCTTGCGTGGGCGTGGAGGCGTCACCGCCCGGTGCTGCCCGCGACTTTGCCTTCTGTGCAAGTTCAGCTTCACGCTGCGCCCTGCGCCGCTTAAGTGCCTCGAGCGGGCTGAGTGTTGTTGCTGGCGTCTGGCTTGCGGGGGCGGCGGGCGCTGCAGCCAGTTGTTGAGGTTGCGGGACTGGAGACGGCGTGGCGTCTACCGGGGTGGCCATTCCGAAATCGACACCATCCGGAATGACGCCTCCCCCGGGTGTTTCTTCCGGCGTCGAAACCGCCTGCGCGGTTGCGGCTTCCACCGGTGTTGCAGCTGCTGGCTGACCGGTTTCCTGAAGTGGTGATGGTGCTGCGGGCAATGGCGGCGCGGCAGCTCCGCCCGTCAGAGACGACAGAAAGTCTTCCGGGATGAGGTTATCTGCCGGCGCTGCCGGTTGAGAAGGTGTTGCCTGCGCGGCCTGCGGAAGCACGACGTTCGGCGCGCTGGTCTGGCTTTCTGTTTCCACTGGGCTGACGGGAAGGGATTGCGGTTGTACCTGCGTTGCCGGTGACAGATCGTCCGGGGACGTGGGCAGGAGCGCACTTGCGTCCGGGGTTGCTGGGGCGGGCGCAATTCGTGTCTGGTCGGCTGCAGCTTCCGGCGCACCCGCAGACGCTGTTTGCCCGGGCTGCATCCGTGTGGGTGTCCCCGAGCGTCCGGGTTGCGTCGGCATCGCATAAGAGACCGGTTCCGGTATTGTCGCTGCTTGAGCGTCGGCCACAGCAACCGGCGTCAACGGCTGAGAGGATCCGCCGCCAAGATGGTCGAGGGGATCCAGCGATGGCTTCTGCGCAACGCTTGCACCCAAAGTGTCCACACCCAATGGCGCCGTACCGGACTGCGTTTGCCTGTTGTCGGTGATTGGCGAGTGCGCGAACGCCCCGGTCTGACCGGAGGGGCCTGCCGTAATGCTCTCCACGCGGATCTCATAGGGGCCGGCCTGCAACTTCATTCCGGGTGACAAGCTGACGGCCTTGCCCCGGCCAATCGCGGTCGTGTGTCCTTCCAGAAAGGTACCGTTCGTGCTTTCATCGACCAACACGAAGGTCTCGTTCTGGAAGATAATCCGCGCATGCACCGACGACAGATGCCGTTCCTGATCCGGCAGAACCCAGTCGCACTTCCGCGATCGCCCGAAAGCACCTCCGCCCGATCCGAATTGATGCCGGGACCCGATCTTGTCGCAAACAAGTGTAAGTGAGTGACTCATACCTGAACTTGCATCCTGCCCGAGGACGAATCTCCTGAAGAGGGCGATTCGCCCGATTATGCTTTCCCGTCAACCTTGTCTAGCACGGCGCAATTCTAACCGGAAACGGAACTGTCTGGCGACGCCGGAGCCAAATGAACATTGTTTTCCAGAGGAGCCCCCTCGACGTCTGATACCCAGATATTGTTACCGAGCCGCGACACTCCGAGCTGGCCCGGCCGCATGCTGTCGGCTTCGTACTCGAATTCGAGATCCCAGTCGATCGGGTCGCGAACGATCATCGAAAGAAGGTCCACAAGTGTTTCGTGATGGTCACCGTACGGCAAGAAGGTCTCAAGCGTCTCGTAAGGAGCCGGGCCGATCTTGAGGCGGAACTTGCCGAGATCGTCTTCGACCTCCTCTCCAAGGACCATGTCACCGCCGAGGTGAGAGTTTCCGATGCCAAGTTCCATGCGCGAATCGGGGGGGATATCGACGGTTCTGGTAACGAACTCGATAATTTCGAAGGGAACCTCAAAAAAGCTGGTCAGCATTGAGGATATGGCGTCCGGTGAATTCGCATAGTGCGACATCAATCCGATGTGCGGAAGAATATCGGCGCGATCCACACAGCCAAGGCTGTCACGCTCGTCGACCGGAAACCCGCAAAGCGCCAGGAGGCACTGGGATGTCGCGTCCAGGCCATGCCCCTCATAGCGCACGAAATGGCGCGACTTTCGCCAGATCTCGAAAAGGATCGTGATCAGCCGGTGATTGTACAGGTCGAGCAGGTCCTCCAGCGCGGAAGGGTGCTCGTCCCGTTCAATGATCCGTTCGGTGACATAAGGCGGGAGAGGCGAGGCGGGCCCGTAGAGCCCGAAAAAATTCACCCTGACGTCGTAACGGTCCGATTGCGGATCGTAGTCGAT
>Ga0207422_1004131_pt1 | contig 12612 bp, 9 predicted proteins | sample MarCyaLeptolynsp_FD_187757 | JGI IMG/M metagenome (GOLD analysis project Ga0207422, IMG submission 187757) | Marine cyanobacterial communities from Panama - species 1 Leptolyngbya sp. (SPAdes) | ecosystem: Environmental > Aquatic > Marine > Unclassified | place: Panama: Panama City | collected...
AGTTCGCGGCCGACAGGGTGTTGCTTGCGTTCACCGGAAAGAAAATCGCCCACATGAAATCCCCCTCTTGCCCCCATCATTCGCGGCGCGACGGCTCCTGGTTACACCGAGCGAACCAGCCCGGAGTACGTATCGGTCCAGCGTTTGTCGATCCAATGTTTGAGCTTTCTCACCCATCGCCCCTGAACCGCAATCGCCCCGTAGGCGCCGATCGCCGAGCCATCCCCGGTTGAAATCAAATAGAGGCTGGCAGGCCTAGGTTGATAGCTTCTCTTGGGCTCACGACCTGCAAGCGAGGAGCGGAGATTGTCGGCCAGAATTGCACCAGTGTGGACTGCATGCACGCCTGAATGCGGGACGATTACATCGTGCCTGCTCGCAATGTCTCCCGATGCAAAGATGGCCGGGTGTGAAAGCGAGCGTTGAAACCGATCAACCTGGATGAACCCTTCACGGTCGACGGCAAGCCCGCTCGTCTTGGGCCAGTCAGGCGCGCCGCTGCCGAGAGCCGCGATGATGGCGTCGACCTTCGGAAGCCGCTGATCACCAACGAATAACCCTCCGCCCTCAAACCGGGCATCACCTTCGATCAATCGTATGTCTTGCCGTTCCAATTCGCGCGCCACAAGAGTGCGAGCCCGCGTCCTGAAATCAGGCAATAGCCCAGCGCGTCCCGCAATCAAAGTGACCTCGGCCAGTGGAGGATCGAGCCTATTGCGCAACGCAAAAACCAGTTCCACGCCGGCGGCGCCACCGCCGACCACGCACAGCCGCTCAGGCCGCGCGATTGCGCCTGTTTCCCATTCAGCCACCCGCGCGACAAACCGATCAATCGGGCGGACATCCAGAATCCGCTCATCTTGACCAAGGTTCTGGACGGCTCGTCCCACTCCACCGGTGTTAATCGAGCAAGTGTCGTAGCCAAGTGGGGCTCGGCCTGCGAGCGTGATCTGACGGTTGCCGGGCTCAATCCCGATGCATCGATCGCATACGAACTCGGCCCCTGCGCGCTCGGCCAGTTTGGCTACATCGACTAGCCCTTCATCTTGCGCATACTCCCCGGAAATCCACCCCGGAACCATGCCCGAATACCGCAGATACCGCGACGGACTAACGACCGCGATTGTGGAATTGTTGATTGGAGTGCGTGCGAGAGCGGCGAGCACGCCGACATGCGCATGCCCCCCTCCAATCAGTACTAGCTGTGACGTCACGCGATCCATCGCACGCAGTGGTTGAGCGTATGACCGCAAGAGTCAAACGCCTATTCGCGTCTTCTCGTCGCGGTCGTGCCGTGATGCGGCGCTCAGAGCTCAGTGAGTTGCGCGGCCCGCATGATCTCCTGAATTTCATCCGCAAATCGGCCATCCCGAGCAGCGGACGCGAGCTGCGCCCGCGCGATTTCACGATTGCCGAGCGCAAGGTCAATTTGTGCGGAGAGGATCAAGGCTGGCGTAAGCCGCTTGAAATCACGCGCCCGCGCTTGAAGAATATCGAGGCTTTTGCGGTGATCGCCCTGTTCGAAGTGCAAGCGGGCCTGTTGGTACCTCAAGAACAGAAAATCAGGATGCCTAGCCAATGCCTGCTTGAGGCTCAGTTCGGCTGCGTCGAATTGTTCAAGATCAATCTGAAGGCCGATGACATTAGCGATCGCAACGGCAAAGTCAGGAAAGTCCTCGGCAAGCGCCTGGTATGTCGGCAGCGCCGCTTCGAGGTCTCCGTCGCGGATCGCCAATTCGCCTGAAAGCAATCGGGCGTCAAAGTGGGCCGGGTCGGATTCGAGCGCGTAGCCAACGGCAGCCTCAACTTTGTCCCATTCGTCAAGCGATCGGAAGAAGAGCGCCGCGCGCGCATGCACTTGAGCCGATTCCGGAAACCGATTTACTGCTTCAGCCAACTCATGTTCATGCGCCTCAAGAGAGCCCGCATTCTGATAGGCCCAAAGCAGTTTCTCATAGGTTCTTTCGGTCCAATCCTCTCGATCGTCATCCTCGAGGAGAGCCGCAATCGCCGCCTCGGGCTTGCCCATTGCGATCAAGCTTTGAGCCTTCATTTCAAGGCGACGGATTGGATCGAGATCATCTGCAGGAATTTGATCAAGGTAGCGCTCTGCGACCCAGCCATCGGACATTTTTAGGAGTGTTTGCACCAGCAATGTCCGCGCTTCCTGATCTTCAGGATCTCGATCGAGTAGGCTGAGGAGGATGACGCGTGTCTTGCTGTATTCATTCGCGGAGAATGCAGCTTGGGCGTCGGCATAAGTCGAGTCAGTGCGTTCCGCACAGGCACCCAGCGCCAAAAAGGCGAGCCCAGACAATAAGGCAGCATTGAACCGCATCGCCCTGCGATACACGCTTCTGATTGGGATTTGGTTTACAGGCCAGAATGCAACGACCGGGCTCGGGCATACGCCCAAACCCGGTCATGATCGCTAGTAACCTTTTGAACTCGAACTAGCCTTTCTTCTTGCCAGACTTATCGAGCTTTTTCGCTAGCTTGCGCCCGCCGAGGACACCTGCTGCGCCAAGGCCTAGAAACAACAGGCCACTTGGAGCCGGGACGGGTGTTCCGCCCGAGCTTGTGCTGGTGCTGCTGCCGCCCGAGGTGCTGGAGCTAGAGCTGCTCGAGCTGGAGCTTGAGCTGCTAGAGCTTGAGCCTCCACTGGTCGATGAGCTGGAGCCGCCGCTGGTGCTGGACGAAGAGCTGGAGCCGCCGCTTGAGCTTGAGCTGTAGCCACCGCTCGAAGTCGAGCTGCCAGAACCCTTCTTAGAAGACCCCTTTTTGGAGCCCTTCTTTGAGCCCTTCTTGGTCTTCTTGGCGTCGTTATCATCGTCGCCATACTTGTCGCCGTAGTGGTCTTCACCACCGCCGCCTTTCTTAGAAGAGCCTTTCTTTGAACCTTTCTTCGACTTCTTGGCCTTGCCATCGTCGTCGTCACCATAGCCGCCGCCGTACTTGTCGCCGTCGTCATCGCCATAGTTATTGCCGCCGCCCTTCTTAGAAGAGCCTTTTTTGGAGCCTTTCTTCGACTTCTTGGCTTTGCCATCGTCGTCGTCACCATAGCCGCCGCCGTACTTGTCGCCGTCATCGTCGCCATAGTGACCGCTGCCACCCTTTTTCGAAGATCCCTTTTTGGATCCTTTCTTCGACTTCTTGGCTTTGCCATCATCATCGTCGCCGTAGCGCGCAGTCGTTTGGCCGAAGTCCATGGCAAGGAAACCATCCATTCCCTGCACCGCGCCAGCGCTTTTCGGCGCCGGCGTCGGGAGTTCAACTGCGCCAACTGGTGTGGTGGTGCCAACAAAGCTCACCGCAACCGCAGCCTGAAGAAAGGCGTTCTTAGATAGTTTCTGTGACTTCACTTCACTTCCCCCTGGAAACGGTCTCATTTACAAGATGACAACGAGAACCCGCTTGTTGTCGGATAGCTGATTGCGGGTCTGACTTAACAAAACGCCACCGCACAATTCGTTTAGGTGCGGTGTCTCTCGATGGGACGAGCTTTCCTGAAAGCCTTAATCGACAATTTTTTTGGCAAATTTGAACAAGTAGCGATGTTCTTCTGGAATATTATTTCGCTCACGGTCCGACATGCCTAGCGCTGCGTGAGATTCAAATGCCAGCGTGTCCGTGAACCAAGGCATGGCATAGGTGAAATACAGCAACGGCCGCCCATGGGTCGCTTCGCATGGCATGCCTCCATGATAGGTCCGATAATCGAGCACCAAGGCGCTGCCTGCCTTGGTGTAGACGACCTCGGATTCGCCTACCCATTCTTCGTCCTTGCCGCTTTTGTGAGTGCCTTCCCAAAACTGAGTGCCCCCGGATTCCTCATCCAGGTCAATCAGCGGGACCAAGATCGTGGTGGCATAAAGCGGGACGTTCGCATTGCCCGGATCCGTATTGAACAACAGAGGGTGTTCGCGGTGGATATGTTGCATCCGCGCGCCAGCGTGAGTCACAACTCCACCGAACGCATGCAAGACTGGCCTCTCGCCCATTTGCCTGCGCATAAGATTGATCAATGCCGGGTTTGCATAAACCGCAGGATCCTCAAACGGGCCACGGAATCGAATTGGCACTGTATATCTCTTGTCGCCGACATTGTTTGGTTTACCCAAACCGGAATTCTGCCAATCTCGTACTTGCCTTTTGAATTCGTCACGAAGATCGTCGACCAATCGCTTGCCCATGATTTGCTCAATGAGAACAGCGCCCTTCTCATCAAGGATCGCGCCCGATTTGGGCGTAACCTGGGGATCGCTGAACGCTACAGTGAGATCTGGATAGGGAGAAGCCGTTGCTGTCTGCTCGTCGAGTTCCTCGGGATCAGAAAATTTGTCGGCGATCAGCCGCTGTGTCGGAGCAAAACTACTGTCCATTTCCAGCGACTTGAAGGCGAGCTCGCGGGCTTCCTCCAACCTGTCCAATCGCACCAGTACAAGCGCATGGACAAATAGACGCCGGGCAGAAGGACCAAATTCCTGCGTTGACTGCACCATGAGGCTAAGCGCCTCTTCGTGTAGGCCCATCCGCATGCACAAATGCGCGATGCCACAATCCAAAGCTACTGGCGATCCGTCAGGAAAATACGAGCGGTAGGCCTCCATGAACATTTCGTAGAGCTGGACCTCGTCGATGGCGTCCTCGCCTTGTTCGATCTGATGGAACAAAAGCGGCAGGCATTGTTCGGCAATCGCGGGGTCGTACTTAGAAAAGCGCACCCAGGCTTCGACCTGACGAACCGATGCTTCGCGAACCGTCTCCTCGATCATCTCGCTCAATTCGTGCGCGTCATAGGGATAGAAATCGCGAAGGCAGGATTTTGCGGTCCGGAGTGTTCCGGAAAGATCAATTGCTGACCATTGCTCTCGACCGGGCAAAACCAGAGCACCACACGTGAAATCGACGTCGCGGTGCCGCTGAAACTGACACTGTCCTCCGTGCCTTCCAAACAATTGCCCGAAGATGTGAAAGTTCGAATAATGCGCAAAATAGCTATCAAAAATGAACGGGCTGCCGAGGCTAAAATCATCGGGATGAGCGTAGCCGAGCCCACCGCATAACAACATGAATGGTGTCGTGCGGTCCATAAAGTTCTCGAGGAACGAGAAACCGATTTCTGGCACGACAATGTGAAAATCATCGTCTTCCTCAGCCTCGTCTACATAGGTCTGTATGATTTCATTCAGCGCCGGATTGCTGGTCGGTGGAGTATTGAGCGGTGCCGATTGAAACTGCTCGGTTACGGTCGCGAATGAAGTGACAGGCTGCTCGAGAAAGTCAGAATCCGATGAAATCAGCGACATTGAAACCTGCTCGAGCGACTTCTCGCGCACTCGAAGAAGGTCGGACGGGATCGAATCAAACAAGTAGTTTGCGATAACTATGGTAGGTCGCCCGGCAAATGCGGAAGGCGTCAAATCTCCGTGTTGTGTGCGGATCACCGGATCGGCTTCCACCCTGAGTTGCGCGAATTCGAGCACACCACTCTCGATCAACGGCAGAAATCGATCTTTCTTCGACCAATTCGCAATGTTTCGCTGCGCCGTATCTGTCAGCAGGTAAGTGAATTGAGGGCATTCCTCACCATCGATGAAGTGATAATTGAACAACCGGTTCAGGAATTGCCACGCGAACCGGCCGCTTCCGCCTCCAAGCTCAATGACGATGGGCGGCTCGCTGTTACCCTCGGCCATCAGATCGCGAAAGAAGGACGCCACGATCCCCGCATAGGTGTCAGCAGTATAGCAATTCGCAGTGCTGCCTTGCGGTACGATTTTTTGGGTCCACGCTTCAGGCCCCTGGTCTTCATAGAACCGCTGCAGCAACTCCCATGCCAGCGAGTCTTTTACCGGAGTGAAACTCTGTAACTGCCCCATCTTTTCACCCTCAAACCGATGCAATGCGGTGGCGCTGCAGAGTCACAAACGCCGCGCTTGATCTCGGAATAGGGTCGTTAGGTAAATTAAGTCGTAACCAATTAATGGTGAGCCATAGACGCCAGTCATAGCACGGCGCCGAAGCGGAACAGTTCGTGAGGCGAAGGTGGTTCGCTCTGCTAGCCCACTCTCAGTTGGACGAGAGTTTCAAATCCCGCGAATACAACATAACCACTCGCTACCAGGAAAGCGCCGAAAAGGCACAAGATCAAAACGATCTCAAGTACTCCCCTTAGCCTTTGAGACTTTTTCTGGACTGCCTTTTTCACTACACTTCCTTTCGATGCGCTGCGTCGCACGAGGCGGTTTTCAAACGACTACGGACTTGATTTAACTGCGCCTCAACCATGAATTAGAACCCGATTGCGACGCCCACCCGTCCGCCGGTCGTGTTCTCGACGGTCGAACCGCTGATCGCGCCTGACACGTAGATTCTGTCAGTTACTTTGCCGACGATCGACGTGCTGAAGCCTTGCGCCCCGTTGTAAGTCGACAGGTTGAACGACATCGACCAGTCGCTGTCAGGGACGATCATGGTTCCAGACATCGCCATTGCAGCGGCGATGCCTCCATTGGCTTGGCGTTGGTTGTAGGCGACCGCCTGCTCGAGGGCCGTGGTTCGGGTGTTGAGTAGGTTCAGGCGCCCGTCAAGCGCGCCCAATTGGCTAATGTCGAGCGTTGATGTCGCGAGATTGCCGAACTCGTCGGTTGTCACCAAGCTGAGTGCACCCTCTTGCGCAGCCCGGCTCGCCGCCGAGGCGATCCCTGGTGCTCGGACCCGATTGATCGCGGAGCCGAGTGCAATAAGATCCACCTCATCAGCAATGGCATTTGGACCAATCGCGATCGCGCCGCTGGCTGTGGCTCGCGCACCAGCACCGATCGCAATCGCATTGGTTCCTTCAGCGGTGCTGTTGTAGCCGAACGCAAGAGCGCCGGTGCCATTTGCCGAGCTTGATCCACCGATCGCGATAGCGCCCTCACCGCGAGAAGAACTCTGTGAACCCATCGCCACGCCATTGCTGTCCATAACATTGGACTGATAGCCAATCGCGATTGCGCGATCTCCGCCGCGCGCGGCTGGTCGTGCCCGATCGCCTGAACGCGTGGCAATGGTTTTACATGGGAATCCAGGCCACCGCGTTTATGACCAAGGGCGATTTTGCCTATGCGGGAGAGGCGTTTGACAAGGCCGTGGCGATCTCGCCAGCCTTCGGGCGGGCGCATGCGGTCAAATCGATGCTGTACACCTCGATGGCGCAGCATGCGTGGGAGACCCATGGCCCGCAATTTCGCGATCTGGCGGCTCCGGCGGCGATGGATGCGGTTGCTCTCGATCCTTACAGCTCGTTTTCGCATATGGCCGCGGGCTGCGTGGCCATGCTCGATCGCGATGCCGCGGGCGCAAGCAAAGCCTTTGATCGTGCGGTCGAGCTCGCCCCAAATTGCACGATGAGCCACATCGCGCGGGCGCGGGCGGAAAGTTTGGCGGGCAATCACGCGCGGGCGGCGGAATCGCTGCGCAAGATCGAGGTGCTGAGCCCGGCGGAAACCAATCTTGATTTCAATCTCACCAACAAGGTGCTCGTCGGCTTGGGCGCGGGCGATTTCGAAAGCGCTGCGGCTGACGCGCGCGCGATTGTGGCACGGCGGGATGCGTTGCCGCAATCGTCAGGGATCGCGATCGCCGCTTTGGGGTTGGTCCGCTCGAACGGCGAAGCCAAGCGCGCGGCTGAGGCGCATATGCGCGCCTATCCTGAGTGGGATCGGCGCAAGCTGCTGGCGAGTTTGAGCCCGATTGCGGCGGCGCTCAGCGAGACGATGGTCGAAGGCTTGAGCGAAGCCGGGCTGCGCTGAAGCCATGAAATACCGCTTTGCCGATTGTGAGTTCGATAGCGAGAGCTTTGCGCTCCACCGTGATGGGGTTTTCGTGCAGACCACCCCGCAAGTGTTGTCGATCCTGCTGTTTCTGCTCGTCAGCCGACCGCGGCTGGTGACCAAGGACGAACTGGTCGACGAAGTCTGGGATGGCCGTGCTGTGAGCGATGCGGCGATCACGGTGCGGGTGCGTGCCCTGCGGCAAGCGATCGGCGACACCGGGGCTGAGCAGAGGCTGATCAAGACCATTCGCGGGCGCGGTTTCCGGTTTGTCGGCGAGGTAGAGGTCGAGCAGCAGCCCGAACCGCAAGCGGTGATCGAAGCGCCGGCGGAGGTTGAGGCGGCATCGGGGCTTGAGCCATCGACGGCGATTCAGCCGCCTTCGATTGCGGTGCAGCCGTTTGGATTGAACGATGCCGATGGCGTGTATCCGGTGTTTGCTACCGCGCTGCCGGATGAGATTCTGACCGCGCTGTCGAAGCTCCGCTCGCTGACGGTGATCGCGCGCGGATCGAGCTTTCAGCATCCGTCTTTCAGTGTGCGTCCGCGAACAGTCAGAGAGAAGCTCGGCGCGGATTACTCGCTGGCGGGTCAGATCGATGTCGATGCGAACTCTCTGCGGCTGCTGCTCGAACTCGCGGAAACCGCAAGCGAAGAGACGATCTGGCGCGAAACTTACAATGTTGATGTGAGCGAGATTCATGAAGTTCGCGCTGATGTTGTCACCAATGTTGCCGGCCAGATCGAAGCCCGAATTTCGAACAACGAGCTGATGAAAGCGCGGCTCCAAGCGCCCGATCATCTGAGCTCTTGGCAATCTTTGCATATGGGATGGGGACGATTGCACGCGCTGCCGCTTCCGCGCATGGATGAAGCCGATGACTTTCTTACTGGCGCCATGCAGTTGGATCCGGGATACGCTCGTCCTCATGCAGCATTGGCGCTCAGCCAGTATTTCAGAATCCTGTGGTCGGCGACAGGCGATGCTTCGGAAATGATAGAGCAATGTCTTGCGACGGCGCATCAAGCCATTGCGCTTGATCCTTACGATCCGCTCAGCAATCTCGTTCTGGCGCGAGCCCTGTCGAACATCGGCGATTCCGATGGCTTCGAAGTGTACGTTCAGAAATCGGTAGAGGCTGCGCCCAGTTTCGCGCTTGGATTGGCAGATCTTGCGCGGGTCCAAGCGATGAAGGGGCGGATTGATGAGTCCCGCAAAACTCTTGCCAGGGTGGCGACGCTGGATCCCATGGCCATCCATCCCGAATCGGTCGAACTGACCAATCTTATCATCGAAATTCAAACGGGGCAGATGTCAGCGGCGCTGGTGAGGGCACAGCAATTGAGCCGCAGGGATACGCTAATGATCAACTCATGCGCTTCGATCCTGCTGACGCTTCACATGGCATCTGATGCGGATAGCGCGAACGCCTTTGCAGATCGCCTTAAAAGACGTTTTTCTCCGGCTAGGCTCAAACAATTCTTTTCAAGCGTGCATCAGAGCATGCCAGGCGTGAAGGAATTGATCGAAAGCGCTGCAAAGCAGCATGGACTAATGTGACAGTCCAGCCTTGTCTGACGCATTGCTTGACTGGCTATTCTCGCCTTAGGCCTTCTTCCAGAATTGAACGCGCAATCGCCGCGACATCAGTATCTTCGCTCCCCTCTGACCATACGGCATAACGCAGGCCGAGAAAGACATTCATTCCCATAAGGGCCCAGGCATGGGCCTCTTCCACGTCCTCACGAATTTGACCCTTGGAAGCGCCTTCGACCAGGCGTTGCCTGATGCGCTCTGCAGTGCCTTCGTAATGCGCTCGATAGGCGGCAGGATCAACAAACTCAGATTCGTCAATAATGCGATAGATTTCTTTGTGTTCGCGAGCGAAATCGAGAAAGCTGGCGAGTGCCACTTCCTCGACATCGAACGCGCTGTGATCGCCGGCGTCTTTGAGCTCCCGGACTGCCGCACCTGCAGACGATTTGACCTGTGCGCTCATGTCTTGGACCAGCGCTTGGAACAGCGCCTCTTTGCTATCGAAATAGGTGTAGAAACTCCCCAGCGCGACTCCAGCGCGGCGCGTGATGGAACTCACCGACGCTTCGTGGAAGCCCTTCTCACCAAACTCAATAGCTGAAGCATCGAGCAGTTTGCGCAGGGTCTTACGGCCGCGTTCGGTACGAGGCGACTTGTCATCGGCTGCTTTGCCTTGTCCGACTTTTGTCTGGCTTCCGTGTGGAACGTCCATCGGCCACCCCCTTCCATGCTTGGCGTAAGCCCAGAAAAAGGCTTGTGCAAGACTTAAACTTGAAAGTTGGTTCAACTTTCAATATGAATATGCCCAGAGATTCCTTGGGAGAGAATTGAGATGACCGATTGGACGACACGAAATCGCGCATTGTGGCTCGCTGGAAGCGCGGGCGTTGCCCTGCTCGCAGCTCCGGTTCACGCACAGGATACCGGCGGCGATTCCTCGGATGACGCAGCTGAAGTTGGCGCAACCGGCAATACGATTGTGGTGACTGCGAGGCGGCGTGAAGAACGCCTGATCGACGTTCCCTTGTCGGTGACAGCTTTGTCCGGTGACCAGTTGGAGCAGCGCGGCACTCAAGACATCACGCAAATCGCGCAGGAAGTCCCCAATATCACGCTCGAAGTGAGCCGTGGCACAAACACCACCCTGACCGCGTTCATCCGCGGTGTTGGTCAACAGGATCCTGTCGCCGGATTTGAAGCCGGTGTCGGGCTCTACGTTGACGACGTTTATCTCAATCGTCCGCAGGCTGCCGTGCTCGATATCTATGATGTCGAACGGATTGAAGTGCTGCGCGGTCCGCAGGGCACGCTCTATGGCCGCAACACGATCGGCGGCGCGATCAAGTACGTCACTGCAGAGCTGCCCGACGACCCTAGCCTCAAAATTCGCGGGACATATGGCTCATACGACCAAGCCGATTTGATCATCACCGGGTCTACACCGCTGACCGACACGCTCAGCATAGGGGCCAGCGGCGCGCGCCTTTCTCGTGGTGGCTTCGGCGACAACCTCAACCTTGGCACCGAGAACTACAACAAAGATGTTTGGGCAGCACGAGGTACAATAGAGTTTGACAATGGCCCCGTGTTTGTCCGTCTTTCCGGCGATTATGTGTTGGACGAGAGCGAAGCTCGTCAAGGCACCAGGCTCATTCCAGGCCTGTTCAGCGGTGCCCCCGTTTTGGATGACGTATTCGACACACGCGCCGGGCTGAACATTGTTGATCAAGAGGTAGAGGCCTACGGCGGCGCTCTCAACGTCGCGATCGAACTCTCTGAGGAGTTCACCTTCAAATCGATCACTGGGTACCGCGAGGACAAGTCAACCACCCCGATTGATTTTGATAGCTTGCCCTCAGGCGACCTTGATGTGCCCGCGATCTACGAGAACGACCAGTTCAGCCAAGAGCTTCAGTTGCTATACGAAGGCGACTGGATCTCAGGTGTGCTTGGATTCTACTACCTTGATGCGAACGCCTTCACCGCGTTTGACGTGCTTCTTGCCAACACTGGCAACTTAATCGGATTGCCGGGCCTGAACGCCCAAACGTTGGGCGATGTGAACACCGAAACCTGGTCTGTGTTCGGCGATTTCACCTTCGAACTCACGGACGAATTGAGCGTATCGGTTGGCGGGCGCTACACAAATGACAAGCGCACCAGCCGTGTGTTGCGAACCACATTCATTGGAGGGTTCTCGGACCTGTTCATCCCGAACAGCCCGGCAATCCCGCTCGCGGTGACCAGCGACTTCCAAGGGAGCGAGACGTTCACGGACTTCAACCCGCGTGCCTCGATCAGTTGGCAGCCGACGCCCAATCACAACATTTACTTCACCTATTCGCAAGGATTCAAAGGCGGCGGTTTCGATCCCCGCGGTCAAACGACCGCTGCGCCTGATCTGGATGGAGATGGCGATATCGATTTCGATGATCAGTTCGAATTCTTGCGCTTTGCGCCGGAGACAGTCGACAGCTTCGAGCTTGGCTGGAAGGCATCCTTGCTCGACAATCGCTTGAATATCAGTGTGGCAGCCTTCCTTGGCCAATATGATGACGTACAAATACCGGGTTCGGTCGGCGTCGACAGCAATGGCGACGGCATCAATGACAGCTTTATCGGCATCACCTCGAACGCGGCCAGCGCGGACGTCAACGGCTTCGAATTCGAAGGCAGTGCATTGGTAGGACGAGACTTTGCTGGCAATGGCAGCCGCCTCAACTTCAGTTGGTCACTTGGGTATCTCGACGCGAGCTTCAACACGTTCATCGACGCGTTCGGCAACGATGTGGCGTCGCAGCGTGTGTTCCAAAACACTCCAGACATCACCGCCAACGTCGGCTTTGTCCTTGGGCTTCCAGCAGCCGATGGCATGGTGGATTTTATCGGTAACGCAGCTTTGCGGTCCGATGCCAGCCAGTTTGAGACCCCCAATGCGTTCCTCGACCAGGACGGTTTCGTTCTGCTTGACGCAAGCATCGTGTACACGGATGACGAAGACCGCTTTTCGATCGGAGTCCACGGCAAGAATCTGCTCGATAAGGAGTATATTGTCGCCGGGTACAACTTCGTCGCAGGTGGGCTGAATGGCACCCCATTTGTGCCAACATTAGGTCTCGAAGGAACGCTTACAGGATTCTACGGTGATCCTCGTCGCTTCTTCGTGACTGGCGAAGTGCGGTTCTGATCGGACCCCGATCATGACCGAGACAATGGCCTATCTCGAAAGGTCATATCCCAGCGCGGACGGACGTC
>Ga0207422_1004134_pt1 | contig 12598 bp, 12 predicted proteins | sample MarCyaLeptolynsp_FD_187757 | JGI IMG/M metagenome (GOLD analysis project Ga0207422, IMG submission 187757) | Marine cyanobacterial communities from Panama - species 1 Leptolyngbya sp. (SPAdes) | ecosystem: Environmental > Aquatic > Marine > Unclassified | place: Panama: Panama City | collected...
GGACAACAAGCCAATCGTCGATGAAACGATAACGGTGCGTGCGTCGGACGACGATACCGTCGCCGTCTACCGGAAATCGGCTCGCTCGACAATGTCCTGCAATCCGAACTGTGAGCCCACGATGCGTCTGGGCGACAACACAGAAGCCTTCAACGGAGTAGCCGAACAGGCGACTTCCAGAAACACCATGGCGGCCAGCGCAGCTGGCTCGAACTAAGTGCCATGAGAACGTGAGTGATCAATGAGTGGCAAGGTCAAACACCGGCGGTTTTTAGGTAGCAGGAAGTTACGGTCTTTCCTGAAGGATCGTGAAGGTGTGACCGCCATCGAGTTTTCGATGGTGGCCTTGCCCTTTTTCATTCTCGTTTTCGGCATCATGGAAGTCGGCATCGCGATGTTCGTGAACCGCCTTGTCGACAACTCGGTCATCAGCGCCGCGCGTTTGATCAGAACCGGACAACACGCAGACATAAACAACACCGCCGATTTCAAAAATTCGATCTGCGGTTTCATGCCGACATTCATGTGCGACACCGACAGGATTGTCCTTGAGGTAGAGAGTGTCGATACCTTTGCCGATGCCGGTTCGACGGACAGTCTTTACGATGACGACGGCAACCTCAAAGAGGACGACGACCTCACCTACGACATCGGCGGCGCCGGAAGCATCGTGGTGGTCAAGGTCATTTACAAATGGCCGATGATGACGTCGGCATTGAACCTTGCTCTCGATGACAACGGCACAGAACGCAACCTCACATCAACAATGGTATTCCGCAATGAACCCTGGGAATGATTTCAGGACACGCCTTGCAGACAAAGGCCGTGTGATCGCGGACCGGGTTTCCGGTCTTTGGCGCGACAATCGCGCCGTGTCTGCTGTGGAATTTGCCATGATCCTGCCGTTCATGTTCTTCCTGCTGATCGGAATGACCGAACTGGCCGATGCGCTCAACCAGGACAGAAAAGTCAGCCGCATAGCCAACTCTATTGCCGACTTGATCGCCCAGGAAGAAGCAGTTTCCAGCGGCGACCTCGATTCGCTGCTGGATATCGGCGAGAAAATTCTGGATCCCTATCCGTCCGACAACCTGCAAGTCATCGTCGCCAGCATTACTTTCGATGAAGACGGCGATGCCAGCGTCGACTGGAGCAGGGACACCGCAGGAACCGTGCCCTGGACAGCAGGATCCGCACCGCCGATCACATTGCCCGGTACCGTCGCCGTTGCAAACACGTCGATTGTCGTCGGTCAGACCAACCTGACCTACACTCCGAATTTCGCCGGCGCGTTCTCCAGTATCTTCGACTGGAGCCCATCAGCACTCGACCTGACAGATACCTATTATCTGACGCCGCGGATCACCGGTACAGTGACCTGCAGCAACTGCTGAACCCGATTCGGGAAAACCGTAGACACGTTTCCAGTATTTGTATCGTCGTATTATCCGGGTATGGTCTCGGCTGAGTGTTGCGCTGCAACAATACCGCTTCAGTCAGAGATTTTAACCGATGGCGACAAACAAGACCTATGAGCAGATTTCCGTTGGCGATTCAGCGGAAATCGTTCGCGAATGTTCAAGCAACGATCTGCTGGTATTCGCGCATGCCTCCGGCAATCGCAATCCGATCCACTTGCCCGACACGGACTGGACCGGCGACGGCAAGGTCGACAAGCCGGTGGCACCGGCCATGTGGGTCGGTGGACTTGCATCGGCTGTCCTCGGCAACATCCTCCCCGGCCCCGGCACCGTCTACAAGTCACAATCCTTCCGCTTTCTCGGGGCAGCGGCCGTCGGCGACCATTTGCACGTGAAAGTCACGGCAACGGAAAAAAGGCCGAACAATATCGTAATCTTCGATCTTACCGTCACACGCGGCGACGGTGTTCGTCTCGTGGAGGGCGTTGCTGAGGTCGCGGCCCCGACGGAACCGATCGAATTCGACTCAAGCGACATTCCGGCCCTTCTCGTGCAACGGCATCGACACTTCAACAGAATGATTGAAATGGCGAAAACACTGCCCGCATTGCCGACTGCGGTTGCGGCCCCGGACGATCCCAATTCTCTCGACGGCGCATTGATGGCCGCGCGCGAGGGACTGATTCACCCAATCCTCATCGGAGCGAAAGACAGGATCGAAAACGCCGCAAAGGAACTCGATGAGGATATCAGCCCGTATCAGCTGATTGACATCGAGGATGAGATGGAAGCAGCCGGCCGCGCGGTCGCGATGGTACATGAAGGCAAGGTCAAGGCGGTCATGAAAGGCCACCTGCACACAGATCATCTTCTGCATCACGTGGTGAAACGCGATGGCGGTCTCAGAACCAAGCGCCGGATCAGCCATGTCTTTGTCATGGACATTCCGGGCCGAAAAACGCCCGTCCTGATCTCCGATGCGGCGATCAACATTACGCCGGACCTCAACACCAAGGTCGACATCACGCAAAATGCCATCGACGCGGCCCGGTCGCTGGGTCTTGAAACGCCTCGCGTCGGCATTCTCTCAGCGATCGAGACCGTGAACCCGGCAATCCCGTCAAGCCTGGATGCCGCGGTTCTTTCCAAAATGGCCGAACGCGGACAGATCACCGGAGCGGTCGTCGACGGTCCCCTGGCCATGGACAATGCGATTGACGTTCAGGCGGCCCGCACGAAGGGCATCACGTCGCTTGTGGCCGGACACGCGGAAGTCCTGATCGTGCCCAACCTTGAGGCGGGCAACATGCTGGCCAAGGAACTGACGTTCATCGCCCACGCGGAGGCCGCGGGCCTTGTCATCGGCGCAAAGGTTCCGGTCATGCTGACAAGCCGCGCCGATGACGGCCGGGCCCGGCTGGCCTCTTGCGCACTTGCCCTGCTTTATGTGCACTGGCAGGCAAACGGTGCTCCGGTCGGCATTCTCGACCGCGAGGAGGACTGATATGGCTCCGGTCATACTGGTCCTCAATTCCGGTTCGTCTTCGATCAAATTCACGCTTTATCTTGGAGCGGCGGTCCAGCTCGACGGGCAGATTTCCGGTCTCGGTGCCGCGCCACATATCAAGCTGCACTCCGAGGTGACCGGCACCTCTATCGACCGGCCACTGACACCTGATGAAGGCCACAGCCACCAGACGGCACTGGCTGCGCTCCTCCCGGTTCTCGAAGAAGAGCTGAAAGGGCAAGCGGTCGATGCGGTCGGTCACCGGGTCGTTCACGGCGGCACATCGCATGCAGCTCCCTTAAAGCTGACGGACGCCGTGATTGCGGATCTGAAGACGCTTCAGCCGCTGGCGCCGTTGCACCAGCCACATAATCTTGCCGGGATCGAAGCGGCGCGCGCGGCCTTTCCGACGGCCTTGCAGACTGCCTGTTTCGACACCGCCTTCCATCGCAAGCACCCATGGGTAAACGATACATTCGCCCTGCCGCGGCCGCTTTATGACGAAGGTGTCCGCCGTTACGGCTTTCACGGCCTGTCCTACGAATATATCTGCAGCCATCTCAAGCAGACCGCTCCCGAAACCTATGCCGGCAGAGTGATCGTGGCCCATTTGGGCAACGGGGCCTCCATGTGTGCAATCCGCGACGGTCAAAGCATCGGTTCGACAATGGGTTTTACCGCACTGGACGGGTTGCCGATGGGAACGCGCTGCGGACAGCTCGACCCGGGCGTCGTTCTCTACCTCCTGACCACAAAAGGCATGTCACCCGACGCAGTCTCCGATCTTCTATACAAGGAGTCCGGCCTGAAAGGTCTTTCCGGCATCAGCCAGGATATGCGCACCCTGACCGAAAGCAGCGACCCGAAGGCCGCGGAAGCGATCGACTATTTTGTTTTTCGCATCAGGCGCGAACTCGGCGCCATGGCAGCGGTGCTTAAGGGATTGGACACACTGGTGTTTACCGGCGGTATCGGCGAAAACGCGGCACTCATCCGGGAAAAGGTGTGCGCGGATCAAGACTGGCTGGGACTTTCCGTCGACCCGGTCAAGAACCGGGAAGGCGCAACGGATATATCCGCCAAAGCATCACGCATCAATGTCCTGGTAATCCCGACCAATGAAGAAGAAATGATCCGCCGGCATACACACGCCCTGATGCAAGCCTAACCGCGGCCCGTTTAACGCCTGTCAGCCGGGTCGAGCAAAACGGCCAAGTCGTCTTCAAATGTTCTGAGGACAGGCCGGTAGTCGGCATGCACGACCGGTTCGAAACCACCGGGCAGATCGGGCTCGATTGCAAGATAGGCGTCGGGAGCCTCGCGGCGCATGTCCATCAGTCCGGCACGCAGGCGCCGTTTGAGGGCATCCGGCATGCCCTTGTTGATGCTGTGGGCCGAATAGGGAATGGGTGGCGACCTCCAAACGATTTCCAGATCCTTGAACCCCTTGCCGCCAGAGACGTAATAGTCATTCAAAGTGCCTGCCGTGAACCCGTTTTTGGCCTCTCCTGCCAGGCTCGACCAGGCAAGGGTCGCCTGCACGCGCCCATCCAGGAGCGCCCGGATGCCCTCAACAGGGTTCTGGACCTCCACCAGGGTCTGGAAATGGCTGCGCGCATCAATTCCGTCAGCCGCAAGATTGGCAAGCGGTACCCGGAACGCTGCGACCGCGTGCTTGTTGCCAACCGCAAGCCGTGTGCCCTTCAGATCTTCCAGTGAGGTTTTTTCAGCTCCGCGCTTGCCGACCAGTATCGCATAGAACCGCGCGGGAAAATCGTCCGGCCCCGCTGTGACCAGTGGTTCTACGCATTCGCAGAGACGATGTGCCGCCGCATAGGCGGAAGGAGACAACCGGACATAGTCGATGCGCCTGTTTGCGATTCCCTCAACAGCCTCTCCAAGCGTGTCGAGGAGAAACAGGTCGACGGGCAAGTCGGCGATTTCTTCCAGCGCAAGGCGAAAGGGTTCGACACGTTGGCGCGCATTCTCGTCAGAAGCGACAACAACGCCGAGGCGCAGGCGATCCGGCATGTCCGAAAGGTCTTCGGCCTCCGCAGAATTGACCAGACAGACCAGCGCGAGAATCAGCGTAAAAAATCTCGTCCAATTGACCAAAAACATAGTCCCGTCATAACTCTTTGACAGAATTAATAAATTCTTTTCCCGCCCGAAGAATCGCTCACAAACCAGACTGGACTGCTCAATGCGCGATGCTATCACGACCGTTGTCTTCGATATAGGTAATGTCCTGATTGAATGGAATCCCGAATTTCTTTACCGGCGCCTCATTCCCGATGAGCTGGAGCGAAAGACCTTTCTGGAAACGGTTTGCACAGCTGACTGGAACGTGCAGCAGGATCTTGGCCGCTCCTGGGAGGAGGCAATTGCGACGCTAAGCGAACAGTTTCCGGACAAAACGGACCTGATCGCCGCCTATTCGGACCACTGGCACGACATGGTCCCGGGAGAGGTTCCAGGCACGGCAAGCCTATTGGCAGCGCTGAGGGAACAGGGCATTCCGCTTTATGCCATTACAAATTTTTCGTCCGAAAAGTTCCTTGAAGCACAAGCAAGGTTTCCGTTTCTCAAGACTAGCTTTCTGGACATTGTCGTTTCGGCGGAGGAAAGGCTGATCAAGCCGGATCGGCGCATCTATGAGGTCCTGTTCAGCCGCAATGACCTAAAGCCTGAAACCTGCCTGTTTATCGACGACTCGCACGCAAATGTTCTGGCAGCACGTGATGCCGGCATGACGGCCCATCATTTCCACTCTGCAGAGGCGCTTCGCGAAGATCTTGACCGCCTTGGACTGCTCAGCCTTCAAAGCCTTCCAGCACGTTGACGCAATTCGTTCCAAGCGCGTCCACGGCGTATCCTCCTTCCAGGAGAAACAGGGTGGGAACACCTACCTTCGCAAGTCGCTGGCCAAGGAGAATGTAATCCTCGCTCTTGAACTTGAAGCCGGAGATCGGATCCTTCTCAAAACAGTCAAGACCAAGTGACACGATCATCGCATCGGGCTTGTAGACCAAAAGCCAGCGGCAGGCTTCTTCCAGGGCTAGCGTATAGCCCTCCCAGTCGGTGCCGAGCGGAAGCGGCCAATTGCGTGTGAACCCTGTGCCGGCATGCTCGCCGGTCTCATCCGCATACCCCAGGAAGTAAGGGTATTCGTCCTTCGGATCGGCGTGGATCGAGAGGAACAGAATATCCGGACGGTCATAGAACAGCGCCTGTGTCCCGTTGCCATGATGGTAGTCGACATCCAGTATGGCGACCCGGTTCAGCCCGTTGTCACGCAGATATTGCGCCGCGACGGCAGCGTTGTTGAAAAAACAGTAGCCACCAAAGAAATCGAACCCGGCGTGGTGCCCCGGCGGCCGGCAGAGCGCGAAAGCGGACTGGTCTCCATCCAGAAGCAGCTTGGCGGCCGTCAGCGCGGTGTCCGCGGATGCACGCGCTGCCTTGTAGGTGTGCTCCCCCAGGGGCGTCCCTGCGTCCATGGAGTAACGTCCCAACAGGCCGTCAATGTGGTCGATTTCAACGTCCTGGCGCAGGCTTCTGATGGGCCAGACAAACGGGAATGCCTCGTTTTCCCTGCCCGCAGCCGTCCACCTGTCCCAGAAGCCTTCCAGAAACGAAACATAGTGCGGCGCGTGGACCCGGTGCAAAGGCCGGATCGGAAAGTCGCCAGGCGAAAGCACTTCGCCGACTTTACGCTCCTTGACGGTTTTCAGAACGATTTCAGCCCGGCTCGGTATTTCGACCGCCGGTTTCAGTTCGCCGTCTGAAATCTCCTGAGACGGCGCATGCGCGAGCTGGAGGTCAGAAAAAACCGTCTTCAAGTGCTGCCCCCTCTGCCCTCATTGCTTCACACCGCCTCTGCTGCCACCGGATCCAATGTATCCTATCTCAGGAAAAACGGAATTCGGTCACGTGACTGTAGCCCTCAGACGGTTGTAACAGGACAGGGGTAAATTCTTTCTGATTGATACTGTCAGGCCAGCGCTGTGCCTCAAGACACAAACCGGCATGAGGGCCGTAGGTCTTGCCACCGAGACCGGGCACCGGAACATTCAGACGACCGGCGTCGTAAAGCTGCAAGCCGGGTTCTGTCGTCCACACTTCCATGCGTCTTTCTCCGGCACCATCTTCAAGCGCTGCTGCAAATTCGACGGACGGCCGCTGCTCTTCGGCCAAACAGAAATTGTGGTCATAGACAACACCCTCTTCCCCGGCCTTCCGGCGGAGCCGCCGTCCGTCCTGAAAGTCATAAGGCGTCCACTCGACCCGCCTGACCTCGCCTGTGGGAATCAGCAACTCATCGACCGGCAAGTAGCGTTCGGCGGCAATCTCCAGCGAATGGTCGAGGATCGTATCGCTGCCATCCAGATTGAAGTAGCTGTGCTGGGTGAGGTTGACGGGTGTTGCCTTGTCCGTTGTAGCTGTGATCTTGACCCTGAGCGCACCGGATCCGGTCAGCGTGTAGCGCACAAGGGTTTCGACACGACCGGGATAACCCATGTCACCATCTTCGGAAATCAGCTTGAGCAAGACACTGGCCTTGTCGCTCTGCTCCAGTTGCCAGACCCGTTTGGAAAACCCAAGTGCCCCGCCATGAAGGTGGTGGCGTCCGCCATCGTTGCGGTCGAGCTGATAGGTTGTGCCTTCGACGACAATCCTTCCATCCGCGATCCGGTTTGCACAACGGCCGGCAATCACACCGAAATAGGGTGAGTGGTCCACATAACTCTCAAGATCTTCGAACCCCAAAACGACTGATTGCCCATCCACCTTCAGGTCCCGGATGATGGCGCCGAGCGTCAGGACAGACGCTTCCAGCATTCCTTTTTTCAAGGTGATCTCCTGAACGGGCGTGCCGTCAGGAAGGGTGCCGAATTCGCTGATCATGCATTCTCCCCACCAGAGCAAACGAAAACGAAAGAGGCGGCAGGATCATCTGCGGCCGGAAGATAAGTCGTCGCTAGATTGTCTGATTGTACTCGCCGACTTCAGGGTTTTCCCGCAGCACGCCGTCGACTGCCCGGAACATTTCGTGCAGGCGTTCCTCGGAGACCGGGCTTTCGACAACGACCACAAGTTCCGGCTTGTTGGAGGATGCACGCACAAGGCCCCAGGTGCCGTCTTCGCTGACAATGCGTATGCCATTAACGGTGACGAGATCCGTGATCTGTTGACCGGCGACCGTTTCACCTTTTTGCCGCATGTCTTCGAACCGGGATATGACGCGCTGAACGACGTCATATTTTATTTCGTCGGCACATTTCGGCGACATCGTCGGTGAGCCCCAGGTTTTTGGAAGATCACGGCGCAGATCCGCCATGGTCTTGCCCGGGTTCCTGTCGAGCATGTCGAGAATGGCAATGGCTGAGACGAGCCCGTCGTCATAACCGCGGCCAATCGGCTTGTTGAAGAAGTAATGTCCGGATTTTTCAAATCCGACGATCGCGTCAAGGTCCCTGACACGACGCTTGATGTAGGAATGGCCGGTCTTGTAGTAGTCGGTCTTGGCGCCGTTCGCCCTGAGCACCGGGTCCGTATTGAAAAGACCGGTCGATTTCACGTCGACAACAAACTGGCTGTCTGCGTGAAGCGCCGAGATGTCCCGCGCCAGCATGACACCGACCTTGTCCGCGAAGATCTCCTCACCCTCATTGTCGACAACACCACAGCGATCACCGTCACCATCGAAGCCGAGACCGACTTCCGCACCGGTCTCCAGGACCTTGTCCCTGAGAGCGTGCAGCATTTTCATGTCTTCGGGATTGGGATTGTAACGCGGGAATGTGTGGTCGAGTTCTGTATCGAGCGGGATGACGTCCGCTCCGAGCGCTTCCAGGATCCTCGGCGCAAATGCCCCGGCGGTGCCGTTTCCGCAAGCCGCAACGACCTTGATCGGACGCTTCAGTTTTGCGCGCTCGGTCAGGTCCTTGAAATAGAGTTCCGGAAAACCGTCCACGAACCGGTAGCTGCCACCACCTCTCAGGTCAAACTCCGCTTCCAGCACGATTTCCTTCAATCGCCCCATCTCGTCCGGACCAAAGGTCAGCGGACGGTCGATGCCCATCTTCACACCGGTCCAACCATTGTCATTGTGAGATGCGGTGATCATCGCAACGGCGGGAACGTCCAGGGCAAACTGTGCGAAATAAGCCATTGGCGACAGGGCGAGGCCGATGTCGTGCACATTGACCCCGGCGGCCAGCAGACCATTGGTGACGGCCATCTTGATCGAAGCGGAATAGCCGCGGAAATCGTGTCCAACGACGATGTCAGGTCGAACGCCGCGTTCATGGATAAGCGTGCCGATCCCGATGCCAAGCGCCTGCATGCCCATTAGGTTGATTTCTTTTTCAAACAGCCAGCGGGCGTCGTACTCGCGAAAGCCGGTCGGCTTCACCATCGGCTGGGATTCATACTCGTAGGTATTGGGAACCAAGCTGGGGCGCGGTTTTGGAAACATCAGTGCCTCTCGAGTACCTGAGGGAGAACATGTGCTGGCGTGAAACGGCGTACGGACCTGCTACTGAACGAGTACAAGCGTGCCGCTGGATATGTCAAACCGCTTGAGCTGGCTTAGGGCGGACATTCCCAGGAGCGGTACGCGCAACCGGTCATCGCCCAGAACCATGGCTTCCACGTTCTGGAACCGGATCGCTCCAATCCGAACCCTGTCGATCACCGTCCTTGCCGCATAGACCGTTCCGTTCGCCGTGGACATGGGAATTGTGTAATCGGATGCCGCAACAAAGATGCCTGCGTCCTCTGCAATCGATTCCGGCAACACCGTGACCGTTGCACCCGTATCGACAAGCATGTCCATGGCACGGCCGTTGACATAGGCATCGGCAACATAGTGACCGCTGCGATCGACCGAAATGCGATGCGTTCGCGGGCCTGAGCCGCGATCAGCTTCAGCCGTTTCGCGTGGTTCCTGGCGGGCTGAATCCAGGCGTGCTTCTACAAGGATCGGCACAACGGGTGCAATCCCGACAAGCAACAACAGGATGATGACATACCGTAACATGACGGAGCCCGCGTGGTTCGACTGGTTCTCCGGCGTACCACAGTTTCCTTAGCGGCCTGTAAAGCCAATTCAGACGATTTGATCTGCCAGCCCGGCGATGTCTTTCTCTTGAGGTGCACTGGACTGCGCACCGGTTGCCAAGCAGGCAAGCGCGCCGGCAGCAACACCCTCTTTGAGCGCTCGTTCCAAGGGCTTGTCGGCATCAAGTGCAGCAGCGAGCGCACCGCAAAACGCGTCGCCTGCACCAGTCGTATCGACTGCCTTGATGGCCGGTGACTTGTAGCCAAGTCTCTTGTCGCCCGTCCCCGCCAAGACGCCGTTCGCCCCGAGGGTCACCACAACGGTCCGGGACGGTGATGCGAACCGTTCGACAAAGTCCTCCGGAGTGCCGGAAAGGCCCGCGCTTCCGGCAATCGCCGCAGCTTCGCTTTCATTGACAACCAGCGTGTTGACCTGTTCGAGACATTCAAGAACGGATTCATCTGGAACGGGCGCCACGTTCCAGAAAACGCGGGTACCTGCCCGGCTTGCCCGATCGATCGCGGAACGGACCTCAGCGAACGGAATTTCGCCCTGGAGCACCAGCGTGTCACCGTCGTCGAGGCGGCCACTCAGCCAATCCGCTTCCACGCGGGCGTTTGCGCCATTGGCAACGATGATCTGGTTTTCTCCGGCCTCGTCGATGCCGATAAAGGCCAGCCCCGAAGCGCCCGGCAGGGTCCGGACGCCCGACAGATCGACCCCGGCCTCGCGCATGTTGGCAAGTGCCAACTCTCCAAAGGCATCCTGACCGACGGCGCCGATCATCCTGACGCTTGCGCCCGCGCGTCTTGCCGCAAGGGCCTGGTTCGCCCCCTTGCCACCCGGGAAAGTCTGATGGTCGGGACCACTGACGGTTTCACCCGCCCTGGGCAACCGGAGAACCGAGACGACGAGATCAAGATTGATGGAGCCGAAGACCGTGATCATGATGCTGTGTCGGCGTTACTTTGTGCCGTACATCCGATCGCCGGCATCGCCGAGGCCAGGCACGATATAGCCTTTTTCGTTCAGCTTCTCGTCAATTGCCGCCGTATAGATCGGAACATCGGGATGCATTTCGTTGAATTTTGCAACGCCTTCCGGAGCTGCAAGAAGGCAAAGGAAACGAACATTGTTGGCGCCGCGTTCCTTGAGCTTCTGAACGGCTGCGATGGCAGAGTTAGCCGTCGCCAGCATCGGGTCGACGACAATGACGAGACGTTCGTTCAAGTCTTCCGGTGCCTTGAAGTAATATTCGACCGGCTGAAGCGTTTCCGGGTCCCGATAAAGGCCGATATGCGCAACGCGCGCAGACGGAACGAGCTCCAGCATGCCTTCCAGCAAGCCGTTTCCTGCGCGCAAGACCGAAGCGAAGACAAGTTTCTTGCCGGCCAGGGTTGGCGCCTGCATTTCCGCAAGCGGCGTTTCGATGGTCTGTCGAACCAGAGGCAGATCGCGGGTGACCTCATAGCACAGCAGCGTGGAGATCTCGCGCAGCAAACGCCGGAAGCCCTGGGTCGATGTGCCCTTGTTACGCATAATGGTGAGTTTGTGCTGGACCAGCGGATGGCTGATGACATTGGCTCCGGACATGGAAGCAGACCTTTCGTAACTCATTGCAGCCATTTGTAAACTCAAGCGATTGATGTCAAATGGCTTTCTGGCTTTGTTATTGCTTTTAGCAGCCGCCTGTGACGGCCGGCTGCAGCCCCGTTGGTGATGACTTAGGCGGGTATCGGATCGCGGTTTGAACAGCTACCCCATTTAAGTGTTCTTACCTTGGTAGCACGAGGAAAGAAAATACTAAAAGCAGCGAAAGGCACTCGGCACCTAAGCTGTGAAAAAGCGCAAGCATCCATGCAGCACAAACAACCCGGTCACTCGAGCGGCTAGAGGGCGCGACTTAGCCGCCAGCCCCCAAAGCACGTGTTCGACCCACCGTTACGGCGTGTGGCTGTCGCGAATGGTGCCTTGCCTGGATGGTGTGTACCGCATTCGTCGCGCGCCTTACAGGTGACAGCGATGCGACCGCCTGCGCGGGCATCTTTCTTCTTCTTTCCGTCACCCTGGCTACGATCCACTCGCCAAGGCCCCAATTTATGAAGAATGTCGCAACGATTGTGACGGAGTACTGGATCTTTATGGCCTCGAAACTCCATTCGGCCGAACCGGCAAGCGCACCAGACCCCAGCAAAAGGCGTGCGGTCACAACCATCGCAAGATACGAATAGCTGCGAATGCTCCAGGCAATGTGCCGCTCCAGATCACCGGACATGATGGTGTGAACAGCAAAAAGAGTTGCAAGGCACCAAGCGGCCGCACCGGCCGTATAGGCAATGCTGGTCAACAGCATGTCATGGTAGAGACTCCACGCAAGCGGGACCGCCGTCGTCGACGCGACAAGGGACGAAACGACATAGGACTTTCCAAGCATTGCGTGCCAGCGTGATTTGCCGCCGCGCAGGATCAGAAGGAACTGGACAGCGCCACTGACCATGGCAACAGTTCCAGCAATACCGTGCACGAAGAAGGGCAGTTTCGGATGCGCCGCGGCCATCTTGAGGAACATGGACGTTCCGTAGACCAGGGGAAAAGACTCCTGAA
>Ga0207422_1004136_pt1 | contig 12592 bp, 11 predicted proteins | sample MarCyaLeptolynsp_FD_187757 | JGI IMG/M metagenome (GOLD analysis project Ga0207422, IMG submission 187757) | Marine cyanobacterial communities from Panama - species 1 Leptolyngbya sp. (SPAdes) | ecosystem: Environmental > Aquatic > Marine > Unclassified | place: Panama: Panama City | collected...
GACGTCGCGCCGGAGGGCAGCCCGTTCTCGCCGGGGGTCTCGTTTCTGACCCCGCCACTGACCGCTCACGGCGTCATGCGTCCAGAAACTCGAAGCAGCTCGGGCGCCGAACCAGTCGCTCGCGGTGCGCAGCGACGACGGCGCCGTCCTCGGGGATGTCCCTGCACTTGCTCTCGATCACCTCGAGGCCAGCCCAGCGCAGCGCGTCCGGTCGCAGCAGCCGCTTGCTCCGGTAGTCCACCGTCGTGATGCCTTCGGCCTGCAGGTACTCGGCGAGCGCCACGGTGTCCTGACCCCAGTCCTCGCCGACGATGCTGATCCGGTGACCGCCGGTGCGTCCGCCGACCAGCGCGTTGAAGTACGCGATGTCGTCGGGGGCGATCGCGGCGGCGAGCGTCGCCGAGCCGACCGCCAGTGCGATCGCGGGTCGGGCAAGGCGGTGCTCGAGCGCCTGCCACCCCACGGCGGCGGCCCGGGCCGCGAGCACGATCATGATCGGCACTGCGGGCAGCACATGGCGCACGCCGAGGTTGAACGAGGAGACGGACGCGAGCGCGACGAAGGCGACGCCGAGCCCCGCGAGCGCGAGCGTGGGGGCCGACGGGACGTGGACCTTCTTGCGCCACATCCACAGTCCGAGCCCGAGCAGAAGCAGGATCCCCACCGGCGTCTTGATCGTCAGCAGCAGGGGAAAGTAGGCAACCTGCCGACCGCGGGTGCGAAAACCGAAGAACCACGACAGGTGGCCCTGCGCGGCGTGCTGCCGCACGTAGGCCAGGCCGTAGACGTAGGGGAAGGGCAACGGAATCGGCGTGGCCTCCGGCAGTACCGCGGGATCGGAGAGCAGCTCGTCCGATACGCGCCGGACCTCGGCTTTGGGCTCGGGGTGCTCGGCGATCTCCGCCGCGGTCAGGCCGGTCTCCTCGAACCGATAGATCGCGTTGATCGCCAGCAGGCCGACGGTCGCGACGACGAGCACGTCTCGCACCAGCGGTAGGGCCTTGCGCTTCGGCCAGCGTCCACCGCGGCGCCACATCCATCCGATCGCCAGCGCCAACATCAGCACGAGCAGGACCAGGGCGGTGTACTTGGTGACGAGCATCGCCGCCGCAGCCAGGGCGAAGGTCGCCAGGGCACCCCAGCCCGGGCGCTCGAGCAGCACGAGCAGGCGGGTGAAGCAGACGAAGCTCGTCAGCGCCAGCGGGAGATCGGTCGTGACCAGGCCGCCGTGCGCGAGCAGGGTGGGGTGCCCTGCGAACAGGGCGAGCGCGACGAGGGCCGTCGGTCGACCCCAGCGGCGGTAGGTCCAGCCAAACACGTACAGCGCGAACGCGACGGTCAGGCCGGCCATGACGTGGCGCGCGACCGACAGCTCGGCCCGGGCCCCGCCGAAGTCGGCCTCGAAGTAGGCGCGCGCGACCTTGGCCGCGTCGTCGTTGCCCCGCTGGCGCATCGACTCGAAGTCGACGCGGGGCGCCCGCGCCGCGAAGGGCAGGGTCGCCAGCGCGTTTCCCAGGGGCGGATGGGCGTAACTCAGGCCGGCGTCGCCCGTTTGCCAGTACACCAGCCCGCGGACCAGGTGGATCGGCTCGTCGGACGTGTGTCCACGTCGATCCTCTCGGCCCGCGGCTCCGTAGAACACTGCGAGGAGCAGGACCACCACGAGGAGCGGCGGCCAGGCGCGTTGGAGCCACGTCGGCATCGGCCGGCCCGAGGGTCGCCCACCGACCCCGGACGCGCAAAAGCCCCGCTCGGTGCTACACCGTCATGGCCACAGTGACCATCGAAGCCACCGCCCATCAAGCCGACGTCTGTGCGGTCAACATCGGCCCCAAACAGCGTCGAATGCGGGAAATCTTCGGCTCCGTGACCCTCGCGCTCAGCGTGGGCCTCACCGTCGCGCTCAGCGCGTGGGACGTGAGCTGGCCCTGGCGCCTCGCCACCTTCCTGCCGTTTTACGTCGGTGTGATCGGTCTGCTCCAGGCGCGGAAAAAGACATGAGTGGGCCTTGCGTCACGCGGTCTGCGTGATCTCGATACGGGCGTGGAAAAGGTGACCGATGAGGCGGAGCGCGCCGCCCTCATGGCGCAGGGGCGAACGGTCAACCTGCAGTCCCTGGCCATTGCAGCGGTGCTCACCGCCATCGCGCTCGCGATTCCCTAGCGAGCCGTACGTCTCCGCGGGGTCCCATGGGACACCCGCGAGTCCACGGCGCGAGGAGGCCAAATCACGGCGTTTCGGGCTGGCACGCCCGTTGCTCTGTGCTCGGGTATGCGACTCCTGCTCCCCGTGGCCCTCACGCTGCTCGCCCCGGCGTGCGCCTACGAAACGGTGGTGACCGCCGCGCGCGTGCCCGTGCCGGTGCTCGTCGGGCCGGTCCAGCGGATCGGGGCTGCCCCCACGCCGACGCCCGAGAGCAAGGCGTTCGACGTCAAGGTCGACCACACGTATCTCGTCGCGAGCAGCAACAACGGATACACGACGACGACCACGACCACCCACGTTCGTGAAGGCACGGGCAAGGTCGATGCGGCGCTGCGCAAGGCCAACGGGGGCCACCTCGACCGGGCGGTGCACGTGGACGAGGTGCGCGTGCGGGCATTTTCCGGGTTCGCGCTGTCGACCGCATGGATCAGCTCGCGGGTGCGGCTCAAGGGCAGCATGGGGGAAACCCTGGTGCCGATGGCCGAGGACGGTGTCGAGCCGGTCGAGCCGGTCGAGCCGGTCGAGCCGGTCGAGCCGGTCGAGACCCTCGCCGACAGCGAGTCGCCCCGCGGCACGCCGGTCCAGCACATGCCCGACGACGATGGCCTCATCGAGCCATTCGCGTTCGCCGGAGGTGTCCGATGAGCCGCCCCCTCGCGCTCGTCGTGACCCTGGCTGCGCTCGGGACCGGGTGCGCCGGCGGCCACGCCCGCCTTTCGTTCGACCAGGCTGCCTATCCGGTCTCGCTGTCGCCGACTGTGCCTGATTCCGACGGGCAGATTCTCGCCCCCGAACGCTTCGAGGTGGTCGGCCAGCTCTCCATCGAGGCGAAGGCCTGGGCAATCCTCTACTCGGCCGTTCCGCTGCAGGGCAAGCGAGACGTCTCGCAGGAGATCAACACCCAGGTTGCCGAGCGCGGCGGGGAGGGGGTGGTCAACCTTCGGATCGTGTCCAAGCAGTGCAAGATCAACCACGCCTGGGTGATCAATGCGCTGCCGATCTGGCCGGGCTGCAGCGACGTGACGCTGACCGGCGACATCGTTCGACGCGCGACCTCGATGGAGCGCGACGTCGCGAAACCCGAGCACGAAGGGACCCTCACCGCATGGAACTGAAGCGAATCATCGTCGTCGTGGCCGCCCTGGCGAGCACGCTCCTGCCGGCCTGCCTTCGCGCTCCGGCGCCGCCGCTGTCGCCCCAGGCGAAGGCCGTCGTCATGGTGACCTCCAACCCGGCCCAGGCCATGCTCCTTGCCCGCGTGTGCGAGCCCGTGGGCGTGGTCGAGGGCACCAGCCCCAACGCGCTGCGGGAGCGCGCGGCGGCGGAGGGGCGCCAAGTGGTGGAGGTCCTCTATACCGATCCCAACGCGGGTCGAAAGCCCAAGACCACGGCGGTGCTGCACCAATGCGACCCGTCGCTCGACATCGACGCCTGGCTCACCGAGCTCGACTGAGCGCTCGTTCGATGAAGTCCGCTAGCATGTCGCCGACGTGCGAGCTCGACTGCAGGCCCAAGGCTGGATCGGCGCCCTCGCGCTGGTCGCCTTTGCGGTCGGCACGATGACGCCCACGCGAGCGCCGGCCGGCACCGTTGCCGAGCAGCGCGCTCGCTTGCCGCCCCCCGCAACGTGCACCGACCCGATCGCGGGGACCTGGAAATCGTTCGACTACCGCGCCCGTTGGGGCGAGTGGAAGATCTTCACCCTGGAGATTCGCCGCGTCGACGATACCGACCAGCTCGAGGGCACCATCGTCAACGAAACCTGGCGCGGCGATCCATCGCAGAGCGAGCCCGGGCCGTGCGAGGGCCAGCTGCACTACGTCGTGTCGATGGACGCCGCCGGCAAGGTGCACGACGGCCGCATCGAGTTCGGCGGGGTTGGGCAGTGGCGGCTCGACGCGTCCAAGTGCAGCGACTTCTACGCGCACTACAGTCGCTACAACCTCGACCAGTTCACGGGACCGCTCGACCTCGATCGGCTCGAGTTTCAGTCGGTCAACAACGACGGCGGCCGCAACGTCAACGAACCCACGGTGTTCCGTCGGGTCGAGTGCCTCGAGGACCCCAAAGCCAAGGCCACGCCACCCAAGGTCGCGGTGACGCCCCCGGCCTTCTATCCGGCGCCCGAGCAGGAACAGCCCGCCAGCGCGGGGTGCCTGGCTCGCTGACGAATTCCTGAAGCATCTTTGTTCGCACCCGGACGTAAGATCTGTGCGGGGCATGTGCGACCTGGCGTCGGAACAACCGGCCCGGTTCGGGTGTCGAGGGTCGGGTGGTCGCGCTCTGTCCGCGCGATCCTTCGTCCTCCCCCCGAAATCCCGCAGCGAAGGCCTGTTTTGGGCCTCGCGCGTACCACCCCCGCAGCGGCGGGTCATCGATGCGACGATGTGCTGGCCGCCTCACGGCTCGTGACTCCAACCCCCTCCCACCACGACTCTCGCGACCTTTCCGTGCTGGACCGACGACGGCGAACCATCCTCCAGAGCAGGCTCGGGCTGCTCGCGCTCGGAGCGTTTGCACTTGCAACGATGATGGTTCCGCGCACCGCTCCCGCGGGCACGGTCGCCGAGCAACGCGCTCGCCTGCCGCCTCCCGCGAAGTGCGAGGACAAGATCACCGGCATCTGGAAGTCGCACGACTACCGCTCGCGCTGGAGCCAGTGGACGATCTTCACGCTGGACATCTCGCGGGTCGACGGCGGCGATGAGCTCAAGGGCAAGATCGTCAACGAGAGCTGGCGTGGTGACAGCAGCCAGAGCGAGCCCGGAACCTGCAACGGCGAGCTGCACTACGTCGTGTCGATGGACGCCGTCGGCCGGGTCCACGACGGGCAGATCGAGTTCGGTGGCATCGGCGAGTGGCGGCTCGACGAGGTCAAGTGCGGCAACTTCTGGGGCGGCTACAACCTCGACAACTTCACCGGCCCGCTCGACATCGACATCATGGAGTTCCAGTCGGTCAACAACGACGGTGGACGCTCCGTCAACGAGCCCACCGTCTTTCGCCGCATCGAGTGCATCGACGACCCGAAGGCCAAAAAGGACAAAGATCCGAAGATCGTGGTCACACCACCGGCTTTTTATCCGCCGGAAGACGAGCCAGACGCCGGGGCTGCGGGGTGCATGGTCCGATGAAGCTGCCCACCGTACTGAGGAAGGTCGTCGACCTGTTTCCGTTCACGCGGCTGGGCGTGTTCGTGATCGCAGCGGCCACGCTCGCGCTGGTCCACTACGGCCTGCGCAAGCTCGACTTGGTCTTGCTGGTCATCGGCTCGGCGTTTCTCGCGGTCGCCATTTTGGGCCTGCTCGCCGTGGTGATCGTGTCGCTGCTGCTGTGGCGGCATCTCAAAAACCGCAAGACCACGCCCGATACGATCGACGTCGAGTGCGGCTATCCGCACCGCACCGGGTTTTCGCTCGGCGCGGTTCGCTTCATCCCCTTCGTCGACGTGACCTGGACGTGGGAAAAGCCCCAGGCACAGTGCCGCATCGTGCCGGACCGGGGGCGCCTGGTCGAAGAGGTCACTGGCCTGCGCCGCGGGGTCGTGGCCGGCGCCGAGCGCCGTTTCGTGGTGCGTGATGCGTTCGGCATCTGCGAGATCGCCTTCCCCCACCGCGACACGCAGCCGCTGCGCTTCACCCCAACGGTCGGGGCGCTGTCGAACATCGAGGTGCTGCGTGGCATGTCGGCCGGCGAGGACCTGCCGCATCCCGAGGCGCCGGCGCAGGGCGGTCCGTTCGACATGCGGCACTACGTGCCCGGTGACCCGATCCGCTTCGTGCTGTGGAAGGTGTTCGCCAAGACCCGCGAGCTCATCGTGCGGACGCCCGAGCGTGCCCTGGCCCCCGCCCAGCAGACGGCGGCGTACCTCGTGACCGGAAACTCCGACGAGCCGGCTGCCGGCGCGGCGCGATTGGCCGTGGCCGCTGGCGCGCTCGGCAACGGCTGGACGCTCGGTGCCGACGGTTGCGGCACCCCGGCCACCACCAACAAGTCGGCGCTCGACGTGCTGACCCGCTCGGCCGGGACCCCGGGTGAGCGCGGCGGCGCGGACCTGGCCAACTTCATCGAGCACCAGACCGACGGCGAGATGTCGCGCTTGGTGGTGTTCGTGCCTGGCTCGCCGGGTCCCTGGATGACCCGGGTGATCGAGGCGATCCGCTCCTATGGCTCGCGCATCGAGATCGTGGTGTGCGTCGACGGCATCGCGCGCTCGCGCAAGCGCGGCCTGTCCGGAATGCTCGCGGCGACCCAGGGCAAGGACGACGGCATTCCGCTGTCGGACGTGCAGCAGGTCGTGCACGCGATGGGGGGCGTCAAAGTCACCATCGTCGACCGGCGTACCGGCCAGATCTTCACGTCCGATCACATGCGCGCAATGGAGGCAGCATGAACGGCGCAGGCGGTTGGCGGGTCGGGCCGGAGGCCTCGGGGGGCGTGGGACGGGTCGACAGTCCGCTCGACAACGTCGTCGGGACCTGGAAGGAGCGCTTTCAGTGGCAGGCGCTGCCGCTGTTCTTGCTTCGGATCGCCGCGATCTCGGTCGCCGCCGGCGTGCTGACCTGGGGCGTGATCGGGCCCTCGGGCACCGTCTCGGCGGTGATGGGCGCATTCTTTGGCGTGCTGGTCGGACACGGCCTGGCCCACACGCGCGCCCGCTTGCCGCTGCTGCTGTCGATGACCGTGCTGCTCACCGTGGTCGCGGGCGTCGTGGGGCACCTCTCGGTTGCGAGCGTCTCGATGGTGCGCCTGCTCGGCCCGGCCGATGCGCTGGGCCTGGCCACGATGGCGCGCTTCGGTGGCTACGCCCTGGGCATCGCCGCGACGCTGCGGGTGCTCGCGGTGCGCGTGCCCTCGTTCGTCGCGGCCGAGCTCATCGCGGTGGCGATCGCCGTCGTTGTTCCGCTCGCGCCGCACCGCGAAGGCGTGGTCGCGCGTCCGCTGTGGCTGTCGGACTGGGCGTGGCACAACGGCTACGACCCCGAGCATGTCCTGATGGCGATCGGGGGCGGCGTGGCGCTGATCCTCGGCGGGCTGCTCATGGCCCGCACCGGCAATCGCGTCTCGCTGCTGTCGTGGATCGCCCTGGCGGCCCTGCTGCTGCTCGGGCTTTCGGTGCTCGACGTCGGTGGCCTGCCCAAGCCCAAGGCGGGCAACGACCTCGGCCTGACCGGCGACGAGATCGGTGATCCTCCGCTGCCCACCCCGCCGGGGCCCTGGGAAGGCCCAGGACGCAGCCACGCCGACCAGCGCCGCAACAACCAGAATCAAAATGGCCAAGGCGACGGCGGCGGTCAGGACCCCAACGGCCAGCAGCCCCAAGGCGGCCAGCAGCCGCAAGGTGGCCAGCAGCCGCAGGGTGGCCAGCAGCCCCAGGGCGGCCAGGGCGAAGGCAAGCAGGGCGAGGGCAAGCAGGGCGAAGGCAAGCAGTCCGACGGCAAGGGCGGCGGCAAAGACCAGAAGCAAGACGGCAAGGGCGGCGGCGGCAAGCCACCTCCGCAGGAACCCAACCTCGACGACGAAGAGGCGTTCTCCAACGGGACGCCCGCGCCGATGGCCGTGGTCCTGTTCGGCGACGACTACCTGCCCCCGTCGGGCGGCTTTTACTTTCGCCAGGAGACCTGGTCGCACTTCAATGGGGCGCGCCTGGTGGCCAGTCGCCGGCCGGACGTCGACCGCGACCAGCTCAAGGTCTTTCCCGCGTCCGAGCGCACCGTGGCCGATCCGCCGCCCGAAGAGGGACGGCAGCCCGTCAACGCGCAGGTGTTCATCACCGTCAAGCACAAGCGGCCGTTTGCGCTCGAGTCGGTCGTCTCGATGGCGCCGCTCAAGAACCCCGACAACCAGCGGTTCTCGCGGGCCTACGAGACCAACTCGCTGTCGCAGTCGGCAGAGTACGGCGACCTCATCGGCAAGATCGCCGGCGATGGCGAATGGTCGGACGACCAATACGCGTACTACACGGTGACCCCGGACGACGACCGCTACGTCGAGCTCGCCAACGAGATCGTCGCCACGCTGCCCGAGCACGCGCAGTCCGATCCGTTCGCGCAGGCGCTCGCGATCAAGCTCTGGCTCGACGACAACATCACCTATTCCACGTCCGAGCGGCACGCCGGTGCCGTCGACCCCGCGGCGGACTTCTTGTTCGGCAACAAGATCGGCTACTGCGTGCACATCGCTCACGCGGCGGTCTATCTGTGGCGCGCGCGCGGACTGCCGGCGCGCGTCGGTACCGGGTACCGGGCGGGGATGGACAATCTCAAGGGCTCGGCCCTGGTGATCCGCTCCTCGGACGCCCACGCCTGGCCCGAGATCTATCTCGATGGCGTCGGCTGGATCGTGCTCGACGTTGCCCCGAAAAAGACGCTCGACGAAGCGACCCAGCCGGCGGACGAGGAGCTCACCGAGCAGCTCGCCGAGATCGCTCGGGCCGAGCGCGCCGATACCGAAAAGAACGAGGACGGCTCGATCCGCAAGAAGAAGCCCCGCGGCATGGCGCTGCCTCTGCAGATGCTGCTCGCGCTGGCGGCCGTCTTGCTCGTCCTGTACGCGATCAAGATCTGGCGACGCCTCGCGCCGGCCTGGACCCGCGGCAAGCACCTGCCGCGCGTGGCCTACCGTAAGGCGCTCGACCAGCTCGGCGAGGCGGGCCTGGTGCGCGAGTTCGGTGAGACGCGCACCGCATTCGCCAAGCGCCTCGCGCAGACCGTGCCTTCGCTCGCTCAGCTCGCCGCGTTGTCGGAGGCCGCACGCCTCGGCAACCCGGCCGTCGCTCCCCGCCCCGAGCTCGACCGCGGCGCCTGGATGGCCGCGGGCAAGGCCGTGGCGGCCGACCTTCGCAAGCACGTCCCGTTCGCGCGCCGCCTCGCGGGACTGCTCAACCCCGTGATCTTCTGGCAGATCCGCTGACTTGTTCTCCGCCGACTGACAAAACGATGGCCAGCACCGTCATTCCCACCCAAGACCCTTCCGCCGCTCCGCAGGCCGGCAACACCACGCCGGGCTCTCCCGCGCCGCAGGCTCCCCAGGCGCCTCAGGCCGGGCAGACCTCGCCGGGCACCGAGCCCACCCCCGACGTCAAGTCCGACTTCGAGCAGAGCGAGCACGTCACCACGACGCTCGCCCCGCCGATCACCGACCTGGCCGGCTGCACCGGCGTGGCCCATCGGATTCGGCAGCGTCTGCAGGCCACGGTTCGCGGCCGCGATGACGTCATCGAGCTGATCATCGTGGCGCTGCTGGCCGACGGTCACGTGCTGCTCGAGGACTACCCGGGCTCGGGCAAGACCACCCTGGCCAAGGCGCTCGGCGACGCGATCATCGACGACCGCCCCGACGACGACATCGTCACGATCCGCCGGATTCAGTTCACGCCGGACCTGCTGCCCGCGGACGTCACGGGCTCGACGATCTTCGATCCCAATACCAACCGGTTCTTCTTCCGGCCGGGTCCGATCTTCGCCCACGTGGTGCTCGCCGACGAGATCAACCGGACGACGCCCAAGGTCCAGTCCGCGCTGCTCGAGGCGATGGCGGAGAAGCAGACCACCTGCGACAACCGCACCCGCAAGCTCGACGACCTGTTCTTCGTCATCGCGACCCAGAACCCACTCGACTTGGCCGGCACCTTCCCGCTGCCCGCCGCGCAGCTCGATCGCTTTCTGTTCAAGATCCGGATGAACCACATCGCCCGGGAAGCAGAGCTCGAGATTCTCGCGAGCATCAAGCAGCGCAAGTCCACGCCCGGCGCCGAGTTGCCTCGCGTCACCCGGACCGAGATTCTCGACGCGCGCAAGGTGGTCGAAGAGCAGATTCACGTCGACCCGCTCATTCGCGAGTGCCTCGTCGACATCGCCAACCACACCCGCTCGCACGCCCAGGTGCTCCAAGGCGTCTCGACGCGCTCGCTGGTGCTCATGATTCCCGCGCTGCAGGCTCGGGCGATGACCCAAGGCCGCAACTACGTGTCGGCCGAGGACGTCTGGGCGCTGGCGACGCTGGTGTTCGGTCACCGGCTCGCGCTCGCGCCCGGAGCCGAGACCATGGACGAGGTCGTGCGGCAGTGCTGCAGCGGTCCCTTGGAGGCGCTGTCGCGCACATGATCCGGCGCTCGGCCACGCTCGCGGCGGTGCTGCTCGCTCTCGGCGTTTCGTCGGGGTGCGGGGCGGACGAGATCGTGCCCAAGCCGTTCTCGGAGTTTTCGCCCAAGGGCCCGTACGAGCCCAAAGACACCGAGCTCGAGGTGTGGCAGCTGTACCAAGACGGGCGGCTGATCACGGCGCGGCGCAAGGTCGACGAGCTGCTCGAGACCGAGCCCTACTCGATCTACGGGCACTACGTGCTGGGCCAGGTGCTGCGCGAGGCCGAAGGGCAGCTGCCCAAGTCGATGAAGCATCTGGGCCGCGCGCGTGAGCTGTTCGAGACCCGCTACCCGACCTTTCCCCTGCCCGAAGGCGAGATGAAGGAGCTGCACCGCGAGCTGTTGTTCGCGGGGCAGGGCGTCGCCGGCGAGCTCGAGCAGTTCGACTACCAGCTGTCCATGCTCGACTTCTACGACTCGCTGTACTCGCCCGAGCTGGTGGCCGAGCACGCGTGGCCGCTGATGAAGCTCGGGCGCACCGAGGAGGCGCGCAAGGTCGCCAAGGAAGCGATCGAATCGGATACGCCCGGCTCGCGCTCGCTCGGCCTCAACGCGATGTGTGCGATCGAGGGCGAAGCGGCGACTCGGCTGCCCCGCTTCGAGGCGTGTCTGGCCGCGTTCGACGACGCGTCGGCGCGGGCGGCCAACGACGAGCCCGGGGCACCCCCCGACGAGCGCACGCCGCTGGCGGTGCATGCCTACAACGCGGCGCAGGCGGGCCACGGCGTGCTCCGACCTGACGAGGTCGAGCGTCTCGCGATCGCGGGCACCTCACGGCTGGACTTCACGCCGGCCAACCCGTGGCGCGTGCTGACCCGCCTGTACATCTCGCAGGCGCGGTTCTCGGACGGCATCTACGCGCTGCAGGAGATGCTCCGCTGGCGGCGTCGTCAGCCGCCCTATCTGCGGGAGCAAGATCGGGCGCAGACCGACGTCGCGCAGGCGACCTTTCTGCTCGCGATCGGTCGCACCGAGCCGGGGCTGCTGCTCGTCGACCGGGCCCTGGCGCGCCCCGACCGACGTGGGCTGACCTCCGGGACCAAGGAGCAGGCCACCGGTGCGCACGCGCTGCTTCGCCTGGCATTGCGTCGCGCCGACGCCGAGCATCAGGCGGAGCGCGATTCGTGGGGCGAGGCCGAGGAAGATGCATCGGCGGGCAACAAGCCCGAGGAAGATCCGATCGCGGTCGGACCGGTGCGGCGCTCGGCGGCCAACCTCGCCGATCGCGAGCGCATCCGGACGATCCTGACCGACGAGGCGCGCATGATGGCCTCGTTTCGACCGTACGTGTCGGGGGGACTCGAGCCCGTCCCGACGTGGCTCGTCGGTGACCTCATCGATGCGGTGGGTCCCGGCATTGCGCGCGTGATGGTGGAAGAGGCGCGCGAGGCCGAGTCCGAGTCCGAGACCAAGGAGCTGCTCGCGCCGTACTACGACGCGCTGGAAGCAGAGATTGCGCTCGCCGAGGGCGAGGAAGACGAGTCGCTGCGCCTGGTGGAGAAAGCGCTATCGACCCTGCCGGAGACCGAGGTCCTGCTCAAGGCCCGGGTGGCGGCGGTCGGGGCCGAGGCCGCCGACGAAAAGGGAGACGGCAGCCGCGCCCAGGACTACCTCGCGCAGGTGATGACGCTCGACCCGGGCACCGTCCGCCGACGTGGCCTCGCGCTGCCGGTCACGATTCGCAACTCCTCGGGCGGCGCGATCGGTCCGGTGGTGGCCGAGCGACTCGAGGACTCCCCGCGGCTCTCCGAAGGCGGTGGCTTTACGCTCTCGGTCGCCGGCGCCGACCGGGCCCTGCGGCTGTGCCTCTCGGGACCCGATGGCGCCGAGCTGTCTTGCACCGAGGTCGACTACACCGACGCCAAGGTCACGCGGAAGGCCGACGACGGTGAGGGCGACTCTGAGGAGGTCGCCATGACCGACGAGCAGGCGATCCTTGCCACGCTCCAGGCGTTTCACGACCGGGCGTTTGGCTTCGGTCTCGAGCTGTCGTCGATCGACCTGCGCTCACTGGACGGTCAGACGGTCGTGGCCGAGGAAGCCACGCGCGACAAGATGCAGTCGGTCATCGACCAGGTCTCCCAGGTCGACTGAGGCTTTTCCGATCTGGGGCCAGGTTCAGTTGCACGCGTAGAGCGTGCCCAGGCCCCAGCACGACGCGGGCTCCATCGCGGACGCGGTACAGATGCCACCGTCGCAGCTGAAGGTCTCGCACTGGGCCGCGTGGGTGCAGCTGACGCCGAC
>Ga0207422_1004138_pt1 | contig 12585 bp, 12 predicted proteins | sample MarCyaLeptolynsp_FD_187757 | JGI IMG/M metagenome (GOLD analysis project Ga0207422, IMG submission 187757) | Marine cyanobacterial communities from Panama - species 1 Leptolyngbya sp. (SPAdes) | ecosystem: Environmental > Aquatic > Marine > Unclassified | place: Panama: Panama City | collected...
TCGCCCCCTGACGCTCGACCCGCGAGCCCTGGTTTCGCAGCGACGCCTGTACGATGATGACGTTCAGGCCGCTCGCACGTTGTACGCAACCGCAGACGATCACGCGCTTCTTCGGGCGTGGAAAAACGGAGACCAAGCCGCCGGAAGCACGCTCGTCGAGCGGCACTACGCACGGGTGCACCGATTCTTCGACCTCAAGGCGACGGCGGCCGCCGACGATCTTACGCAGCACACCTTCCTGGGGCTCGTGGAACGGATCGACACGCTGCACGAGCACGCGACCTTCAGCAGCTACTTGTTCGGGATCGCTCGATATCAGCTGTACGGACATCTGCGTCGCGAGGAACGCAGGTCGGCCGCGATGATGCTCGAGGCCTCGGCGCATCAGGAAGCCGGCACCCCGCTGAGTATGGTCGCGGTCAAGCACCAGGAGCACCACCTGCTGCTCGTCGCGATGTCCCAGCTGTCGACCGATCAGCAGATCGCCGTCGAGCTCTACTACTGGGAAGGCATGCGCACGGGCGACATCGCGAACGTGCTCGGAGTCAACGCGAGCACGATGACGACACGTTTGGCGCGGGCCCGGGAGCGACTGCGGCAGCTCGTCGCGGAGCTCTCGCGACCGGGCCGCGTTCGGGAGGCGTTGCTCGCCGATCTCGAAGGCTGGCAGCGCTCACTCGGGCCGGTCACTGCGGCGGCGAACGCGCGCAGCGCCGGTTGAACCCCGCGAAACGGTATCCTCGCCAAAGTGGTGGAGGCGACGCCAGTCGCGGCAGGGCGGCTCGTGCCGGGCATGCGGCTCGGACGACATGTGGTCGTGGACCGCATCGCCTCGGGCGGAATGGCCGAGCTCTACCTCGCCCGCCAACACGGACTCGAGGGCTTCGAAAAGACCGTCGCGCTCAAGCGCGTCCTTCCGCACCTCGCCGAGGATCCGGAGTTCATCGACATGTTCCTCAACGAGGCGCGACTGTGCATCGCCCTCGACCACCCCAACATCGCCCAGGTGTTCGAGGTGGGATTCGATGGGGGCGAGCACTACTTCGCGCTCGAGTACGTGCACGGCAAGAACCTGCACGAGATCCTGCGCGCGCAGCCACCCACCCTGCCGCTGGCGGCGGCCCTGCTCATCGTGTGTCGGGTGGCCGCGGGGCTCCACTACGCACACGGACACAAGGATGCCGAAGGCCGCCCGCTCGGGATCGTGCATCGCGACGTCACCCCGTCCAACGTGATGATCGGCTACTCGGGGACGGTCAAGCTCACCGACTTCGGGATCGCACGCGTGGCAGAACGGACGAGCACGACGCGCGCCGGTACGATCAAAGGCAAAGCGAGCTACATGTCGCCCGAGCAGTGGCGTGGCGATCGACTCGATCGTCGCAGTGATGTGTTCTCGCTCGGTGCGCTGCTGTACCAGGTCACGACGGGAATGCGCGCGTTCCGAGGGCCGAACGACTACGCGATTTTGGCCAAGGTTGCGCGGGCCGACTACGCGGCGCCGTCGACGATCGTGCCCGAGTACCCGCCGGAGCTGGCGAAGATTCTGGAGCGCGCACTGCAGGTCGAGCCGGCGGACCGCTACGAGAGTGCGCAGGCGTTTCAGCTCGCGATCGAAGAGTTCGCCGTCGATGCGGGTCTCCATCTGTCCGAGGCCGAGCTCGCGCTACATATGGAAAGGGTCTTTGGCTCGCCGCCGATGCCCTCGGTGTCGTCGGTGTCCGCCGCGGGAGGCAGCCCGGTGGTGATGCCTGCCTCGAGGGCCCGTTCCGGAAGCCGATGGAAGTCGATCGCCTCCGGTGGCCTGCTGACCATCGTCGGTATCGGCGTCGGGGCGGTTGCCTTCGGTGGCGATCGAACGAGTGGACAACAGGCTGCCCCCGAGGAGCCCCGGGCTCAGTCCGACAGCGCTGCGTCGGTTGGTGTTGCTCCGCCGGCGCGCGAAGTACCGACCACTCCAGACGCGGTCGAGGAGCCTAGGCCGACGGCACCGGAGACGGCGAACGTCGCGACGGTTCCGGCACCCGAGCCCGCTCCGACCGAGCCCGAGGTCGAGCCCGCACCCGAACGCGTGCCGCGTAAGCGTCCCAAGAAGAAGCGCCCGAAGCCGCCGCCCTCGAAGGACGAGGGCGACAAGAAGTCCGCCGACGCCATGTTCCCGCGAGGCTATGAGTGACGAGCGCCGCTTGTCTCGCCGTCTTGCTGCTGTCGACCGCGCCCGAGGCGACCGTGCCCGAGCGTGCCGCCGAGGCCTACAAAGCGGAGCGCTGGGCGGAGGCGGCTGAGCTGTTCGCGGAAGCCTACGAGCAGGAGCCGGATCCGAAGTACATCTATGCGGCTGCGCAAGCGAGCCGGCTCGCTGGCGACTGCGCTTCGGCAGTGCCGCAGTATCGAACGTTCCTCGAGGTCAACGATCTTCCAGCGGCTGAGGCCGATGCGCGCGACAACCTCGAGCAGTGCGAGGCGGAGCTGGCCGACCGGGAAGGCGATACGACCGCGCCGGCCGACAGCAGCGACGCCGAGGTTCCACCGCCGGTGCTGCCTCCCGATTCCGGACCTGCGCCGGAGCGGGTGGAGCAACCGCCGGAGAAGACCCCCGCGCGGCGCTGGTATGCCGACCCGCTCGGCGGCGCGCTGTTGGCCACCGGCGTCGTGAGCCTCGCCGTCGGCGGAGGTCTCTATGGCCAGGCCCGGGCCGACCAACGCACGGCCAACGAGAGCGAGCGCGAGCCCATCTACGAGCAGCGCATCAACCGGGCGGCGACCCTCAGCCGGGCCGCGATCGGTCTGTTCGCCGTCGGCGGAGCCGCCGTGCTCGCCGCCTCGATCCGCTACGCGCTCGTCGGCACCCGTCACAGGCGCCGCAAGGTTGCCCTGGGACCGCGCGGCCTGAGGTTCTGAGGCTCACTCGATCGAGGCGCCCGTGTCGTCCGACCCATGCCGTTTTTTCGGCCAGGGTGAATGGAAACCGCCTGCGTCGACACCCCTCCTCCTTGATGAGGAAGACCCAAACCGCCGGACGCCCGCTTGGGCCCCGCAAGCGGACACTGAGACCGGATTTCGAGGTGTCCTCGGACTCCTCGGGCGACAACTGCCACCAGATCGATGGCTATGAGCCGGGGTCCAACGCCGGATGAAGGCATCGATGGCCAACGATGCCAAGCGCGCGGTCGAGGCCTTGCTGCGTCACCAGGGGCTCGATGTCTCGGCGTCGGCGCTGGACGCCGCGCCGAGCCCGGGCGAGTCCTGGGATCCGCTCCAATTCTGGATGCAGTTTGCCGACGTGCGGCGGCAAGGCCCAGCGGCGCCGTTGTTCCTCTCGCGCGTCGACTTCGGCGCGATGGCCACTCACTACCCGGGATTTTCACCGAGATACTGGGACAGCCACGTGCTTCGTCGGGCGTGGTTGATGACGACGATCCCCGAGCACCAGACGCTCGAACTGATACGGCCCCTGATCGACTACGGGGACCTGCGCGAACAACAGGCCGTGTACCGGGGCCTGCCGCTCGTCGTCAACGCGGATGCATTCGGTTCGCTCGTGGCGTTGGGGGTGCGGACCAACATCCTCGACGTATTTCAAGCGATCGCGCTCGGAAACCCGCTACCGGCACGGCTGTTGGACGCGCCAGCGTGGGCTCAGGTTGTCCTCAAGGCGATCTTCATGGACCAGCCGCTGTACCGCATCCATCAGCTCGACGCGCGTCGCTCCCCTGAGCTTGCGCTGACTGCCGTGGACTTTGCGTCCGAGCGCTGGGCGGCAGGTCGCCACGTCCACCCCGAGCTTTGGCGCCTCGTGCAGGGCATCGACCACCCCGATGTCCGCGCCGCACTTCGACGGGCCGCCGAAGACGAAGACCCGCTCACGGCACGCGCCGCCGCCCTCGCAACCCGCGAGGCACTCGACCCCACTGCGTGGCGGGAACTCGGTGAGACCTACGAGATCACGAGGGCCAGCATCGATGCTCGTCAGGTCCTGTATCCCGCCCCGCTCAACAACGCACCCAAGGAAGCACTTTGATGTTCATCGATCCACATTGCCACATGACGTCACGAACGACCGACGACTACCAGCGCATGAGTGAGTCCGGCATCGTCGCCGTGATCGAGCCCGCGTTCTGGCTGGGGCAGCCTCGCACCAACGCGGGTGCTTACCAGGACTACCTCAGCAGCCTCGTGGGCTGGGAACGTTTCCGTGCCGCACAGTTCGGCATCCGCCACTATTGCACGGTCGGGCTCAACTCGAAGGAGGCGAACAACGAGGCCCTCGCCGAAGCCGTGATCGACATGCTGCCCTTCTACGCGCTCAAAGAAGGCGTCGTTGCAATCGGGGAGATCGGCTACGACGACCAGACTGCGCTCGAGGACAAGTATTTCCGAAAGCAGATCGAGCTCGCGAAAACCCTGACGCTTCCAATCATGATCCACACTCCGCATCGCGACAAGACACGCGGGACGGTGCGAACGATGGACGTGCTCGAGGAGCACGGGTTTTCTCCGAGCAAGGTCTGCATGGACCACAACAACGAAGAAACCGTCCGCTCCGTCCTCGATCGTGGCTACTGGGCCGCGTTCACGATCTATCCCCACACCAAGATGGGATCCGACCGCATGGCGGACATCGTGCTCGAGTACGGTAGCGAACGCATCATCGTCGACAGTTCGGCGGACTGGGGGATCAGCGATCCCCTTGCGGTGCCGAGGACAGCAGCCCAGATGCGTCGACGGGGAGTGTCATACGAGGACATCCACAAGACCTGCTATCGGAACGCGCTCGATATGTACGCGAAGAGCGGCAATATCGACGAGTCCGACTGGGTCGAGGGCTTCGCCGTCGATCAATCTCAGCTGCATCACGACAACAGCGTACTCCGGGGGCAAGACGCACGGTTGGGAACATCGAAGGGCCTCTATCCCGCGGGCGCAGAGTCGCTACTGCCGGTCGAAAACTGATGCGACTGTCACCTCATGGGGGATCGCCTCCGCAGTTTTCTCGGCTCGGTTCAGCTGGCGCGCCAGCTTCGAGTGGCATGGCGACCAAGATGGAACGCTCATTTTCGGTCTCCTTTGACTACGGCGTGACGTTCACTCGAGACTTGTTCAACCCGAACAATCTCGCGTTCCGATCGTCTTTCTCCGAGGCATCTCCACGCCTCGTCGTGGTCGTCGACGGTGGTGTCGCGAGGGCCCATCCCGCGATCTCAGCCAGAATCTCGGCGTACGCGGAACATCACGGCTGCGACCTCGCGGTGGCACCCGTCGTGATCGAGGGAGGCGAGCAGTGCAAGAACTCGCTGGGGTCGGCGCAGGCAGTGCTCGAGCTGCTCGATCGAGCGGGGATCGATCGACATTCCTATCTCGTCGCGATCGGTGGCGGGGCCATTCTCGACATGGCCGGATTCGCAGCCGCGATCTGCCATCGTGGCGTTCGCTTGATCCGCGTCCCGACGACGGTTCTCGCGCAGAACGATTCCGGTGTCGGAGTCAAAAACAGCCTGAACCTCTTTGGCAAGAAGAACTTCCTGGGCACGTTCGCCGTCCCGACCCGGGTCCTCAACGATGCCGAGCTGCTGGTCACGCTCGACGATCGAGACTGGTTTGCCGGCTGCGCCGAGGCGGTCAAGGTCGCGCTGTTGAAGGACCCAGGGTTCTTTTCCTGGCTCGAGCGCTGCGGCCCCAAGATTCGGGCGCGTGACCTCGAGACGATGGAGCGCCTGATTCGAGAGTGTGCTCGCCTTCACATGGACCACATCAGCACGAGCGGCGATCCGTTCGAGCGGGGCTCCTCTCGGCCCCTCGACTTTGGCCATTGGGCCGCGCATAGGCTCGAGCAACTCACGGGCTTCGAGGTACGCCACGGCGAGGCGGTTTCGATTGGCCTCTGCCTCGACGTGGCCTACAGCGTCGAACTTGGGCGACTGACGCCATCAGACGCGGAGCGCATCTTTCGCTGTCTGCGAGGGCTCGGGCTGCCGTGCACCCATGCCGAGTTACGGCGGGACGGCCGTCTAAACCCCGCGGTCCTCCAGGGTCTCGCGGAGTTTCGCGAACACCTCGGAGGCAGGCTCACCCTCATGATGCTCGAAGCCCCGGGCCGCAGCTTCGAAGTTCACGAAATGGATGAGGCGCTGCTCGATCGAGCGAACCGCCGTGTCGTGCAGTGGCTGGAAGGCCAGAGAGCACAGGAGTGGCATGCCCAGCGCCAAGCCAACCGCGATCATTGACGTCGTCGGACTCAGCGCGGTTCACATCGGTCCGCGCATGCCATTCCTGGCGTCGTGGGCTTCGGACCGGGCCGTCCGCCCCATCCAGCCCGTGCTACCGGCGGTGACAACGACCGCTCAGTCCACGTACCTGACGGGCGTACACCCACAGCGGCATGGGATCGTCGGCAACGGCTGGTACTTCAAGGACGAGTGCGAAGTCCGATTCTGGCGGCAGAGCAACAAACTCGTCGAGGCACCGAAAGTCTGGGACCTCGCGCGAGCCCGAGATCCGAGTCTCACCGTGGCCAACTGCTTCTGGTGGTACGCCATGTACGCGGACGTCGACTACACGGTGACGCCGAGACCGCAGTACCACTCGGACGGACTGAAGCTGCCCGACGTGTACACGAAGCCGGCGCGCCTTCGTGAGCATCTCAAGGCCATGCTCGGCGAGTTCCCGCTCTTCAACTTCTGGGGGCCCAACACGAGCATCGACTCGAGTGCATGGATCGCGAACTCCGCGATCGAGATCTACGAGGCGTTCTCCCCGACCCTCAACCTCGTCTACCTTCCGCACCTCGACTACAACCTTCAGAGGCACGGCGAGGGACACCCCAGCGTCCACAGCGATCTGTTGGAGGTCGACGCGATTCTAAGCGAGCTCATTCCCTTCTATGAGCGCCGCGGCGTCGAAGTGCTGGTGCTCAGCGAATACGGAATCACGAACGTTCGCCGACCGATTCACCTGAACCGAATCCTGAGGAAGGCGGGGCTGCTCGCGGTGCGGGAGGAGTCGGGGCGAGAGCTGCTCGATGCCGGCGCCTCGGATGCGTTTGCGGTCGCCGACCATCAGGTCGCGCACGTCTACATCAACAATCCCCGTGTTGCGCAGCGGGTCCGGCACCTGGTGACCCGAGCCGCGGGTGTCGAGATGGTTTTAGATGAAGGCGGCAAGCGCGAGCATCAAATCAACCACGACCGAGCGGGCGACCTCGTCGCGGTGGCCGACGCGGAGAGCTGGTTCACGTACTACTACTGGCTCGACGATGCCCGCGCACCGGACTTTGCGCGGTCCGTCGATATTCATCGCAAGCCTGGCTACGACCCGGCGGAGATGTTTCTCGACCCTTCGGCACCTCTGCTCAAACTTCGCGCGGCACTCACGTTGCTGCGAAAGCGTCTCGGATTTCGCTATCGCATGGAGGTTGTTCCGCTTGACGCCAGCCTGGTCAAAGGTTCGCACGGCCGGCTCAACGAGGATCCGCAACGAGGGGCTGTCCTCGTCTCGCGGCATGCGCCAGAGCGTCAGATTCGACCGACCGACATCTGTCCGTTGATCTTGAGGTCCCTGTTTCGTGAGACACGTTCGTCTCTGAGTCTGAGGGGGGCCTGAACCGTGCTCGCCGGAAAAATCCTGCTCGGGTTCTGTGCCACGGTCATGGCCCTCGGTAGCTTGATCGCCGAGTTCTCCTCGAGCCACGTCTTCAACCGTCGGTGGGATGCCCATGCCCGCTTTCACTGCGCCGTCTACGGGCTGACCAACGCGCTGATCGGTGCTGTTTGCGTCGTCCTCCTGACGATCGACGTGTCCCAATCAACGGTCGGTCTTTGGACCGCGATCGTGCTGATGGTCTCGGCCGACGCGATCATGCTGTTCGCCCAGTTCGTCCCGGGTGTGAACATCGTGGCGGACGGCGAAAAAGTCGTCCGAGGGTTCCCGATTTCCTACTGGATGACGGGGGCGCACCTCGCCATCGTTGTTCTCGGCGGCGTGCTTTGCGTTGCGGCCCTGCCAGCATCCGGTTTGAGCTTCGCACTGGAGTCACCATGAGCTTTGTCAACGTCAAGCACTGGCCCACCCTCCCGTCCCACGTCTTCCCAAAGCAGTACGCGGCACTTGGACTCAACGAGCCAGACGGTCTGTGGTTTCGCGCCGTGGGTGATGCGGAACGCGGGGGCACGTTGGTCTTCGAAGTCTGGGAGGACCATCTCGCCTGGCGGCGTCATCGGGAAGCCGAGGCGGCAGACCGCGAGGTCGCGGCGGCGAAGACAGCCCACGACGCGCACAAACCCGGGGCTTCGCTGCGTACCGAGGTGACGGCCCAGTACTTCGCAGGAACCAACGAGCGGTCCGTGTGGCGCTCCTCCGTCAGTCCCGGCGGCATGCTCGCCGTGACGTACCCAGACATCCCTATCCAGAAGTACCTTTCGGGGCTGGAGAAACACGGTCAAACGGCGAAGACGTCTGCGGGGCAGGGGGTGTTGTGTGCGGTCGACGGCCCCAGCGGTGATGCCGACTGGACCGTCGCGCGGGTTTGGAACGAAGTCTCCGAGCACGCTGAGGCGATCGCCAAGCAGATCGCCGACCTTCGCAAACCAGAGAAGTCGCGGGCATGTTTCGTCGCAGAGCTGTCGCATCTGTATGTGACCGCGGCATGTCCCGAGGGCAGCCGAAACCCGCTCGGAGAGGGGCGCTTCCTTTGAGCTTTCTCGTGTATGCGGAGTGGCCCAACATCCCTGCCTCGGCGTTCCCCGAGCAGTCCGGGAAGTTCGGCCCTGAGCCGGATGGACTCTGGTTTCGTGCCGTCGGGGAGAGCGAGGGAAAGATGTGCGTCCTCGACGTCTTCTCCGATCGCCTGGCGTTTCGTCGGTATCGCGACCGCGCGATGGCCAACCGAGCCGTCAAGCAGCACCTGAGCAGGTCGTACGGGATCGACGGACCCTCCTTTGCCGTCCGCGAATCCACCACGGCGTTCTACCCCGGTGCGCACGCCGAGTTCGTACGCTCCCGGTGGCACGCTTTGCCGGACCCGGGGACGATCGCGATCTTCGCGTGGCCGAGTATTCGAGTGGATGACTACGTCGGGGTCATGCGCAAACGAAAGGGGATTCTGGGCTGTCCGTCGCACGAAGCGCTGCTGAGCGCCGTGGATGGACCGTTGGGTGACGCGGGTTGGTTGGTGGCTCACGCGTGGCGCTCCGAGGCTGCACGCCTCGAACACGTTGCGGAAACCCGCGAGTGGAGCGCGAAGTACATCGAGGGAGGGCCCTTGTGGAAGCGAACGGTGCCTCTGCTGTACGTCTACTACGGCGAGTCCTGCCCTCACGCGCTGTTGAATCCTCTGTCGACCGATGGGATCGCGTAGCGTGAACGTTGGCAAGCCCCAACGGGTCCATGTTGCGGACACACTCGATTCGCAAGATGTCGAGGCGCTGTCGCGACACCTCGGTGCGGGGTGGACCGTCAGCAACGGCGACACCGCTCCCCACGATGTGGACTACCTGGTTGCCGGCTGCCCCGAGGCCGGTGCCCTCGACACCCCGTCGCTACGCGCGTTGCTCATCCCCTACGCCGGGCTTCTTCCACCGACACGCCGCGCGGTCCTCCGAAGGCCGCATCTGCCGGTTTACAACCTGCACCACCACGCACCCGTCGTCGCCGAGTTTGCGCTGACACTGCTACTTTCAGTCGCACGGCGGGTGAGCTGCGCAGACCGTATGCTCCGACTCGGAGCGTGGGACTCGCCGCGTGGATTCACGCTTCGGGGGCGGACGGTGCTGATTGTCGGCTTTGGTCACGTCGGCCGCGCGTTGGCACCGATCCTCCACGCCCTGGGCTGCGAAGTCCTTGCAACGCGACGGAACACCGCTGGACCCCTGCAGGCCGGGACCACTCGAGTGCATCCTGCGAAGGATCTTCACGGCCTTCTACCCCGCGCCGACGTCGTCGTGCTGGCAGCGCCGTTGACCGAAGAAACGCGCGCACTGCTCGGCGAGCGAGAGCTCGATCTCCTTCCACAAGGCGCGGTGTTGATCAACGTCGCGCGGGGCGAGCTCGTCGATGAAGCGGCACTGTATGCACGCCTGGCTTCGGGCGCGCTCGGCGGGGCGGGCCTCGATGTTTGGTATCGGTACCCGAAGAGCAAGACCGAGCGTTCCTCGATGCTGCCCGCGGAGCACCCGTTTTGGACGCTCGACACGGTGGTGATGAGCCCCCATCGCGCCGGCCGGACCGAAGGTGGCGCGCGCCGGAGAAAAGACGCAATCGCAACGCTCCTCGGTCAGCTCGCGGCGGGCGAGTACGTCCGGCCCGTCGATGCTCGGCTCGGATACTGAGCCGTCGCCGTCACTCGATCGAGAGCAGCTCGACCTCGAACACCAGCATCCCCATCGGCTTGCCGGGCCTACCTTTGTACGCGAGTGCTTCTGGGATCCAGAAGATTGTCTTCTCGCCCTCGACCATCAGCTGGACACCCTCGGTCCACCCCTCGATGACGCGATTGAGCGGGAAGGTGGCGGGGCGCCCGCGGGTGATGGAGCTGTCGAACATCTTTCCGTCGGTCGTCCACCCGGAGTAGTGAACTTCGACCCTGGAGGTCTCGGACGGGTGGATCTTGCCGTGGCCGGGGGTGACGACCTTGTAGGCCAGGCCGGACGCCGTGACCGTTGCGTCCGAGGGCGGCGCGGCGACGTCGGCCGGAGTCGTAGGAGCAGGCGGCGGGTCGGGAACGTCCTCGAACGAGACGAGCTCGATGTCGAAGATCAGGATGCCCGCCGGAAGTCCCGGCCTGCCTTCGTAGGCGAGCGACTCGGGGATCCAAAAACGAAACGTGTCGCCCTCGGCCATCAGCTGCACGCCCTCGGTCCAGCCTTTGATCACCTTGTCGAGCGGGAACTTCGCGCTGCGTCCCCGCTTGATCGAGCTGTCGAACTCTTCACCGTCGGTGTGCCAACCGACGTACTGCACCTCGACGCGGTCGTTGCTGTCCGGCTTGCGCGTGCCGCCGGCGCTCTGGAGCACCTGGTACTGCAAGCCGGACGAGGTCGTGGCGACGCCCTTCGGAGGCGCTTGGAGCTCTTCGGGGGTCGGCGCCCAGACGACGCCGCGGCCCTCCTCGACCTTGTCGCGGGTGTCCTCGACGACAGCCGCGAGACCCTTGGACGATTTCGCTCCGGGTGTTGCATCGGTGTTGCCGCGCGGTTCTGGCGAGGCCTCTTCCTTGGGTGACGCCTCTTCCTGCAGAGATTGGCCCGCAGGGGCCGGCTCAGGGGCTGGTTGCGCGCCCGCGGATGTGCCCCGGTCGCACGCCGCAACGAGCAGGACAATGGCAACACCGTGGCGAAGCACGGAGCGGTTATACGCACAGAACCCCGGCCCAGGTCCACCGGAATGCATCCTCTGTGACCCAGGTAACCGCCTCGATGCGCCGTCTACCTCGATGGGTCCGTCCTGCAACCCGAGCCCTCGCGCTCGGAGTCTTGTTCGGCACGCTCGTGCCCACATCCGGCTGTGGCTGGATGGCGGAAGAGATCGCCGAACAACACCACATCAGCAAACGCGCTCGAGAGTACGAGTTCAGCGGCGGCGTGGACAAAACCTGGGAAGAGGCACGCATCGCGCTCGAAGAGGGCGGCTTCCGGCTCGAGGGCGATCCGAAGGTCGACGAGACCGTCGAGTGCCCGGGCCCCGAGTCCGCCCACCGCAAGCAGCGAGCGCACCTTCGCATCACCAAGACCGGATGGTGGTCGCACAAGCTCGAGATCGACATTCTCGAGGAGCGACTCGAAAACGGGACGTGGACGACGAGCCGCTCGCGCCAAGCGACCAAGATCGAGTGGAAGGTCATCAAGCGGCGCGACCCGTCCTATGCCGCGGAGGTCGAAGCCGAAGCCGACGAGAAGGGCAAGAAGGGCCGTGAGATCGTCAAGGACATCGACGACCTCCTCAGCGACTGAGCGCTATTGGCAATCGCCGTCCCACTCGAGCGCGCCCATGCTGACGGGATCGGTGCGGGGCTCCCCCGCGAAGTCTTCAGGGTAGTCGGCCGTCAGATCGAGACCGCCGCGCGCCACCGTGCATGGGGCGGCGTCGTCGAGTCCGTTTTCGATCCCAACGAGTGGCGCGGCGAGCTTGACGTTGCCCGACGCGGCGTCGGGCAGCCCCGCGTGAACCTCCGCGATCGTGGTCCACCCCGAAACGGGTGACGTCGAGTCGCCCCACATCGGATACGCGCACTGCAGCAGGTTGTTGCGCACGCTGGCCGGAACCGCGCCCGCGTCGTGCGACGAGATGCACAGCGATGAGCCGGCGACCAGCGTCTGCACGAGGTTGTTCTCGATCACGGGAGTCGAGCTTCCCGCCAGATTGATCCCGTGCACGTTGGAGCCTTCTCTGACGAGGATCGTGTTTCCGACGAGCTCGGCGTTGGCGTTGGTGAGCCACAGCGCCAAGGTGCCCGACGCCCCACCGTCGAGCAGGATGATGTTGTCCGCGAGGACCGGGTTTCCTTGCTCGACGACGACCGCGCGCAAAAAACTCACGTCGTCGCCGTAGTCCAGGTCGATCCGGTTGCCGAGCAGGTGTGGTGAGCCCAGCTCG
>Ga0207422_1004139_pt1 | contig 12584 bp, 10 predicted proteins | sample MarCyaLeptolynsp_FD_187757 | JGI IMG/M metagenome (GOLD analysis project Ga0207422, IMG submission 187757) | Marine cyanobacterial communities from Panama - species 1 Leptolyngbya sp. (SPAdes) | ecosystem: Environmental > Aquatic > Marine > Unclassified | place: Panama: Panama City | collected...
AGGAATCGAAATCAAATAAATCTCCAGGACGTTTCTTCGCTTCTAAAAACAAGGGGTATCTGTCCAAAGACTGAAACAGACTGGAGGTTAAACATGTCTTTCAAAAAAGTTGTTACCAGCGCCGCAACCGCGATGTGTCTGCTCGCAGGAACGGCCCTTTCCGCAAGCGCGGCAACATTGATGGTCGGCAACAAATATGCCGGGACCGTCAGCTTCATCGACCTGGACACAGGTCAGGAGATGCAACGGCCGATCGCGGGCGGCTCACCTCATGAGCTGGCCGTGTCGCCGGACGGCGACAAGGTTGTCGTCGTCTCCTATCTCGAAGACGGCTACATCGGCCGGGAGCTCAACGTGTTTGATGTCGCAACGGCCGAACACCTGAAGACAATCGATATATCGCCTCACATGGCGCCGCACGGCATTGCGTGGCTTGGAGACAGCGACAGCGTGATCGTGACCACCGAGGAAACGCGGGACGTGATCACCGTCGACGTCGCCAAAGGAGAGGTGACGGGACAAGCGGAGACAGGGCTGATTGGAACGCACCTGCTCGCAATGTCTCCCGATGATCAAACCGCTTACGTCACCAGCCGAGGGTCCGACAAGGTCTCGGTGATTGATGTGAAGACAATGGAGATCGTCAACACGGTGAAGGCGGACACCGGCCCCGAAGCCGTTGACGTCAGCCCGGACGGGAAAGCGCTCTGGGTCGGCAACAACCAGTCCGAAACCATTATCGTGTTCGACGTTGAAACGATGGAGCGCATGCACGTGGTCGACACCGGGTTTTTGCCGATCCGCGTCCGCTTTCATCCCGATGGCGAGGCGGTTGCGGTGGCGGACCTGAACGGAGACCGTGTGGTCGTCTATGACGGCAAGACCATGAAGGTGAGAGCCGAAATCGATCTCGCACCTCACGGAGCCCACGGACCTGCATCGCTGTTGTTCTCCCCGAACGGCAAGTCGCTATTCACCGGAGCCCAGGATGGCGCCAGGGTCGCGGAAATCGACACGTCCACATGGACTGTGTCGCGCGTGTTCGAAACCGATGAGGGTGCGGACGGTCTTGCTTTCAGTGATCTGAAAGTCGGTGTCTGACGATCCGGGCGGGGAAGGTGGAAACGTCCTTCCCCGCACTCTCACTTGCTTAAATCCTGTCTTGCCGCTAACCAGATCCCATGAATGGATCTGAAATCTACAAGCGCCTGATCGGTCTCATCGAAGACCGGGTGCTGAAGCCGGGCGATCGCCTCCGGGAGGCCGATCTCGCTGAAGAGTTTGGCGTTTCGCGAACGCCGATCCGCGAGGGTCTGAAACGGCTCGAGGCGCAGGGGCTCGCCGTACACGAGCCAAATCGCGGCATGGTCGTGCCGACGCTCGACCACGGGCAAATCAATGAAGTCTATTTCATGCGCGAAGTTCTGGAAGGAACGGCAGCCGGACTTGCCGCCAAGCATGCCTCCGCGCCCGAGGTCGAAATCCTGCAGGATCTCGTCAAGGCGGACAGGCAGCGCATTGCCGACAAGGACAGTCTTGTCCGCTCCAACCGGGATTTTCACCGGCGTCTGTGCCTCGCGTCGCACAATCGGTATCTGGTTGATCTGATTGAGCACCTGCGGCTGTCACTGATCCTGATGGCGGGAACCACTCTGGATACGCCCGAGCGCCGGGAAACGGCGGTGGAGGAACATGCCGCCATCGTCGAAGCGATCGCGAAAGGGGACAGTGAAGCTGCCGAGGGCGCGGCGCGCCTCCATATCGCACACGCCCACAAGACCCGCTTGCAGCAGATCTGAGCACTGCGGAGATCGTGCAGCCAGCCCTTGGCCCTCAGGGGGCGACCCAGCTCGAATCGTTCAGTTGGCCGTTGCCGCCGTAGGAAAATCTGGCCCGCAGATTGTTGTCCCGCTCCAGCCGGCACCAGTCCAGTGACAGCGCCTTGAAGTAGAGTACCCCGAACCGATCCCTGCCGGTTTCTTCGGTCGCGGACACCGGTGCCTCATGGACCGGACCACCTTCTGGCGAAAGTTCGTCTCCGGGAGGACCACCCTGGTAGGTGGCCCTGGTATGCGGCGGCAACCGGCTCCAGACCTGCTCGGCCTCATTCGAGCCGGCAGAGGCAAGCCGCATGTGCCCACGCAATCGCAGCTGTAGTTTCAGAATGTCCGAATATCCAAGGATCGTCGTATTGCGATTATCCTGCAGCTCCTGCCATTTCGGGCTGCGTGTGTCGGTGTGAAATTCCAGTATGCGTGTTGCACGGCTGGCCGAGCGAAGGACGACGGTGCGCGCTTCGGGGAACTGGCACCGGCCGAGAGACGCCAGTGTGAGATAGCGGAACGGCATCTTGGGATCGGCGGCGGCTGCGGCAAGAGCGTCCCAGGCCTCCCGGTCGATCGTGGTCAGGTCTTGCTGCACAGCGTGTCCTCGCTTGGGTGTCGCTCACGTCCGGAAGGCGGGGTAGGTCTCGTCGAGATGTTGCTCCATCGCCTTCAGGCCCTGCCGGAAAACCTCAACGCGCCCGATGCCGATGCGAAAATGGTCTTGCGGCGTGGGGCCGAGTTCGCTGGAGTATATGGATGAAGGCAAGAGCAGGACACCGCTTTCCTCGATCAGCTTCCGGGTGAAGGTCTCGACGCCGTCCGGGCCGAGATATCTCGGAAAGGCGACGCAGCCGCCCATCGGGCGGTTCCATTCGAAGAGATCCGGATATGCAGCGAAGACCCGTTCGAGCGCGGCGGCGTTCTCCTGAATGATTGCCCGGTTGCGCGCAAGGATCTTCTGCCTTGCTCTCAAGGCGATCAGGGCCAGAACTTCCGAAGGGCCGGAATTGCAGATCGACAGGTAATGCTTGAACCGTTCGGTTCCCTGTAGAAGATACCGGTCCTGCGACGCGATCCAGCCGATGCGCAGTCCCGGCAGTCCGTAAGCCTTGGACATCACGTTAAGGGAGATGCCGCGCTCATAGATATCTGCGATCTGCGGCATGCGATTGGTTTCGTCCAGCTCGACACCGCGATAGACCTCGTCGCTCAGAATGTAGATGCCGTGTATTCGGGCGAGCGAAACAAGCGCTTCGAGTTCTTCGCGCGGCAGCAGGAAACCGGTGGGATTGTGCGGGAAATTCAGCGAGATCAGCTTGGTGTTCGGTTGGATGGCATCTTTCAGGCGGTCGAGATCGAGACGCCATCCGCCTTCCGTCCTGTTTGAACCCGAAGACGGGATATAGTCCATCGGCACCCCGGTCACCTCGCAGATGGACAGGGGAATTGTTTCCGACCCCTGATAGTTGGGGGTCGGCACGATGACATGGTCGTCCCGTGTGAGAAGAACATTGGGAACCGCAAAAAGGCCTTCACCTGCACCTGCCAGACACAGGATGTTGCCGTCCGAAAGCGCGTCATACGTACCCGCGATCTCCTGGCGCAGTGCCGGCGCCCCCCAGGTTTCCGTATATCCCAGCCAGAGGGTTTCAAAGGCCGACCGGTCTTCATCGGATGCGAGTGCCAGAAGCCCGGACAACGGCATGCTCTCAAGATCCGACGCGGTCATGTGGTGCTGCGCGGTGAACTCCCACCTGGAGAAGAACACCTCCAGTCCGAAGTCGCGCATCGGTCGCGGGCTCGTTGTGGTCACGGTCATGCGGACGCTTCCCTGGTGTTGTTTTTCACTTCGCGGAGCATGTCGTAATAGCTTGCCCGGGAGATCCCGAGCGCCTTGGCGACGTAGTCGCCGGCCCCTCTTGCGGAAAGGATATCGGCGCGCATGAGCCGGCGCATGATCTCGAGACGGCCTGGCCGGCGCAGTTGGCTGTGTGCGATCTTCAGATCCTTGAGGGTATCCTCGATGATCGAATTTGTGAGTTCGCGCCAGTCGTTCTTCACGATGGACGGCTGACACTTCTCATCGAGGCGCGCCATCGTGCGCAACAGAGTTGACACCGTTTCCAGATCGCCGGTCTTGAAATTGATGCAAAGCAGCCCGATTGGCTGGCCCTGATTGTTCCGAAAAACCGCTGAAACCGATTTCAGACGGGTCCCGTCCGGGCTGGATTTCCGATAGGGTCCGATGATCCCGTGTTCGTTCAGTTCGGCAACGTAATTTCCGGTTTCCAGAAGAGAGTCGTCACCGGCACGGCGCGCGGAAAATCCGTTTTCGATATGCGCGATCGTGTTTGTGGCAAGATCATGCAGGACGACTTCGACCATCTCCGGCATCAGCAGTGAGATTGCCTTGCAGACCGGTTCGAGCGCCTTGAGGTCAGGGTTGGAAATCATCTGGACTTTATATCCAGGAAAAGATTTTTTGTATAGAGTTTGTGCTCTGGTTCGAAACGCGAGGGTCTGGCCGGCGAGCGCGCAGGCTCAGCCGAGACGTCCGACCGTCATGAGCTTGTCGATTGCAAGAACCAGATTGGCCAGGGCCGCAACACCGATCACCGTGAAGGTGAGCAACATGCCCGTTACCCGAAACGACATCGGTTCGGGTTCGCTGCTGACGCCATAGGCATGAACGCTCCGTCCCACGAGCAGGAAAAGGCCAAGCCCGTAAAGCAGCCAGTGCGCGCCGCCCAGAAGCTCGAGCATGAGAAGAAGGAGCAGCGCGAAGGGCGTATATTCGGCAAAATTGCTGTGAACCCGCATGCGCCTCAGCATGAGATCGTTGCCGCGGTCGCCGAGGCTGATCCGTTCTGTGCGGCGTGCGCCGATCACCCGGATGCTCAGGAAGACGTAAAGAAGAGCCAACAGGCTTGCGACGACAGGGGTGATGACGATGGTCACGGTTTTCTCCAGCACCCGGGAAGCAACATTGTCCTTCAGCACCGGTTTGGGCCAGCAGACTGAAGAAGATACGCTGAACCGGCAAGACCGGTTCAGCTTGTGTCCTTCCACAGTTGGTGCCTCAGACGTCTTTAGCCAGCAGCACTACTGCTTTGTGTACTCATCGTGATACTCCGAGATCACCTTGCGCGCAAAGGCACCGATCTTCGCATATTCGGCTTCGGTCAGGTTGGCGAGCGATACGCGCGCGGATGCGTCGACCACCTCGAACCCTTTCCCGGGCAGGAGAACGACGCTGGTCTCCTCGGCCAGCCGGAACAGGAAGTCGTAGCCCTTCTTGTTGGCAACGAACCAGTCCGCAAATGTGTCGCCGTATAGACGTCCGCTCAGATGCTGCAGATTGATCAGCGTGTAGTAGTTGACGTCATTCGGCTCGCGGTGGGGCGTCACGCCCATGTTGAGTTCAAGCGTATTGAAGCGTTTCCGGATCAGGCTCTTGGCCGCATCCTTGTAGCGGTCGTCGCGGTCGAGCAGACCGGCGAAGGCGAACAGCATCATCTGGATCTGCTGCGGTGTCGATGCGCCGGCCGTGTGATTGAGTGCAACGGCCCGGCTGTCCGCGACCAGTCTGTCGATAAACCGGATGTCCCGGGGCGCTGTTGTGAGAGAGGAATAGCGCCGGTCGAGTTCCCGTTTCTTGTCTTCGGAGAGGGCGGCGAGAGCCTCGTCGAAGACATTGTCTTCGTGAAGCGCGATCACGCCGAGCCGCCAGCCCGTCGCGCCGAAATATTTCGAGAAAGAATAGACGCACAAGGTGTTGCGTGGACATTTTGCAAACAGCGAGACGAAATCATCGGCAAAGGTGCCGTAGACATCATCCGTCACCACGAAGAGGTCGGGCCGTCTCTCGTTGATGACCGCCGCGACCCTGTCGAGGTCGTCGGGGGACAGCTTTACCGATGGCGGGTTGCTTGGATTGACGATGCAGAACACCTTGATATCCGGGTCGTCCAGCTTGGCGAGCTCTTCGTCGCTGAACTGCCAGTCAGCGCCTTCCTCCATCCGGATATCGACGATGGGCATGTCGTATTCCGGCAGCGGCGGGATCTCCAGATAGGGGGAGAAGATCGGCGTGCCGAGTGCAACCTTGTCTCCCGGCTTGACCAGTCCGTTGGCCTTGAGCGTTTGAAAGATATAGGTCATGGCCGCCGTGCCGCCCTCCGTCGCAAAGACGGAAAACGGGCCGTGTTGCGGCTCGTTGCCGAACATTTCCTTGGCAAGGTAAGCGCCGACGATCCGTTCCGCATGGGTGAGCATGCGCGGGGGCACAGGGTAATTGCAGCCGAGAAATCCTTCGACCATTTCGTGGAGCAACTCGTGCCGGTGAATGCCGAGCTGGTCCTTGGCATAAGAGAGCGCGGCGCGCAGAAATGTGGTGCCCTCGCGGTCTTCATGCCGATGGATGAAATCCTCGAACCGCAGCAACATGCCTTCCTTGTCCGGAAGGCCGCCGAAGCCGCTGTCGAGATAGGAGTAGGAGCGCTCGGCTTCCTCGACCGCAAAGTCTCCGAGACGAAGAAAGCCCCGGCGCGGATGCGTTGCGAGGAAGTTCGGATTGCCTCGGCCGGCATTGAGCATCATGCGCTGGGCCGCCGAAGAAGCGATCTCGATCAGCTTGTCCTTGAGTTCAAACGGGCTGAGTTCCTGATACTGGGAATAGTCTTGTGCACTCATCGGAAATCTCCCGGGTGGTTACTGGGCCGGATTGGTGGAAACGAGGCCGACGATCAGCGGACCCCAGAGGGTCAGCAATACATTGGCAACGGCATAGGTGACGGTAAATGTAACGACCGGCGTTGCGTTTTGCGCCTTGCCCAGAAGCGCCGCGAATGCGGGGTTGGCGCTGCGCCCCCCGGCAACACAGGCAAGCGCCTCGATCGGGTTCTGGATCCGCAAGACATAATAGGAGAAGAAAAATCCTATGAATTGCGGGATCAGCGTAACCCCGATGCCGAACAGGAAGATGCTCATGCCCTGTTCCTGCAGTGTCGTCAGAACCTGCGGACCTGCGCTGATACCGACAACACCGACAAAGACGGCGAGGCCGAAATCCCTCAGGAAATTCACCGCCCCGGTCGGCAGGGCGGCATAGCGCGGATGTGTGCTTCTGAGCCAGCCGAACAAAAGACCCGACAGCAGGCACCCACCGCCGCTGCCGACGGAAACCGGCACACCGCCGATCTTGAATTCGATAAGCCCGAGCAACAGCCCCAGTGTCATTCCGATACCGAAGAAGATGAAATCGGTGACCGCAGCGGAGGTGATCGGATAGCCGAGGGATTTCTGAACGGCATTGAGGTCGCGCGGGCTGCCGGTCAGCTGAAGTTCATCACCCTTGTGGATTTCAAGATCCGGCAACAGCGGCAGGTCACGGCCCATCCGGTTGACCCCGGTGACAAAGACATCGCGCAGCGCGTTGGATCGGGTGTGGTCGTGAATACCCTGCAGCTTGTTGCCTGCGTAGTCGGGATTGGTCAGAACGATGTGCCGGTTTTCCAGAACAAGCCGGTAACCGTCCGGCGCCTGCGTCTCGGTGCCAAAGGCTACTGACGGATTGTCCAGCGCGGAAACGAGGCCGGTCACGGCGATAACGTCACCAGATTGAAGGGATTTAGCATCTTCCAGGCGGATTTCCTGGCCCGCGCGCAAGACCGCCTCGATGGCGGCATCGTCGATGGATCCATCCAGGTCCTGCGCCGACTTGCCGATGAAGGGCGCTTCGTTGCCGAGTTGGTAGAAGCGCGTGTCGATGCGGCGTGCGGCATTGAACTGGCCTGGCTCAAGCTCGGCCGCGCCGCCAGACATCTTTTCGGCCAGCTTCAGCGCTTCCTTGCGGATGTCCCAGCGCATGACAGTCGGAAAGAACCAGGTGACCATGATGATCGGGCCGATGGAGCCGAAGATGTAGCAAACTGCGTAGCCGACCGCGATATTGGTTTCCATGATCTGCTTCAGATCGGCAGAAACGCTAAGCTTCTGGATGGTTTCACCGGCCGTTCCAATAATCGCAGACTGGGTCAGTCCGCCGGCAGCAAGGCCAGCTGCCGTTCCCCGGTCAAGGCCAAAACTCCATGCAAATACGAGCACCGTAAGGAGCCCGAGGATGCACATGACCGCAGCTGAGAGGAGTTGGTTGAGTGACTTCAGAGAGAGCGCCCGGAAGAATTGGGGCCCGCCCTGGTAGCCGACCGCATAGATAAAGAGCGCGAAGAAAATGTCCTTGACTGCACTGTCGATCGTGACCCCGACCTGTCCGACGACAACACCCATGATCAGGGTTCCGGCGATGCCGCCGAGAACGAAGTTACCGATCTTCAGTTTGCCGGCAAAGTAACCGAGCGCGACCGCAATGAACAGGAATACAAGCGACGACTGTGCCGCCAGCCATGTCAAGACATCCATCTAAAGCCTCCCTTGATTGGTGCAAAGGAGTAGAACACCAACCCAGGGACAGACTATTGCCGGTTTCGTCGCTTACGGCAAACTTTTCTTCGAAACTGTCATTTTTGTCAATGATTTAACATTCGACGATGTTAACAGCGAGGCCACCCTGCGAGGTTTCCTTGTACTGCTCCATCATATCCATGCCGGTCTGGCGCATGGTTTCGATGCACCCGTCCAGCGGCACGAAATGTGTTCCGTCACCGCGCAGGGCGAGAGAGGCGGCGGTGACCGCCTTGACCGAACCGAGCGCATTTCGCTCGATGCACGGAACCTGAACGAGACCTGCGATCGGATCGCAGGTCATCCCGAGGTGGTGCTCAAGCGCGATTTCCGCGGCGTTTTCGATCTGCTCGTTCGTTCCGCCGAGCGCTGCACACAGGCCAGCTGCCGCCATGGCCGAGGCGGAACCGACTTCCCCCTGGCAGCCGACCTCCGCTCCGGAGATCGATGCGTTTGCCTTGATGATGCCGCCGACCGCAGCCGCTGTCAGAAGAAAGATGCGCACGCCTGCCTGATCAGCCGAGGGGCAATGGTCGAGATAGTAGCGCGTGACGGCGGGGATCACGCCCGCGGCGCCGTTTGTCGGTGCGGTGACAACCCGTCCTCCGGCAGCATTTTCCTCGTTCACCGCCATGGCATAGACACCGAGCCAGTCGACCACGCTGTGTTCGAACAACGGGTTGCTCCGGCCTTCGCGTACGAGTTGCTGATAGATGTCGGCGGCACGGCGTTTCACCTTGAGCCCGCCGGGAAGAATGCCGGCCTGGGTGATCCCCCGGTTGATGCAGGCATCCATGGCCGACCACAGCCGGTCAATTCCCGCCTCGACATCCACGACGGATTTGTCGGCACATTCATTCCGCAGCTTCATCTCCGCGATCGAAAGACCCGCCTCCCGGCCCATTTCAAGCATCTGCTTCGCGGTTGCGAACGGAAACGGGACGGACGGGGCCGTCAGTTCGTTGAGCGGTGTGTTGCTCGTGTTGAGGAGTTCCGGTTCACTAACGACAAATCCACCGCCGATCGAATAGTAGACGAAGCTGTCGATCTCGGATCCGGCCTTGTCCAGCAGGCGGAACGTCATGCCGTTGGCATGCAACGGCAGCGGCGGGCCATAGTCGAAGACGACATCGCGTCCGGGATCGAAATCAAGCTCCGGCAAACCCGCGATACGAAGCTTCTGTTCGCTTTCAAGGACGTCCAGCATCGGCTCGACGCAATCCGGATCGAGCGTATCCGGACGCTCCCCGAGAAGGCCAAGACAGATGGCCTTGTCGGTTGCGTGACCTTTTCCCGTAAAGGCAAGCGAACCGTGCAGGGTCACGGTGAGCCGGACGGCCATTGTTTCGGCACCGGCGAGACCGCGCACCCTGTCCAGGTAGCGGGCAACGGCCACCATCGGGCCGACCGTGTGAGAACTCGAAGGACCGATACCGATCTTGAAAATGTCGAAGACGCTGATGAACATGGAGCCGGCCGCGTTTCAGATGTGGACTACTTGAACGCACAAGCTACCAAAACGGCCTGCGGCGTCCGACGCTGATACGGGCAAATCTGTGCTGATTGCGACATCCGGCGCGACGACCGATGGTTTTACAAAGGCGCCCGGATACCGGCCGGGATGCGGTTGTTTGCCGGACTGGGCTTTGATAGCGTGCGGCCTCCTTCACCACCTTCTGTTCCAAAGAGCCGTTGATGACTTCGCCGCACCCGCTAGATGAGACCGATACCCTGGCCAGCAAGAAGAAAGCCTTCTCTATCCCGGAAGGGGTGATTTATCTTGACGGCAACTCGCTAGGGGTGCTGCCGAAACACGTTCCGGACAGGATCGCGGATGTTATCGGAACCGAATGGGGAACCAGCCTGATCCGCGCCTGGAACACACATAGCTGGATCGACCTGCCTCAGCGGACCGGTGACCGGATCGGTCGTCTCATAGGCGCACCATCCGGCACTGTGGTGGCCTGCGATAGCACGTCGGTCAATGTGTTCAAGGTGCTGTCAGCAGCCTTGTCGCTCAACCCGGGCCGCAGCATCATTCTTTCCGACAGCGGTAACTTCCCGACCGATCTTTATGTGGCATCCGGGCTGAAGGATCTTCTGGCGCGGGGCCACGAACTGAAGATCGTCGCCCCGGAAGAGGTCGAAGCCTCTCTCGACGATCAGGTGGCTGTCATGATGCTGACCCAGGTCGACTATCGGACCGGCCGGGTCCATGACATGGACAGGCTGACACGGAAAGCCCACGAGACAGGTGCGATTGCGATCTGGGATCTGGCGCACTCCGCCGGGGCAATAGAGGTTGATCTGGAGGGAGCCAATGCTGATTTCGCAATTGGCTGCGGCTACAAGTATCTCAATGGCGGCCCGGGAGCGCCTGCATTCCTTTATGTCGCGGCACGGCACCTTGATCAGGTGACATCTCCCCTGACTGGCTGGATGGGACACGAAGCTCCTTTCGCGTTTGACCTTGATTACAGACCGGTGTCGGGTATCAACCGCATGACGGTGGGAACACCGGCGATCCTCGCGCTTTCGAGCCTGCACGCTGCGCTGGATGTGTTCGAGGATGTCGACATGGCGGCGATCAGGGCGAAGTCGGTTTCGCTGAGCGAATTGTTCATTTCGGAAGTCGAGGCACGATGTCCGCAATTGACATTGGCAAGCCCCCGGAATGCGCACAAGCGTGGCAGCCAGGTGTCTTTCCGCTTCGAGGAAGGCTACGCGGTGATGCAGGCACTTATCGCGCGTGGGGTCATCGGCGATTTCCGGGCTCCGGACGTCATGCGCTTTGGCTTCACGCCTCTTTATCTTTCACACCGGGATGTTGTCGACGCGGTCACGATTCTGGAAGATATCCTCAACTCGGGCAGCTGGGACCGGCCGGAGTTCAAGACGCGCGCCAAGGTCACATAGCAGCGAGCCTTTGCTGCGTTTCCAGCATGGACAGGAAACGCTCCAGGGGAACCGGCCTGGAATAGAGGTATCCCTGATACCGGTCGCAGCCGTTCCTGGAGAGCCAGGAACGCTGTTCAATGGTTTCGACTCCCTCGGCAACAACGTCAGCGCCAAGGGCCGTCGCGAGCGAAAGGATGAGCTTGACGATCTCACCGCCGGCATCAATGTCTTCCATGAACACCCGGTCGATCTTGATGCCGTCGATCGGATAGTTGTGAAGATAGGCCAGGTTGGAATAGCCGGTACCGAAATCATCAATGACGATCTGATAGCCGCACTCTTTGAGCGTTGTCAGCGTTTCCCGCGCGTTGGGAATGTCGCCGAGGATTACGGATTCCGTGATCTCCAGTGATATCCGTTCAGGGGTACAGCCGGTCTCCTGGGGCAATGCCTTCATGAAGTCGAGAAAACCGGCGTCAGACAGCTGCCGCGGTGAGACGTTGAGTGCCAGGGGCAGCGGTGCAGCCAAATCAAGCCGGTCGATGCGCGTTTGCAGCCTCGCAACCTCCCGCGCGACCCAGGCGCCGATGTCCGAAATGAGCCCGGCTTCCTCTGCGATATGCACGAAATCGTCCGGTCCTACGAGGCCGCGCTCGGGGTGCTGCCAGCGAAGCAGCGCTTCTCCCGAGACGACCCGGTCTGAGCGTGTGCAGGCGATGGGCTGGTAGTGAAGGATAAATTCATCCTCTTTCAGCGCACGCTCCAGATCCTTTCTGATCGCCCTGTGTTCGTCGCGCAACTGGCGCATGTAGGCGTCGAACTGAACGCACTTTTTGTTCGTGCCGGACTTCGCCTGGTAAAGCGCCAGATCGGCGTGCCTCATCAGTTCGTCTACGGTGTCGCCATCTTGCGGGAAACAGGCATAGCCGACGCTGAGACCGATTTTCCTTTGCTTGCCTTCGATGACCTTCGGGCTGGCAAACGACTGCAAAAGCGCATGACCGAAACTTCCGGGCGCCGCTCCGTCTCTTCCTTCCAGTGTGCAGATCAGAAACTCGTCGCCGCCATGTCTGGCGATCACGTCCTCCGGTCCTGAAAGGCATTTGAGTTCGTCGGCGACCATCTGCAGAAGGGTGTCGCCCGCCGCGTGTCCCAGGGAATCGTTGACGAGCTTGAAGTCGTCGAGATCCAGCAGATAGAAGGAGGCGGTCTGATTGTTCCTCTTCGCCGCTTGCAGGATCAGTGTCAGTCGCTCCTGAAGGTATGTCCGGTTGGAAAGCCCCGTCAGCGTATCGTGGCTTGCAAGATACTGCGCGCGCTCCTTTGTCTCGTGAAGCTCCGTGACATCGGTCTCGCTGACAAGATAGGCGGGTTGACCGGTGACAGCATCGTGGCAGG
>Ga0207422_1004148_pt1 | contig 12545 bp, 9 predicted proteins | sample MarCyaLeptolynsp_FD_187757 | JGI IMG/M metagenome (GOLD analysis project Ga0207422, IMG submission 187757) | Marine cyanobacterial communities from Panama - species 1 Leptolyngbya sp. (SPAdes) | ecosystem: Environmental > Aquatic > Marine > Unclassified | place: Panama: Panama City | collected...
GACTATGGCCACTATGGTCCGTTCTTCATCCGCATGGCATGGCACGCAGCTGGCACGTATCGCACCGGCGATGGCCGCGGTGGCGCTGGTTCGGGCCAGCAACGCTTCGCTCCGCTCAACAGCTGGCCAGACAACGGCAACCTCGACAAAGCGCGGCGGTTGCTGTGGCCAATCAAGCAAAAGTACGGCAAGCACATCAGCTGGGCCGACCTCTTCATCCTCACAGGAAATGTCGCGATCGAATCGATGGGTGGCCCGGTGTTCGGCTTTGGTGGCGGTCGCGCCGACGTCTATGAGCCTGAGACCGTCTATTGGGGCACCGAAGAACTGTGGGTCGACACCGGCGCAGAGACGCGGATCCAGCCCGACAAAGAAATGGCGCTCGAAAACCCGCTTGCTGCGATCCAGATGGGTCTGATTTACGTCAATCCTGAAGGTCCGGGCGGCAATCCGGACCCGCTACAATCGGCACGTGACATGCGCGAGACCTTTGCGCGGATGGCGATGAACGACGAAGAAACCGTGGCGCTTACCGCAGGCGGGCACGCGTTTGGTAAAGCGCACGGCGCTGCCCCGGCAGACACGTTCAGCGAAAGTCCCGAGAGCGAGTCGCTCGAACTGCAAGCATTCGGTTGGTTAACCGACCAGTCGGAGATCGACGCTGGCAACATCACCACGTCGGGCATTGAAGGATCATGGTCGAACAACCCGACCGCGTGGAGCCACGACTACTTCCGCCTGCTGTTCAAGTACGATTACGAGCTCACAAAAAGCCCGGCTGGCGCGCAAATGTGGACCCCGGTCAATCCGGACGAGGCCGATATGGCTCCCGATGCTCGTGATCCGAGCAAGAAGGTGCCGACCATCATGACCACCGCTGATATGGCGCTCAAAATGGACCCGGCCTATGCCGAGATCTCGAAGCGGTTCCACGAAAACCCGGAGCAGCTCGACGACGCCTTTGCGCGCGCATGGTTCAAGCTGTGCCATCGCGACATGGGACCCAAGGTGCGCTACCTCGGCCCTGAAGTGCCAGCCGAAGACTTAATCTGGCAAGACCCGGTCCCTGCCGGTTCGACGCCTTCGGGTTCTGCTGTTGATGGCTTCAAGAGCGCAATTCTCAGCTCTGGCCTGAGCGTTAGCGAGCTGGTCAAAGCGGCTTGGGCCTCAGCTTCGACCTACCGCAATTCGGACCATCGCGGCGGTGCCAATGGTGCCCGCGTCCGGCTCGCTCCGCAGAATGGCTGGGCGGCCAACGATCCCGACGAACTCAGCAAGGTTCTCGCCAAGATCGACGCATTGCGAGGCGACCTGTCGATGGCGGATGCGATTGTACTCGCCGGCTCGGCAGCGGTCGAAAAAGCCGCCAAAGACGCCGGTCACAACGTGAGCGTTCCGTTCACCGGTGGCCGCGGCGACGCAGGCGATGAGCACACCGATGCCGAGAGCTTCGAGCCGCTCGAGCCGTTCGCTGATGGGTTCCGCAACTATCTGCGAACCAAAGCCAGCGTGAAGACTGAGGATCTGCTGATCGACAAGGCCCATCTGCTCGGTCTGTCGCTGTCTGAAATGACGGTACTGGTCGGCGGCCTGCGTGCACTCGGTGCTGTCTCAGGCAACTCTGGCCACGGCGTGTTCACCGATCGCGTGGGTCAGTTGACGCCGGACTTCTTCACCAACCTGCTCGACATGTCGACCAAGTGGGCGCCAGTCGATGGCAGCGGCGATGAAGAATATGTCGGAACCGACCGCAAGACCGGAGCCACCAAGTACACTGCAACACGCGCAGACTTGATCTTTGGTTCAAATTCGCAGCTGCGGGCGCAAGCGGAAGTCTATGCCGAGAATGGCAATGAAGGAAAATTCGTCGCTGACTTCATTTCGGCCTGGAACAAAGTCATGAACGCAGACCGATTTGACCTCGCCTAGGCGAACCAATTTGGAGAGGCCCGATTAAGGGGCGCCAGGCCTCCGGTAGCGATACCGGAGGCCTTTTTCTTGCTGGAAGCAAACGGTTCAAATTCTCTGCTGGCCGCTCTAGGATAATCGAAGGAATGCACGGGAAGGGAACATGCGGTGCGCACAGCGATACGGATTTTGGCAGCAGTCCTATTGATCGGCGTAATGGCGATCGGGGTCGCCTGGTTGTTGCTCCCGCAGTGGAACGATCGCCAGACTGACGGTGAGCTGCGCCTCACTGGCCTATCCGGCGAAGTGCGCGTGCTGCGGGACCAGCACGGAACACCGTACATATACGCCGACACACTCACAGATGCGTTTCGCGCCCAGGGCTTTGTAACCGGACAGGACAGGCTGTTCCAGCTCGAGGCCGCCAAACGCGCGGCGACGGGCCGATTGTCAGAGGTATTTGGTGCAGGCCCGGACGATGTCATCCTCAAGCTCGATCAAGAAGCGCGCACCATCGGCTTTCATCGATTGGGCGCGCGGCAAGCAGCCATGCTCGACCCAAGCGCCCGCGCGATGCTCGATCCGTATCTCGAAGGCCTCAATGCCTATATTACCGAGCGCGGCGACACCCACCCGATGGAATTCGGCCTCGCGGGGTTCAAACCTGAGACCTGGACACTCGAAGATTTGCTCGCGCTGTCTTACTTTGCCGGATGGGGCAGCGCCGCAAATTTCGATGGCGAGTTGATCGTACACGAAGTAATTCAAGCCATCGGCGAGGAGCGCTTCAGTGAGATCGCACCGCTGGTGGTCAATCCAGATGATGCGCCCGCTCAAACGATTGCCGAGGGCGACCAAGCCGCGCCGTTGAGATGGGCCGGCGCAACAAGAAGCCTCCAGCCATGGACTTCGCTAGGCTGGCGCCAGCAAGGCGTGGGAGGCAGCAACAATTGGGCAATCAGCGGGACCAAAAATGGGGCGCCGGCTGCTGTCGTCACCAATGACCCGCACCTCGACAGCCGTTCACTGCCAGGACCGTGGCATCCGGTTGGGCTGATCACACCAGAATTGCGCGTAGTGGGAGTCGCGTCGGCCCTGCCTGGCGTTATCATTGGTCGCAACGACCATGTCGCTTTTGGCGTGACCAACGCTTACGCGGATGCTGTCGATCTCTATGTCGAGACCGTGGATCCTGCGAACGCTGCGAACTACCTTGAAGGAGAAGCTTCGATCCCATTCGCAACTGTAAGCGAGACTATCCGCATCAAAGACGACACCGCTGAAGGCGGATTCCGCGAGCAGGAACTCACCGTGCGCTCAACCACACGGGGACCAGTGATCACTGACAGCTCGCCGGTCGAGAGCGGGGCAGTTCTATCGGTCCGCTGGGCCTCTGCGGAGTATATGAGCCCCGAGATCGGACTCGACCGATTGATCATGGCGACCAATGTCGATGAAGCCATAAGTGCTGTCGAAGCGGCCCGGATCATCTCGCTCAACTTCGTGGTCGGCGACACATCCGGCCGGATTGCTCGACGTGCGAGTGGTGCCGCGCCAATCCGGTTGCGCGGTGATGGCATGTCGCCCTTCCCCGTCACCGACGGGACCGACAATTGGGGCGGCCCGATTCCGCCAAGTGATATGCCCGGCGAGTTCGATCCCGAGCGCGGCTGGACCGGCACAGCCAACCACATGACAGCTCCTGACGACTATCCTTACGTTTACACCACCTTCGCTTCACCCGATTTCCGCTATCGTCGGATTGTTGAGATTTTGAGCGCGGATCAACTGAGTGCCGACGAAGTTTGGGCCGCGCAGTACGACACGCTCAACCTATACGCTCGTGACCTTGCGCCGATCTTCGCAGCCGCTTTAGCGGAAAGCGAGGATGCAAAGTTGCTCGAAGCTGGGGCATTATTGGCAGATTGGGATCACCGCGACGAAATCGACGCTATAGCCCCGACACTGTTCCAGGAAATCTCGCGCCAATTGGCCTTGGCCACCTTTGAGGACGAGCTGGGTGCTAAGGCCGCAGCGGCCTATCTGTCCAATTGGTATGTCTGGCAACAACGATTTCATTCTTTGGTGCTCGACGGATCGTCCGCTTGGTTCAACGACACGTCAACATCAGCAATCGAGAGCCGCGATGATTTGATCCGTCGCGCCTCAGCCGTGGCTCTCGACCGGCTGGAGGCAGTCTATGGCGCAAGCCGTGACGCATGGCGTTGGGGTGAGGTCCACCAGATCAAGTTTCAAGGCCCGCTGCGGCAAAGCGGATGGATCGGAGATCTGACCGGGAATCGTGCGGTTCCGATGGCAGGTTCAGGCGAGACTCTTATGCGCGCGCTCTATCCCTTCGATGAGCCATTTGACTCAAAATGGTTTGCCTCCTTGCGGATGACCGCCGACCTCAACGACCCAGACAAAGTCCGTGCCGTAATTCCTGGTGGAGCCGTTGGCCGTAGCTTCAACCGAAATTTGGACGATCAACTCACGCCTTGGGCTTCAAATGATGCCAGCGTCTATTGGTGGTTCAGCGATGCGGCTATCGAGGAGAACACGCGGCATACGCTCACGCTTTCGGCTCCTTGATCGGAGATGCTAGATCCAGCCTGCCTGCTTGAGCTCGGAGACCTGTGCACGGCTAACTGGCGCTTCAATATCCCGAGCAAGCTTGAGGCGGATGTTTCGACCTTCGCGTTCGACAGCTTCAACCGCGCCGCGCGCAACCCACCAGCTGCGATGCACTTGACGTCCATTGATGCCATCGAGCTCCGTGATTGCGTCGCGCAGCCGCATCAACACGAGTTCTGATCCCAAGGCTGTGTGCACGCGGACATAATGGTCTTCCATTTCGAGCGCGATGATATCGCTGCCCAGTGATGGCGGAATTCGGTTTATCAATTTTGGTTGAGCAGGAATCGGATCCAGCGCGGGCACTCGTGCAGATGCGGCCTCAACAGGAGGGGGTGCGGCAACCTTCGGCTTGCGGGTCTCGATCAAATAGAAGAACGCGGTCACAGCCCCGCCAACTAGGAAGACATAGAAATAGCTCGTCAGCGCTTGCTCGAGTGTCGGCCAAGGCACCGGACGAGGCAGAAAGCCCATCGACCATACAATTGCTGTCATCGGAGCTGTCGCCAAAGCCACCCCAAACACCCACATCAGCGTGCGCGGTAGATCAAGACGGTCGACCAGCCAATCGACCAGGCGGCTCATCGGACTGTAGATCGCGTACCCGATCCAGGCGAACAGAACCCAGCTGACAAGTCGATAGGCGAGCGGCTCGGCAAACGTCCCGAATGGCCCGATAAACGCCATCACGATGCCAATCGCTGTCATGATCGATAGATCAATCACGATTTTGCGCGCGGTTGCATTGGTACGACTGGCCGACTGACTGTCCATTTGACGATGTTTGGCTGCCCATTCGCGCTTCGTAAAGTGGCAAAGCGCCGGAAATCCGCGCCTTTGACGCATTGACTGCACCGTTTGCGCACTCGCGGTTGCGGGCGAATGGGCGGGTTGCATTCTGGGTTCAACACGAATGCACAGCGGAGCGCACATCATGACAACTCTCTCACCGACTATCTCGCTGGCTGACCTGATCAAGGGGCCAGCCAAGCCAAGCTTCGATCTTTCACCTCGGCTGCGCGCCATTGTCTTGCTGGCGGCCACCACCATGACTGTCGCGGCTTTCTACGCTGTCATCCGAGGACTTTTGGGTATCGCACCAGACCACGGGGCGACCAGGCACCTTGCTGTCGTCATCCATGTTGCGACAGTGCTACCAGCGATCCCGCTCGGCGGCTTCCTTCTGCTCGCCCCTAAGGGGACGCCGATGCACAAGAGCCTCGGCAAGCTTTGGGTTGTGCTGATGGTGACCACCGCACTTTCGGCAATTTTTATCAAGACCAGCGGCAGTTTCAGCTTCATCCATATCTTCATCCCGATGACGCTGTGGGCTTCGTACAAGCTGATCGCAACCGCACGCCGCGGTGACATGAAAGGCCACAAGAAGGAAATCCTCAGCCTCTATCTTGGCGCACTGATGATCCCGGGTATTTTCAGCATGGCGCTGCCAGGCCGATTGATGAACGTCTGGCTGTTCTGGTGAGCAGCAGGAAGCGGTCGTTCTACCTCGGGCGCTTCAGCACCAGATACAAAGCGCCCTCTCCCCCGTGGCTGCGATGCGCTTGGCGGATCGCAGCGATGGCGTCAGAGTGAGGCCCTGCGGCAAGCCAATCGAGCAATTTTGAGCGGATCGCGCCACGCTTGCTCGCGCGGTCGGCGGGATCAACTGGCCGAGGCCGCCCGGCGATGACCAGAACCACCCGCGCTTGCATTGCCCGCGCCTGATCAAGCCCCGAGGTAATCCGGTGATAGGCCTGATCGAGCGTATGACCGTGCAAATCGAGCGTATAATCTGGCACAATTCGGCCCGCCTTGAGCTTGCGGTCCCAGTGCGAATCCAGGCCAGGATAGGGAAGCCGCGATGGTTTCGAAGTGACTGTTTTAGGAGCGATCGCAGGGATTGGGGCCTTGCGCATTGGCACCGGTTTGGGGGGTACTTTGACCGGCGCTTGTGCTTCACTCGGCATAACCGGTCGTTCGCGACCCTCAAGCGGCGTCACGCTCTTCGCGAGATGCGCCCAGGCAGCCGCCTCGTCGAGGCTCAATCCGCGTGGGACGCTCATGGCTCTTGCGCTAAACGCTTTGCCACAGGCTTGGGAAGCAAGATCACAGCCTGGCCGCGACCTGACATTCCGCCTGCAATGGTGCGCGCCTCCGCACCGGCGCCCCAGAAGGTGTCGAAACGATTGGCTCCTTTTATCGCCCCCCCAGTGTCTTGGGCGATCCACAGTCCATCAGCCTCATCGCGATCAAGATCGAGCCAGACTGGAGCGCCGAGCGGGACAAATTTGGGGTCGACCGCAACCGAACTTTGTGGACGGACAGGCACACTCAGCGCCCCCAAGGGGCCATCACCACGCAGCTCACGAAAAAAGATCCAGCTCTTGTTGAGGCGCATCAATTCCCGGCCATCCGCGGGATTTTCGCGCAGATAGGACATGATACCCTGCATTGAACCAGGGTATTGTCCCGGCCCGCTGCCGAACAGGCCGCGTTCACGCATGACGCCCCCAATGCTAACATATTCGCGCCCATTCTGACCTGCATAGCCGATCCGGATCACCTCGCCCTCAGGGCTACGTAGTCGACCGGACCCTTGAATCTGAAGGAAGAAGAATTCGATCGGATCCGCTGCCCAGCCGATCACCGCAACCTTGCCCTCCAGCGCACCCTGCTCAATCTCAGAACGTTCGAAATAGCGAACAAACTCGCCATTCTCAGCCACACGTCCGAGCGGCGGGCGGCCCGTCTGTTCGGAGGCGGGCACACCGGCTGGCCAGCCTCGGGTGAGATCGTCAGGTACGACGTAAACCGGCACATCAAACCCCGGCCGCCTGGTCCGGCTGCCCGCAATTTCTGGTTCAAAATAACCTGTCGCAAAGGCTGAACCGTCACCCACGCGGACGGGGCTAAATTGGTCGATAAAGAAACTCCGCGCACGCCCGCTGGGCCAGCTCCGCGCCGCTTCGCAGGCTGGCACCCAATCTGACTGCGTGGTCAGCCCGCTGGTGTCGTCGCGCGCGAGCAGCCGCGGACAGGACTCAATGAAACTGGCGAGCGCCGCCTCAGCATCATTCGTGCTGATCCCCAACCGCGCAACCGGGGCCGCCGCGTAGACACCCGCAGTCAAAGCGCTGCCGACAGCGGTCGAGGGCGGTACAACCGGAGAGCTGCGTGAACAGGCCGCCAAAAGAAGAACAGCCGCCAGTGCCAAGACTGTGCGCATTGTTATCCTCCTTTATGGGAGCGAGCAGGACGCTGACAATCGTCGGGTCAAGCCGGAGCTAAGTCAGGATCATCCTTCGTCAGTCTCGTCGAGCAGCCAATTCGGATCCTTCGCGCTCACATTGCGCGAGAAGGTCCAGATATCGCGGCTCTCGACCGCATCGTCGAGCGAGCCGGCAATCACGTTGCCGTCGGCATCGCGAGTCACCGCTGCAATATCAGCAACAAACAAAACCGCTATGCGAGCCATACGGCCGTCTAGCTGGGCGGAATGGACCCGCGTTTCCTCAATCCGGATCAGCGTGTTGTCGAGCGCATGACCAGCTTCCTCGCGCGCTGCAATAGCCGCATCAAACCCGGCATACACATCATCATCGCAAAGCTCTTTCAGAGTCTCGCGATCGCCATTCCAAAACGCCTCAAGCACGATTTCGTAAGCCGACTTCGCTCCATCGAGAAAAGCAGTCAGGTCAAACCGGCTATCCGCCGAAGCGATTTCCCGGACGCCGCGTTCAACCGCAGGCAGGACCCCTTCAATCTGGACCGGCTTGGGCGCGGGCATCGGAACGGAGTGCGGCTGCGCTGGTGTGCGCTGCTGTTCTTCCGAACCATCAAATCGATGCGGCACAGACTCTTCCTCGTGCTCCGCCCGGCGGCCCAGCACCGAGTATAGGCGCAGCCCCAAAAATGCGGCAATCATGGCGAGGATGACAATTTCAACAATCACAATAGGTACCCAATTCACCTGTCTTTGCGAACTAAGGAACGCCTTAGCACGCTTTTACCCCTCCGTCCCTTACATAAGCGCAAATTACAATTCGACAACGACAAACGGATGGCATTTTAAAGGATTTCCCGAGCGTTTCGTCTGGTTGCGAGCCAGCTCAGCTCCTGCTAGGCGCCCCGCCAACACCTTTGCGGGTTCGCGAGCAACAAAACCACTTCGAAAAGAAAGATTATACCAATGGCCGACGAAGGCGATATTCTCACAGACCTGAACGATCCCGCTGCGGGAGCTAACGGCGCTGACAATCAACCGGCTGCCGGTCTTATCACCCAATATGTGAAAGACCTCTCCGTTGAAAATCCGAACGCGCCGGATGTTTTTTCTTGGCAAGACCAACCTCAGATAGACGTTCAGTTCAACATCGGGGTCGAGCAAGTCAACGAGCAAGTCAGCGAGGTGACGCTTAAGATCACCGTCACTGCAAAGGCGGAAAAGGGCAACGCCTACTTGGTCGAGGTCGCTTATTGCGCGCTTGCCGGCGTGCGCAACCTGCCCGATGATCAGACCCATGCGTTTCTATTCGCAGAAGCGCCGCGCTTGATGTTCCCTTTCGCGCGCCGTGTCATTGCGGACGCTGTGCGCGACGCTGGTTTTGCGCCTTTGCCTCTAGATCCCATCGATTTCAACGGCATCTACCTGCAGCAACTCGCGCGTCGCCAGCAAGAAGAAGCGGCTGCAGCAGGAGCAACGCCCCCCAGCGGCAACGCTTGACGTTTTGAACCGCACAATCTTGGTCAGCAATTGACGATCCGTCCGTCCTTGGACAGGCTAAGCGCGGACGGATTGGAAACTGAGCTAAAATGAGCCTGCTCAAGAATGTCGGGACGATTGGCGGCCTTACCGCCATCAGTCGGGTGTTCGGGTTTGCCCGGGACATTATGCTTGCTCGAGTGCTGGGTGCAGGCGGCGTTGCCGACGCTTGGCAATTGGCATTTCAGCTCCCCAATTTGTTTCGCCGATTGTTCGCGGAGGGCGCGTTTGCGAGCGCGTTCGTGCCGCTGTTCAACCGCCACATGAATGAAGGTGAAAGCGAGGCGAAGCGATTCGCCAGCGAAGTGCTCGCGATCCTGTTGCCGATCCTGGTCGTGTTCGGTGCCATCATGATGATCGCAATGCCGTGGGTGCTTTGGCTTTTCGCCAATGCCGATATGCGCGCCGACGAAACAACGTACGCGCTGGCTGTAACGATGGGACAGATCGCATTCCCATACTTGCTGTTCATGAGCCTCGCCACGCTTACAGCAGCCGTACTTAATTCGCTCTCGCGTTTCGCTGCAGCCGCTGCAGCCCCAATCCTGCTCAACATTTGCATGCTCGCCGCATTGGGTTGGGGGGCCTTGCAAGATCCCGGCGAAGCGTCTCGCCAAGCCACCGGCTTTTATCTTGCGATAGCTGTGTCGATCAGTGGTTTGCTGCAGCTGCTCTGGCTCACCTTCTTCATGCACCGGGCAGGTTTCCGCATTCCCGCTGGCCTTCCCAAAGTGACAGATCGGGTCAAGGAGATGGGCGTGCTCATCGTGCCGGCGGTCTTTGGTGCGGGCGTCTACCAGATCAGCCGCTTTGTTGATCTCGCTTTCATTCGCAGTCTGCCTGACGGATCGCTGACCTACATGGCGATGGCCGATCGCTGGAACCAATTGCCGCTCGGAATTATCGGGATCGCGCTTGGTACCGCCATCCTTCCAGCGTTGTCGCGCTTTATAGGCCGCGACGAGAAGGAGGAGGCGGCACAACTTCAATCCAATGCGATTGAGCTCGCCATGCTGCTGACTGTCCCATGCGCTGTCGCGCTGTATTTCACAGGAACGGCGTTCGTGCGCGTGTTTATGGCGGGGCAAGCTTTCACACAGGAAGATGCGACCATTACGGGCGCGGTCGTATCCGCGCTGGTCATCGGTCTGCCGGCCTATGTCCTGGTCAAGGTCCTGACTCCCAATTTCTTCGCCCGGAAAGATACCCGAACTCCGGTGTATACCGCTGCTGCATCGCTCGTGGTCACGATCGGGCTCAACTTTCTCTTCATCTTCGAATTCAATTTTGGTGTGGTTGGCTTGGCGTTGGCGGGCGCGATTGGGGCCTGGGTCAACATCACCTTGCTTGGATTGATTTTGAACCGGCGGGGATTCTTCAGCCTTCCGCTGCCGGTGTACGGCCGGATTGCCCGCATCGCGATTGCCGCCGCAGCGATGGGTGCGGCCTTGTTCATACTGATGGAACGCATCGAGCCATGGTTTGTCGGCACGGCGCTCGACAAGGCGCTCGGAATCGCTGCCATTCTTGCCGTGGGTGTTTCAATCTATGCGGTTGCAGCGGCGCTGCTTGGTGTGCTCGACAAGAGCACGGTTCAACGACTAATGCGGCGTCACACCTGATTCAGAAAGTACATACTAGATGCACGTCGTTTCCGGCATTCAACCAACGGGCAAGCCGCACCTTGGCAACTATCTTGGGGCCATCGTCAATTATGTGAAGCTCCAGGAAGAAGCTCTCGCTCAGGGGGGGTCTTGCTTGATCTTTCTGGCAGACCTCCACGCCATAAGCATGCCGCATGATCCACAGGAATTGCATGCTGCGACGCTAGAAATGGTCGCCACTTTGGTCGCGTGTGGGGTCGATCCAGACAAAACGATACTCTTCAATCAAGCCCAAGTGCCTGCACATGCCGAATTGCAATGGCTGCTCAATGGAACGGCGCGCATGGGTTGGTTGAACCGAATGACCCAGTGGAAGGACAAGGCCGGGAAAAATCGCGAAGGTCAGTCCGCCGCCTTGTTCACTTACCCGGTGCTTCAGGCTGCCGATGTGCTGCTTTATCAAGCAACCCATGTGCCGGTGGGCGATGACCAAAAGCAGCATATCGAGCTGGCCCGTGACATCGCGCAAAAGTTCAACAACGATTTTGCTTCCGAAGACAATCCTGTTTTCACTTTGCCCGAACCGTTCATCCCACCCGAGGCGGCGCGGATAATGAGCTTGCGCGACGGCAGCGCGAAGATGAGCAAATCTGATCCCTCCGACATGGCAAGGATCAATCTGACCGACGACGCCGACACGATCATGAAGAAGATCAAGAAGGCGAAGACCGATCCCGAACCTTTGCCAAGCGAGAGCGATGGTCTCGTTGATCGGCCAGAAGCGCTTAATCTGATCAGCATTTATGCAACGCTTGCCAAGTCGACGAATGACCAAGTCCTCAAGGACTTCGGCGGACAAGGATTCGGTGCCTTCAAACCGGCATTGGGAGAGCTGCTGGTCGAGAGCTTCGCGCCTATCACCGAGCAGTTTCGTCAGCTGTCTCAAGACCGGGAATTGCTCGACGCAATTCTAGCTCGAGGCGCAGCGAAAGCCCGAGAGAAAGGGCGGCCCACGCTCGATGCCGTTTACTCAGCGCTTGGTCTAGTCAGAGGCTAAGAGGCCAACGAGCGGATCGCCACAAAACGCAACAGTCAGTCGACGTTCAAAAACCGTTCAGCCCGAGGGATTAAGATGGTACAGGCTTTACAGAGCTTGCCGCCGAGGGTCAGCGTTCTATTTTGAACGCAGGGTGCAGGAGACGCGCGGCGTCCAATGCAAGCACGAAGGACAAGTGTTATGATCAACTCGCTGCATTCTGCAAAACGATTTGCAAAGGCCGCTTCTGCCTCGGCGCTCTTGGTGGGGCTTGCGGCTTGCGCCACACCCTTCAAGGCCGACGTATCTCGTTTCCAGAGCCAATTGCCAGCCCCCAGCGGCCAGACCTTCGCTGTGATTGCGGAAGATCCGAAATTGGCTGGCGGCCTGGAGTTTGCGCTGTACGCCGACCTTGTTGAGGCTGAAATGGCCAAGTTAGGCTACACCCAGAGCGCGCCGGAAAACGCCAATCTCCTGGTGCGCTTCGACTATGGCGTGGATAATGGGCGTGAGCGCGTACGCACGGTTGGCTCAGGATTCAACGATCCATTCTTTGGGCCCTGGGGACGCTTTGGCGGGTTTGGCTTCCGGCGCGGTTATG
>Ga0207422_1004149_pt1 | contig 12544 bp, 9 predicted proteins | sample MarCyaLeptolynsp_FD_187757 | JGI IMG/M metagenome (GOLD analysis project Ga0207422, IMG submission 187757) | Marine cyanobacterial communities from Panama - species 1 Leptolyngbya sp. (SPAdes) | ecosystem: Environmental > Aquatic > Marine > Unclassified | place: Panama: Panama City | collected...
CCGGATCCAGCAGGTTTGCAGACATGGCAAGCGAGCGCGCAAGGCGGCTGACATAGGCTTTGTAGATCTCGTTGGCCACGGGATCTCCTTCCCGCTTGAGCGCCATGATTTCATGGCCTTTCAGCAATGTGCCGGTCTTTTCCTTGTAGTCGAGCTGAAACCCGGTACCAGAACACCAGCGGTCGATAACACCCTTGTGGCCGATCCAGCTGTCAGGCCCCGGAAACTCCTCCGCTGTCAGCCAGGGCACGGTGATCGCACCCCATTCGCCGCCGATACCGTTGGCGCCCAGATGCGCCTTTGCGTCAATGGCGATACCGGAACCGCTTCCCGTGCCGATGATGATCGCATGGACGACATGCGCACCGGCACCAGCGCCATCCGTTGCTTCGGAAACCGCAAGGCAGTTTGCATCATTCTGGATACGCACGGGCCTGCCGATCACTCTTTCCAGGTCCTTGTCCAGAGGTTTGCCGTTCATCCATGTCGAATTCGCATTCTTGACGAGCCCGGACTTGGGCGACAGCGAGCCGGGAATGCCGAGGCCAAGGGTGCCTGTTTGACCTGTCGCGGTCTCGGCAGCGTCGACAAGGAACTTCACAGCCTCAAGACAGCCCTCGTAGTCGTCGCGTGGCGTATCGACACGTTGCCGGAACAGTTCCTTGCCATCCTGTGACAAGGCGATAATTTCAATCTTGGTGCCGCCCCAGTCTATCCCAAGCCGCATGGTGTCTTTTCCCCTCGTCGCCCGCCGGCGAAAACCAACGTTTAGAATGCATCGAACGTGGTTCCGAATGAGCCGAAGCCGACGCGCACAGGGCGTTTCGGTGCAGCGCGCTTCCGCTCGCCCGGAAACGGACGCTTGCGACAGCGCAACCTGCGCCGGATGAACTCGGTGCACGTGGACTGATGTCAGAACGGGGCTTTATTTGCCGAGAACCGGACTCAATTGCAAGGGTTGACCTTCCGAAACAGACCGAAACCCTTGGTTTTCACCACGGATCTGTCTCATCCGCGATAGCGCGCAAAAAGAGAGCCGGGCGCTGCCGGCTCTCCTGTTGTGTTGTCCTGTTTTGTGCTGAAGCCGTCGGTGTCAGGGGCCGGGTCGGTCCGGCAGCGGGATAAACTCTTCCGCATCGCCCGGGACCGTGTCGAAGCGCCCCTGTTTCCAGTCTTCCTTGGCTTGCTCGATGCGCTCTTTTGAGGAGGAAACGAAGTTCCACCAGATATACCGGTCCCCGTCCATGGGTTCGCCGCCAAGAACGACGAAGCGCGCGGGATTGGGCGTGTTGTTTTCGACGACGAGATGGTCGCCCGCTTTGAAGACAAGCAACTGCGCCGGATCGAAGGCCTGCCCGGCGATCGTTATCTGACCAGCGATCGTATAAAGACCGCGCTCTTCCCATCCCGCATCAAGTGGCACCCTGGCTCCCGGTTCCAGCGAGATGTCCGCATAGAACATGTCCGACGCCGTGTTGACCGGCGCCGTGTGCCCGTAAAGGCTGCCGGCGATCAGCTTGACCGAAGCGCCGTTGTCCGCGAATTCCGGTTGCTCGTCGGTGCCGTGGTGCTGGAAAGTCGGATCGCCTTCCTCAAGATGTTTCGGCAAGGCGACCCAGCTTTGTAGCCCGAACAGGGGCCGGGTTTCGGTCATGCGCTCGGGCCGCTCCCGTTCAGAGTGCACAATGCCCTTGCCGGCGCTCATCCAGTTGAGCGCACCAGGTGCAATCGCGATTTCCGTACCGAGACTGTCGCGATGATACATCTCTCCTTCGAAGAGGTAGGTAACCGTTGCAAGCCCGATATGGGGGTGAGGGCGCACGTCGACGCCACCTCCGACCAGAAGCTCCGCCGGTCCCATCTGATCGAAGAAAATGAAGGGGCCAACCATGCGGCGTTTCGCCGAAGGCAAGGCTCGCCGCACCGAAAAGCCGCCAAGATCGGACGTGCGCGGGACGATTATCGTGTCGATGGGATCGCAACTTGATGCGACACCGGGTATCGGATCCGGACTGTTCAACCAGCTCATTGACCTCTCCTTGCCGTCAAACTCTGTTCTGACCCTTAGATAGGGTGGCGCCATGGAAAGTGTCCACTGAACAGTCTGTTTCCATCTGGTCAGCCGATCCGGGGCGTGTATAAAAGCGGTCCAGCAACCGTCTCCGGAAACACTTCAATGAAACGCGTCATGATCGTCGGCGGCCCGGGCTCCGGGAAAAGCACGCTCGCGCGCCGGTTGGGCGATCTGACAGGTTTGCCTGTTTTTCATATGGACAAGATCCACTGGTGCTCCGGATGGGTCGAGCGCGCGCGCGCGGACAAGGATCATATGACCCATGACGTGCACATTCAGGACCGCTGGATCTTCGAAGGCGGACATTCCAGAACCTATCCCGAACGGGTCGCAAGGGCCGACACATTCGTCTGGCTCGATGTTCCGGTCGGCCTGCGCATCTTCAGGGTTTTGAAAAGGTTGGTCGTCAACTATGGAAAGACACGTCCGGATCTGGCCGACGGTTGCCCCGAAAGGTTTGATTTGCAGACGATCGAGTTTCTCAGGTTCATCTGGCGTACGCGGCATACGGCACGCGCCAAGCTGCTTGCAATCCATCAGGATCCACCGCAGCACCTGCGGGTGTACAGATTGAGGACCAGGGTTGAATTCGATGCTTTTTTGAAGGCATGTGCGGAGCGCGGTGACTGAGACATGCATGGCAGAAGCACAGTTTGAGGAAAAACATGCAATTCGATCCATTCTATCCGATCGTCGACAGTTCAGCCTGGGTCCAGCGCCTCGTACCTCTGGGCGTCAAGCTGTTGCAACTGCGCATCAAGGACGTTGCAGAAGAAGACAAGCTGCGAACGGAAATCGCTGCTTCAAGTGCAATCTGCCAACACCACGGTTGCCAGCTGATCGTGAACGACCATTGGCGGCTTGCGATCGATGAGGCTTGCGATTTTGTCCATCTGGGACAGGAAGATCTGGTGGACGCGGATGTCGACGCTATCCGCCGCGCCGGTATTCACCTCGGTGTCTCCACACACGACGGCAAGGAACTTGAAAACGCTCTTTCCGTTGCACCGGACTACATTGCGCTTGGTCCCGTTTTTTCGACCAGCTCGAAATCCCTGAAGTGGGCACCGCAAGGCATTGAGAAAGTCACGGGCTGGAAGCGGCAGGTCGGCAAACTGCCCCTGGTCGCGATTGGCGGTATCACGCTGGAAAAGGCCGGAGAGGTGCTTCGAAGCGGGGCGGACAGCATTGCGGTCATAAGTGACGTCACGCGCAGTTCCGACCCGGAGCAGCGGACAAGAGACTGGCTCGAAAAAACACGTGCCTGGCGCGGCGTTTGAGCAAGGCTCAGAAAAGCGCTTTATCGCGCGCGACCTGATCGCGTAGAAAATCCTGTACGGCGGCCACGTGACGCAGCGGTCTCGAGCTTTCGTGAGTGACCATCCAGTAGGCCCGCTGCAGCTTCAATTCGGGAAGAACAGAAACAAGATCAGGATCTTCGCGCGCGATAAAATCGTGTAGGATGCCAATGCCAGCGCCGCCCCGGACTGCCTCGGTCTGTCCGAGAGCTGAGGCGATTTCAAAGCGCGCTGTCCAGTCTTTGCTGAATTCCGTTCCGTAGTTCAGTTGTGGCGAATAAAGAAGATCTTCCACGTAACCGATAAGATCGTGCGCGCCAAGATCGGCTGCGGATGTGGGCGCGCCGCGTTCGGTCAGGTAGGATTTCGAGGCATAAAGACCAAGTGCATAGTCAACCAGTTTGCCCGCGACGAGGCGTCCTGTTTCAGGCCGGTCGATGGTAACCGCAATATCCGCTTCGCGGCGCGACAGGGAAAAAGAGCGCGCGACCGGGACAAGTTGTACGGTCAGGCCGGGGTGTCTTTCGGTCAGCTTGCCGAGCCTGGGAGCGAGATAGGCGACACCAAACCCGTCCGGAGCGCCGATGCGCACGGTTCCTGCAATCTCCGGTGTGTCGCCGCCAAGATCCGCTTCCGCGGCTACTGCCTCCGCTTCCATGCGCTCGGCGCGCTCGAAAAAGCGGCTGCCCGCTTCCGTAAGAACGCATCCGGATGTTGATCGGTCAAACAGCCTCGTGCCCAGACTTTCCTCCAGAGACGTGAGGCGCCTTGCGACCGTCGCGTGGTTTACACCAAGGCGTTTCGCAGCGGCCAGAATCTGACCGGTTCGGGCGATAGAAAGAAATATTCTGATGTCATCCCAGTTCATGGCTTTTGATCCGGCTTCGCTTCCACCCCGCACCGCCGGGCTTGACCCGGTGAACCGTGCCGTATTCTCTGGTCGCAAGGAGCCTTCAGCCTGGGTCGGATCACCGCATGGATAGGCGGAGCAATTCCGGCAACTTAGTGCCATAACTTCAAAAAATGCACAACAGATCCGGAAAACTGGATCTTGTTTATAACAAAAATAAAAGCGACAAGGATCGCAATCGGAGTGTACAAAAGACCGTGCCGTCCAACCGGCTTCGGTTCATCGGGAGAGATTGAAATGCAGAAAATCGGTCACTTTATCGACGGCAAGCATGTCGAAGGCACGTCTGGCCGCTACACCGACGTCTACAATCCGGCAACAGGCGAAGTTCAGGCGCAGGTCGCGCTCGCCAGCCAGGCCGAGATGGACGCCGCAGTCGCCAATGCCGCTGAAGCACAGCTTGGCTGGGCCGCCACCAACCCGCAGCGCCGCGCCCGTGTCATGATGAAGTTTGTCGATCTCCTGAACCGGGACATGGACAAGCTGGCCGAGGCGCTCTCCCGCGAACACGGTAAAACGCTGCCGGACGCCAAGGGCGACATCATTCGCGGTCTGGAAGTGGCCGAGTTCTGCATCGGCGCTCCGCATCTGCTCAAAGGTGAGTATACCGAAGGCGCGGGACCCGGCATCGACATGTATTCCATGCGCCAGCCCCTGGGTGTTGTTGCCGGCATCACGCCGTTCAACTTCCCGGCCATGATTCCGATGTGGAAGTTCTGCCCAGCGATTTCCTGCGGCAATGCCTTTATTCTGAAGCCCTCCGAACGGGACCCCTCTGTGCCGATCATGCTGGCCGAACTCATGATCGAAGCCGGTCTGCCGGCCGGTGTCCTGAACGTGGTCAATGGTGACAAGAGCGCCGTTGACGCGATCTGCGACGACGAGACCATCCAGGCCGTCGGCTTCGTCGGTTCGACACCGATTGCCCAGTATGTCTACGCCCGGGCGACGGCAAACGGAAAGCGTGCCCAGTGTTTCGGCGGTGCCAAGAACCACATGATCATCATGCCGGACGCTGACCTGGATCAAGCGGCCGACGCGCTTGTCGGCGCTGGCTACGGCGCGGCCGGTGAACGTTGCATGGCGGTATCCGTCGCGGTACCGGTTGGCGAGACCACCGCCAATGCTCTGATTGAAAAGCTGGCGCCGAAGGTCGAAGCCCTGAAGATCGGTCCCTACACGGCGGGTGACGATGTCGACTTCGGTCCGCTCGTGACCAAGGAAGCACTCGGCCGTGTGCGCGGGCTTGTCGACCAGGGCGTCAAGGAAGGCGCGAACCTGGTCGTGGACGGGCGCGATTTCTCCATGCAGGGCTACGAGAACGGTTTCTTCATGGGCGGCTGCCTGTTCGACAACGTCACCAAGTACATGGATATCTACAAGACAGAGATATTCGGTCCGGTTTTGTCCGTTGTTCGCGCGGAAAGCTACGAAGAGGCACTCGATCTTCCGCTCAGCCACGAATATGGCAATGGCACCGCGATCTTCACGCGCGATGGCGATACGGCGCGCGACTTCGCGTCCCGTATCAATATCGGCATGGTCGGTATCAATGTTCCGATCCCCGTGCCGCTCGCATATCACACCTTCGGCGGCTGGAAGAAATCCGGTTTTGGCGATCTGAACCAGCACGGTCCGGATGGCTTCAAGTTCTACACCCGCACGAAGACCGTGACCTCACGCTGGCCGTCGGGTCTGAAAGACGGAGCGGAATTCGTCATCCCGACCATGAAATAGGAAGCACCTGAGTGATGCGAAGAAACGGCGCCAGTGGCGCCGTTTTTTTTATGCCACCGCCGCTGGCGCTTCGACGCTGCGGTCGGGCGCATAGTGTGACATGGTCAAAACGGCATCGATTTCAGCGAGGAGAACAGCGAAGGCCTGATCGCTCATAATCTTCTCGGAGGCTGCCTTGGCGCAAGCCAGATCCTTCCAGAAAACGACATCGGCGAACATGCCTTCGTCTTCAACGGCTTCATAGGCCGTCCAGGAGACAAAACCCTCGAATTGCCTTGCAATGTCCTGTGCTGCCCGGCGTGCCAACCGGGCCTGCTCCGTGTTCTTGACCTTGAAAACAACGAGTTCGAGGCAGGGGTGCGTCATGACGTGCTCCATGAGTTCAATGATTTCGACGACGAGCACCATTGCACAGGCCTCCTGACAGCATTCCGTCAGCACAGCGTCAGGGTCTGCGCCAAAAAGTCCCGAGAGTTTCATTTGCCCAATTCTGGCGAAACGGGAATGGTCGTTGTATGACGACAGGCCGGGAGACGGGGCTTTCAGCCTCGCGTAATTTTCGGAGAGGCCGCTCGTTGGAAATACCGGTTTGAGCGGGCATAGGGGTGCTGGGACGGGGTTTGGAAAAAGACGCGAAAAACGGTCCTGAGATCGGAGAGCCGGACGAGAGCGACAGGAAAGCGCTGCGCCGGGCAGGGTCAGTGATGGCACTTGCCGACCTGTTGTGGTTGCCTCAGGCAGGGCTTCTTGCCTGGTCGCTGGGAGCCGTTTTGTCGCGATCAGTCGCGGCCGGGGCAACGGATGCGCAAACGCTGCCGACGATGGTTGTCTTCGTGGCCGCTGTCCTTGTGATCCTTATTGCCGTTATTCGTGTCTACCTGCAAAAAAATGCGCAGGACATCGCCCGGCGCGCAGCGCGGAAAATTCAGGAAAACGCCAGATCAGATTTGCTCTTCGCCGCCGCAGCGCGATCGCCCGCAGAGAGTTTTCCCGCGTCCGGGGCATATGCCGCACATGTTGTCGATCAGGTGGATCTGCTTGGACCATACTATCGCAACTACATTCCGCATTTCGCGCGCCTCAAAATCGTGCCGGTCGCCATTGTTCTGGTGACGGCATGGTTCAGCTGGCTCGCAGCCCTTATCCTGCTTGTCTGTGGTCCTGTGATCCCGTTGTTCATGGCATTGATCGGGTCCCGCGCCAAGGCGGCGAGCGAGGAGCAGCAGGAGGAACTGACACGTCTCAGTGGCATGTTGCTGGATCGGATTAAGGGGCTGGAAACGTTGACAGTCTTCGGCGCGCTCGGCCGCACCAAGATGGAAATACATGCGGCGGGAGAGCGTTTCAGGTTGGGCACAATGAAGGTGCTGAAGGTCGCCTTTTTGTCTTCAACGGTTCTGGAACTCTTTTCCGCGCTCGGTATCGCCTTTTCGGCAGTTTATGTGGGTTTCACACTCCTTGGTGACCTGAACGTCGGCACCTGGGGAGCACCGTTCGGTTATGCCGGTGGCCTTTTCGTTCTCCTGCTTGCGCCGGAGTTCTTTGCACCCTTGCGTGCCTTTTCCGCTGCCTATCACGACCGCGCTGCCGGTATTGCAGCATCCCGCAAGCTGTCTGAGCTTCTGGCGGACATGAAAACCGGCAGGTCCGGAGATGCGCGCAAGAGCGACAGCACCACTGAAGACAGGGCAGGGCAGGTCGTTTGCAAAGCCGCCAATCCGCCTGCTGTTTCGCTCCAAAACCTGTCGATCACCTTCTCGGGCAGACCGGTCTTCAACGGCTTCACGTTTGACATCAAAGCTGGGGAAACCCTCCTGCTTGCAGGCAGGAGCGGACGCGGAAAATCGACCCTTCTGGACTGCGTTCTCGGGTTCCGGGCGCCGGACACGGGAAAGGTGCTGCTCGATGGGACCGACGCGCGCCTGGTGACTAAGGAACTCAGATCGAGCGTCATGTGGCTGGGGCAGTCTCCCAGGCTGTTCCATGGTTCCATAAAGGCAAATCTCCTGAAGGGGCATTCGGATCCGGAGGCAATTCCGCCGGACAAGATTTGGGATGCGTTGCGCCTTGCAGGAGCGGAAGACCTCGTCAGGCGGTTGCCGCTGGGGCTTTCAACCCGCGTCGGGGAGGACGGTTTCGGTTTGTCCGTCGGCGAGATCCGCCGGATCGCATTGGCACGCGCGGCGTTGCGGACCGATGCCGTCCTGCTTCTGGCAGACGAACCAACCGCCGGCCTTGATAGGGAAACTGCCGGCGATGTCGTCAAGGGACTGGAGCGATTGGCAGACGGCAGAACGGCGATTGTTGCTTCGCACGATGCCGCCGTTCTGGGTTTGCCTGGCCGTTTGCTTGACCTGGACAAAATCGGTGAGCGTGAACTGGAGCCGGCGAAGTGAGGGCGATCTGGCACATCATAAGGCGTCAGAGCACGTTTGACCGCTTACATTTCTGGATCGGCATCCTTGTTGCCTTGCTTCCAGCTACCGCCGGCATTCTGCTCCTTGGTGTTTCCGGGTGGTTCATCACCGCAGCGGCGCTTGCCGGTCTGAGCGGAGCCTTCCTCAATATTTTCGCACCAAGCGCAATCATCAGGGCCTTGGCAATCGTCAGGACAGCAGGGCGTTATGGCGAGAGACTGCTGACCCACGATGCGACGTTCCGCTTCCTCGGGGATTTGCGCGACCGGCTGTTCGCAGTCTATGCATCTGGATCTCGACAGGGAGGGCGGTCTGGGTTGCTCCTGAACCGCTTGACGGCGGACATTGCGGCGCTTGACGCGATCTATCTTCGCCTTGTCGTACCTTGTGCGGTTGCAGTCGTCATCGTTATCAGTCTTCTCTTGTTCTGGGCTTCTGTTTCGGTGTTCGTGTTCCTGGTGGGCCTTCTGTTTGCCCTTGCGTGGGCGTCGCTTGCATTCCGCTCGATCGCACGGCCTGAGAAGAACACCGCACGCCGCGCCGACGCCGCGTCGGAGGCAATGCGCCTTCGAGCTGCGGACCTCGCGGCGGGACGGCGGGATCTTGCAATATACGGTGGGTTGGATGTGGCCGTGGAGGATGTCGTTTACGCAGGTCACAGTTTGCAGCAGGCCGAAGATCGTCTCGAAAGACACGCTGCCGCAACAACGGCCTGGTCAAACCTTGTTGGACAGACCTTTTTGGCGTCAACGCTGTTGGTTTGCGCATTTGGCGTTGCAGATGGCTCGATCGGCGTTGCATTCGCTGCGGGCCTCGTGCTGGTCGCGATTGCACTGCCGGAAATCATTTCGATGATGCTTGCCGGTCTCGAAAATCTGCCCCGCATGTCTCTGGCCGCAGGTCGTACCGTCGCCGCTGGCGAAAGCTCGTCGGATCACATTGAAGCGCAATCGGAGGTCGCGGATCTACCGTTGAGCTCCACAAGCGTTCTCCTCTTTGAAGAGGTCTCCTACAGCTATGGCGGTGCTTCGCACAACGTCCTGGAGGGTTTGTCGCTGGATGTCGGTCCGGGCGAGGTTGTTGCCATTGCCGGGCGCAGCGGCTGCGGCAAAAGCACTGTCGCAGCTCTCACTGCCCGGCTTCTCACTGCCCGCAACGGGAGAATACTTCTGTGCGGGCGGCCGATTGAAGATTACCCGGAGGACCAGCTTCGCCGGACGGTCACGGTCGTCAGCCAGCGCCCTTATCTGTTCAACGACACGCTGGCAGCAAACCTGCGTCTGGCCGATCCTCAGGCAAGCGAGACGGATCTCTGGCAGGCGCTGGAGCAGTCTGCGCTGGCGGACCGTATCGCCGCAGGCGGGGAAGGGCTGGACGCCGTGCTCGGAGAAGGCGGGTTGGGACTTTCCGGCGGTGAACAGCGCAGGCTTGCGCTTGCGCGCGCGTTCCTCACGCGGCCCGCTCTTTTCGTTCTGGATGAAATGACTGAAGGCCTCGACGACCAAACCGCCGAGGATGTTCTCGGCAGGTTTGTGGACTACAGGGGCTCATCGGCCGTGTTGATGATCGCGCACAAACAGCGCGAACTGGACGCCGCCGACCGTGTCTTGTACTTGTAAAAACTGCGCAGAAGTCGATAAAGCTCGTCGAAGTGGGTGCATTTTTTTCAAAGATGACGTCGCGTTTTTCTGCGATTTGCGGTTGTCCACTACGACTTGTCGCATTGACCTGATCGCGGGCCTGAGCCACCATCCAGACTCGTTAGCCTATTGCTCTTAACGGTTTTTTTGACGGGAAAAGACGAACATTTGTCCGGCGATGAGTGCGCCGAGTAGCAACATGTCGGTTGAGAGCAGCCCTGACTTAAGGTTCAGACCCTGAGGGTCTGAAAAGGGGGAATGCAATGGAACTGAGTGTCGTTGATCTGTCCCGGCTGCAATTTGCCATGACAGCGCTTTATCACTTCCTGTTTGTGCCTTTGACCATCGGCCTGTCCATCCTGCTTGCGACCATGGAAACGGTCTACGTCATGACCGGGCGCGAGATCTGGAAACGGATGGTCAAGTTCTGGGGAACGCTGTTCGGGATCAATTTTGTCCTCGGCGTCGCCACGGGCCTGACGATGGAATTCCAGTTCGGAATGAACTGGGCCTATTTCAGCCAGTATGTGGGTGATGTCTTTGGCGCGCCATTGGCAATTGAAGGCCTGATGGCTTTCTTCCTTGAAGCCACATTTGTCGGGCTGTTCTTCTTTGGCTGGGACAAACTGACCAAGCGCCAGCACCTGGCTGCCACCTGGGCGCTCGCGCTCGGGACCAACTTTTCCGCGCTCTGGATCCTGATCGCCAACGGCTGGATGCAGAACCCGGTGGGGGCCATCTTCAACCCCGACACCATGCGCATGGAGGTCAACAGTTTCTTCGACGTGCTGTTCAACCCGGTTGCACAGGCGAAGTTCGTGCACACGGTCTCGGCGGGCTACGTCACCGCAGCGCTGTTCATGCTCGGTATCTCGGCCTGGTACATGCTTCAGGGCAGGCATCTTCAGATCGCCAAGCGGTCGATGGCGATCGCATCTGCCTTCGGCTTTGCCTCGGCACTGTCCGTTGTCGTCCTCGGTGACGAAAGCGGGTACGAGGCCAACCTGAACCAGAAGATGAAACTCGCGACGATCGAGGCCATGTGGGAGACAGAACCGGCGCCCGCCGCATTCAATGTCGTTGCCTGGCCGGACATGGAGAAGCGAGAGAACATTTTTGCGATCGAGGTGCCCTATGTCATGGGTCTGATCGCAACCCGGTCGCTGGATACTGTGATCCCCGGCATCAACGAACTCGTGGATCGGTCCAAGGACCGCATCCGTCAGGGCGCGATTGCCTGGGATGCCTTGCAAAAGATCCGGGAGAACCCGGACACGGTCTCCGAAGAGGTTCGCGAAACCTTCAGCTACAATGCCAGCTCGCTTGGGTATGCCTATCTGTTGCTGCCTTATACGGACAATCCGCTGGAAGCGACAACGGAGCAAATCGAGGAAGCCGCCTGGTCGACCGTACCCAACGTCTGGCCGATGTTCTACGCGTTCCGGATCATGGTGGCGTGCGGTTTCTTCTTCATCCTGCTGACCACCGTCTTCTTCTACTATTCCTCTTCCGGAAAACTGGATCTCCTGCGTGAAAAGCACCGGTGGCTCCTTCACGTTGCGGTCTGGTCGATCCCGCTGCCGTGGATCGCCTGCGAAATGGGATGGTTCGTCGCCGAATACGGCCGCCAGCCCTGGATCATCGAGAGTATGCTGCCGACCTCTGCGGCGGTCTCCAGCCTGTCGGTCACGGAGGTTCTGCTGACCCTGGCAGGCTTCGTGATCCTCTACAGTACGCTGCTGGTGATCGAGATCGCTCTCATGATCAAGTATATCCGGATTGGTCCGGACGACGGCGAGCCGGTAGAGACCGCACCGCCGCCTGCGAGCGCACAGCCGGTTTCCGGCGCAGCCCCTGTTCCTGCGGAGTAACCGGACATGATCCTTTATGAAATGATCGATTATTCGACACTGAAGGTGATCTGGTGGGTCCTGCTCGGCATCCTCCTGATCGGTTTCGCGGTAACCGACGGTTTCGACATGGGGGTTGGCGCTTTGCTGCCCTTCATTGCCGAAACCGATATCGAGCGCCGCGTGGTGATCAACACCATCGGCCCGACCTGGGAAGGCAACCAGGTGTGGTTCATTCTCGGGGGAGGGGCGATCTTCGCCGCCTGGCCGCCGCTTTACGCGATCAGCTTTTCCGGTTTCTACCTTGCCATGTTCGTGGTGCTTGCCGCGATGATCCTGCGGCCGGTCGCATTCAAGTACCGCTCCAAGAGACCTGACCCATCCTGGCGGAACAGCTGGGACTGGGCACTCTTTGTCGGATCTTTCGTGCCGGCACTGGTGTTCGGCGTCGCTGTCGGCAATGTGCTCCTGGGTGTGCCGTTCTCGCTCGATAACGACCTCAGGATGACTTACGAGGGTTCTTTCTTCGGCCTGTTCTCCCCATTCTCTTTGTTGTGCGGACTGCTGTCTGTCGCCATGCTCGTGATGCACGGCGCGGTGTGGCTTGTCATGCGCACG
>Ga0207422_1004151_pt1 | contig 12540 bp, 10 predicted proteins | sample MarCyaLeptolynsp_FD_187757 | JGI IMG/M metagenome (GOLD analysis project Ga0207422, IMG submission 187757) | Marine cyanobacterial communities from Panama - species 1 Leptolyngbya sp. (SPAdes) | ecosystem: Environmental > Aquatic > Marine > Unclassified | place: Panama: Panama City | collected...
GATATCTGAGATGGCGTAGTTCCATTCATTATTCATAGCAAATTTATATATGTTTGAAAATAAATTAGTCTTTTTTACGATGAAAATCGCCTCCATATTTCGACGAATCAAGGAAAAACCCATGTCGCGTGACTTACCGCGTTCAGCGCTGAAACGTTACGAACTGGCCGAACGGCAGGGATTGCGGCTCGCCATATTCTGCCGCACGATGATTGCGTTGTCCGGCCTCATATACCTCGTCACCGTCTACAACAGCACCGACTACACCTTGAGAATCTGGACAATCGTCGCCCTGTTTGCCTATGCGGCGACCGGTTTCACCCATTTGGCAATTGTTGGGACACGCTACGACCGATGGTGGTTAAAATATGCGGTCTCTGCATTTGACATGATCGGCATTTGTGCGTTGTTCGCCATCATCCCCGTCAGCCGCAGCAGCGACATCCCGCAAATCATCGCCTTCAGGGCTTATGGGATCTATTACCTGTTTCCCATTCTGGCTCTTTCGGTTCTTTCTCTTTCCTGGCGGCTCGTGGTGTGGACGGGGGCCGTTGCCGTTGTCGCCTGGTGGAGTGCCTTTTTATGGGTGATCTCCAATATGGATCAGACATTGTCCTGGAGCGACATCCCGGTGAATGCGACGACGGCCGACTACGAAAACCTGTTTTTGTCCATCAACTTCGTGGGTACCGGCAATCGTGTCGAAGAATCCGGGTTTCTGCTCGCGGGGGCGTTCATCCTGGCGCTCGTCGTCTTTCGGGCGCGAACGGTTTTCTTAGCCCAGATCAAAGCAGAGGCACAGGAGCGCAAAGAGCGCCAAGCCCGACATAAGGTGACGGCAGTCCTCGGGCGTTTTGTACCGGAAGAGATCACGAACCAGCTCATCGCCGACAGTGGAACACTTGCCCCCAAAGAGGGCCACGGTACGCTGCTGGTTCTGGACATCCAGGATTTTACCGGATTTGCGCGCGACAAATCCCCGACCGTGGTTATCGAAGCGCTCGACGGCTTTCTCGCGCGTTGCTGCGAAGTGATCGCCGAGAATTCCGGCGTCGTCATTACCTTCACCGGAGATGGGCTGCTGGCTTCCTTCAACACCCCCTTGAAGGTGGATGATCCGGAGGCCGCCGCTTACGACGCGGCAGTTGCGCTTGTAGCCGCTGCGGATAGTCTGAACTTCACCGTTCGGATCGGGGTTGCGTCCGGGCCGGTTGCATCCGGCAGTATCGGCTCCAGCGACCGCATGGCCTTTACTGTCTACGGTACGACGGTCAACCGGGCCGCCCGGCTGGAAACGCTGTGCAAATCCTTAAATCAAACAATTCTTATCGATCGGCCGACCCGGGAGAAACTTACCGGCGCCAGATCCGCAACACCGCAAGGGGACCATGGTCTGCGTGGACTGGACGAACCCGTGAGCGTTTTTGCCGTCACGCCTGAACAGGGCGAATGGGACGGGCGCATTCCCTCGTCATTCAATCAAACGCTGGATAGCCGCACCACAACTTGATACCAAAGAGTGTCGGACTTGGTCCGTCACATTTTCCCGTTCCGGAATGCATTCCTTGGAGACCCGTTGTGGAGACAAACCTGGATGGAAAACGCGCCGTGGTGACCGCCGGCGCGGCCGGCCTCGGGCTGGCGATCGCCGAACAACTTGCCGGTGAAGGCGCGACGGTTTTCGTCTGTGACGTGGATGAGGCGGCATTGGCGCGCCTGCCAGCCGGCCTCAAGGGTGCCCGCGTCGACGTCGGTTGTTCCGCCGAAATCGATGCCTGGCTCGGCCCGATCGTCGAGGACGGGATCGACATTCTTGTCAATAATGCAGGCATTGCCGGGCCGACCGCGCTGATCGAAGATATTGACGACAAGTCCTGGCGCGCCTGCCTGTCCGTCTGTCTCGACAGTCAGTTCTACTGCTCGCGGCGTGTCGCCGCCCGGATGAAGGCACAGAAGTCCGGCACGATCATCAATCTGACTTCGACCGCCGGCATTCTCGGCATGCCGAATCGCGCGCCCTATGTGGCGGCGAAATTTGCCGTTGTCGGCCTGACCAAGACGCTCGCCATGGAACTTGGCCGCGACAATATCCGGGTCAACGCGATCGCGCCCGGTTCCGTCAACGGCGATCGCATGGATCGGGTGATCGCCGCCCACGCGGAAGCCGACGACATCTCAACAGAGGCCGTGACCCGCATGTATACCGCCGGCACGTCCATGCAGACCTTCGTCGATGCCGGGGAAATCGCCGACATGGTCGTGTACCTCGCCTCCGACCGCGGCAAGCGCATTTCCGGCCAGGTGATCGGGATCGACGGGCATAGCGAGACCCTTTATCCGCGGAGCTTTTAGGATGGGCTGACATCTTGCCGACAATGCCGGCAGGAAAACAGAATTCAATCGCATCTCTTCCCCCAACGCCAATCACCCCCTTTAACTTGCCGTCCCATCGTGTAGTTTCACGCCAACCTTCTTCTGACCACCATCCAAAGGATAGTTCCCATGCTTTTCGACGTCCGCACCTATGTCTGCAAACCCGGCACGATCAAGGATCATATGGCACTTTATGAAAAAATGGGCATGGAGGCGCAGGCGGACAATCTCGGCAAACCGTTCTTCTACGGCATCACCGAAACCGGTCTGGTCAATTCCTACATGCATATCTGGAAATACGAAAACGCCGCCGACCGGGAACAGCGCCGGGCCAATATGCTCGCGGACCCGCGCTGGATTGCCTACATGAAAGCGTCGCGCGAAGCCGGTTATCTCGAGCGCCAGGAAAACATGCTGATGAATGCCGCTCCCTTCTGGACACCCTGATCCGGATCGAACAGCGAAAAAGGTCGCCTGCGGGATCGGCCTGCGCTCTGAACCCATCGCCTGAAATCGGTGCAGTCACCGTTCCTCCGGCCCGGACAGAAACATCAGGCAGGCCGGCAGGACGACAAGTACGGCAAAAAGCGCCAGGACAAACACGGCAATCACCAGAGCGCCGAAATAGGCGATCGTCGGAATCGAGCTCACCTGCGACGCCAGCATCCCGCACGACAGCACAATTGTCGTGATGGTCAGGACCGGCGCGATCTCCCGGAAGGCCGCCCGGATTGCCTCCCGGTTGAACGGATCCTCCGGCCGCGCCTCAAGGCGCAGCCGGTTGATGACGTGAACTGTATCGTCGACAGCTATGCCGAAGGCGATTGTCATTGCGATCGCGCTCGAAAACTGAAGCCCCCAGCCGGTAGCAGCAAGCCATGCGCCGACACAGGCGATCGGCAGGATGTTTGGCATGAGGGAGACCAGACCGTATCGCCAGTTGCCGAACCAGACCGCAATGAACAGGCCGGCGGACACGACCGCAATGGCAAAACTGATATTCAGCCGTTCGATCATGCGGGAGCTGACACTCGCCGACATGGCCAGCAACCCGGTGGGCATTCCGATACGATCCGGCGCCAATCCGGTGGTGGCAACGGCCGCATCCACCTTTTCCACCAGCGCTCTGGTGGCGCGCGCGCCCTTGTCGGCAACGAAAATCCGGATCAGTGCCCGGTTCCCGTCAGCGGAAAGAAACCGGCCACGCTGCAGATCCGTCATCTCCCCGACAATGTCATCAACCCGGATCGCGACATCCTCCGGCGATGCGGCCGCCACCCAGCGCGAGAGCGTTGCCAGGGACACAATGGAACTTTCCGGAAGGGCAGCAGAAATGGCGTCGTGAATACGGACGACATCAGCGAGACCCTCATCGGTTATCCCCGAACCGTTTGGGAGCGTGACGGCAATGTCGATCGATCCGGTCGGGGCCAGATCCCGTTCCATGGTTCGCATTGCCACAAGGGCGGCATTGCCGGGTCCGATATTTTCCAGGAACGAATAAACCGGCCTGACATTTGTGTAGGCTGCAAGCGCCAATGCAAGACCGGCCACGGCGACACCGGCGATGAGCTTGTGATGACGGAACCCGACCCGATAGAACGGGCGTGCGTGAAACAAGGCATAGGGTTCCGTATCAGCCCGGACAAACAGGCGCTGACCGGACGCGGTTCGACCGACAGTCGCGAAAAGGAGCGGATGAACGCACAGGACCGCAAGCAGGGAGATCGAGGTCGCCAGAATACCGGCCCAGCCAAAACCGCGAATGATTTCAGACTGGGAAATCAGCAGGGAGGCAAAGGCAATCGCCGTGGTGAAGGATGTCATTGCACACGCCGGTCCAATTCTCCGGACAGCTTCGGCAACCGCTGATCCCGCTGCTCCTCCGCCCGCCGCCTGCCGCCGCACCTCAAATGTCAGGTGCAGGCTGTCGCAAAAGGACAGAACCAGGATCAGGACCGGAACGGCGCTTGTCACCGTGTTGATATGCAGGCCAAGCCATCCCATCCCGCCGAGAACCCAGAACAGGGCCATTGTTGGCGGCAACGCGGTCATCAGAGCCAGGTTCAGCGAGCGCAGAGCAATCCAGCAGACCAGCAACCCGATCAGGATACCGATCAGGTTCAAAACGATATTGTCGGTCAGCATGCCGTCGATGACGATCTGCCGGAGCGGCGCGAGGCCGGCTATCGATACTTCCAAGCCGGTTCCGGCGGCCGCGTCGGCGGCGAGCTGCCGCAGTTCGTCCAGGGTCACCCTGGACGCTTCGAACCCGGACTGTTCACGCTCGAGCGACACCAGAACCATGGTCAGTCTGAGGTCCCGGGAGAGCAGCCTGTCGCCGGCAATCGGATGGTTTCGCACTTCCATCAAGCGCTCTGACAGGTCCTCGACCATGTCGAGATCATCCGGCAGCAAGGGCTTCATCCCGCCATCCGAATCCGGCGGTCCATGCAGGGAGAATATCGAGAACGCGTCCTCGACATTGACGGCAAGGGCGGCATCGAAAAAGAACTCGCGTATTGCCCGCAATGTGCCGGGATCCGCGAGATCGTCGGCCCGAAACAGAACCGCAATATCATTTTCCGTGGGCGTGAAACGGTCGTGGCCGGCCTCGTAGGCCCGGTACTCGGGACTGTCGCCAGCGAACATTGCGTGCATTCCGTCATCAAGTTCAAGCCGCAGAACGCCCAGGCCTGCCAGGACGGACACAAGCAGAATCGTCAGGAGGGCCACAACCGGAGCCTTCAGAACGAGCAGGCTCAGGCGGTGCATAAACCTATGCCCTGAAGATCATGAATTCCGAGAGAATGCTGTTTCAAGCCCGCAGCCAGTTCGCATGGGTGTCAAAGTTCGGCGCATGGCCTTTGCGCTCCACTATAGTGCGTTCGGCTTCGGTCGCAAATGTTCGGTCCCAGCGGGCCAGTTCCGCCTTTGTCAAATGCCTGAACAAGGGTGGAACCAATGCGATCATGACCATAGGGAACGGCCCGAGCGGATAGACGGGACCGGTCGCGGAACCCGGCAATTGCCAATAGCGTTTGGCTGCGGACAGGTGATGGCCGGAATGGCGGGTGAGATTGAACATGTAGCTGGTCGACCCGAGGAGCGACCAGTTCCAGGAATGCTCCGGCCGGACCCGCTCTCCGGGCACCCGCACCAGACCATAATGGGCGACATAGTTGAACTGCTCGATGATGATCATCGCGATCAGTCCGGCGGCAAGAAAAGCGGCGAGTCCTGCGATACCGGCAAGTGTGTAGACGGCCGCCAGAACGAGCGCTTGTTTGGCCAGTCCCGCCAGCGCGCGGTTGTGAAGCATCGAAAGGCCGTGGCGCCTGCACCGTGCGCTCTCGAACCGCCAGGCATTGCGATAGCTTCCTGCAACGGACCGGAAGATATAGCGCCAGAACCCTTCGCCGCGCCATGCGGTGGTCGGGTCGCAGTCCGTACCGACATTCCGGTGGTGGCCGATGACATGTTCAATCGGAAAGCTCGTGTGAAGCGCCAGAGCCGACAGCCACTGACTGATCGATAAGAGACCCGGACGGCTGGTGCGATGGGCGAATTCATGACCGACGATGCCAGCGACCGCCGAAATGTGCATGCCAAGGCACACGATACCGCCTGCAAGCGCCCACCAGGGCTGTGGGTGCACCGCGCCGGGCAAGATCCCCGAACTCCCAAGGATGCCGCGCCAACCGGGAAAACTCACGGAGACGAGGCTCACGAAATAAACGACCAGTCCAACCAGCAGCAACCAGGCGATGTGCAGCGGCAGGTCGGCCAGCGGACCACCGTCATCCTCGGCGGAATAGTCGCCATAGGCCGCATCAACGATAGCGGTGATGCCATATATCACCAACGGACCGGCGAACATCCACACACCTCCAAGCGTGAACCACAAAAAGCTCAACGCCAGCAGGACTGGCTGGAAAAAAAATCTCAGTCGCAATGCCCCGTCCTCGCCCGGACCGCCCCAAATGCACCGTGAAACTTGCGAGAAACCCACACTCATTGTGCAATGCATTCGCCGTCTTGTCGACCTCGGCGGCAGAATTGCCTTGAGCGATCCTCCAGGGACAGTTTTGTCCATTGCGAGATTGTCGGCAACGGGCCAGCGGCCGGAAACCTGGTATCAATGTACCAGTCATACGACCGTCCCCGAGACATGGGGGACTATTTCATCGCGACGACGAACTCGTAAGCCTCGCGTTTGTTCATGTCCGTTGCGCTGGCGACGGCCGCGGCGATGGTTTTGGTGGGAACACCGTTGTGGAGCAGGCTTTCGACCATCGTTGCGAGGTCGGGAGCAAGCTCGTGCCCACCTTCGTCATTGTCCGGTGCCGCCATACCGGACAAGACAATGGCCAGTTCGCCCCGGGGTTGGCCGTCCGCGGCCATTTTGTCGGCCACCTGTTCCGGGTCGCCTCGAATGATTTCTTCGCCCGGTTTGGTCAGGTTTTTGCAGACAACGACATCGCGGTCTCCCAAAACCGCCCGTAAATCAGCCAGGGTCTCCAGGATCCGGTGCGGCGCTTCGAAGAACACAGTCGTGTAGGGGGCGGCCTTGAACTCGGCAAAGAGCTTCTGGCGGGCGCCGCTCTTGCGCGGCAAAAAGCCGATGAACCGAAAATCGTTTGGCGCGATACCGGACACCGCCAGGGCCGAGGTGACCGCGTCCGGACCGGGCACGACAGTCACCGGAACATCGCTGTCGTGCGCCGCCCGGATCAGGTTGAAACCGGGATCGGACAGAAGCGGCATGCCCGCTTCCGAGACCAGAGCGACCCGGTTTCCGGCAAGCAGTTTCTCAATGACCTGCGGCGTGCGCTGACGTTCATTGTGGTCATGGAAGGAGACGGTCCGGCAGCGGATGCCGTGGCGGTCGAGAAACGCCTTTATGGTGCGGGTGTCCTCGGCGGCGACAAGATCCACACTCTGCAGCGTGTCAAGCGCGCGTCCGGAAATGTCCGCCTCGTTGCCGATTGGCGTGCCGACCACAAAAAGCGCCCCGCCGACCTGATCGTCGTCGGCCAGTTGTTCGATTTCGACAACCAGATCGCCATCGTCGCGTTTCAGGGCCGCGACGAGATCGCGATCGAGCATCGCCGCGCCCTTGCTTGCCGCAAGCGCGAATGTTCGCGGACCCGGATCAGGATTGCGCCGGAAAATCAGAGGGTCTCCGCGCCGGAAAAACGGGTTGATGCGGGCGGTCAGCACATCCTCTGCATCGCCGCAGGACAGCCGAATACGAATGGCGCCGCGCAATTGCAGCAGGGCCTCTTCATCGACCTGACAATCGACGCCAACGATGCAGGTGCCGGCTTCGGTGATGGCCTCATCGGCGGTCAGTTCCAGGGTCTTGGCATGGGTCGCCCGGATATTCGCGTGCCCGCGGCAGCGCAAGACAAATGGATCAGTGGCCATTGTGCTCCAATCCGCCGGATTCCGGCTCCGTTGCCACCGCCTCGATCACCAGCGTCTTGCGATCCGATCCACGCACCAGATGACGCCCCCAGGATGTGCGGACCGACGGGTCGCCGGACGTGACATGGCGTTGCTCGATCCGAAATCCGGCCCGGGCATAGGCCGGCGCCAGGTCCTCGCTCGCTGCCGGGTCGGCCACGGCACCGAATCCGAGGCGCTCGAGGTAGTTCCGGTCCTCAAAGACGGAATAATTCAACAATATGGTCAACCCGGCGCCGGATTTGCAGCATTTCCGCACGCCGGTCATGGCCGCCACGTCCGGCTCGGCCACGATCCTCATCAAGGATCCCCAGGGGTAGTGGATCGTTACCCTGTCGGCGAGGCCGGACAATTGGTCCGGCAGTTTTTCCGCCGCCCCGCGCAGGAAAACAACATTGTCGAGCCGGGTCTTGCGGGTGGAAGCCGTGCGCGAGGCCGGCATCATGTTTTCCGCGGCCGCATCCAGTCCGATATGGAGCCAGTCGGTTTGTTCGCGGGCGCTGTCGAGAATGAACTTGCCTTCGCCGGTGCCGATATCGATCAGCGTCCCCGCGGCCGCAGCGGCGCATCGGCGCAGCCAGTCGCAATCAAGATCCTGAATCTTGCGGCCGAAGACCCGTTTGAACCCGGCCAAATTGCGGTCCTTTCAGCAGCAATCAAAACGTGACACAAGCAGAAGCGCGCCGTGACCCCGATCGAAGGCGTCACAGCCGCGCGCTTTGTCTGTCATAAGGTCGGAGCGTGGTTTACTTCGCCTTGCCCTGGCCACGGTACCGCTTCCAGCCACGGCGCTTTTTCTTGTTCTTCGGGCGGCTGTGCGCCGAGTTCCCGATCGATGTCTTCATGTGTTTCATGTCAATGGTCCATTTCTTGAAACCGGTCGCGCTGTGTACCAAGACAAGGCGATCGCCTCAAGCAGAATTACGCATTGATCAATCGGATTCACCAATGCGTAATCGCCTCCCGGTCTCCTTGCCGGCCATTGTCTCTTGCCGCCGGACGTTTTGTTTATAGAATGGCCGTTCCACAATTGATGATCTGGGAAACGCAATGTTGAAACTCTACCACGCGCCGGACACACGTTCGGTTCGCATTGTCTGGCTGATGGAGGAACTGGGTCTTGACTATACGCTTGAACGGTTCACGCTCGGCGATCCGGCCATGCGGGCGCCTGAATTCACCAGCGTGCATCCGATGGGCCGGGTACCGGCGCTGGAAGATGGCGACGTCACGCTGTTCGAATCCGGTGCAATCGTAGAATATATTGTGGAAAGGTATGGCAACGGCCGGTTGCGGCCGGCAACGGACAGCGCGGAATTCCCCCTCTATCTGCAATGGCTGCATTATGCCGAGGGCATGATCATGCCACCGGTCAATGTCATCGTCGTGGAAACCATCCTGTTGCCGCCCGAGCGGCGTAATGACGCCAATGTCGCCCGAGCCACAAAACTGCTGACGCGCATGCTGAGCGCCGTGGAAAAGGGCCTTGCCGGGCGGGATTACCTGGCCGGCGCATTCAGCGCCGCCGACATCATGACCGGACACGCCACCCTTGTCGCGCAACGGTTCGGCGCAGACATCTCCGACAAACCCAATGTCTCGGCCTATATCGAGCGTCTGCAAAGCCGCGAAGCCCTGACAAAGGCCCGCTCGGTCTGACGATTAACCGGCATCAGGAGGGCATGCCATGGGAGAAGATGGAGACACCGAAGCCAAACAGCCGATCGCCCTTATCGTCGGCGCCGGCGACTATATCGGCGCGGCAATCGCCAAGCGGTTTGCACGGGGCGGGTTTACCGTCTGCGTCGGGCGGCGAAACGGCGACAAGCTGGCGCCGCTGATCGCGGACATCGAAGCGGACGGCGGAACCGCGCATGGCTACGGAATGGATGCACGCGACGAGGAAAGCGTGACGGATGTGTTTGCGCGCATCGAAGCGGATGTCGGACCCATCGAGATCGTCATTTTCAATGTCGGCGGCAACGTGAAGTTTCCGCTGCGCGACACGACCGCGCGGGTCTTCCGAAAGGTCTGGGAAATGGCGTGTTTCGCCGGTTTTCTGTGCGGGCGTGAAGCCGCCAATTACATGGTTCCGCGCGGACGCGGGTCGATTTTCTTCACCGGGGCGACCGCGAGCCTGCGCGGCGGCGCCGGCTTTTCGGCGTTTGCGGCCGGCAAGTCCGGGCTGCGGGCCCTGGCGCAAAGCATGGCCCGTGAGCTGGGACCGCAAAACATCCACGTCGCTCATCTTGTCATCGATGCCGGGGTCGATACCGCTTTCGTACGCGATCGCTGGAGCAAGCAGGGCGTGGATCCGGATACGATGGCACCCGACAGCCTGATGAACCCGACATCGGTCGCGGAGGCCTATTGGGCGCTCTACAACCAGCCACGCGACGGCTGGACATTCGAGATGGACATCAGACCCTACGGGGAGACATGGTGATCCGATCAGACGTAACCCTCCCCGCGCGCCGGAGCCCGGCATGATCCCGTATTCACTCCTCGACCTGTCGCCGATTCCCGAAGGCGCCAGCGCCGCCGATGCGCTCGCCAACACGCTCGACCTGGCCCGCCACGCCGAACGCCTGGGATATACCAGATACTGGGTGGCCGAACATCACAACATGCCCGGCATTGCCAGCGCCGCCACGTCGGTTCTGATCGGCCATATTGCCGGAGGAACCTCATCGATCCGTGTCGGTGCCGGCGGAATCATGCTGCCGAATCACGCGCCGCTTGTCATAGCCGAACAGTTCGGAACCCTGGCCACACTGTATCCCGACAGAATCGACCTCGGGCTCGGCCGGGCGCCCGGCACCGACATGGCAACCGCCCGCGCCTTGCGCCGCGGTCTGGTCAAGGAGGAGGACTTTCCGCGGGACGTCATGGAATTGATGGCCTATTTCGAAGACTCAGGACCGGATGGCGCGGCCCGCACGGTGCGCGCCATTCCGGGCTCCGGCACGCATGTGCCGGTCTGGATCCTCGGGTCCAGTCTCTATGGCGCCCAGCTCGCGGCCCATCTCGGCCTGCCCTACGCCTTCGCATCGCATTTCGCGCCGGCCGCGCTTGAGCAGGCGGTCGAGATCTACCGGCGGACCTTCCATCCGTCGGATCACCTGGCGGAGCCTTATTTCATGCTCGCCGTCAACGTGTTTGCCGCCGCCACCGACGAAAAGGCCAGGGTCCTGAAATCGTCACTGCAACAGGGCTTTGCCAACCTGCGCAGCGGGCGCCCGGGCCCCTTGCCGAAACCGGTGCCTGACATTGAAGCGCGTCTCGGTCCGCAGATGATGGCAATGGTCGACCAGGCACTGTCCTGCTCGGCGACGGGATCGCCGGAGACAGTGCGCGCGAAGCTGCACGAACTCATTGTAAGGCACGCGCCGGACGAGGTTCTCCTGGCCGGACAGATCCACAATCACGCGGACCGTCTGGCCTCCTTCGAAATTGCCGCCGGCTGTTTTCCGTAGCAATCGGGAACGCGCCAGCTCGCAGGCTCCGACCGGGGCCCCAAGCCCTACTGCAGATCCCCGAAGGCTTTCTGCAACCGTTCGACCGCCTCTTCGACCAAGGCCCGCCTTGTCGCAAAATTGAACCGCAACCAGGTCTCGCCGCCCTTGCCGAAGGTCGGTCCCTTGTTTGCGGCAATCTTCGCCACCGCGCCGGCACGCTGGCTCAGTTCTTCGGCCGTCATGCCGGTTCCGGAAAAATCGACCCACGACAAATAGGTCGATTGCAGCGGCATGGACCGCGCCCCGGGAATGGTGTTGACGCCGGCATCGAACAGCCGGCGATTGTCGTCGAGATAGGCAATCAGGGCATCGAGCCATTCGGCACCGCCGGAATAGGCGGCTTTCGACATGCGAACGCCAATCCCGTTCTGCGAAGGGGTCACGGATGCATAGAGCGCGCGAAACTTTGCGTGCAGGTCCGGATCCTCAATGAAGGTCATGCCGGTCATGGCGCCGGCAATGTTGAAGGTCTTGGTCGGCGCGGCGCACACGACGATCCGGTCCGCATGTTCAGGCGCGGCCAGCGACATGATCGTGTGTTTCGCACCGGGATAGACCAGGTCGTGATGAATTTCGTCGGAGATCAGGATGAGATCATGGGCCTTGCAGAAATCGGCAACCGCACGCAACTCCTCCCTGCTCCAGACCCGGCCGCCCGGATTGTGCGGCGAGCAGAACAGGACAATGCGTTCGGACCCGTCCAACTGGGCTTCCAGGGTTTCCAGATCCAACTCGTAGCGCCCGTCGACCTGTTTCATTTCGCTCTGCACGACCTTGCGGCCGTTGGTTTTCACGAGCGAATGGAACACGTGATAGACCGGAGTGAAGATGATCACGCCGTCACCGGGTTTGGAGAATGCCTGAATCGCGATGCCGACGCCGCTCAACAGGCCGTGGGTTGTCATCATCTTGTCAGGTTCGATGGTCCAGCCATGCCGGGTCCGCATCCAGTTGGCGACCGCATTCGGGAAACCCTCGGGATCATAGGAATAGCCGTAGATTCCGTGATCGACCATCTCCACCAGAGCATCCTGGACGGATTGCGGCGGGCGGAAATCCATATCCGCGACCCACATTGAAATTCCGTCGTCCGGGCTGACGCCGAACAGATCTTCCATCTTGTCCCATCTGGCGCAATTGGTGCCGCGGCGGTCGATGATTTCGTCGAAGTTGATCGTCA
>Ga0207422_1004152_pt1 | contig 12539 bp, 13 predicted proteins | sample MarCyaLeptolynsp_FD_187757 | JGI IMG/M metagenome (GOLD analysis project Ga0207422, IMG submission 187757) | Marine cyanobacterial communities from Panama - species 1 Leptolyngbya sp. (SPAdes) | ecosystem: Environmental > Aquatic > Marine > Unclassified | place: Panama: Panama City | collected...
TTTCGCGGCATCAAGATTCTCCATCTTGCGCGGCGCCCGGCCGGAGAGCTGCCGACGCTGCTCGATCCAATTGCCCAAGCGTTCGGTCACCGGTTGCGCGCGGCGCTCGGCCAGCATTTTGGGTGATGGTCCAAGACCTTCGATCGCCACCAGCTTGTCAATCTGCTCCGGGTAAAGCCCAGCATAGCGAAGCGTGATGTTTCCCCCCAGCGAGTGACCGATCAGGGTAAACCTGTCCCAGCCGAGATGATCCACGAGACTGGCAAGATCAAACACATGATCCATGACCCCGTAATCGCCATCACTCACCCAGTCGCTTTCGCCATGGCCGCGCAAGTCATGCGCAACGACACGATAGGTCTGGCTGAGTCGCGCCGCGACGCGGTCCCAGCTGCGTTTCTGATCGCGGCCACCATGGACCAGGAGCAGAGGCGGCGCGTCTTTGGCGCCCCATTCAGCGAAAGCCAGGCTCAAGCGCTGGGACGAAAATCGATCTTGTCGGTTTGGAGCAGTCATGCCGGTTAGCTAGTGCGTCCCGATCGCGATGGCGACCCCTGCTGCCGGGGAAACCTTGCAAGTCGGGCCCGGGCTTGCCACATGGCCGCCTTCCTTCTTATGGAGAGCGTGATGACGCCGACCAATGTGCCTCTGGATGATTTTGTCGCCGGGTTCAGCCCGCAAGGCCTGCCTGTGCGCGGACGGGTCATCCGCCTGTCTGAACAGAGCATTTCGCCGATTCTGAAGCGCCATGCCTATCCTGATCACCTTGCCGAAATCCTCGGCGAGGCAGTGATGCTGTCCGCGCTGGTCGGCTCTGGCATGAAGTTCGAAGGCAAGATCATGGCGCAGGCCGAAGGCGATGGCCCGGTCTCGATGCTGGTTGGCGAGTATACCAAGACAGGTGGTTTGCGCGGCTATGCCAAGCACGAACCCGAGCGTTGGGCCTGGCTCGACAAGGTGAACAAGGGCGAAAAACCGCATATGCCGCAACTGTTCGGTGCGACCGGACGGCTGGGTCTGATCATCGTCTATGCCAATACCGACATGAAACCGTATCAGGGCATCGTTCCGCTCGCCAAAGGATCGCTGGCGGAATGTGCGCAGGACTATTTCCGACGCTCCGAACAAGTCGAGACATTGCTCCGCCTTGCCGTGCACAAGGATGATCAGGGCAATTGGCGCGCTGGCGGCATGATGATCCAGAAAATTGCCGGCGATGATGCGCGCGGTGACACCGATGAAGGCTGGCGCGAAGCTGAAGCGCTGTTCTCGACGCTCACCGAGGACGAACTGACTGACCCTGCCCTGCCTGCGCCGGATCTGGTCTACCGCCTGTTCCATGAAGGCGGCGTGGCCATGGACACTGACGCGCAAGCCCTCGACGATGTCTGCACGTGCAGCCGCGAGCGGCTGGTCGGCACATTGCAAGGCATGGCGGACGAAAGTCTGCGGGAAATGGTCGAGCCGGATGGGACTCTGAGAGTCGACTGCCAGTTCTGTTCCCGCCTCTATACCATTCCGATCGAGGAAGTGACCCGCGCCGCGAACTAGGGGTCGTCTGGCGGTGCACAAATAATCCACACAAGTTCAAGAGCTTTGTGCTATCCGTCTCCGTGGAGGTGGCACACATGACGGATAGCCCTGCGCTCAAACTGGACGGATTTCTGCCCTATCGTCTCTCGGTCTTGTCGAACGCGGTATCGAGCAAGATTGCCGGGATCTATGAACGCGAATTCGAACTTTCGGTCTGGCAGTGGCGGATCATTGCCGTTCTGGGCGAACGCGAAGGGCTGACCAGTACCGAAGTGGCGCAGCGGACTCTGATGGACAAACCAACCGTCAGCCGCGCGGCCGCCAGTTTGATAGAGCGCGGCATTCTCGAGCGTCAGATCGATGCCGATGATCGCCGCCGGGCGCCGATGCGCCTGACCGAAGAAGGCCAGGCCATCTATGCCGCGGTGATCCCGCGCGCACTTGAGAGTGAGCGCGAATTGCTCGGGGCGCTGACATCTGACGAGGCCGAAACACTGCATGCATTGCTCAGCCGCTTGTCTGCTGTGGTCTCACCCGATACCCCCCTTTGGGGCGACGACTAATCCAGCAAGGGGAACAGAATGTCAGACGCGTTGATGGACGCCATTTTCTCCGGAATTGCATCACAAAGGCCGGAATTCAAAAACGCGACCAAGACCTGGTCAGAGACATTGGAGCCCGCCCTCGCGGCGCGGGAAGCAGAGCGCAAGGCGACGATTTCGAAGGCGCGAAGCCGGACCATCGGCACAGCCTTGATCGTCGGCGCCTTCGCGCTGATTGCCTTGTTCGCAACCCGCGGCGGCGGCGCTATGTTCATCCTGTTCGGTGCGATCGCCATCACCGCGATCGCTAGCGGCGCGTCCTGGATTCCGCTTTTCGCAATGAAATCTGAGACCAAGCAATTGGTCGTCGGCTCAGCCGCAGAAGCGTTCGGGTTCAGATATGACACGCTGCATCCTGACGTCGACGGGGTGGATGATTGGAAGAGCGCAGGCGCATGGATCAAGGCGCAATCTTCTGGCCAGGCGGCCGCCAAACTGTTTGGCGGCTCCAGCGACGATCCCGCCCCGACCCCAGCCTTCGATATTTTGAAAAGTTCCCGCCTGTTGCCAAGCTTCGACAGCCGCAAGTTCGAGGACTTGATCGAAGGCGACCGGGCTGAAACCCATTTCTCGCTGGTAGAATGCAAGCTGACTGAGCAGCGTGGATCGGGCAAAAACCGGCGAACCGTGACGACCTTTCAGGGTCTGCTCTTTCATATTGAATATCCCGAGCGATTCCTGGGCCGCACCCTGATCGCTCGCCAGGGATGGTGGAAAGGCTTCTTTGGCGACAAGGAGCTGCAGAAAGTCGATCTCGTCTCGAAAGAGCTGGAGGACAATTTCACCATCTATTCGAACGACCAGGTTGAAGCGCGGGCCCTGCTGACCCCGGACCGGATGGAACGTCTGATCGCTCTGGAACGGCATTTCAAGGGCGGCAAGCTGCGCGGCATTTTTGAAGGGGATCACCTGACCCTGGCGTTGGAGGCCGATGACCAGTTTGAGGCCGGTTCGATCTGGAAACCTCTGGTCGATCCAGAACGCTATATCACCGCGCTGACCGAGATTGGTCTCGTATGCGATGTGATTGATGGCTTCCTGACCCGCGAATGGGTGAAGGATAAGCTTTAGGCCGACAACCGGTCAGCCAACAGCGCATCGCCGCCCATCTTATTCAGGACTGCGCCGATGACCTGTCCGCCCCGCGCTTCAAACTCGTGCCGGGCGCGTGTGACGTCGGCTGGCGCGGTGCGGTCCGCTTCAACCACCAGGACAATCGCATCGACTTCGTCCATGACCGTGAAAGCAGCTGAAGAATATTCCAGTGCGGGCGCATCGACGATCACCCAATCGGCGATCTTGCGCACCGCCGACCACCAGTCAGGACTCGATTTGAGCGCTGCCGCCTGTCCGGCGCTGAGGCGTTCATTTCTAAACCGGGTGATCAGGAGCGGCAGGCCTTCAACATCGTGCGCGGTGAGCAGCTTGTTTTGCTTCGCGTCCGCCAGTTTCGGGGACACGGAATAGATCGGCTCCTGACGCAGCGACGCATCATAGGCGCGGCCAGGTCGTCCAATATCGCGCGCAAAGCGCCGCTCGAACCCGCGAAACACCTCATTGCCCGCGAGATCGAGATCGACAAGCCATGCCTGTCTTTCAGCGCGCCGTGCCGCGAGACAAGCAAAGCTCGATGCGACACTGGTTGTCCCTTCGCCATTCAACGCCGAAACGAACATGATGACACGCCCCGCGTCGCCCCGGGTTGGGACGCGCGCCGTGGAGCGCCAAATCGATTCCAGGTCTTCACGAAGATCGCGCATGGACGGACATGCTTTCAGAGCTAACCGTCGAGGGCTAGCACGATCTTGGTTAACGGGGATTTGCCGTTGCTTTACCTTTGAACGCGCCCAACTGTTGCAAGGACAGGCATTCCAGTGCTGCGCCGAAGCGAAGCCGCGGTCGGGAGTCCTCGCATGGACAGCGCTCGAACAGCGCCAATCAGGAGCGCGGCGAGCGCCGCCAGGAAAATCGAGAGCATCGCAATCTGAAATCTCTGACTGTTGCCGCGCAATGGTACAGTCGCAGGTTCGGTGATCTTGATACTATCGGCCGACGAGACTGCCAGGGCGCCGGTTTCGCCGCCACTATCCAAAGGGGGCGGGAGGGCGCGAAGACTCGCCTCGATCAGATCTCGGTTGCGCTGAAGCTCGCTCCATTCGGCCTCGAGACCGGAAAAACGGTTGAGCTTATCTTCGACGGCCTGCAATTGGCGCGACAGTTCAACGGTCTTCTGGGCAAGCGCGTCGCGCTCGGACTCGAGCGCATTTTGCGAGATTTCAAGCGCTTGATAGGTCGGATTAGGACCCCGGCGTACGGTGTCGGCCGGCCCTTCCCCAGCCTCGCGTGCGGCGCGCAGGTCGGCGATCTGGCGGTCGATCGCCTGCACACGGCGACTCTCCGGCGTATAAATGGCGAGGGCCTGATTGCGCTCATTCTCAAGTTCGCGGAGGCGTATCGCGCTGGTATCTTCAACATAGAGATCCTGCTGCGCCGACGTATCCGCCAATTGCCGACGGGTTCGAGACAGTTCTGCACTCACGGCTTTCTGGCGCGCCTGTGCCGTCGCGAGTTCGCTGGAAATGATGGCGTGCAATCCCTGCGCGGTTGAACGCTCGCTGGCAAAATCACGAATGGTGTTCGCGTTCAGAAACGTGCGAATGGCATCTTCAGCTTCGAGCAGCGCGCGTTCCACATCCTTGCGATCCGTAGCTGCCTGACTGACCGGGCGGTTGCCAAACAGTTCCGCGCGGCGCTGCAAATAGACCGCCATCGCAGCATTCAGCAGTTCTGACGCTGTGCCCGGGTCACCATGACGGACTCCGAGCTTGATAATGTTCGATTTAGGCGCAGCGTCGACCGAGAAGGATCGGTGAAACGCATCGACCCCTCGCTGAAAATAGATGGTCTCGATCAGGCCGCGCTGACTGGACGGCGCCTTGCCAATCGCCCGGTCCTGCGCCGCGCTGAGATCGGGAAAAAGGCGCGAGAGGGGGAAGCGCGACAGCGTCCGCTCCGCCACCAGACGGGTGCGCAGGATTTCCACCTCGCCGCGCACCTGTTCCTCAATGCCGAGACCGGAAATGCCGGCAGGGCGTACATCTTCGCCAGCCGTCACATAGAGCGCGGACCGCGATTCATATTGCGGTGGCATCTGATACGCGATGAACAAGCCGATCGCCAGAATAGGGAGTGCGCCAATCGCCATCGCCCATTTCGATCGCCAGAGGCGGAGTAAAAAATCGGCCGTGCTGAGCCGAGGCCGGACCGGCATATAGCCGGCGTCCGCCCGCGCGACCCCTGTGGGTCTCCGGTCAGCGATGTCGGTCATCCGCGAGGGCTCCGAGCTCGATTTGTACAGCCTCTTATTACCCGCTTGGTACTTCCTTAATCCTTAACACAGACGCTTTGGTCTGCTTATTTCATTTCAGATGACCGCCATGAATCGCCTGCTCTGCCTTGCCTTGATTCCGTTTCTTGCATGCGCATGCCAGACCGCTGCGCCGGTCGTGACGGAGGCGGTTGCGGCGCCGGAGGAAACACCGGAGCCCGTCCGCGATGCGCCTTACCTCCTCGCGCCGGGGGACCAGCTGGAAATCATCGTGCACACAGCGCCAGAGCTTTCCCGTACGGTGACGATCGGGCCAGACGGAGAGATCCGCATTCCCTATTCAGGCCCGATCCAGGCTGCAGCAAAAACACTCGACGCTGTGCAGCAACTCTTGCGCGACGCGCTGGCCACGGAACTTCGAAACCCCGACATTGATGTCCTGCTTTCTGCAACCGCCGCAGCGGATTGTCGTGCATGCGACCCGTAATTCAGGTCTTTCAACCTGCCCGCATAGCGCTTATGCGAAGGGAAACTCATGATAGGAGCTTCCACAAATGGCCGATGCCGAAAACACAATCCTGATGGAAACCAGCAAGGGCAGCGTGACGATTGAACTGCGCCCAGACCTCGCCCCGGGACATTGCGACCGTATTCGCGAACTGGCCCGCGAGGGTTTTTATGACGGCATCATCTTTCACCGCGTGATTGATGGCTTCATGGCGCAGGTCGGCTGTCCGAACGGCACTGGCATGGGCGGGTCTGACAAGCCGAACCTGCAAGCCGAGTTCAACGCTGAGCCGCATGTTCGGGGCATATGTTCCATGGCCCGCACCAACCAGCCGCACAGCGCCAATAGTCAATTCTTCATCTGCTTCGACGATGCCCGCTTCCTGGACAATCAGTACACGGTCTGGGGTCAGGTCACTGAAGGCATGGATGTCATTGACGCCCTGGCCAAAGGGGAACCGCCGCGCGAGCCAGATTCCATTGTCTCTATGAAAGTTGCTGCAGACAGCTAAAGTTCAGCTTCGTTAGACGAGACTGCACGTATGGCTACGGCAAAATCACGACGAACAGCACGATGGTGGGGCGGGCGATTGCTCGGCTCACGCATCGCACGGCTGATTTTTGCCTCCAACCTGGCGGGGCTGATCATTCTGATCATCGGCGCCATGGTTCTGAATGAAATGCGCGCCAGTTTCGTTGTCTCGAAGAAACAGGACCTGGTCGGGCAGGCGCAGCTTCTGTCCAATCTGATTGGCGACGATGCGGCCTATGGCGAACCACAACCGATCCTGGACGAGACCCTGGCCAAGGATGTCCTCGCCTCTCTGTCCCTGCCGCAAACGCTGCGCGGCAAGATCTATGACACCGAAGGCGCCCTGGTGGGCGACAGTTATTTCCTGTCAGACCGGGTGATTGTCGAGAACCTGCCGCCTTTGCAGGATCCGGATCAGCTGACCATCTGGAGCAAGAGCCTGTCCGAATGGGCCGTATCCGTCTTGTCATCCTTCCGGCCATCGGAAGGCGAAGATGCGGTGCGGACATTGTCCTTCGAGGAAGAATTTGCCGAGGCGCTGATCGGAAATGAAGCCGCGAGCCAGAGGTTCAATGATCGCGGACAGAGGATTATTTCAGTATCACTGCCGATCCAGCACGTCTCGGCAGTGGTCGGCGTTCTGACGGTCGAATCGAATGATATCGACGCCATTATTCGCGCCGAGCGCGCGGCTTTGGTTCCTTTCATCGCTGTTGCCATCCTCGTCGCGCTGGTCACGTCGGCCCTGCTCACCATCGGGATCGCCAACCCGTTGCGAAAACTGGCGAGTGAAGCCGACCGCATTCGCAGCGGCAGCAGCAGCCGACTGGACTTGCCTCGCATTACCAGGCGGCATGACGAGATTGGTCACCTGGCGCAGTCGGTTGAAGCCATGACGGCGGCGCTGTTTGAGCGAATTACAGCCAATGAATCTTTCGCTGCGGATGTCGCGCACGAACTCAAAAACCCGCTGACCTCTATTCGCTCCGCCGTCGAAACCGCCGAAATGGTTCAGGACGACGCTGAAAAGCGCGAAAAGCTGCGGCGGGTGATCGCACAGGACGTTCAGCGCCTGGATCGGTTGATTACGGACATTTCCAATGCCTCGCGTCTGGAAGCAGAGATCACCCGGATTCCGACCGAACAGCTCGATATTGCGCGTTTTGTTCGCGAAATCGTACGCACCTATGAGGACCTGGAGCATCAGCGCAATGTCAAAGTCGTTTTCGACGACGCCACGATGGATGCAGGCCTGACGGTGCGTGGCCGCGAAGGCCCGCTGGGGCAGGTGCTGCGCAATCTGATCGACAATGCGCGCTCCTTCTCACCCGAAGGCGACGAGGTTCAGGTTACTCTGAAACAGAGCCGACAGGGCCCGCAAACCACGGCGACCATCCTGGTTGAAGACAATGGACCGGGCATCCCCGAAGACAAATTGGAAAAAATCTTTGAGCGGTTCTACACCGACCGTCCAGCCGGGGCTGCCTTCGGCAACAATTCCGGTCTTGGTCTGTCCATCGTGGCGCAAATCGTCGAGACGCATATGGGCACGGTCGTCGCTGCAAATAGGGAGTCCGGCGGCGCACGATTCACCATAGAATTGCCCGCTATATAAGGCGAATCGCGATTCTTAATGAGAATTGAACGGCCCTATTGAGAATAGTGCCCGATTGTGCTATATAAAACTGTCACAACACCATATCCGAGCCATGCATATGTCGGCACCTGAGAAGAGAGGTTCTCGCCGGCGTCGTGGCTCGTTTGCGTAGAAGAAGAGGTCTCCACATGGCAACAGCAGATACACTGGATTTCGCAGAAGGTCAGAAAATCGTCTATCCTGCCCACGGCGTCGGCACGGTCACAGCGATTGAGCAACAGCAAGTCGCTGGCATGACCCTGGAAGTCTATGTTGTCTCTTTCGATCAGGACAAGATGATCCTGCGCGTGCCCACAAATCGGGCGATTGCGTCCGGGATGCGGGCGCTTGCAGGCTCGAAACTGGTCGAAGACGCCCTGAAAACCCTGGGCGGCAAAGCCCGGATCAAGCGCACCATGTGGTCGCGCCGGGCACAAGAATATGAGGCGAAGATCAATTCAGGCGATCTGATCTCCATCGCAGAAGTCGTGCGCGACCTGCATCGTATGGAAGACCAGCCTGAGCAGTCTTATTCAGAGCGTCAGCTGTACGAAAGCGCGCTGGACCGCATGGCCCGCGAACTGGCCGCTGTCGAGAGCATTGACCACAGCTCAGCGATGGATCGACTGGCTGAATCGCTGGCCAAGAAAAAAGCCGCCTGAAAGGGCGAGCCGGAAGACGGCGAAGACACTTAGAGCAACCCCCGCTGTCAAAGGCGGGGGTTTTTCTTTGCGACCGCAGGTCGTGGGCGGACTTGATTTCGCAGCCCCGGCTCTTAGACGACAGGATGTGGCACAGATTACGTCGCTATATGTCCACAAGGTCGTGGCCCAAGCCAGTCAGGGTGTGGAGACGCGAGACCTCGTAGAAAGCCTCGGCCTGGATCCCGATGATCCCATCGACGCGGCGACCATGGTCGATTCCGATGACTATTACCGCTTCTTCGCAGCACTGGCCCAACGCGACCCGAGCGGTTTGGCGCTCGCGCTCAGGATCGGAGCGTCTATGCACAGCGACGAGTATGGCGCCTTCGGCCTGGCCTGGAAGTCGGCGCCGGATCTACACGGCTCATTTACACGATCAGAACGATATGGCCGCGTATTAGGCAATGCCGAGATCTATGCGCTTGAAGCGCATCCGAAGGGCGCGTTTTTCAGCCTTGAAAAGGACGGCGATGGCAGCGCGGGCATGCAACTCTCGAATGAAGCGAGTCTCGCGGCGGTTGCTGCGATTAGCCAGGAGGTCAGCGCTCGCCCCTTTCTCCCACTCGAGGTTCACTTCAAGCACGCCGCCAGAGGCGATGTTGGTGTGTTCACCGCGCATTTTGGATGCCCTGTACATTTTGGCTCCGGTCGCGATGCCTTGCTGGTCAGCCACGCAGCGCTCGCCGCGCCGAACAAGCTGGGTGACCAGTCGATTGCACAATTCTTTGACCGCCACCTTGAGGATGAGCTCGCCGCGCTCTCCGATGATGCCGGGCTTGAACAGAGGGTGCGGATCGCGGTGTCACAAACGCTGAGCGAGGGGGTGCCCACGCTGTCAGATATCGCGGCATCTCTCGGTATGAGCGCACGAACGCTCCAGCGACGGCTTGCAGACCAGGAGCAGTCGTTTCAGGGCGTGGTCGATCTCGCTCGCCGTGAGTTGGCCCAGCAATTACTGCAGGAGACCCAATACAGCCTTGCTGAGATTGCATTCCTGACTGGTTTCTCGGAGCAAAGCGCGTTTACGCGGGCCTTCAAAAGGTGGTCGGGGCAGACCCCGCGTTCGTATCGCCTGTCGGCCTCGTAAGGCCAGACGGCGCATTTGTCGTGATCTGTCAAAACTCTGTCGCTCGCGGGCAAGAAAAGCGGCGCCTGATCTCATAATTCCTGGTTCGCCAACCCATGAAAAGGAGCGAACCTATGAACTTCCTACGCAAGAAATCACCTCTCACACTCGTCCTCGGCGGCACCGGAAAAACCGGGCGCCGGATTGTCGAACGGCTCACGAAGGCCGGTCAGAATGTGCGGGTGGGATCCCGGTCTGCCGTCCCGTCATTTGATTGGGACAATGAGGCGGGGTGGGACGCCTGCCTCAAAGGCGTGACCGCGGCTTACATCAATTACGCCCCGGACCTCGCCATGCCCGGCGCAACTGACGCGATCCAGGCCTTTGTCAGAAAAGCGAAAGCGGCAGGCGTCAAGCGTCTGGTCATACTTTCCGGCCGCGGTGAACCCGAAGCGCAAGCCTGTGAAAAGATCGTACAGGATAGCGGCCTGCAATGGACCGTCGTTCGGGCCAGCTGGTTCAATCAGAATTTCTCGGAAGCGGCCTTTCTGGACATGGTTCTGGCCGGGACGATTACGCTGCCGGCTGGTAATCAGCTCGAACCATTTGTCGATGCAGATGATATTGCTGATGTCGCCGTCGCGGCCCTGACACAGGACCATCACGATGGCCAGGTCTACGAAGTCACCGGTCCACGCCTGATGACCCTGCACGAGATTGCCGCAGACCTCTCAACCGCGATTGGCAGGGAGATATCCTATGTCGACGTGCCGCACGACGCGTTCGTTGGCGGCATCGCCGAGTCCGGCGCGCCAAAGGAGGTCGTGTGGATGCTGGACTATTTGTTCTCAACCGTTCTCGACGGCCGCAATGCCCATCTCACAGACGGCGTGCAGCGCGCGCTGGGTCGCCCGCCCAAGGACTTTCGTGATTTCGCCCGCGATGTCGCCAGAACCGGCGCTTGGGCCGCCACAGCGACGGCGACCGCGTAAGCAACACCCCGTTTTCCGAACACCATGAGCTGACCGGCCTCTTGTTCTGGTCGGTCAGCCCCTCCTGAAAAAGGTAATGATCCCATGTCTTTCGAATTGCTCACATATGTTTGCCTGTTCCTGGGCCTTGCCAGCGCCTTGCTTGCTGGTGTGTTTCAATCCTTCTCTGATTTCGTGATGCAAGGGCTGTTACGAGCAGAGCCGCGCGGCGGCATTGAATCTATGCAGCACCTCAACCGGACCGTTTTTCGCTCTGTCTTCATCGTCACCTTCCTGGCTCTGGTGCCTGTCAGCCTGGCATTTGCAGCCTATGCCTGGGTCATGCTGGACGGTTTGCCATCGCGCCTGATCATGGCCGCGGCGATCATCTATGTTCCGTTCGTCTTCATTGTGACCGCGGCAGGCAATGTGCCGATGAACAAGAAACTCGATGCGATGGACCATAGGAGCGCGGAGGCGGCGGATTACTGGAGACTCTATGGCCGCGTTTGGACGCGCTGGAACACGATCCGTACGATTGGATCGATTGTTACGGCTGGATTTTACCTGCTTGCAGCCGTCCACTTGCCCGTAGGCTGATCGCGCGATTGGGAGTGGTCAGAGACCCCGCGATTTCACCGCTCTTAGGTCGCACAGAAAAAAATCAAGAAAAAATCTGATCCACTCCCGAATATCGCCCGTAAACAAATAAGAACACACCCTTAACGGGCATGGGAGATGGACATGGACGCTGCAGGTCAGAGTGGAAATGCCGATCGACGCTTCGTCAGAAAAGCGATGAAGGCACCGATGTTGGAAGCCGATCACGAACTGGATCTGGCACGGCGTTGGCGCGACGAGGACGATGAACGCGCCCTGCATGAATTGACCACCGCCTATATGCGCCTGGTGATCTCCATGGCCTCCAAGTTTCGCCATTATGGCTTGCCGCTCGCGGACCTGGTTCAGGAAGGCAATGTCGGCCTGATGCAGGCCGCGGCCCGGTTCGAGCCTGCCCGCGAAGTGCGATTTTCGACGTATGCCGCCTGGTGGATCCGCTCCTCGATTCAGGACTATGTGCTGCGTAACTGGTCCATCGTTCGGACCGGGACGACGGCGGCGCAGAAGTCCCTGTTTTTCAACCTTCGCCGCCTGCGCGCCAAGATTGACGATACGGGCGACGCGGTGATGACCGCGGAGAATAAGAAATGGGTGTCGGAACATCTCGGCGTCCCGGAGCGTGACGTCGAAACCATGGCCTCGCGGCTGTCCGCGTCTGACCGCTCTCTCAACGCGCCACTGGCCACGGACGGCGATGCGCAATGGCAGGACTTGCTGCCCGACGAGAGCGCCACACCGGACCAGATCGTGATGGAAGAGCGCGACAATGCCAAGCGCAAAGAATGGATCGAGGAAGCGCTGAAAGTGCTGAACGCGCGAGAAACGCTGATCATCACCGAACGCCGTCTGTCCGACGAGACCGTGACGCTTGAAGTGCTCGGCCAGCGCCTTGGCATTTCCAAAGAGCGTGTCCGGCAAATCGAACACGCCGCACTTGGCAAGCTGCGCAAGACGCTCACCAAATTGGTGGGCGATCCCAAAAAAGCCGGGCTGATCCCCGCCGTATAATCCCTGGTTCATTCCATTCTGCAGGTTCGCA
>Ga0207422_1004154_pt1 | contig 12531 bp, 15 predicted proteins | sample MarCyaLeptolynsp_FD_187757 | JGI IMG/M metagenome (GOLD analysis project Ga0207422, IMG submission 187757) | Marine cyanobacterial communities from Panama - species 1 Leptolyngbya sp. (SPAdes) | ecosystem: Environmental > Aquatic > Marine > Unclassified | place: Panama: Panama City | collected...
GGCGCTTCTACGCTCTGGACGACTGCGGCACGCGCATCAATCCGATGATCATCGAGGGCCAGGTCCATGAATAGCGGGCGACGGGATCACCAAGAGCCCCGAAAATCGGCGCGATGCCAAGGCCCGGACGATCGGCCGCCGTCATCCGCCCGTTCACGCGCTTCGGCGCGCCCTCGGCGATATCCACGGTGCCATAGCTGTTAAAGTCGGTGGCCGAGAAGGTGAATTCCGCCGGCGTCGAGCGGGCGAGATGGGCAATGGCAGCCGTGGTGATATCCCCGCCCCAGGTGTCCTCGATGGTCATGGGAATTCCGTGCGCAACGCACAGGTCGCGCATCAGCTTGGCCCGGGTCAGCCCGCCGACCTTGGAGATCTTCAGATTGATACAGTCCATGGCGTCTTCCGCAAGACTGCGCACGAGGATATTCGGGCCGTCGATGACCTCGTCGAGCACGAAGGGTAGTCCGGTCCGCCTGCGGATCGAAAGACACTCTTCGTAAGTCATGCAGGGCTGCTCGATGTAGACGTCAAGCGACGCAACCGCGCCAACCACCCGCGCCGCCTCGTGGCGGGTCCAGCCGGTGTTCGCGTCCGCGACAAGCAGGTCCGAGGGTTTCAGTACGTCACGCGTTGCATGAATGCGCTGAATGTCCTCGTTCGCGTCACCGCCGACCTTCAACTGAAACTTGGTGTAGCCTTCGGCGGCATAGCCTTCGATTTTCCGTGCCATGACGTCAGGCGCTTCCTGGCTAATCGCCCGGTAGAGCGCGACATCGTCCTGCGCCGATCCGCCGAGAAGGCTATAGACCGGCTGACCCGCCGCCTTTCCAAGAAGGTCCCAGCAAGCAATGTCGACCGGCGCCTTGGCATAAGGATGCCCACGCAAGGTCGTGTCCATGATGCGGTTGATCTCACCGATATTGAGTGGGTCCTGACCGATCAGCCGGGGTGCGAGTTCTTCCAGACCAGCCCGCACGCCGCGTGCGAAACTCGGCAGATAGGCCGATCCGAGCGGACAGCATTCAGCATAGCCCTTCAGGCCTTCATCTGTCGCGATCTCGAGGACCGTGCTGTCGAACACCTCGACAAAGTTCCCGTTCGACCAGCTGTAGCGCCCTTCCTTCAGCGGCAGATCGACCTGGAAGACATTGATCGCAGAAATTTTCATCGGACTCTCCTCAAAATCGACGCGCGGAAAACGGTTTCAGATCGACAGGCGGAACCGTGTCCTCGACAAGGTGCGCGACCAGTTCGGCCGTTCCGGCTGATTGCGTCAGGCCCAGATGGCCATGGCCGAACGCGTAGATCACACGGCGGTCTCGCGGCGACCGGTCAATGACCGGAAGACTGTCCGGCAGGGACGGACGATACCCCATCCATTGCCGCCCGCCGTCACATTTCAACGCGGGCAGAAACTGCTTCGCCTTGTCGAGCAGCGTCTTCGCGCGCCGGTAATCCGGTGGCAGCGACAGTCCGCCAAGCTCGACCGCTCCACCAACCCTGACACCATCGTCAATGCGGGTGACAACGAAGCCATGCCCGGGGAAGGTCAGATGGGTTTTCAGATCAAAAGCTCCCGCGCCAAGCGTGGTGTTGTAGCCACGCTCTGTTTCCAGTGGAAAACGGTCACCGATTGTTGCGGCAAGCTTGTGGGACCAGGCGCCGGCGCAAATGATGAGCTGGCCGGCGCTTATGTCGCCCTCCGGGCCTGACAAACCGGCGTACGTTTCAGTCAGGCTGACCGAACCGACCTCGGTCTTTTCAATCCTTCCCCCGCGCGACAGGAAGGTTTCCGTCAGGGTCTTGAGCCAAAGCGCCGGATCACAGGAATTGATCCAGTCCGGGGTGAACCCGGCATGGGTGAACCTTGAATGGAGGCCCGGCTGGAATGCGGCGATTGCCTCGGGCGTTTCCAGCAATTCGAAGGCCATGCCGTGCGCCCGGCGAAGATCCCATGAAGGTAGATTGGCCCTAAACTCGCGCTCGCCTTCATACAGCTGAAGCTGTCCTTCCCGGCGGAAAAGGTGTTCTGTTGCCGTTTCCCGGATGAGGTCTTCCAGCGCGCTTTGCGCTGTTTGCATCAAATCTGCCTGCGCCTTGACGGAAGCCCGGTACCGGTCCGGCCGGCTTGCGCGCCAGAAACGAAGCAGCCAGGGCGCAATCTGCAATGCGTAGCGGGGCGGGACAGATAAAGGGCCGAGCGGGTCCAGCAGCCATTTGGGTGCCTTGCTCATGATGCCGGGCGTGGCCAGTGGCTCGATATCGGAGAAGGCAAAGGCACCGGCGTTCATTTCCGACGCTCTCGGCTTGCCGTCGTTGCGGTCGAGGACAAGAACCGACCGTCCGCGCGACTGCAGCCAGAGTGCGGTTGTGATCCCGATGATCCCGGCTCCGACAACAACGATGTCCTGCGTCTCGTTTTTCATCCGTGTTTCCAAGACACTTCACCTGCACCCGGTTCGACCCCTAAAACCGTATCCCGCTGCGATAGGGATCCGCAGGATCGAACCTGAGGGTGGCATCCGAGGTGACAAACGCCTGCCCCGTGATCGTCGGGATGACGCTTGAACCAGTGCCCATCCGATAACTGGCTTTGTATGTGCTGCCGATAACGCTCTCCTGCAACCAGTCCTGACCGGGCGCAAGCAGACCGTCTTCAGCAAGGCAGGCCAGCTTCGCCGAACACCCCGTGCCGCAGGGCGACCGGTCATAAGCCCCGCCGGGACAAAGGACAAAATTGCGGCTGTCGGCATTCGGGCTGACTGGCGGGCCGAAAACTTCGATATGGTCGATCCAGGCCCCATTCGCACCCGTGATCCCGTTCTCCTCCAGGGACCTGCGGATCTTGAGGGTCAGATCGGTGAGCGGCCGGATATTCTGCGGGACGAGTTCGACTGGGCTCTCCTTGACCAGGAAAAACCAGTTGCCACCCCAGGCGACGTCACCGGTGACAGCGCCAATGCCGTCAACCTCGACGGTGACATCCTTCAGGTGACGATAGCTTTCAACGTTGGTGACGGAGACCGTGTTGGCATCATGGAGCAGGATGTCAACGACGCCGACAGGTGTCTCGAGCTTGTGCGTGCCAGGTCCGATCCGGTCCAGATAGGCAAGGGTCGCCCCGAGGCCGATGGAGGCGTGACCGCACATGCCGAGGTTTTGCAGGTTGTTGAAAAAGATGACCGACGCGGCGCAGTCGTCCTGCATCGGGGGCAGCAGGAGCGCGCCGATGATGGCATCGTGGCCGCGCGGCTCGAGAACAATCGAGGCACAGAAATCCAGATGATCCGCCTCCAGGCGCGCAGCACGCTCGGCGAGGGACCCGGGTCCGAGATCCGGTCCGCCTTCGATCACCACCCGGGTCGGTTCACCTGCTGTATGGCTGTCGATCACGCGCATTCGGCAACCACGCCTCCCTGCCGGGACCAGTCGGCATACCAGGCCTTGAAGAGCGCATATTGCGTCTCAACGTAATTGCGCTGTGCGTCGGTCAGTGCATCGGTTTCGTTGAAGTGAAGGCGGTAGGCCTCTTCGCCGTTCAGAACCATCAGGTGTTTGTAGTAGAGAACAAGATCTGGACCCTCGTCAAAACTGGAGAGAACCGCCATTGCGTCCTCCAGTTCCTGAGCGCGCTGACGCGCCTCGACATGCCCGTCAGCTGCCTTTCCGCAAAGCCGCACCAGATGCAGCACTTCTTTCGGGATTGCGTTGCCGATACCGGTGATCGCGCCGGTCGCACCGCAGTTGACGTACCCATGCAGGACCGCCGTATCGACGCCAACCATCAGGGTAACGTCATCGTCCTGAGATGTGATGTTCTCCGCGGCATAGCGCAGGTCCGCCTTGCCGCCGAATTCCTTGAACCCAACGAGGTTCGGAAACGCCTGGCGCAGCTCGAAGAAAAGATCGGCGCGCGTTGCAAAGCCGTAATACGGGCTGTTGTAGATCACAGCAGGCAGCGACCTTGCGGCAGAGAGGATCGCGCTGAAGTGACTGCGCTGTGCTGCAGCTGAACTGCCGCGAGACAGCACCCTCGGAATGACCATCAGACCGTGGGCACCGACGTCCGCACCGTGCCGCGCATGTGCGACAGCGGAGGCCGTATTGATCGCGCCCGTGCCCACGACAACCGGAACACCTGCCTTCACAAGACGTTCGACACCTTCCATGCGCTGTGCGTCCGTGAGCAATGGCCAGTCACCCATCGAGCCGCAATAAACGACGGCCGACATGCCTGCGGCGATCAGCTCCTGTCCCTTGGCAACAAGCGCACCATAATCCGGTGTGCGATCGGGCAGGCAAGGGGTCATGAGAGCCGGCATCAATCCGGAAAAGACGTTTTTAGTCACTGATCACTCCTTGCAACTGATCTTTCGCTTTGCGTGCTCATGCAACAAGGCGGCACGCATCTTCAAACTTTTCAGGCCTTCAAGCCACCGGCGACGTAGAGGTTTCCCTTACCGGGCGCCTGGCAGATGAAGCGGCACCTTCATCTCCCCACGCACCTTCACGCTTCGCACAGCGACATGCGCCCTGGACATCAGCGGTCTCAAGCGATCCGCGGGGCCGTTCGACACACAATTCCATCTGAAAAGACTGTCGACAGGGATTGATAAATCAAATTGGATCCAATATTCAATATGAAATATCCAAAAAAGACATCGCACTCGAAACGCAATCTGCGAGACCGGTGAGGGATACACCTCTTGAAACTGACATCGATGGACATTTCCGCGACGGCCTCCGCCTCATCGATCGTGTTCGATGCGTTGCGCAAGGCCATCATTCAGGGAGAGCTTGAAGAGGGCGAGCCGCTGCGGCAGGACGAGATCGCCCGGCTTTTCAATACCAGCCGCATTCCGGTTCGAGAGGCGATTTCCCGGCTGGAAGAGCAGGGTCTGGTCAAGACAAGGCGCTACAAAGGTGCGGTCGTGACGGCCCTCTCCCCCCGGGAAACCGAGGAAATCTTCAATCTGCGGGCGCTTCTGGAGCCGGAAATCATCCGGAATGCGGTTCCGCAGATGACGCCTGAATTGCTTGCAGAGGCGCGCGAAAAATGCGCAGCCTTCTCTTTATCGCAGGATCCGATGGCGTGGGGTGATCTCAACCGGGATTTTCATGAAACGCTCTACAGCGCAAGCGACCTGACATTTTTCAAGGAGATCGCACGGAACGCCATTGACCGGGTCGAACGCCAGATCCGCGCGCAGCTGGTCCTGTCGGACGGCATGGAACGCGCCGGTCTGGAGCATGACGAGATCATCGATGCCTGCGCAGCCGGGAATGCGGATCTCGCGGGAGATCTGACGCGCCGCCACATCGAAGGCGCCAAGGCGTCGCTTCTGAAGCATTTGACCGAAACCTGACTGTCAGCCTTCAGCGAAGGCTTGACGGACGCGCGCCCGCGCATTTATATAGCCATATGGCTATATATTATCAAAGCGAGATGGATCGCGCCTTTCATGCGCTCGGAGACGGGACGCGGCGCCAGATCATATCCATGCTCGCAAGAAACGGGGCACAATCCGCGAACCAGTTGCGCGCACCCTTCAACGTTGCCCAACCGACGATCTCCAAGCACCTGAAGGTGCTCGAAACCGCCGGTCTCGTGCGCCGCGAGGTCACCGGACGGGTGCATCTGTTCCATCTGGAGACTGCGCCGCTGCGAGAGGCCGAAGACTGGATTGCCAGCCATCGCAGCTTCTGGGAAGGCACTCTTCGCCGCCTGGATAAGTTCGTCAACAAGACGGATACCGAGGGAGGTCAAACATGACCGCGACAGCCGTTCCACTGATCGTTCGCCGGACCATCAAAGCGCCACGTACACGGATCTTCAGCGCGTTCCGCGATGCAGACACGCTGACACAATGGTTTACACCCGACCCGGGCATCACGGTGGAAGCGCTGGAATACCTGTTTGAACAGGATGGCCGCTTTCGCTTGCGTTACTTGATGCCCGACGGCCGGACGCCCTGCGTTGCCGGCGTCTTTCAGGAAATCGAGCCGTCCCGGTTCATCAGAATGACCTGGGAATGGCAGGCACCTGATCCGCTGGAGAATGTGCCCATGTCGGTGAATTTCCGGTTCCTGGATGTTGCGGACGGCACCGAGGTCGTTGTCATTCACGAAGGCATTCTCTCCGACCAGGCCTGCACCATCCACGCCGAGGGCTGGGAAGCCACGTTGAAGATCCTGCAAACCTTTCTCGCCCGGGAGACCCGATCATGAGAGATATCGCCGCCTTGACCTTCGTCACGCTGGACGGCGTGATGCAGGCTCCGAGCATGCCGGAGGAGGACCGCAGCGGCGGCTTCGAATGTGGAGGATGGGCCGCGCCCTACTGGGAAGGCGTAATGGAGCAGGTGCAGGCAGAGGCAATGGCCGAGCCTTACGACATGCTGTTCGGTCGCAAGACTTTCGAGCTTTTCGCCGGGCACTGGCACGAAGTGGAAGACAATCCGGTTGCCGACATGATGAACGCGGCCCGGAAACATGTCGTAACCTCCTCCAAACAACCGCTTGCCTGGACCAGCGCGCAACCGGTTTCAGGAGACCTGGCAAACGCCATATTGGACTTGAAGTCACACGACGGGCCGCTTTTGCAGGTACACGGAAGCTGGCAGTTGCTCCAGTTCCTGATCGGCCACAAGCTTGTCGACGAGTTCCGGCTCTGGACCTTCCCGGTCCTTGCCGGGTCGGGCAAACGGCTCTTTGAGCAGGGCATGACGCACCAGGATCTGACGCTCACAAAATCAGCCCCCTGCTCCAACGGTGCGGTCATGAGCATCTACAGGCGCAGCTAGAGCTTTGCGGCGGCGTAGCCGAAGTGGTCCCGCCAGCGGTCACAACGTTCGGCGTCGCGCTTCTCATAGACCTTCATCGCGTCCCGGGCTGTCATGTTGAAAGTAGTCTCGTTATCGCCGGCAAGCGCGGTCAGGCGCATCGTATACCAGGCTGTCACTGCGCCCGCAGGCGGCGCTTCAAAGGCGGGAAAGGCCGGGTCAGCCCCTGTCCCGCTTAGCCAGTCATTCGCAAGACCCGGCACCAAAACCAGAGTGCGTGCCAAACCGACCGCGTCAGCGACACCAGTTTCAATCACGGTCTCTGCCCCGGCACAGGTTTTGATGCCACCGGTCAGCATGACCGGGATATCCGTGACCGATTTGGCACGGCGCGAGAAATCCGCGAAGTAGGGCCCGGTTGCCGACACGCCATCGGAGCTTGCGGGAGCACCAGGGAAATAGGTGCCGCCACTGATGTCAATGAGGTCCACCGAAGTCCGGTCCAACAGGCGCACCACTTCGAGGGCCGCATCCTCGCAGAGCCCCCCTTCCAGTTTGTCGGTCGCGTTGACCTTGATGCCAATCGGAAAAGCAGGCCCGACCGCCTTGCGAACCGCGTCGATGACCTCGCCGATCACGCGGAACCGGTTCTCAACCGATCCGCCGTACGCATCCGTTCTCCGGTTGAACAGTGGCGACAGAAACTGGCTGAAGAGGAAACCGTGGCCTGCATGGATCTGGACCCCGCCGAAGCCTGCCTGCCGGGCAAGGGTGGCTGCTCCGGCATAGGCTTCAGGCAGGGCCCGGATCTCCTCCTGCGTCATGCCCTCGCATCTCAAGCCTGCGACATCAAGAGCGGACGGTCCCTTCGGGTGGCTGAGCGGCGCATGTGCCAACGCTCCTGCGTGGCCGAGCTGCGGCCAGATCTGCGCGCCACCAAAAGAACCCCGCTCGGCAAGCTGCCGCAATCCGGTCATGTCACTCAACGGACCAAGAACGAGATTGCCGGGCTTCTCAGGGAAATGCGGCTTTGTCTGCACCTCGCCAATTAGAGACAGGGCAACCCCACCCTCCGCCCAACGTTCATAAAGCCGGACCTGCGCGTCTGTCGGATTGCCATTCCCATCGCCAAGCGAATCGGACATGGCCGCCTTGACCAGGCGGTTTTTCAACTCGGTTCCGCAGGGCAGCCGCAAGGGTTGATCAATCCCGCATTCAGCTTGTCCGGTTTCCTTGGTCATTTCCATCTTTCCATCGAAATATCTCGATATATCTTGAAACTGGACTTGCCTGAAAACGAAACACCTGCCGGCTTAGGACCTTGAAAGCTCGTCCTCAAACGTCTTCAGAAAAGCCTGAATGTTCGCCTCGTTTCGCCGATAGAATGTCCACTGGCCGTGTCTTTCGGCGCTGACGAACCCGGCCTTCTTCAACAGGCCCATATAGTTGGAAACGGTCGACTGCGAGAGCCCTGCCTTTTCCTGGATATAGCCCACACAAACGCCCTCAAGATCCGCGTGTTCGGGCAGCGCAGGCGGGAAGTTCGACCGATCCTTGAGCCACTCGAGAATCCGGCGCCTGATCGGATTGTTAAGGGCCGCTATCGCATTTTCAATGTCCATAAATCGAAATATCTCGATATTTATTAGTTTGTCAATCCACTGATCCCGCATTCCCGGCGCCAGCGAGGCTGCAGCACAATACGTATCCCAGCCCCGCTGGAGAGGGTTCGAGATCGCCAATGCAGACAAAACCAGTCTTTTCACCAACCGCGCAAACACCTGAACCGCTCGCGTTGCCGACCCTGCACTGGATTTCGCCATGCGCCATTGCGCTTGTTCCTGTTGAAGGTCTATCAAGACCGGGAAGAAAAACGGGAGATCAAGATGGCGCGGACCGCAATTCTATCTGATTACTGGCGATCGTCAGCCAGTTACCGCGTACGCATCGCGTTGAATCTGCTGGACATTCCGACCACACTCAAGCCGGTCAACCTACTGAGCGGAGATCACCGATCCAGCGCGTATCTGGCGCAGAACCCGCAAGGGCTCTTGCCGACGCTTGAGATCGACGGCAATGTTCTGACCCAGTCCCTGGCAATCCTCGAATACCTGCATGCAACTACCGATGGATCTTCGTTGCTGCCTGACACTATCGACGGCCAGTACCGGGTCCGCCAGCTCTCCTATGCCATTGCCATGGAGATCCACCCAGTCTGTAACCTCAGCGTTGCGCAGCATGTGCTGGACCTGACCGGCGGTGGCAATGACACCAGAGCGGAGTGGATGCGTCACTTCATTCAAAAGGGTCTCAGCGCTTTCGAAGACCTGCTACAGGCTTCGAAGGGACCGTTCTGTTGCGGCGCGCACCCGACCATGGCCGACTGCTGCCTGATCCCGCAGCTTTACAATGCCGATCGCTGGGGGGCCGATGTTTCCGGTTTTGACAGAATACGCGAAGCTGCAGATGCGGCACAGGAGATGAAGGCCTTTCAGGACGCACACCCGGATGCCGTCGGCGCACCTCCAGGCTGATACAAGCCGCAAGCATCTGCCGGATTGATTGCGTGATGCCAAAAGCAGCTTGCATCGACCGGACGCGAACCGGTAAACGGTTGCTCACACCGCAAATTCGCAACTTCATCTGAAAACATCATGATCGCTCTTCCAAAGATTCTCGTCGCTCCGACCGGCGCGCGCCGGGGCAAGTCCGAGCATCCCGCGCTTCCTGTGACGATAGAAGAAATCGTCGACAGCTGCCGCGCCTGTGCAGCGGCCGGAGCGGGCGGCGTCCATGCCCATATCCGCGCCGATGATGGATCGCACAGCCTCGATCTTGAGCGGTACAGGACCCTTGTTGCGCGGCTTGAGGACGTATTCCCAGGCTGGTTCGTACAAGTTACGAGCGAGGCCGCCGGGCGGTACGATGCCGCCGACCAGAGGACGCTCATCCACTCCCTGAAACCGAAGGCCGTGACTGCGGCCATCCGGGAGCTTGTCCCGGATGCGGCAGCCGAGGCGGATGCCAGAGCCCTTTATCACTGGGCGCGCGACAGCGACGTCACGATCCAGCATATCTGCTTCGACCACAAAGACATGAAGCGGCTGATCGGCTTCATCGAGGATGGCACCATACCGGGCCGATCCCATCAGGTGCAGCTGGTGCTCGGCTCCTATGACGGCAGCAAAGTGAGCCGACCGGAAGACATCGAACCGTTCATCGAACCGATGCTTGCACTCAGGGAAACGCAGAACTTCGACTGGATGCTGTGCGCCTTCGGCAGGGAAGAAACCGACTGCCTGCTGCGCACGCTCGAACTTGGCGGCAAAGCCAGGATCGGCTTTGAGAACTCGCTCTGGAACAGGGACGGGAACGTTGCCCGGGACAATGCCGAACGGGTCGAGGAACTTGTCACTCTGGCCCGCTCATCCGGTCTCGACATCTGAGGAAAGCCGGCCGCCGTTTCGAGGCCGGCGCGCCGATCCTTATTGTTACGGCATCGGAATGTCGTTGACGTATTTCGGGACGTGATAGCCCCGCTGGACAGCCGGCCGCTCCGCGATCCTCAGATACCAGTCCTTCACATTGGGATAGGCGGCAAGATCGATTTCCTGCCATTCGAACCGCGAGACCCAGGGCCAGCAGGCCATGTCCGTGATCGAGTACTCGCCCTTGCCGTCACCTGCGATATAGTCCTTGCCTTCCAGCTGGGTGTTCAGCACCCGGTAAAGGCGCTGGCCTTCGGTCGCGTAGCGCTCCTCGGCGTAGTCCGACTTGCCCTTGTTGTACTTAACGAAGTGATGTACCTGACCGAGCATCGGACCCAGTCCGCCCATCTGCCACATCAGCCATTCGATGGCCTGCCACCGAGCTGATCCTTCCGGCATGAATTTACCGTGTTTTTCAGCGAGATACATCATGATGGCACCGGTCTCCATCATGGTGATGCCGGTTTCCGTGTCGACAATCGCAGGAATGCGGTTGTTCGGTGCGATCTTCAGAAAGTCCGGCTCGTGCTGTTCGCCCTTGCCGATGTCAACCGCGTGGGACGTGTACTCCACGCCGAGTTCTTCCAGGAGAATGGAAACCTTTCTCCCGTTGGGGGTGGTCCATGTGTAGAATTCGATCACGATTCTCGCCTTTTCAGTGTGTTTCCGGCTACAAGCCGAGCGACGCCTGTGCATCCGGGGGACGCGCAGAAAGGCCGCCGAACAGCCTTTCCGTCTTGCGCGAACGCTTAACGTTAGGCGCCCGGGACCTTCATGCCCATGAAGTCCACCATGACCTGTTCCCGATAGGCCGGACGCTCGCACAGACGGTCGTAGTAGGCCCGCAATCCGGGCAGGTCCGCCTTTTCGAAGTCGAGTTCGTAGTAGCGGTAGAGCAGGCTGCCGATCTGGTAGTCGACCAGATTGAGCTTGTCGCCGCCGAAATAGGGTCCTTCGATCAGATCCTGGAAGACTTTCATCGACTGTTTGAGCGCCGCAACAGCAGCCGTGACACCGGCCGTGTTCCGCTCGGTCGCCGGTGTGCGGATAAGCTGCCAGAACAGCGTCGGGATCAAAGGCGTATAAATATGCTGGCGAGACATGTCGGCCCAGCGCTCGATTTGCGCCGCGGCCATCGGGTCGGACGGATGACCGCCATAGCGGCGCATGATGTACCTGAGAATGGTCACCGATTCCGACAGCACCTCGCCATCCTGATCCATGACCGGCACCAGTCCGAGCGGGTTCATGGCCAGGTATTCGGGTGTGTCGTTGCCACCGAACGGGCCGCCGACATCCAGGCGCTCATATTCAACGCCCAGTTCCTCAAGGCACCAGACCACGGGCTGGACATTTGCCGACGATATGCGGCCATGAATTTTGATCATCGTTTCGATATCCCTGTAATGCTGAACTCGCCCCGGAGGCGGCGCTGTCGGATCATCACCATTTCAGCGCCCGCCACAAACCCTCAATTCGCAAAAAGACGTGATCGTCAGGCCTAATCTGTTTGCCCTGCATACCAAGGCCTGGCTGATACTAGCGGAATCAGACATCTCATGCGCACCGGTGTGTCAGATGCAGCGACCCCCATCGACCTCCATGGCGACACCTGTGACCATGCCGGCTTCATCGGAGCATAGGAAACAGGCGGCGTTGCCCATGTCTTCAGGGGTCGAGAACCGCCCGATCGGTATCGTTGACAGGAATTTTGCCCGCATCTCGGGGGTGTCTTCGCCCATGAAACTTTTCAGCAAGGGCGTTTCGCCAGCGACGGGACAGATGGCATTCACCCGGACGCCTGACGGCGCTAGTTCCACCGCCATGGTCTTGGTCGCCGTGATTATCCAGCCTTTGGATGCGTTGTACCAGTTGAGGTTTGGGCGCGGGCTGAGACCCGCGGTGCTGGCAACATTCAGTATTGCGCCCTTGCCGGCAGCTGTCATTGCCGGAACGAAATGGCGGGCGGTGAGGTAGACGGACTTGCAGTTGACCGCAAACACCTTGTCGAATTCCTCCTCGCTCACATCCTGCATCGGCATCGGCAGGTGCGTGATACCGGCATTGTTGACGAGAACGTCGACCGGACCAAAGAGGCTCGCGGAGTGAGCTGCCAGCGCCGCGACGCTTTCATTCGAGGCGACATCCACATGGGCCGCATCAGCGCCAACCTCCCGTGCCATTTCCTCTGCTGCCGCGAGATTGAGGTCGGCAATCAGAACCCTGGCGCCTTCAGCCGCAAACTTTCGCACGATCCCTGC
>Ga0207422_1004155_pt1 | contig 12521 bp, 10 predicted proteins | sample MarCyaLeptolynsp_FD_187757 | JGI IMG/M metagenome (GOLD analysis project Ga0207422, IMG submission 187757) | Marine cyanobacterial communities from Panama - species 1 Leptolyngbya sp. (SPAdes) | ecosystem: Environmental > Aquatic > Marine > Unclassified | place: Panama: Panama City | collected...
GCTATATCGGCGGCGCAGTGACGCCACACCTCCTGCAATCCGGGTTCGACGTGCGCGACCTCGACCTTCTGGTCTATGGCCACGAGAATGTCGTCCTGCCGAAATTGCAGCAGCGCAACTACGATTTTCTGTTCGGCGACATGGCCGATCCCGCAACCCTGGAACGGGCGCTTGTCGGCGTGACCGATGTTGTCATTCTGGCCGGACTGGTCGGCGACCCGATCACCAAGGCGTTTCCCGACGCGTCGAACGCGATCAACGACGTCGGCATGATGCGTTGCATCGAAACCCTGAACGGCAAGGGCCTCGATCGTGTCATCTTCATTTCGACCTGCTCCAATTACGGCATGATCGGCGAGGATCAGACCGCCGATGAGGACTTCGAACTCAATCCGCTGTCGCTTTACGCCGAGGCCAAGGTTCAGGCCGAAAAGCATCTGCTGTCGCTGCGCGGCAAGGTCGATTACAGCCCGGTGATCCTTCGGTTCGCCACCGCGTTCGGGCTGGCGCCGCGCATGCGCTTCGACCTGACAGTCAACGAATTCACCCGCGACCTTTACCTCGACAAGGACCTCCTGGTTTACGATGCCCATACCTGGCGCCCCTATTGCCACGTCCGCGACTTCGCGCGGCTGATCGAAACCGTGCTCCTGACACCGGCCGACAAGGTTGCGTTCGAGGTGTTCAACGCCGGCAGCGACGCCAACAATTTCACCAAGCAAAGCCTCGTCGATCTGATCCGGAAGATCCTGCCGAACCGGCGCGTGTCCTACAAGGAGAACTCGTCGGACCCGCGCAACTACCGGGTCAATTTCGCCAAGCTCACCGACGTGCTCGGTTTCGAGTGCGAAGTCACGATCGAGGACGGTGTGCGCGAGATCCTGTGGGCGCTTGAAAACCACCTGCTCGACGATGTCGACGCGCGCCGCAACTTCCACGGCAATTACGACCTCGTGCGCACCAGCACCGATGAAGCGTGATCGGACCCCCCTGCCCGCGCCCACGTTGCAACAAACCGAGAGAACAGACATGGCGAACACCAGAATCGTTATCCTGGCCGGCGGAAAAGGAACCCGGCTGCGCCCGTTCACCGCAAGCTTTCCCAAGCCGCTGGTGCCGATCGGCGACCAGCCGATCCTGGCAATCCTGCTCGCCCAGTTCGCCCGGCAGAACTTCACCAACGTCACACTGGCGCTCGGGCATCTGTCAGAACTGATCAAGGCCTATATCGGTCAGCACAAATCGCTTGGCAAACAATTGAATATCTCCTTTGTCGAAGAGAAAGCGCCAACCGGAACTGCGGGGTCGCTGTCGCTGATCCCCGATCTCGACGACACGTTCATCGTGGTCAACGGCGATGTGCTGACAGATCTGGACTACAACGCCCTTCTGGCGGCGCACAAGGCGTCGGGCGCGGCGCTGACGGTGGCCACGCACCAGAAGGAGGTGAAGATCGATTTCGGCATCCTGGAAGCAGGCCGGGATGCGATCGTCACCAATTATATCGAGAAGCCGAACAACGCCTATGAAGTCTCCATGGGCGTCTACGTCTACGAACCCCGGGTGCTGAAACATATCGAGCCGGGCAAATATCTCGACCTGCCGGACCTGGTTCATCTGCTGATGGCCAAGGGCGAACAGGTCGGCGTCTATCGCAACGACGCGTTCTGGCTCGATATCGGTCGTCCCGACGATTATGCGCTAGCCCAGGAATTGTACGAAGCCGACAGGGCAAAATTCGGAGCTGTGGCATGACCATGCAATGGAAATACACCCTCTCAGAGCCCGTGCTCGGAGACGAGGAACTGGACGCGGTTACCGACTGCATCCGCTCGGGCTGGCTGTCGATGGGGCCGCGCACCAAACGTTTCGAGGAACGGTATGCCGGGATTGTCGGAGCACAGCACGCGATCGCCGTTTCCAACGGGACAGCCGCCCTGCACCTGGCGCTTGCCGCACTCGATGTCGGCGCGACCCCGGGCGACGAAGTCGTGCAGCCGTCGATCAATTTTGTCGCCGCCGCCAACATGACCAAGGCGCTGGGAGCAACACCGGTGTTTGCCGACATCGTCTCGACCAGCGAGCCGACCCTGTCGCCGAGCGATCTGGAACGCAAGATTACCGAGCGCACCAAGGCCGTGGTCGTCATGCATTTCGGCGGCTATGCCGCGCGCATGCCGGAGATCATGGAAATCTGCAAGGCCCGCAACATCGCCGTCGTCGAAGATGCCTGCCATGCGCCGGCGCAATACGATGCGGCCACGGCGCGCAGCCTCGGCACGATCGGGACTGTCGGCTGTTTCTCGTTCTTTTCCAACAAGAACATGACGACGGCGGAAGGCGGCATGGTCGCGACTGACGACGATGACGTCGCCGCGCGCATCCGCAACATGCGCTCGCACGGCATGACCACGCTGTCGTGGGACCGGCATCACGGCCGGCCGAGCACCTACGATGTCATGGCGCATGGTTTCAACTACCGCGTCGATGATCTGCGCTCCGCACTCGGACTGGCACAACTCGACCGTCTGCCGGCCATCAACGACAAACGCCGCAGCCTCGCCGCCTGCTATGCGCGCGAAGTCGAGCGTCAGCTCGGCAACCGCGCCCATTACATCTTCGGCGACCGGCCGACGGAGGGCACCGCGCACCTTGCGGGCATCGTGATCGACCCGGACCTCAGGGACGGCGTGCGCACGGAGCTCGCCAATCTCGGTGTGCAATCGAGCCTGCACTATCCGCCGATTCACCTGTTTTCCGCCTTCGAGGGGACCTGCCCCGAGGGACTGCCCAATTCGGAAAACTTCTCACGCGGCATGATTACCCTGCCGATGCATTCCGGCCTCGATGAAGACGCGATCCGCGGCATCGTCGAACTTCTCGCGGAGGCTTTCGACCGCAATGTCTGATCGTTCTCAATCCGGAAAAGGCCGGCGCGCGAAAAAGCGCGTCCTGTTTCTTGCCCAGACCCCGCCGCCGCATCACGGCCAGTCGGCGATCGCCGCGCTGGTGCGCGAGGTCTTTGAAACCGACGCCGACATGATCATCGATCAGAGATGGCGCGGCGGCGCGCAATCGAACAAGGATGTCGGCAAAAAATCGTTCGGCAAATATCTCGGTTTTGCCGGGTTTCTGCTCGAACTGATGGTCCTCGCCCTGATCGGGCGCCGGTATGATTTCGCCTATCTCGGGATCGCGCCCTGGGCGCACACGGCGGTGCGCGACGCGCTCCTGGCCGGGTTTGCAAAACTGCTGGCCAGGCGCACATGGATCCATGTCCACGGCAATGGCCTCGGAGACCTGATGGCAAAGCCCGGCCTGACCGGCGCACTGGTGCGGCGGCTCCTGGCGGGCACCGAGGTCGTCGCGATCACCGAGGAAGCATGCCAGGGCGCCCGCGCATCCGGTCTGTTCTCGCGCGTGCTGCCGCTTGCCAACATGTCACAGGATCCGGGCGAGCCGCGCAAAACCACAAACGGTGCGATCACCATTGCCTGCCTCGGCAATCTGGATCCGCGCAAGGGCGTGCTCGATTTCGTCGACGTGGTTTCGCTGGTCGGACAAAAGGATGAACGTGTGCGCGGCGTCATCATCGGCGGTGCCACGGCGCAACTCGATGTCGAGGACGTCAGGGAACGTGCCGCCGGTTACGGATCGGACACCCGGATCGACGTCACCGGCTGGGTCAGCGAGGAGCGCAAGTCCAGCCTCCTGGCCCAGGCCGACATCTTCCTCTATCTGTCGCGGCACGATCTTGCGCCGGTGGCGCTGATCGAAGCACTGGCGCATGGCTGCGCGCCGATCGTGCTCGATATTGGCGGGCTTGCGGAAATGGTTGGCTCGGATTTGCACGGCAATGTCATTGCCGACACCGAACAGCGCGCCAGCCTCGGCCATGCCTGCGCCATGATAGAGGCCTATCTTGCGGATCCGAAGGCGCTGGAACGAGACAAATTTCTCGGCCGGCAGCGTTATCTCGATGCCTACAGCCCGAAAATCTTTCGCGCCAACATCCTGCGTTTCCTGGCCCAGCCGGACGATGTCGATGACGGGCACGGAGATCGAACCTCATCTCTAATGGCGAACCAGACATCATGAAAGCACAGGTTCTGAATTTCATACGGCAGGGCCATATCCGCTTTGCCAGCCGCGACCTGCCCGCAAAGCTCGCGATCTATTTCCATGAGATGGACCGGCATCAGCTCCCGGCGTTCCGCGAAGCCCTGGCCTATTTCACCGATCAGGGCTACGGTTTCGCCTCACCGCGGGATTTCGTGACCGCGGCCGCCGAAGAGAAATTGCTGTTCGTGTCCTTCGACGACAATTTCAAGGGTTGGCACGAGGCCCTTGGCACGCTGGAGGCCTGTGGCGCGACTGCGACCTTCTACGTCAATTCGGGAATGTTCCGCGACGTGGCGCCGCCCCATGTGATTTCCGATTTCTTCGACCGGATCCGCTATTTCGGCGATCGCCGGACATTGAGCCGCAGCGAATTGTGCGAACTGTCGGCCGAAGGTCACACGATCGGCTGCCACACGCACACCCATCCGATGCTGTCCCTGCTCCCGCGGAACGCCTGGGATGATGAAATCCTGACGTCGAAACACGTTCTGGAAGATATTCTCGGTGGCGCGGTGGACGATTTCTCGTTTCCCTTCGGGATGCGGCGGCACTTCTCGCCCGCGCTCAGGGACTATTGCTCCGGCATCGGCTTCAGGACTATCGCGACCGGCATATCCGGCCAGCAGCACACGGTCCGGATCGATCCGCTCGAGATCCATCGCAGCGGCTGGAAATTCGATCTCGATCTCGGCGGAAATATCGCAAACCTGAAGGTCGACAGCCGGCTATACGCCCGCCTGTCCGGCAGAAGCGCGGTGGGTTGACCATGGCATTCAGCATCCGCGGCCTGCTTAACCGCGACATCACCTATTCCGTCAGCAATCAGGTGCTGGTCAGCGGCCTGAACTTTGCCGTCGGCATTGTCGCCGCGCGCGCGCTCGGCGTCACCGACTTCGGCCTGTTCGCGCTGATCTTGCTGATGGTCAGTTTTACCGCCAATATGGAAGGGCATTTGATCACCCTTCCGATGATGACGCTGACCGGCGCCCGCAAGCAGCGCTCGGCGAGCTATTTCGCCGCCATCACGGTTCTGGGGCTGGCAACCGCCAGCGCCAGCGCGCTGTTCATTGCCATGTTCGTCATCGTGCTCTTTCTGACGCGCGGCGACGTGGCCGACCTGAACCTCATTCTCGCCGCGGGGCTGGTTGCCTTTTCACAAAACATCCAGTTCACGACCCGTCGGGTGCTGTTTGCCAGATCGAAAATGAAACAGGCCGTCGGCCTCGACCTGTTGCGGCTGGGCATCATGATCCTTTTCATTGCCTATCTGATCTCAAACGACATCGTTGTCGATGTTGCAACGGCCCTGTATGTGCTTGCCGTCTCGGCCCTTGTGTCGGCCCTGCCGTTCCTGCGCATGACGCTCAGAGCGCGGGTCCCCAGACGATTGCCGATGATCGTCCTGCGCCGGCACTGGCCGCTTGCCTCCTGGATGCTGTTGATGATGCTCGTTTCCATCGGCCAGGAGCAGGCCCTGTGGATCTTTGCCGGCCTCCATTTCGGCGACGACGCGATCGGCGGTTTGCGGTCGGCACAATATCTGCTCGGCACTACCCATCTCCTGATCTATGCGCTCGAAAACTTCATGCCGCGAATAGCGGCGCAGGAAATGCGCCTGGACGATGTTTCCGGGTTGCTGAAATACCTCTACGGCCAGACCCTGTTTGTCGGTCTGGCTTCGCTCAGCCTGATCATTCCCATCGGCCTTTTCGCCGGCCCTCTTTTGAAGCTTTTCTTTGGATCGGAATATGTCCCCTATGCCGACCACACCAGGATCTTTGCCTGTGTGTACGCCGTCACCGTCATTCGGATGATCTGGTTGTATTATCTCAGGGTGGTGGAGCGAACCCGGGATGTTTTCATATCCTATGTGATCAGTTCGCTGGTCGCCGTTGCGCTGGTCGTGCCGATGACATCGTGGTTTGGCCTTTACGGGATCCCGCTCACGATGCTGGCGGCCCAGACGACGCTGCTTGCCGCAATCGGCATCCATATCGCCCGCCATGCGCTTTCGCAGAACCAGGCCCAGCTGGACGCCACGCCACGTGGCGGCACGGCTTGATCCGATGCGTTGAACGGAGGACCCGGCAGCCATGAAACCCGCTTGCAAAGTCTGTTTTGTCACCCTGGTCCTGAGCCAGTACCGGGTAACGTTCCACAAACTGGTGCGGGACATCCTGGCGCGCAGAGGCATCGATTATCAACTTGTCTACAGCGACCCGACCGGAGACGCGGCGGCCAAGGGCGACACGGCAAGCCTGGATTGGGCAACACGGGTCCCGGTTACGGATTTCAGGGTTGCCGGGCAGACGTTCCACTGGCAATCAGCCGGGTCCCATATCAAGGACGCCGACCTGACCATCGTCAGTCAGGAAAACAAGCTCCTGCTCAATTACTGGCTGCAGATGCGCTACATGCTCTTTGGCAAGCGCATGGGGTTTTTCGGGCACGGTCGTTCGTCGGCAGGCGGCCGCTTTCCGCGCATCGGCCGGATCCTGAAACGGTTTCTTGCCACCCGCGTGCACTGGTGGTTCGCCTATACGCCGGAAGTCGCGGATCTGATTGCCGACTACGGGTTTCCGCGCGACCGCATCTCGATCAATTACAATTCGATCGACATGGGCGAACTGCTCGGTGAACTCGCCACGATCGACGATGCCGAACTCGACGTCTTCCGTCGCAAACACGGCATCGGTCCAGGGCGGATCGGGCTCTATCTCGGCGCGCTCTACAAGGACAAACGCATCGATTTTCTTATCGAAGCCGCGAAGCGTATCAGAGCCCGGGTCCCGGACTTCGAACTTGTTGTGGTCGGTGCCGGGCCGGAGGCGCATGTTGCGGAAAAAGCCGCGGAGGAACATGGCTTCATTCATGCGATTGGCCCCCTGTTCGGTCGCGACAAGGCCGTTGCACTCAAAGCCGCAGCAACCTGCCTGCTGCCGGGCGCCGTCGGATTGGCCATTCTGGACACGTTTGCCGCCGCGTGCCCGCTGATCACCACAAATGCACCCGGTCACGGGCCGGAAATCACCTACCTTACATCGGGCGAAAACGGCATTCTGGTGGATCAACCCGATTCCATCGAAGCCTACAGCGACGCGGTTGTTCGTGTCATGACCGATCAACAGGAACTGGACCGTCTCAGGGACGGCGCCCGAACATCGGCAGATCATTATTCGATCGAAAACATGGCGCGCCATTTCAGCGACGGCGTGATCGCGGCAACGCGGGGCGTCAATGGTGTGGAACCCTATTCGGATTTGGGTCCGTCCAACTCGAATATTTCCGCCGGATAGGGGCTCAACAGCTTCAGTTTCACCCGGTTGAACAAAGACACTGGCCGACGCCGAATAAGCCTGTCGCCGGCCATGGCGGCACGATGCACCGGATTGTAGTAGATCAGGATGAGCCGCGTGCCGCGCGAGCGCGCGGTGTCGAGTGCGCGGGAGACAACCCGGTCGAGGAGGTCGGCGCTGAACGGATTGAAAAAGTACAGGATGCAATCGCCTTCCGGCAGGTTGTATTCCGCGGCATCGATGCACACCGACCTGACGTCCCGGCATCCGAGGCGGTCAGCCGGATAATTGGCAATATTGCGTTCCGCCTCGGCATGCAACCGGCCTGAAAATTCCACGCCGCGAACTGCGCTGAACGGCTTTTCCGCCGCGGCCAGGAGAACCCGTCCGCGCCCGGATCCAAAATCGACGAATGTGAACCGGGAACAATCCTCTCCGAGACCGTCGAGAATCCACGAGACAACGAGCCGGGGCGATGGCAGATATTCGCGGGCGCCTTCCAGATTGGTATTGTCGGAAGGATCCAGGTGCTGCTGCATCAGATAGCCGCCGGTCGGCACGTATTCCAGCGCTTCGAAGCGGCCGTCCCAGATCACGTGATGCAATCGACGCAGCGATACGAGGCGCGCATGCGCCGCCAGGGCGCCGATGCCTTCCCGGCGCCAGATCGAAAGGGCTGTTGCAAAAACGGCCAAAATGTTACCGCCGCGCCCAATGCGGCAGCCACCCGGCAGGGACCATGCCGGCTGCCTTCTTGACGTGCGGTCGGACCACGGTTTTCGTCGCGTCCCTGGCATAGGGCATGACGACACGCCAATAATCGGGAGAAAACAGGACCCGGTTGTTGCGTCGAACGACAATTGTTTCCAGCGCTTCCCGGTCAGCCTTGAAGTCGGATTTCCAGCGGCTGTCGCCCCAAAGGAAATTGCACTCGGTGCACCCCATCCCTTCAAGTTCGGTCAGCGCCAGAAGGGTGACCTGCATCCCGACTGAAAATTTTTCGTATTTCAAGTCATGGCCGAGCACCGGAATGAAGCTGCGATTGCCGGAAACGCACAAGATGTTGCCGGCGAGCAATTTGCCTTCGTGGGTGAGTTTGGCCGTGTAGCCGATGCGCGCGCACAAGGTCTCCATGGCGGCCAGCTTTTCATCGGTCATGTGATGGCGGCCACCGCCCGATTTGATCTTTTTCCGGTTCATCTCGACGATCTCTGCGACGTCGCCGGGTTCCGTGCGGGCAAACTGAAATTCGGTGGCGGATCCGCCGAGAGCGGCGTGAAGCTTCTTTTGCTTGCGCCGCAAATTGCTGGCCTGCTTGTTCGAAAGCAGCCGGTCGCCGGCCGATATCAGGCGCCGCCAATTCGCCTTGTAGCCGAACCGTTGGTGAAGAAGGCGCGTCGGCGCATCGTCCGGTCCCAGGCGCACGTCTTCGAACACGATGAAATCGACAGGGGATTTGTCGAACAATTGGGCACTGTGCGCGTCCATTTCAGACAATGACAATGTCTGGAGGCGGTCGAGATACAGCAAATGTGAGGGCTGACGCGACAACAGGACCGGTGTCAGGCCGGGCCCGTCCGACATCACATAGTCGCGATGTCCCTGCGCGCGCAGATAGGATGGGTCGGTAAACATGTTGCCGTTAAACATGTCTGAAAGAATTGCGTCGTCCGCTGGGCTGCAGGTCGCGTGCGAGAATAATCGCGCATTGGGATTCAACAAGCTGGAGTCCTCCATTCCAGCGAAGCCGAAAGTATCGACTTCACTTATTCTTGCGACGGGACTAAACGTCCGGCACAGGCATGGACATTCCGGCCCGCCGCCACTCAAGTCTGTTTCCGCCCCCGCAGAATATTCGTCAAAACCTTTTATATTTCAACGAATTAAATCGATATAGGATCGAATTTTCATCGCTTTCAGTCAGGCGTTCGGAGTCATTCATATTGCCGCATTTCATCGCGCATTCCGGGACCATCGCACAGACTCCGACTGTTGGACGATCTCACCGGCTTACAATTAACAGAAATAAGTGAGCGTCAATTTAAAATTAATTAAAAGGTTAATGTATAAAATTTTAATTATCTCTGTACACCCTGTTTAACACTAATGACTTTTCTCAAATGACAATAAAATTAGATTCGATTATTACTTCATGCCAACAGCAGAGGTTAACTCGCTGAAACACAGCTCGGCCCGGTTCCGACCCGGCCCCCGTCACCTGGCTGATTAAGTACGAGGATGCGTCAATGCTAAACAGAAGCACACCGAACTACCCCGAGACCCGGCGAATTCTGATCACCGGCGCGGCCGGCTTTTTGGGATCCCATCTGGCCGAGAGGCTGCTCGATGACGGCAACGGTCTCGACGTGATCGGGGTCGACAATCTTTATTCCGGTTCCAAGTACAATATCGCCCATCTCCGGGACGACCGGCGCTTCGAATTCATGCGCCACGACGTGACCCTGCCGCTGTTCCTGGAGACCGACGAGATCTACAATCTCGCGTGCCCGGCAAGCCCGGTCCATTATCAGTTCGATCCGGTTCAGACGGTAAAAACCTCCGTTCACGGTGCGATCAACATGCTGGGGCTGGCAAAGCGGACCAAATCCCGGATCCTGCAGGCCTCGACCAGCGAAGTGTACGGCGATCCGAAAATCTCGCCGCAAAGCGAACCCTATTGGGGCAATGTCAACCCGATCGGTCCCCGCGCCTGCTACGATGAAGGCAAACGCTGCGCCGAAACCCTGTTCTTCGATTATCAGCGCCAGCACGGCGTCGATATCCGGGTGGTTCGAATCTTCAACACCTATGGCCCGCGTATGCACCCGCAGGACGGCCGCGTCGTTTCCAACTTTATCCTGCAGGCCCTGCAGGGACAGCCGATCACGATATATGGCGACGGTTCGCAGACCCGCAGTTTCTGCTATGTCGACGACCTGATCACCGCAATGGTTGCCTGCATGCGCACGCCGGAAGCCGCCGATGGTCCGACCAATATCGGCAATCCGACGGAGATCAGCATTCTCGACCTCGCCCGAATGGTCATCGACCTGACGGGATCGCGCTCGAAGATCGTCTGCCATCCGTTGCCCCAGGACGACCCGCTTCAGCGGCGTCCGGACATTTCACGGGCCAAGGATCTGCTCGACTGGCAGCCCAAGGTTCCTCTGGAAGAGGGCCTGAAGCGGACGATCAGCTACTTCGAGAACATCCTGGTCCAGACCAGCCATTTCGATATCGCAATGGCCTGATCCGGACGGATCGAACCAACAGTCAAGCGCGAATGCCAACAAGGACACGACCAGACATGCGTGACGTCATTCTCATCACCGGTTCCGCCGGCCTCATCGGATCGGAAGCCACGCGCTTCTTCGCCAAACGCGGCTATTCGATCGTCGGAATCGACAACAATATGCGTGCGCATCTGTTCGGCAAGGACGCGTCCACGGAGTGGAACAGGCAGAGCCTGCAGGCCGAGTTTGCCACTTATACCCACGTGGACGCCGACATTCGCGACCAGTCGGCGATGGCCGCGCTCTTCGACGAATGGCGCGACCGGCTCGCCCTGATCATCCACACGGCCGCGCAGCCCTCCCATGACTGGGCGGCCAAGGATCCGATCGCCGATTTCACCATCAACGCGAACGGAACCCTGGTCCTGCTCGAACAGTGCCGACATAAATGTCCCGATGTCCCCTTCATCTTCACCTCGACCAACAAGGTCTACGGCGATACGCCGAACCGGCTGCCGCTGGTCGAAACAGAAACCCGCTGGGAGATCGCCGAAAGCCACCCGTTCCATGAGCGCGGCATCGACGAAACCATGTCTGTCGACCAGAGCATGCATTCCCTGTTCGGGGTGTCGAAGACGTCCGCCGATCTCCTGGTCCAGGAATATGGCCGCTATTTCGACATGAAGACGGCCTGCTTCCGGGGCGGGTGCCTGACCGGACCGGGACACAGCGGAACGGTCCTGCACGGCTTTCTGGCCTACCTGATGAAATGTGCGGCCAACGACATGCCCTACACCGTGTTCGGTTACGAGGGCAAACAGGTTCGCGACAACATTCACAGCTACGACCTGGTCAACGCATTCTGGCATTTCTTCGAAAATCCGCGCTCGGCCGAGGTCTACAATATCGGCGGCGGACGGACGTCCAACTGCTCGATGCTGGAAGCGGTGGCACTGTGCGAGGACATTACCGGGAAAAAGCTGGACTGGTCCTACGCACCCGACAACCGCATGGGCGACCACATCTGGTGGATCTCGGACACGAGCCGGTTCGAAGCGCATTATCCGAACTGGAAGGTGACCCACAACGTCCGGCAAATTCTGGAAGACATCTACACCTCTAACCGTGATCGCTGGAACGCGGCAGCATAAAGACTGTTGGAATATCATGATTGATCACGGCAAAAAAAACATACTGGGTATTGGCGTCAGCGCCGTCGATTATGACGGCGCGGTCGACGCGATTGTGGCGGCTGCCCGCGAGGGCAGATCCTACAAGGCGGCCGCGCTCGCCGTTCACGGCGTCATGACCGGCGTGCTCGACCGCGAACATCGCTGGCGGCTGAACGGTTTCGACCTGATCGCACCGGACGGTCAGCCGGTTCGCTGGGCGATGAACCTGATGCATGCCTGCGGCCTCCGGGACCGGGTCTATGGCCCGAACCTGATGCTTGAAGTCTGCGCCCGCGCGGCCAGGGAAGGCCTGCCGGTCTATCTCTATGGCAGTCGCTCGGAGGTGCTGGAACCTCTGGAGGAAAACCTGAAGCGGCAGTTCCCCGACATCACAATTGCCGGCCGCCGGCCGTCGCTGTTTCGACGCAGCACCGAAGCCGAGAAACAGGAGATAGCGCGGGAAATCGAGGCGACCGGCGCCCGGATCGTGTTCGTCGGGCTCGGCTGCCCGCGCCAGGAAGTCTGGGTGCATGAATATGCCGACATGTTGACTTGTCCGTCGATCGCGGTGGGCGCCGCGTTCGATTTTCACGCCGGCCTGTTGAAACAGGCTCCGGACTGGATGCAGGAGCGAGGATTGGAATGGCTTTTTCGTCTAACTCAAGAACCCCGCCGCCTGTGGCGCCGCTATCTGTGCC
>Ga0207422_1004156_pt1 | contig 12514 bp, 10 predicted proteins | sample MarCyaLeptolynsp_FD_187757 | JGI IMG/M metagenome (GOLD analysis project Ga0207422, IMG submission 187757) | Marine cyanobacterial communities from Panama - species 1 Leptolyngbya sp. (SPAdes) | ecosystem: Environmental > Aquatic > Marine > Unclassified | place: Panama: Panama City | collected...
CGAAAAGATGATCGGGGTGAACATGAGTGAGGATGAGGTATGATATCGGCAAGGAACTCACCGAACGGATCGCCCGGTAGAATGCTTCTCCAACGGCGCGGGATCCCCCGGCATCTATGACTGCAATGGACTTGCTGCCGACAATGAAGCCGAGATTGGCGATATCGCCCCTGTTGCGGGGGTTGGGCTCTGACACGTCTCCGGTGTGCACATATATGCCGTCTGCGATCTTTTCCAACGACAAGCCGGACGGCGAGCGCCGGCACACCAGTTCGGAGGCTCTGTATTCGGTGTAATCCGCCGCGATATCTTCTTGATCCAGGCCCCGCCTGAGTTCCAGGCACTGCTGTTCGGTCTCAGTTTCCAGACCGGCAACAAGTTGCTGCCGGCAGACGCCGGGATCGTTGAGCAGGCACAAGCTGATCAGGATTTCATACATCTGTCCTGCATCTTTATCGGTCCGGCCCGGTAAACGAAGTCATGGAAACCAGTGTCTCAACAGGCATTCGCCACGGCAATACATCCCAAAGGATCAATTTTGATGACTCACGAACCATGCTAGAATCTCGCGAATATTCGGCATGTCAGCCTAGCTGCTTTTCGGAACGCATTGCAGCAATCACCTTGGGTTTGCTTTCGAGACCGATGGAGACACGCGTATCATGAAGATGATTTCAGGATTTGTTTCGAAGTCAGTCACTCACGGCGCATCTGCGCTCATCCTGGGCTTGCATTTCGTTTCTTCTGCTAGTTTTGCGTATGCCGATACCAGTATCGTGAGAAATCCGCTTCAGCTTGAAGGAAGCTGGAGCGAATTGCGAGAGGACATTGTGGGCGACATATTGCCGAAGCCCGCGAAAGAGATCATTGATCTTGAGGCGCCCTACCGCGCTCACGACGCTGCGACCGTGCCGGTCGTTCTTCGCCAGTCCTCCGCGAACGCACCTGCAATTGAAAAAGCGCTCCTGATCATCGATGAAAACCCTGCCCCGGTTGCTGCAGAGCTGACCTTCGGAGAAGCGATGCATCCGATCGACATGGAGATCAGGGTTCGTGTGAACCAATATTCAAATGTCCGGGTGGTCGCAGAAACGTCCGACGGCCCGGTCATGGCAGGCCGCTTTGTAAAGGCGTCGGGCGGATGCTCCGCACCGGCCACAAAGTCCCCGGAACTTGCCATGTCACAAATGGGGCAGATCAGGGCAAAACATTTCACACCTGTGATCGACAAATCGACCAACAGGCGTGAAGCCCAGATCATGATCCGTCATCCCAATTACTCCGGTCTGCAGCGCGACCAGGTTACGCAACTTTTCATTTCCGCCCATTTCGTCAACTACATCGAAGTTCGGCAAGGTGAAGAAACGTTGTTCACGGTCGAAGGCGGCATCTCGCTGTCGGAGAACCCGGTGATCCGCTTCCAATACACCGACAACGGCACCGATGATCTGGTGGTCCGTGCGGAGGACACCGAAGGCAACGAGTGGATCAAAACGATCCCCAAGGACATGGAGAGCTGATCAAACCGGCAACAAGATTCCAGCCACCACGGCCGCCTTGTGACATTGCCAAGGTGGGCCGATTGCATGTCCGGATATCTTGATCAGGTGCCGGTTTGGAGGCGTCAGAAGCAGCGGATATCCGCTTCAGCCTGTGCTCTTCTCAGATCGGAAACGAGTTTCTTGGCGTTTGCCGCCGTCCTGAACAGGGACATCCTTTCGCCGCCCACCAGTTGCATGGACAGCACCGTCTCGGCCTCCACATATTTTTCATAGGAGATGATGGTCGCAATGATGTCTATCGAGCAGGAGCAACGACGCAGCACATCGCTGCTCTGGCCATTGGTTGCCATACACGCGAAAACATATTCGGCTCTCGCTTCGGTCGGATAATCGTTTAACGATTGCAAGCGGGAGTCCGGCTGCGCGTGCACCGGCCCGGTCGGAGCCACCGTTCCCAGAAACAAAGCCAAGACTGCGAGGTTTTTCTTTGATTGCGCACGTGCCCACGCGTGCCAGGCATTGTTTCCATTCATTTCCCGGCCTCCAGGCCCTTGAAAAGGATCGTGCTCGTGTATGCAGGCAGTGTGTCAGGAAGCGCCGAACGCTCGCCACGTTCCGTGGTCGTTTCAGCCCTCAGGGAATAGTACCAGCCGGGAATTTCGCCCGAAAACGTGATCGACAGCGTCAGGGTCTCGATCCCCCGCATCCGGTCGCTGGCCGGATCATCCTTGAAAGGGCGAAGCACAATTGTGCGCGCCGGAACATCACGGTCGCCTGACCGCAGTGTCACGTCCTGCACAGGATGTTTCTTCAAGAGTTCCGCCTTGATCCTGTTGCGCATGTAGAAAGGACTGCCCCCGGCAAGTCCGGACAGATCCCTCACAACGGTTTCAAGGAAATACATGATCAGCGGATTGCCGACGCTCGCTGGAAAGGCACCGACGCGCCTGCGCTTGTCTTGCGTGCCGAAATGAATTTCGGCCATGTCGTCCGACGTCAGTTGCAAGCTTATCGGTCCGGTGTTTTGCTGCTCAAGCGGCCGGCTGCCCGGTGCCGACACTGTGCGATGATATTCCAGTGCCGCGTTCTCAGGGATGGTGCTGAGCGTTCCTTCCCTGAACAAAAGCTCATGCGAACCGGCGGCGAAACAGGTCGAGACGGTCGCGCAGATGATCGCCAGTGCGCGCGCGCATTGCGCAATCGTAGACCTGCGCATTTGGAGCCTTCTGTCTTCAGTGTGCCGAAAAGCCATGCCTTCAGAATCTACGCGCGGAAGCAGGTAAGTCAGCACAGACATTTGTCGGTGTTTTCGCTGCATCTGATCGTGTGCGGCAACAACTCAACCGGCGTCCAGGTGCCTGGTCTCCCAATCGATGAGCGGGCGCAATCTGGAAAGCTCGACCGGTTTGGTCAAAATCGTGAAACGATATTCCCGGCTCTGTTCGGCAAGGTCCTCTTCCCTGTTTGCGGTGATCATGATCGCGGGAATGTCGGTCTTTGTTGCGCGTCTCAATTCCGCGATCGTTTTGACGCCGTTGTCCTCTCCATCGAGCTGATAGTCCGCCAGTATGATGTCGGGCGGCATCCCGAGTTCGCGCACCGACGTCAGCGCATCCTTGGTCGAGGCCGCCGTCAGAACGCTGCCGCCCCAGGATTCGATCTGCCGCGCGGTTGCGAACATGACATCCGGGTTGTTTTCAACGATCAGAACAATCACATCCATTGCGCCGGGGACAAGCGGCCGTGAGGTGTTTTCACTGTGCCCGATTTCGGCCGGCGCATCACAGATAGGTATCGTTATCGAAAAAACGGACCCCACACCCGGTTTCGAACGCACGTTGACCGAATGATTGAGCCGTCTGCAGGCGCGATCGACGATCGACAGGCCAAGCCCCATGCCGGCGCCTTCGCCGTCTGGCGTCGCCCTGGTGAACTCGTTGAATATCCTTTTCTGGTCCTTCTTCGATATGCCAATGCCCGTGTCCCAGACTTCGATGACAACATTCGCTCCCTTGCGTCGGCACCCGGCCAGAACGCGGCCTTCGTGCGTGTACTGAATCCCGTTCACGATCAGGTTCTGGACCGACCGGACCAGGTAGCGTTGATCGCTTCTGACCCACAAACTGCTTGGAACGATATCGAGCCTGATGCCCTTTTCTTCTGCAAGCTGACGGCAGTCCCGTTGAACCGTTGACAACAATTCTCCGATGTTAAATGTGCTGAGACTGAGTTCCGTTCCGGTGGAATCCAGCCTTGAGATATCCAGGAGTGCATGGAGCAGTGACTCGATCGACTTGAAGGAGCGTTCCAGGCGGGAAACGGTGTCCCCGACCGTCTTGTCGGTGGCACTCTCGGTCATGGTTGAAATCAGAAGTTTTGCGGCATTGACCGGCTGCAGCAAATCGTGGCTGGCAGCCGCGAAAAACCGAGTTTTCGACGACACAGCCTCCTCAGCACGCTCCTTGGCCTGGCGCAGCTCTTCGTCGATTTTGATCTGTTCTTCGTGCTGCTGCTGGAGACGCTCGTTCGCATCCGTCAGTTCCCGGGTCCGCTCGCCCACTTTTTTCTCCAGGACATCCGTCATTTGTGCTTCGGCCGTGAAGTCGATGACATTCATGATGAGGCCTTTGTCCGGCAGACGGTGAATGCTGATATTGAGGATGTCGCCGGATGTCAGTCTGACCTTTCGTTCTATGCCTTCCTTGTCCGGGACGATTGCGGCAAGGACTTCCGCTTCAATGGACGCACCCGTTTCCGGCGCCAATTCGTGGCGCGTAAAAAACGAAAGGATCTGGCTCAGTGGCGTTCCCTTTCGAACCAGTGTTACGGGAAGACGCAACAGCTTCCGGAAACGTTCGTTCCGCAGTATCAGCGTGCCTGACGGTGAAAACGTGCAAACCCCTTGGGAAATATGTTCGAATGCCGCCTTCATGAAGATCGATTGCTTGTCGATCAACTGATCTTTCTCGATCCGGTTCTGCAGAACGATATTCGTGATTTCTGTTGAGAGAAGGACGGTTTTTCGCTGTGATGTCCGCTTTTGCGTGATCTGGAACCAACGATCATTTTTCAGGCCGAACACGGACGGATATTTTGGAGACCTGTCAGCGGTGTCCTTGGTCCCGTTGCCCGCTTTTTCGGGTGACGCCCCTTTAGTAATCACCTGTGGGCTGTCATTCAGCGCATTGAAATAATCGGTGATGCTGAGCCCTGCGATGACCTGGTCGCAGATATCCGGCACCATGTTTCGGAACTGGGCGTTGCAGATCTCAAGCGCGTCTTCGGTGAAAAGCGCAAAGCCTCCTTCCATGGCATCGAGTGCATCGGCAAGATTGCGTTCGGTCTGCTCAAGCGCAAACTCGGAATGCCTGAGACGGTTGCTCGCCTGGCCGAGCGTGTCCAGAACCTCTTCAAGATGCCTGGTCTTCTCCCAGACCTCTCCCTGCAGGGCAATCGCAGACTGGAACAGGGAATAGGCAGAGTCGCCGACATCGTTTTCACGTGCAGCGCGCTGCATGAGCGCTTCAATGATCTTGCCCTGGCGCTCAAGCTGCGTTTCGAGAGGTTCACTCGGATCGATCAATAGAGCGCTCCGTGGCTCGGCGGATAAAAGGCGACACCGATAAAGGTCTGATTGACGTGAACGCCCAGATGCTGCTCCCCGTAAGTGTTGAAACCAAATACGTGGTTTTCGCGCAGGATCGCCGAGACGTCGTCGGCAAGATGTTTCTGTTCGATCTCGAGCCTTCGCAGATAGCAGTCAAAACCGATGATGAAGTCGGGCCTCAGCTTGCGGTCACGAAAATGCTCGAGCCCCGCGTCCAGCGTTTGAAGTATCTCCCGTCCTTGTCCGAGCGTGAGTACGAGACCGTCGTCGATTGCGGACAGGAATGAAAGACCGCCGCCTTCTTCAACCTGCTGGATCGCCCGCACGTGCCAGCTCTTTCCGCTTCTGACAAGGACCGGATTCTCGGCAAAGACTTGCGGCGAAAGTTCTTCCACGGAACAGTTCACGTAGCGGGCGTATTCACGCGCGGCAGGGACACCGTTTATGTCCAGTACCAGTCGCTCTTCCGGCACAGCGCGCGTAACAACCATTTGCCGGCTGGTTGGCTGAAAATGATTGAAACCGATGCCCCTGAAAGACAGGTCGGTTTCGATAAGCAGGACCAGTGCTGCATTCCGGTGTGCATGTCCCCCGTGGGACACATAGGTTTCGCCAAAAGCGAGGCCGTTGCCCGCTGATCCGCCGAAAACCGGGATCTCCCCCAGTCCGGCGTTCAGCGCGGCAACAAGCAAATCCTCCTGCTTGGACATGCCATCAGCGATAACGAGCGCAACGGTTTTCCAGTTTCCGGTCCGGGGAAACCTGTCGGCAAGGACCCTGGCGCGATTGGCGGTGCGTTCGATGGACAGCGGTTTCAACGGCTTGATCAAGGTGGAAGAGCAGCGGAAATGGCGCCGCGGAAAGGCGATCACCAGCAATGCGTCTTTTTCGTATCCCTGAGCGGTGATCTGTCCAGCCGTTGAACATCCAAATACGGTCGCCGACGACATCTGCCTCGCGAACTCATTCGAGACGCTTTCTGGATCAAGATGATCCGGCATGAAAAAGAGAACGAAGCAGATTGCGTCTGTGTTGAAAGCCGCTATAGCCTCCCTGACCGCAGCTGCTTCCGTTTTTTCGTGCGATACGCCAATTTGCACAGCTTTCGGAGTATCGAGCCTGTTCTCGAGCAAAACCGTCATGGTGATCAGCTCAGCATCGCCCTCGCATCGGCATCGGAAATCGGCGGCGCACCGTCGAGACTGATGCTCTTGACCATGACGGCCGCCTGCGTGCGGTTGCTGACGTTCAGCCGCCGCAACAAGGCGGTGATGTGCGCTTTCACGGTCGCCTCGGCAAGCGACATCTCATAGGCGATCTGCTTATTGGGTTTGCCCGCGCAAATCAGTTTCATGATGCGATTCTGTTGCGGCGTCAGGTCGGCGATTTTCTGCGCGATCTCCTGCGATGTGAGATCCGATTGCGCCGATCGCTTGCTCGGCGTGAAACCGGGTGGAAAAAAGCGAAGACCCTCGCGAATCTCAACAAGCGCTTCCTGCAAGACCGAGACCGAGGCGTCCTTGGGTATGAAGCCGGCTGCACCGGCTGACATGAGAGCACTGACCGACTCGTCGGAAGATTCCGCCGAAATCACGAGAACAGGCACATCCGGCAGCTTGTTCTTCACCTTCATGAAGCCGCTGATCCCGGTGGCATCCGGCAATTTCAGATCCAGGATCACGAGGTCGGGCCGCAATCGCGAACTGACCAGACGCAAACCATCCTGGAGGGAATTAGCCTTCTTGACCGTTCTCGACTTGAAGAGTTTCTCAAGCGTGGATGCGAGTGCATCACAGTAGAGTGGATGATCGTCAATCACGAGGATCGAACGGATCTGAACGGGTTCGTTTTTTTTCGCCTTGATGTTCATGAGACTGCTTCCTCCCAGTCTGATGAACAAAGTACCTTTTACTTTACAGAGGTTGCAAAGATAATACTGATAAAAATATCAAGATCGATATGAAAACCGATACTAAAGTATTGGTTTTGTTTCCGGTTACATTTATTTTCGTTTTCTGCTGCACTGACTTCTCACATTTGCCTGCTAGCGGCTCATTGATTAATTCTAAATTGAGATTAATTTTGCCATTTTTTCTGATTTGAACTGATCTACACGTGCGAAACTTACGAAAGAGCACCTTTATTGAGTCGCGTGGCCGGAGTCGCGCCTTTACGTAGGTCTCAATCCTTGGCTGCGCCGCTCCTATCTCTGAGCTTCACGAACATGGTTTTGATTTACCTGCACGATTGCAAATACGTGCGAAAACATTCTGCAACCTCGGTAAAATAGACATTGTCCAAGTGCGCATGATTTCGAAGCAAGCGGCGGCCGGTCTCTCCTGCATTAAATTGTTTGGCGTTCCGCGACTTATTCTTGGCATGCGAGCCACATAAATCCGCTGCAATCATTGACGCTGCGGAAAATTCATTTTCTGATTGTTCTGCCGATCACCAAGGCATTGGTGTGTTTCACTTTTTTGACACACCGAGAATGCGCAGGGGAAGGAATGAGTCATGAAATTCAGGCATAATTTGAAAACGGTAAGATTGGCCGTTTGCGCTTTCGGCGCGTTTGCGCTGGCGGATATTGCGCCAGCTCTGGCGCAGTCGGAAGACAAGCCCAATATTCTCGTCATCTGGGGTGATGACGTGGGGCAATCCAACGTTTCCGCATATACATTCGGTCTTATGGGATACCAGACGCCGAACATCGACCGCGTTGCCAAGGAAGGCATGATGTTCACCGACTATTACGGCGAACAATCCTGCACCGCCGGCCGCTCATCCTACATTATGGGTCAAAGTGTTTTCCGCACGGGTCTTTCGAAGGTCGGACTGCCCGGCGCGGATCTGGGCATGCAGGAAGAAGATCCAACGATTGCCGGTCTTCTGAAGGCGCAGGGATACGTCACCGGCCAGTTCGGCAAGAACCACTTGGGTGACAAGGACGAGCACTTGCCGACCAACCACGGGTTCGACGAGTTTTTCGGCAATCTCTATCACCTGAACGCGGAAGAAGAGCCTGAAAACGAAGACTATCCGGGTGACGCGGTGATGGCGGACGGGCGAACCTTCCGCGAAACATTCGGTCCGCGCGGTGTGATCAAATCGTCTGCGGACGGCTCAATCGAAGATACCGGCCCCCTCACCAAAAAGCGCATGGAAACCGTCGACGAAGAAACAGTTACCGCCGCGATCGACTTCATCAAACGTGCCAACGAACAGGGTAAGCCATTTTATGTCTGGTGGAACGGGACGCGCATGCATTTTCGCACGCATGTGAAGCCGGAAATGCGGGAAAAGGCCGATGAAATCGCCGGTCGTCACGTGGATGAATACTCCGCAGGCATGATAGAGCACGACATGCAGGTCGGTCAGCTGCTTGACCTCCTCGACGAGCTTGGCATTGCCGACAACACGATCGTCCATTATTCGACGGACAATGGCCCGCACTACAACACCTGGCCCGATGCAGCGGCAACGCCTTTCTTCGGTGAGAAAAACACCAACTGGGAAGGTGGATGGCGCGTGCCCTCCATGGTGCGCTGGCCCGGCAAGATCGAAGCCGGTTCTGTTTCCAACGAGATCATGCACCACATGGACTGGCTGCCGACCTATCTGGCAGCAGCCGGCGTGCCGGATATCAAGGAGCAGCTGAAGGAAGGTGGCGTGCAGGCGATCGGCCGGGAATACAAGGTCCATCTTGACGGCTACAATTTCCTGCCTTTCCTTCTTGGTGACGAAGACCAGGGCCCACGCCGTGAAATCTTCTATTTCTCCGACGACGGCGACCTGACAGCGCTTCGTTACAACGACTGGAAAATGGTCTTCCTGGAGCAGAAGGCCTACAAGACCTTCCGTGCCTGGATAGAACCGTTCACGGTCTTGCGCGTTCCGCTGATCTTCAACCTGCGCCGGGACCCGTATGAACGCTCCTACCAGACGTCCAATACATATTATGACTGGCTGATCGACAGGGCTTACCTGCTGGTTCCAGCGCAGCAATATGTCGGTCAGTTCCTGGCGACATTCCAGGAGTTTCCGCCACGACAGAAGGCGGCGAGTTTCTCGCTCGATCAGGTCATGGACAAGTTAAGCACGCCGCACGGCGCGCAATAGGTCCAGCCACGCTGATTACAGGCGGCGGGTTTAACCCCGCCGCCGGTGTCATCAGAATTTGATGCGCGCACGCGTCCGATTTTCGTGACCAACAAGGATATTGCGACCCAGTTTCAGGGAGATCGGTATGAGATATTTTTTGGGCATCGTCGTTTTGGCAGTTTTTGCCGGTTCCGCGGCCGCCGACCCCCTTCCCTCCTGGCAGGATGGCGAAACGAAATCCCGCATCATCGACTTCGTCAGCGACGTCACAAATCCAGGATCCGACAACTACGTCACGCCACCCGACCGGATAGCCGTTTTCGACAATGACGGCACCCTCTGGTCAGAAAAACCGGTCTATTTTCAGCTGCTTTATGCACTTGACCGCCTGGAGGAGATGGCCGCGAAGGACCCGACAATTCTGTCCAGTGATGTCCTCAAGGCAGCCGCGGCCGGCGACATGGACAGGGTCGCCAAATCAGGCGAAGAAGGCCTGCTTGAAATCGTGATGGTTTCTCATTCCGGGCTCTCAGTGCCGGAATTTCAGGCGGACGTTGCCCGCTGGATTGAAACTGCGAGGCATCCGACAAAAAATCTCGCCTATACCGACATGACCTACCAGCCGATGCTGGAACTTTTACGATATCTGCGAGACGAGGGCTTCGAGACTTACCTTGTGTCCGGGGGCGGTATTCATTTCATGCGCGCCTTTGTCGAGGCTGCCTACGGAGTGCCTCCGGAAAATGTCATCGGCAGTGCCGGGAAAACCCGCTACGAGGTCGTGGATGGCGTTCCGACCATTCTCAAGGACCCGGGGATCGCCTTCATTGATGACAAGGCAGGCAAACCGATTGGCATCGACAGCAAGATTGGCAAACGCCCGATTTTCATTGGCGGCAATTCTGACGGCGACTTCGAGATGCTGGAGTGGGCAACGGCTGGAGACGGCCCAAGTCTCGGGCTGATCGTTCATCACACCGACGGTGAAAGGGAATGGGCCTATGACCGCGACAGCCATGTCGGCAAGCTTGTCAGAGGGCTCGATGAAGCTGATGCGCGCGGCTGGTTGCTCGTTGACATGGCTGAGGACTGGAAACGGGTCTGGTCCGGTTCGAGCAACTGACCCTGACCCTGGCCGGATTTTGCGCTGTCACCAATTCCCATAACGTTTCACGGATTGTATCTCATGTCAGAAGCACTTCGTAAGGTGCAGAAGCTCAAGGAGCAGATGCAACGCTCCATAATCGGCCAGGAAGACGTCATCGACAGGCTGATCATTGGGTTGCTCGCGAACGGAAATTTGCTGATCGAAGGCCTGCCGGGCTTGGCTAAAACGCGCGCGATCAAGGCGATGGCCAAAAACATGGAAGCAGAATTCAGCCGCATCCAGTTCACCCCTGACCTGTTGCCGTCGGATGTTACCGGGACAGAGGTGTACCATCAGTCCGGTGGCACCGGCACGTTCCGGTTTGAAAAAGGGCCGATCTTCGCGAATATCGTTCTGGCGGACGAGATCAACCGGGCACCGGCCAAGGTTCAGGCAGCTCTTTTGGAGGCCATGGAAGAACGCCAGGTCACCGTAAGCGGGAAGACCCACAAGATGGAACCGCTCTTCATGGTGATGGCGACTCAGAACCCGGTCGAACAGGAAGGAACATATCCGCTTCCCGAGGCACAGATGGACAGGTTCCTGATGCACGTCCTGATCACCTACCCGCCGGTGGAAGACGAAATCGAAATCATCCGACTGGTGCGCGGCGAGGAAACCGCAGCGCTTGTATCCGCGACCGGGAACGACGCTCCGGAACAAGGCGCGGACGCGGTTTCAAATTCCATCGAACAAGAGGCGATCTTCGCCGCACGGGCGGAGATTGCCGCCATTCATGTTTCCGACGCGAGCGAGCGTTACATGGCCGATCTGGTTGAAGCGACGCGTACGCCAGACAGGTTTTCAGCTGACCTGGCGCGATGGATCGAAATCGGCGCAAGCCCGAGAGCTTCGCTTGCACTCGACAAATGCAGCCGAACCCATGCGTGGCTCGCCGGGCGCGACTTTGTCGATCCGCTCGATATCAGGACCATTGCACATGACGTGCTGCGCCACCGGCTGAGCCTGAGTTTCGAGGCAGACGGGGATGGCATCTCCCCGGACAAGGTCGTCGATGAAATCGTGGCTCAGGTCGCCTTGACGTAGGGAGGCAAGGATGCGTGATGCCTCTGCAAGGTCCAGAACCGGTCTGAACGCAAAAATAAGTGAGAGCACGGAACGGATCGACACACGGGTAAGTGTCGACCTTCATCACCTGCGGTCGTTTGAAGGCCGGGCGCGCAAACTCTCCTTGTTGCCAAGGCAGCCGGTCTCGAGCGTGCTGAACGGCCGGCACGCCTCGCGGCTGCGCGGCCGGGGCCTCAATTTCGAGGAACTCAGAGGCTATTTGCCAGGCGACGATCCGCGAACAATCGACTGGAAGGTCACGGCAAGGACGGGTGAGCCCTATGTCAGGGTCTATAGCGAGGAGCGGGATCGTCCGGCTCTTCTTGTGGTCGATCAGCGGATGTCGATGTTCTTCGGAACCCGGCTCAACATGAAGTCCGTGACCGCTGCGGAAGCCGCCGCTCTAATCTCCTTTCGCATTCTCGACCAGGGTGACCGTGTCGGGGCGGTCATCTTCGGAGACGGATACGTGTCCGAGTTTCGACCCAAACGCGGCCGGACCGCTGTCAACCGCTTCCTGACTGCGCTGGAGCGCGCAAACGGGATGCTTCACGCCGAAGCGCCGCGCGTCGATCAACCCTTGTTTCTGAACCAGCCCCTGACGTCCGTTGCCCGCATCGCACGCCGCGACCATCTCGTGATTGTCATCAGCGACTTTGACGGCCTTAACGCCCGCACCGGAAAGCTTGTCGGTGCCATTGCACAGCACAATGACGTTCTTCTATGCCCCGTGACGGACCCGATTTCCGAAGACGTGCCCAAAAACATGAAGCTTGTCGTCTCGGATGGGGAGCTTCAGGTCGAACTCGATACGGGCACCACAGAGACCTTTCGAAAGCTGTCAGATTTTGCATCGGGCCGAATTGCAGAAATCCTGAAGTGGCAGCAGAAATACGGAACGCCGGTCCTGCCGCTCAGCGCTGGTGCAGATACTGTTGACCAGTTGCGCCGTCTCATGGGCCTTCGGTCCAAGACCCGGGCAGCAACCAATGAATGAGGAATGGAAAGGCCTCAGTCTGGCCGAGTTGATCGACCTGCTGGAACCTGTTCCGGAACCGGCACCGATCTCCATGGCACCGCAGACGATCG
>Ga0207422_1004157_pt1 | contig 12511 bp, 10 predicted proteins | sample MarCyaLeptolynsp_FD_187757 | JGI IMG/M metagenome (GOLD analysis project Ga0207422, IMG submission 187757) | Marine cyanobacterial communities from Panama - species 1 Leptolyngbya sp. (SPAdes) | ecosystem: Environmental > Aquatic > Marine > Unclassified | place: Panama: Panama City | collected...
TGAGGTGCAACCAAGATGCCAAACTCTCGGGCAAGAGTTTGGCTCGAAATTCTTGCGCCGGCAGGCGTAGTCCGCGGTTTGAACTATTTTGAGTTTGCCTCAATACGTTGCGGTTTTACCCATCATCCGGTACGCGTCATCGCGATGAGCGGCTAGCATTGGTTGCGCTCGAAATCATACGATCACCGACTGGTTTGCATGCATATTTTTATCCTCGGACACGCGAACGATGAGCAAGGACGGTTGTCTTCGTCATCCAAGAGTCGGGTCGCGTACGCTATTTCAATTTTTCAGCAATTGCGCTCGAATAATGTCCCGGTCTTCGTATTGGCAACCGGTGGATTTGGTTCCAAATTCAATTCCACGCCGACTCCGCATCATGAGTGGGTTGAGCAAGAAATCCGAAAACAAGGGTTTGCGTCGGGCGTTCAATCCGGATCAAGCTTGAGCAGCGCAAATACCGTCGAAGATGCAGTGCTGATCCACAAATACTGCAATGCGAATGATGTCGGTTCGCTTCAGATCGTCACCAACGAATTTCATCAGGAGCGCTGCCAACTGGTCTTTGGCGCAATTTTCAACTCGAAAGAGATTCCTATTATCGGTGTCGAAGATCCGACAGACGTGGCGCAAAGCACCTACGATCATGAAACTAGGGCGACCAAACGCTTGAAAAATCAGGGTGGCGTATTGTGGGGTGACAAGCTGTTCCCCTTCGTTGGCGGAGCACGGTCGGCCTAGTATGCGATCAGCAAGCGCGATGGTGGTGTCGGTCTGCGGCGACAGTGTCTTTGGAAATTTTCCATGCTGGGGAATTATCGAATGTTAGATCGGTTCAAGCATCCGCTGTGCGAGCAAAAGCGGTCATAAAATACAACGAATTCCTCCGAGAGAAACTAGCGTAATGGGGCTGTCAGTCTAATGCGAACCAGTCTCCGGCAGCGTTGGGGTAGGGTTGTCTATCCAGCCAGAAGTTGGGGCCATTCTGAAAGGGCGGCGTTTCTCATCGGTTCAAACCGAGCGAGGCGGGAATTACCTCTGATAAGTTCCCAGAAACAAATTGACGATCAGCTATCAATGATTTGGGACTCTCGATCTGCGATTTGCCCCCGGAGTTCAACTTGCTTGGACGCCGTTAACGAGTAGCCTACCACCATGAATGCGGCGATCAGAACCAAGGCTGAAGGAATGAGACTGTAAATTAGCGAAAGTGCCCACAAGGCGTCGGTCTGCGTTTCACCCGAGGCGTTGTAACCAACAAAGGCTAGTAGCATCAATGGAATGCCTGCACCGAGTGCGGATCCGAGTTTCTGGACCATGGCTTCCACGGAGTAAAATAAGCCTTGTTGACGGTCTAACGTATCTGCGGTGTCGACATCCACTGTGTCCGCAATCATTGCGTAAGGCAGGACAACAACGCCGCCATAACAAGCGCCTTTGATAACAAAAAGCACATAGAAAATCGTGTTGTCCCCCGAGCCTAAAAACACCATCAGACCGTTGGTGAGGGCCACGATCAAGAGCGCGAAGATGAGCGCGCGATGTTTCTCTATGCGTTTGGCAAGCACGCTCCAAACAGGAATAAACAATAGCGCAGATATGAAATAATACAGGTAGACCTGGCCGATATTTTCAACGCCGACGACGTCACGCGCGAAAAAGACCGTCGTCGATTGTCGAAACGTTTCACCGAGCGTTGCGACGAGGCTCGCCAGCGTCAAACGAATGAAAGGGCCATTGGTGAGAATAGTCGAGGCAGCTTTCTTGAAATCGAATTTTGTTGTTCCGACAGGCGCCTCAGGTTCTGGAACCGCGAAGTAAACGATGGTCGATGTAATGGGCAGCAAGACGATAATTGTCCAACCGATCGCCCGCATAATCTCTAAACTTGATGCATCATTTCGTGCGATGAGGATTGCTGGAATAATCGTTGATGCGAGGAGGCCCGCGATTGCGAAAAACTGAGTTGTGGAACTAATTTTTGTGCGCGCGTGATAGTCGGATGAAAGTTCAGCGGCCCATGCCGTGTAGGGCAATCGAAGCGTCGTTAGGCCAAGATAGGCCAGCGAAACCGCGACGACGAAATAAACCGCGTTAATGCCACGAGGTGGGCAAAAAAGCATGTATATCCCAGCGCCAAGCGTCAAAGTTCCGATGATTAACCAAACGCGCCTTCGTCCGATATTAGGGCGCCATCGATCGCTGACAATTCCGATCAGCGGATCGGTAACAAAGTCCAGTAATCGCGTTCCGATGAGCGCCGCTCCGATTATCCCTAGTCCGATTTCGAGTTGCCCAGAATAGAGTGGCGCAAGATAAATGGCGATCGGGAGACCGATCATCCCAAGCGGGAATGCCAGAGTCCCAAAAAAAAGTATCGTGCGAAACTTTAGCGACGCGTCATCCAATGCGCGACCTCCATTCTACCAAGTTCATAGTCGAGTTGGGAGGCCGAGGGATTAATCCTTTGCCAGAACGGGAGGAATTAGGATGGTAGCAGGAGAACGCTTGATATGAGCCGGCATTTATTCCTCCAGGATGCGCGAAATTATAAATTAGTGAACGCGTTCATTAATTGCCGAAGAAATGAAAAGGCGTCAACCGAGAATGGGGTGAGTTCGCACCCGACAATCAAAACCAACCTCGATTTGCAAAGTGCGGAGTGGTTCTAAGGTGGGGTCGAGAGGATGGGGGACGTCGAACTGTTGCGAGCAACTCTACTTGCAATTTGTTTCGCGAAACGTCCAGATTCCTTTTGGACCAGATAGATCGTTGGTTTCATTGGCGCCGTAACGGCCCCGCGTTATTGGTCATACCCGGGATGTGTTCGATTGAGATCTCGCACGAGAGCGGGCCACACAAGATCGTCTCCCAATCCTTTTGTGAATGCTGGCGCGGCTTGTGCGTGAACAGTGTCAGCCATGGATTGTGGTTCTTCGCGAAGAGCTTGGTCCTGGTTTGGGCCTTGCGCTAAGACTTGCGTTTTGCACGCGTTCTCTAAAAAATACATTCTTAGAAAAGCGATCGCGCAGTTCTCGCCAAGCGTGAGTGTTCCGTGATTGCGCAGCATAAGCAGAGATTTGTCGCCGAGATCCGCCACAATCCTCTTGCGCTCATCAAGCTCCAAGGCAATGCCTTCATAATCATGATAGGCGAGATCATTATAGATTTGCATCGCAAATTGAGTGTAACGACGAAGCCCGCCATTTTGGATGGAAACTGCCACGCCATAAGGTGAGTGAACGTGAATAACGCAGCCCGCGTCCGCTCGAGCCATATGCACAGCGCTATGGATCGTGAATCCAGCAGGGTTCACGAAATAAGGCGTGTCTTGGCAGATCTTCCCAGCGACATCGATTTTGACCAAGGACGACGCCGTTATCTCATTGAAGAGCAATCCATATGGATTGATGAGAAACCGCTCTTCCATTTCTCCTTCGCTGTTCGGTTCGTCCGGCAACCGAGCCGAAATGTGCGTGAACACCAAATCGGTCCAACCGAACTTCGCGCATAGCCGATAGGTCGCGGCCAAGTCACACCGGATCGCCCACTCACGATCGCGTACTTTGCCTTTAAGTGTTTGTAGCTTGGCAGGGTCGGGAATACTAAATCCCGCTTGAACGCCATCAACGCTTGCATCTTTCATCTGAGCCTCCTTTTGCGCCGGCGGCGCGTTATGCCGACATTCCAGAAAGGCGTTGGTGAATAATTGCGTCGGCTTCAGACATGATCCGATCAATCAATTCCTGGCATGTGGGAATATCCTTGATCAAACCGACCACCATGCCACACGACCATGCGCCAGAGTCCATGTCGCCATCCACCATGATTTTCGGATAAACGCCCGCGACCTGCTTTAAAATATCATTGAATGAGATCTTAGACCCCAGCTCGCGTTCCTTCTGTACGATGATATCGACGGCTGCATTATTGAGCACGCGTTCGGTGTTCCTAAAAGGACGCATGATGAGACTGGTATCAAGTTCGCTCGCGGACAAAATGGCCTGCTTGACGTTCTCATGGACCGGAGCGTCTTTCGTCGCGACGAAGCGCGTACCCATGTTGATACCATCTGCGCCCATCGCCAGTGAGGCAACAAGAGATCGACCGTCGGCCTGACCTCCAGAAGCGACAAATGGAATATCAAGCTCATCCGCCGCGCGTGGGAGTAAGATCATATTTGGAACGTCATCTTCACCTGGATGGCCTCCGCACTCAAAGCCATCAACGGAAACCGCGTCGCAGCCTATTTCTTGCGCTTTGAGAGAGTGCCTCACCGACGTACATTTGTGGATAACCTTTATGCCGGCATCTTTCAGCTGAGGCATCACCTGAGCCGGATTTCTGCCCGCGGTCTCAACAATCTTTATGCCGCTTTTCGCAATCACGTCGATGAAACTGGGATAGTCCGGCTGCGTCACCGAAGGTAAGAATGTCAGGTTCACTCCGAATGGTTTCTCGGTCATGTCCTTACATTTTGCTATTTCATCTGCGAGCCCCTTCGGAGTCTTTGTCGCCGAAGTTGTGATAATGCCGAGGCCGCCAGCATTTGAAACTGCCGCCGCCATTTCCGCAAAACCAACGTAGTGCATGCCGCCTTGCATTATGGGATGCTCAATTCCGAAAAGTTCAGTAATTCTGGTCTTCATCGATTGTGAGTTCCTTACTCATCTTAATTTGTTTGAAAAACGGGCTTGGCCTTCGTCCAACCGGCACTAACAAGGGTCCCAGCGCTGGACGCGGCCTAAGGAATATTTGTCCGCATTATGCTTGCTGCGCCTGAGCTTTTCGATCGATCAAGTCTCGGAGCTCTTGCTGTTTCGCCGCTGTGAGTGAGTAGTTCCAGATCACGACCGATGCCACGAAGACCAGGACGGCAGGCACCAGGCTGTAGATCACACTCAGCGCAAACAATGATTCCGTGTTGGTTTCGCCGGCAGCGTCATATCCGATCCAGCCCAATACGATGAGAGGCAGACCTGCGCCGAGCGCAAAGCCTAGTTTTTGGATCATGGCCTCTACGGAGTAGAACAGCCCTTGCTGACGGTCTTGTGAGTTGGCGGTATCAATATCAACCGTGTCCGCGATCATCGAATAGGGAAGCAACAAGATCCCCCCAAAACATGTACCTTTCAGAGTGAAGAGCAGCATGAACTCAAACGTTTGGCCGTAAGAGAGAACAAGCATGCCTGCATTGGTGGCTGCAACGATGAATAGGGCCACCGCAAAGGCACGGTGTTTTTCCATTTTCTTGCCCAACCACGCCCAAAAAGGGATCGTTATCAATCCAGCGATGAAGTAGAAAAAATAGACCTGGCCGATATTTTCATGCCCGACGACATCGCGCGCGAAGAAGACGGTTGTTGATTGCCGAAACGCCTCGCCGAGCGTCGAAATTAAGATCACGATCGAAAGTCTGACAAAAGGTCCGTTTTTTGCCAATAGCATCAGCGAATCGCGAATATTAAAGCCGGATTTTACGGGTGGCACATCTGGTTCAGGGACCGTGAAGAAGACAAGTGTCGTGGTGATTGGGATCAGAAATAAGATCACCAAACCAATGGTTCGCATCACCTCTAAGCTGGAAACGTCTCCTTCAACCTGTCCCGCCATCAGAGCGGGGATAACCGCCGAAGCGAGCAATCCAATGGTCGAGAAAAATTGCAAAGTCGATGTGATCCGCGTCCTGACGTGATAGTCGGGGGAGAGCTCTCCCGCCCACGCGATATGAGGCAGGCGAAGCGTAGTCAGGCCAAAATAGGCGAGAGAAACCGCGAAGATGAAATAGAGAGCGTTAACGTCACCAGCTGGCCTAAACAGCATAAATATGCCGCTCATCAGTGTTAGCGTTCCAATCATCAGCCAAACGCGACGGCGTCCAATGGATGGGCGCCATTGATCGCTAATAATGCCGATTAGCGGGTCGGTGATCAGATCGAGCAGCCGCGTTCCAATCAGCGCGGCTCCGATAATGCCAAGGCTGATTCCGAAATGACCAGAATAGAGCGGGGCCAAATAGATTGCGATTGGCAAACCGATCATGCCAATGGGAAGCGAGATTGTCCCGAACGACAGTATGGTTCGAAACTTCAAAGTCGCGTCTTTCAAAATGCACCTCCCAGTCGCGATCACGAATGCCGTGTGCGATGCGCTTATTCTTGTGTGACGCTGCGAGGGCTGCTCATTGTTCGACTGCTCCTACAAAAAAGGACCGACCAACTATTTGGCCTCTGTCGCTCAAAAGACTGCTCTACAACTTCGTCGTTTTCGTTATTTGAACATGTTCAAATTGAGCCGTTATGATGATGGTTGTCAACCGAAATTGGCCAACTTTGTCGACATTGGGAGTACAATTTGAGGTGTGAACCTTAGGCTCGACATCGCGCACAACGGCGAAAATAGCGCTCTGCTTTGAGGTTCGGAACGCTCGCGCGCAGTCTGTCTTTGATTGGGGGGCAAAGAGGTGGTGCCCGCTCGCTAGCGGCATATCTGTCTGTTGTGGTGTCCATTCAAACGCACTGCGGTCGCAACAAATCGTTGATGCATCGAATGAGCGCTTGGTCAGACTTCCAAGTTCGAAACGATCTCATCGACGAAGAGATCCAAAACCTCTTTGGTGTCGCCAAATTGCATGCGACTAAAATTATTCGGCAGCGCAATACATCCATGTAGCCCGCCCCAAATCATCATCGCTGTGTTATGAGGATCGAGTTCTTTTATCACGTTCGAAGCTTGGCCATCTTTGATGGCTTCGATGACGAGAGAGGCAAAGGCTGCCGACTCTGCCGGGCTTTTGTCGGAAACCACGTCCTTCAAGGGTCGAACGTATAGAAACACGCCACGATAAATCTCGGGGTTCGAAGACGCAAAGTCGATATAGGAATACATCAGCTTTCGAATGCGCTGAAGTGGATCTTCGATGCTTTGCGCAACCCTCTTTAACTCCTCAGAGTATCTTTGAACGGAGCCACTCCACAAAGATTCCATCAATCCCTGAAGGCTGCCAAAATACGTGTAGATCGTCCCAACAGAGACTCCTGCCTCTTTAGCAATTGATCTGATCGAGACACCGGCTGGGCCTTCATTATTGTATAAGTCGGCCGCAGCTTGGCGGATCATGTGCCGCACGGCTTCGCGTTGTTCTGGGGTAGCTACAGGTCTAGGCATAGTCTCACTTTAATGCTCGCAGAACCGATCTCAAGGCTCAGTATGCGAAACGAAAGTCCTTTTCTGATGTGCTGTAAGAGCGCGGTTTCGGCACTACATAGGTCGATTTTTTAGGGTCATGCACGGGCCATACCGTTTTCGCGCTTTCACATGAATTGTCCTCCAAGTGCGCACGTTGGTGAGTTTGGCTGAGATCATTGATCACGGCTTTTCGGGTTGACTCTTGCATCTTCAAAATAATAATATGAGCGTGTTCAAATTACTAGAGAGGTGGACCAGCGAAACGCTCAAATGCATGCGCAACAGGCAAAAATCGAGAGGTTTTGCGAGATGCGCCGCGCAACTGAGCAGCTTCCAAGAACGTGAAGATTTATGAGTGCCGCATGGACTGGCTTCGCTGTGACGAAGCGAGCACCTGCAATCTCTGGCAACGTCTACAATGCCGATCTTTTTGTCCAGCTCACCCAGGCGAGAGAAATGAAATTGAGAGACAATGATAAAAGAGATTCATAGCACCGGCCTCAGCGTTCGCGATCTGGAGGCATCCATTTCCTTCTATTGCACGGAGGAGGCTTACGAGGTTGTAGAGCGGTTTGATATCGCCGACGACGAAGAAACGCGGGCCGCTTATGGGATTACCAATAGCCAAGCGAAAGGAGCGTTGTTGCGCGGTCACGCGGGGTTCTTGGAACTTACTCAGTTCAGCGATAATTACGAGCCCGAAGGAGATACGCGCGGCGTCTACGCAGCAGGCCTTCGCCACATCTGTATTCGCGCGCGCGATGGACACGGGCTGTTCGATAATCTCGTAGAGAAAGGAGCCGGTTGGCATGCCAGACCGTCTGGCCTCGGAACAGGTGTCGACTACGCCTATATCCGTGATCCCGAAGGCAATCTGATTGAACTAGAGGGACTCCCTATGATGCCGCCAGGCGTCATGAAACCTTGGTTTGATCATGCCGCAATCGTCTCGGCGGACATGGACCGCCTCGCAGCTTTCTACGAGATGCTGACCGACACGAAGATGACGCGTCGCAACTCTTTTGGACCAGAAGCGAAGTTCGATAAAGTTGCAGGTCTGGACGGCATCGTATTCGATGGGTCTTGGATCGTTTTCGGTCTCAGCCGTATCGAAATGTGGGAATATAAAATCCCAGAGACCAAACCCACCAAACCGCACACACCCAACGAAATAGGATGGAGTCATCTCTGTTTGGAAGTGGACGACCTGGAGGGTGAACACGATCGACTATCAAAAGAAGGCGTCGAGTTCTTAGGCGATATTCGTGTCACCGATTGGGGGCGAAGCATTTTCCTGCGTGATGTGGATGGAAATTTGGTCAGATTGCTCGAACCATCAATCGAGCGTCCTGAGTTGTCGGTGGCGAACCTGCCGGCTCGCCCCATCCTGAAACAAATCAGAGAAGCGTCCGAAAGACCGCGGAAAGGTCAAAACTAATGTCAGTATTTGGATTGGAAGGGCGATCAGCGATTGTCACTGGGGCGGCTCAAGGAATTGGTCTCGCCGCCGCGCGCAGGCTTGTAAATGAAGGCGTCAGCATCCTCGCGTTTGATCGCGCAGAATGCGACTATGTGAAGGCGTTGGAACTAGATGATTCTCAATCGAATTCGGTGCGCGGCTTCCAAGGTGATGTCGGCAATCCTGATGATTGGGAAAGAGCGCTCGCCGAAGGCATAGACGCATTCGGGAAGATCGACATCTTGTTCAATAATGCCGGAATTCCCGGGCCTTTTAAAAACGTTCTGGACTATGATGTTGAAACGTTTGACCGCGTCATCAAAGTTAATGTTCGAGGGGTCTTTTTGGGGATTCAAACCCTTGGGCGTCATATGACGGAGCGAAAGTCCGGGGTTATCGTCAACACCTCTTCGACCTCGGGATTCGGTGGTATGGGCGATATCTTCGCCTACACGACAAGTAAGCACGCAGTGAACGGTATGGTGAAATCGGCGGCGCGTTGCATGGCCCCAAACGGTGTTCGAGTCTTGGGCATAGCGCCAGGACGAACCGCGACAGAAATGATGTTTCGGATCGAGCGCGGATTGTCGCCGGACAATCCAGAAGCTGCGCGACCAGCACTGTCGCAAGGTATTCCCCTTGCGCGCTATGGAGAGCCCGGCGAGGTTGCCGCCACTTTGGCATTCTTGGTCAGCGATGAAGCGTCGTTTATCACCGGTTCGATCATTCCAGTAGATGGTGGAACACTCGCCTAGTCTTCGGGAGTTCCCCAAAACGTACATAGAAACAGCAATGCCGGAGCGCATTTCACGCGAGAGCAACGGAGCGACTAATTATGTCCATGGTCCTGAACGAAGAACAGAACATGTTGAAGGACGCGGCGCGAGATTTTTGCACGAACAGTGCTCCGATCGCGCAACTGCGCAAGCTTAGAGACGAGAAAAACGAAACTGGTTTCGACCGGGATACATGGCAGGAAATGGTGCAGCTTGGATGGACCGGCATTACCATTCCAGAGGAGTTTGGCGGGCTCGGTTTTGGCTTCATGGGGCTCGGCATCGTAATGCAGGAATGTGGTCGAACACTCACCGCTTCTCCTTTGCTCTCAACCGCCGTGCTTGGGACGAGCGCTCTCCTGCACGGAGGCAATGAAGAACAAAAATCGGAACTCTTGAGTGCGGTCACAGCGGGTGAGCTGTTCCTTGCTCTCGCAGTGGAAGAAACGCCACACCACAACCCGTATGGTGCGACGACATCAGCGAAGAAGTCTGGAGGTGGCTATGCCGTTTCAGGGAAGAAAACGTTCGTGTTGGATGGGCACGTTGCAGACAAATTGATCGTTGTTGCGCGCACTTCTGGACAAGCTGGCGATCGAGATGGTTTGACGCTTTTATTGGTCAATGCCGATGACTCTGCGGTCAAAATCTCGCGCACTCAAATGTTGGATAGCCGCAACGCGGCAAGTATCGAATTTAGCGGTGCGCGCGGAGAACTCCTTGGTGAGGAAGGCAAGGGCGCAGACATCTTGGACAAAACGCTCGATGCCGGTCGTATCCTTCTCGCGGCCGAGATGCTCGGCAGCGTCGAAGAGTGTTTTGAACGCACGGTGGAATATCTTAAAGTCAGAGAGCAGTTTGGGGCGCCGATTGGGTCTTTCCAGGCATTGAAACATCGCGCCGCGCAAATGTTTTGTGAAGTCGAGCTCTCAAAATCAGTCGTCCTTGAAGGCCTAAACGCACTAGATGAAGACTCTGATGATCTGCCGAAGCTCGCCAGCCTCGCCAAAGCCCGGCTTAATGACACCTATCATTTGGTCAGCAACGAGGGGATCCAAATGCATGGCGGTATCGGCATGACGGATGAACACGAGATTGGTTTTTTCTTAAAGCGTTCCCGGGTTTGCGAGCAAACGTTCGGCAATAGCGCGTTCCACAAGAACCGGTTTGGTGAAGTTCAAGGCTTCTAGTTCCAAATTCATTGATCGTTTCAAGCCACAAGAGGCACGTCTATATGGATGAAGCAGCCAGTCCGCTAAATCTGTCGATCTTGGTCCGCCCAGTATTTAGCGCGGACTGATTTACGCTGAACTTTGCCACTCGACAGTCTCGGGAGCTCTTCGACGAAGTCGATCGAACGAGGGCGTTTGAATGCAGGCAAATGCTGCTTGGCATGGTCCAAGATCGCCAGGGCGAGTTGTTCGTCGCCTTTTTGACCCGGCGCCAATTGCACGACGGATTTCACCTCTTCGCCCCATTCATCATTTGGGACGCCAATCGTGCACACATCCAGCACAGCGCTGTGCTGCAAAAGCACATCATCGATTTCCTGAGGGTAAACATTCACCCCGCCGCTAATGATAGTCTCAGCGCTGCGCCCTGTGAGGAATAAAAAGCCGTCCTCGTCGACATACCCCATATCCCCAAGTGAGAACCAATCACCACGATAGGCGTTCGCCGTCTTCTCGGCTGATTTGTAGTATTCGAATCGTCCTTTGTCCGGCGCCTTGAAGTAAATGTACCCAGTTTCACCGGGCTTCAATTCAACGCCGTCTTCGTCCAAAATCCGCGTGTTTTGAGGAAGGGCCGTGGTGCCAACGCTGCCGGGTTTGCGCAGCCAAGTCTCAGAATCGATCATGTAGATATTCCCGCCCTCCGTGGCGTTGAAATATTCATAGATCACGGGGCCGAGCCATTCGATCATGGCACGTTTGACGTGCACCGGGCAGGGCGCTGCGCCATGAACCAATCTTGATAGGCTCGAGATGTCATACTTGTCTTTCACCTCTTGCGGCAGCTGCAATAAGCGATGGAACATCGTCGCCACCATATGAGTATGCGTGACACCATGTACTGCGATGAGCCGGAGCGTCTCTTCCGCATCCCAACGATCCATCAGGACAAGCTTGGCACCCGCGTTTAAAGGCGTCGTTACATTCATGACAAGCGGTGCGCCATGATACATAGGACCCGTACAAAGGTTCACCGTTGTGGGAGATTCGCCCGTCCAATGAACGCTTGCAGCAGTTGGGGGAGGCTGGTTGGCGCGATGGACGCCTTTTGGACGCCCCGTCGTTCCGGATGTGTAAAACATGGCCGTCCCATGGATCGGGTCCTGAATATCGCTGCCATCATACTTGTCGATGGCGTTGTCATAATCTTCGAAGCCTTCGATCTTGCCGCCGACAGCCAAACGGATAGCGCAATTGGGAGCGTGGCTAATCGCATCAGCTCCGGTCACAAGGCCGGCGTCATAAATCACTGCGGAGGCTTCACAATCATCGATAATGTAACCTGCTTCCTCAGCGGTGAGATGATAATTCACCGGTGTGAACCGAAATCCACCGCGCGTCGCAGTGGATAGAGCTTCGACAAACTCAGCCCGGTTGCGCGTGACCGCAGCAATTGCGTCACCCGGTCTAACGCCGCGATCCCTCAACAAGCGAACCAGCTGATTGGTGCGTTTATTCAACTCGCCATATGTGCGCTCACCAAAGGCCGATGAGACAGCGATATTATCGGCTTGCCGCGCCGCGTGATAGGCGAGCCCCATGCCTGACTTGAGGGCTAGTTCGAAATCATCCTGTAAATCTGGCATTTCTAACGCTTCCATTGGGTGAGGGGGGGGACGAGGCATCACTGCCAGAGCCGGGAGGTTTGTTTCATAAACCGGTTCATCAAAATCAAGCTCAGCATGCACTTATCGCTCCCCGGCTCGAACAGCTTGGACTCGTAGTAAATGAACTCAGTTTTAGGCGTCTCGCCGATCGCTAGCGCCGTCGCTTCGACTTCGTAATCATGATCGACCAAGACAGGTTGGCCGTATTGCTGAAGCTCGATCGCGCCATACAGTCCGACGCCCAAGTCT
>Ga0207422_1004158_pt1 | contig 12509 bp, 11 predicted proteins | sample MarCyaLeptolynsp_FD_187757 | JGI IMG/M metagenome (GOLD analysis project Ga0207422, IMG submission 187757) | Marine cyanobacterial communities from Panama - species 1 Leptolyngbya sp. (SPAdes) | ecosystem: Environmental > Aquatic > Marine > Unclassified | place: Panama: Panama City | collected...
TACGAATGGCACCTTCACAGAAGAAGTAGAAGATTTCTTTAATGATCGTCGTGTGAAGGGTATAGTTCCTGTCAATTATGAACAGTTATTCCGTGTTGGGCGCACATGGATGCGTATCCAACCAATAGAGTAATCTTATGGCAAATACTGCACTCAAAGATATACTGATTAGCGCGCGCCAAGAATCGCATCGTATGCGGCATTTTTACCTTGCGGTGGAGCACATTTTCATTGCGCTGCTTGAAATCAAAGGTGGTTTGACTTCAAGCATTCTGGAGGATCATGGGTTAACCCCTGAATATGTCACCGATTCAATTCGGCGTAAAATTGGCAAGGGCAGTAGGCATCGTCTATGGGCGGGCATCCCCAATACACCCCGTACAGATGTCATTCTTGATATTGCACATGAGCTAGCAGTTGCCGACGGGAGACAAAACATTGAAGAGCGCGATCTTCTTGTTGCAATTCTTGAAGAGAACAGCAGCACCTCAACCCGTGTTTTATCCGCACTTGGATTAGCAATCGATGAAATTCAGCATGATGCACAAACACGCACCTTATCACGTCCCGTACAGCAAACTTTTGTCCGAATTGACTTTGGTGCAGATTTCGAACCAAAATCACTTGGAAAAGACGAATTATTTATCCTGCGTCGGATGTTTCATGGATATGCTCAAGTTCGAATTGATCGTCGGTTAACCGGTGGCTATACGCCTGCATTACTCTTAATCGTCACCCCCATACAGGTTGATGGACGCGAAGATGCAGCAGTTGTCGTCAAAATTGGTCCAACGGACACAATTCTCGATGAAGCCCAGCGTTACGAACGCTATGTCAAAGGGACACTTCCACCCCTAACTGCCCGCCTTGAAGATAAACCGACTGCACCCGAAACATCTGAGGTTGCAGGTATCAAATACACACTGGTTCGTGGCTCGGATGGAAATCCGCACAATTTACGGACATTCGCGCACAAGTGGGAAGGTGCAGAATTAGGCAAGTGGCTTGACAAACAACTGTATCAAGGATTCGGAACCACTTGGTGGATGCAAAACCGCCCCTATCGCTTTGAAGTATGGCGGGAATATGATTGGTTACTACCACCGATTTTGACATTAGAGCTATTTGATGGCGAAAAAACACCGCCTGATATTCATGTGCTTAAATTCCCAATCAAACGGAGTAAGTTAAGTACATTGGAATATGGCGATACAGTCGTTGTTGAAAACTTCATTGTACAAAAAGTTGATCAAGATAAGCAGACAATCCAACTAGCATTAGGGCAAAGTTCTGACGGAGGGTATGCGTATCAGATCGAAATACGTGGTATTAATTTCGATTATGATACTTACTATCGGGGTGAAATTGTTGAACGTATCATTGGGCGTATCTGGAAAACACGCAACGAACAGCTAAAACACGCTGTCAGTGCTTTGCATCCAGATTTTGATGCAGAAGCAGAGAGAATCCCACTCACCGATGAGAAAAAGTTGCCGAATCCGATTGTTACTTATCAGGAAATCATGGATCAAACGATCAATGGTACATTAAGTACTGTTCACGGCGATTTGCATGTTGGCAACATCCTGATAGGACCCAATGATAGTGCCCTGCTGATCGATTTTGAGCGTACACGCGATGGACACACTGTGTTTGACTGGGCAAATTTGGAAGTCAGTCTATTGAGTGACCGTGTGATGTCAATAGCAGATTCAGATTGGGACAGTGTTCGCCTTGTGCTAAAACAATTGATGATCATCAATCAAACGGGCGATTTACAAAAATCTGACGAGTTAGGCTCTGAATTACATGATGCGCTGCAAGCGATTGTGCAATTAAGAATTATTGCCCAGCACTGCCTCGCAAAGCCAGATGATTGGTTGGAGTATTATGCAGCACTAGCGATTAGCGCATTACGCGCCGTTACTTGGGAGACTATGCATCTTCCCGGGCGCAGGCTGATGCTCCTAGTTTCTGCAATGGCTATTTACGAGTTCCAGAAGCGGCAACAAAAGCCGGAGGGAGATGAACACACCCCCTCCCCTGATGCAACTGACTTTATCAGCAACAATTAGATCAATCCGCCGCGCCAAGACCTTCATCTACAATCTCGATGACCTGTGCGCGGATTGACTCTAGCCCAAGCATTGCTGCTACAGATACACGATGATTACCATCTTCGACGAAAAAAGTATTGTCTAATTTGTATAGCTTGACAGGTGGCAGTTGAACACCTTCAAGATGCGCCTGAGCGATATTCACCCATCTGTCATCAGTTGCACGGCGTACCGGAAGAAATGTTGAATCAAAATCACGATAACGCCCGCTACTACCAACAATTTTGTCTAATTCAACATCCATTACGCCTAATTTATGATGTGATGATAGTTGGATGAGGTGATGTGCTTTAGCGTATGGAATTAACGAATTATCCAAACCTCTAACCTTAGCGTGAATACCTCGCCAGAACGTATCTCGTAATGCCCGATTATAATCGCCATGAGCAATGACATGATATCGAGGATGTGTTGGAATATTTGAGCAATTCATGCCATTGTCACACATAATTCATCGTCCTTACCAATTGTTGTTATCAATTTCTTGACTACAGGTGAGACAGAATTCTTTCCATCATTTCTGTTGTTGAAATGAACTCTCCGCCTTTTGGTGCAATATCTGCTGTACGTGCACCAGATTCCAGCGTTTTTTCCACAGCCTCTTCTATGACTTTTGCTTCAACTTCAAGCTCAAGGCTATAGCGTAACATCATTGCGGCACTCAAGATCATCGCGATCGGATTGGCTTTACCCTGTCCAGCAATATCAGGTGCAGAGCCGTGTGCAGGTTCATATAACCCGAATTTTCCAGAACCTAATGATGCAGAAGGCAACATCCCCAAAGAACCCGCTAACACAGATGCTTCATCGCTTAGAATATCACCGAACATATTACCTGCCAAAACCACATCAAAATCGCCGGGGCGTGTTAATAAGTGCATCGTACAGGCATCAACTAGCAAATGCTCTAATTCCACATCAGAATAGTCTTCGTGCATCTTTACAACAGTACGTCGCCATAGTCGCATGGATGCTAAAACGTTCGCCTTATCCACCGATGTTAATTTTTTGCTGCGTCCCTGTGCTGCCCGATAAGCGACATCAGCGACACGCTCAACTTCGGGAGTTGTGTAAATCATGGTGTCATAGGCTTCTGTGCCATCCCCCGCTTCTTTACGATCCCCAAAATACACACCGCCGGTCAACTCACGGACAAACAAAATATCCACATTTTCTAGTAAGTTGGGGCGTAAGGGTGTATGTTCAGCTAATGCAGGATATGCTTTCACCGGACGCAGATTTGCAAATAAACCAAATACTTGGCGCATCTTGAGCAAACCTTGTTCAGGACGGACAGAAGCAGCAGGATCAGACCATTTGGGACCGCCTACAGCCGCGAGTAGAATCGCATCTGATTCTCGGCATGTTTGCTCAGTGGATTCAGGGAAGGGATCACCTGTTTCGTCGATAGCAATACCGCCAATCAGAGCTTCTTTGTAGGTGAACTCGTGCCCATATTTTTCAGCAATATGATTCATTACTGTGATTGCCGCATCCATCACTTCAGGTCCAATGCCATCACCCGGAAGTACCGCAATTGTTGTTTTCATAATTTATAACTCCTTTATCATAGAAAAAGGCGCATCATCATTACATGCGCCTTCAATAAACAAAAACTAATTCAATCGGTGTGAATTAATCGCCTACAACAGCAGCTTGATTGTTACTTACTTTCGCCAACATCAAACCATATTCAATGCTATCGACAAGAGCCAACCAACTTGCATGAATCAGGTTGGTGCCTGCGCCAACTGTCGTCCAGCGTTCGGTACCATTGGTGGAATCAATCAGTACACGGGTCATCGCAGCACTGGCACTGTTGCTATCCAAAATACGCACCTTGAAATCCGCCAATTGGATGTCTCTGAGTTTAGGATAGTGTGGCAGCAAACCCTTGCGTAATGCCATGTCAAGTGCATTGACAGGACCATTACCCTCGGCAGCCGTATGCACCACATCACCATCAACATCAATCTTGACCATCGCTTCGGAAAGTTGTCCTCTACCTTTGCGATCTTCTACGATAGTAGTGAAGTCAATCAGCGTAAACAGGGGTTTATAATCCTTTCTGGCACGATATAAACGCACTGCAACTGATGCTTCTGCGCCCTCAAAGACAAATCCTCCGTGCTCCAATTCTTTGATTTCGTTCAATACCTTGACAGCATCATCCTTGGAAACATCCATGCCCATTTCTTCGGCTTTGCTCAGGATATTGCCCCGTCCAGATAAATCGGAAACAAGGACGCGCATTTCATTGCCAACAAGTTCTGGCTCAATATGTTGATAGCTGTGGATATTGCGACGCATCGCCGCCACATGGATACCACCCTTATGCGCGAACGCACTCTTACCAACATAAGCAAGATGTTCATCAGGGGCAAGATTAGCAATTTCGGCAACAATGTGAGCAACTCGGGTGATAGTCTTCAAATTTTCAGGATCGGGCAAGCAGCGAACATCCATCTTGATTTCAAGGTCAGGGATGATGCTGCACAAGTTGGCATTTCCACAGCGTTCACCATAGCCATTAATCGTTCCTTGAACCTGTACTGCCCCCGCATTCACCGCCGCCAAACTATTTGCAACAGCCAATTCGCCATCATTGTGTGTATGAATCCCCACATTTACATTAGGGAAGGCATCGCGTGCCATATTGACCATTTGTGTGACTTCCCAAGGCATTGACCCACCATTAGTGTCACACAAGACAATCGCATCAGCACCACCAGCAACCGCCGCCGCCAACGTATCAAAGCCATATTCCATATCGAGCTTTGTACCATCGAAGAAGTGTTCTGCATCATAGATCACCTCTTTGCCTAGTGATTTGAGGTAAGCGATACTCACTTCAATGATTCGCAGATTTTCTTCTGGGGTTGTTTGTAGTACATCCGTCACATGCAACATAGACGTTTTGCCAACAACAGTCACAACAGGCGTTTCAGCATCAACAAGTGCTTGAATGTTGGCATCATCTTCAGGATTAGACCCTTTGCGGCAAGTTGACCCAAATGCAGCGATCTTGCTGTGCTTCAAGCCCATTTTTTTGACTTCATCGAAGTATGCGGCATCTTTTGGATTAGAACCGGGCCAGCCACCCTCAATATATGCGACACCCAGATCATCCAACAAGCGCGTAATTCGGATTTTATCTGCCAAAGACAGTGAAATGCTTTCACGCTGTGTTCCGTCACGTAACGTTGTATCGTAGATGGCTACCTGTGGTGTCATGATATATATCCTCCCCTAATTGGAATTAACAACGGGGACTTGATTGTCCCCGAATGGTAGCTTACAACGCAACAGTATTCACCCGTTGCGAATTATCCGTTTCATATTGGGCGACATCTTCTTCAAGGCTCATGAGATAGCCAAGTTGGTCTACCCCGTTCAACAAACAATGCTTAGAAAAACTATCGATTGGAAATTCAACAGAACGCCCGTCAGGAAGTATCAGTTTTTGTGCCTCAAGATCGATTGATACCGATGTGTCCGGGTCTTCTTCTGCAAGGCTGACTAATTGTTTTTGGGTTTCTTCATCGACAACAATCGGCAGTAACCCATTTTTGAGCGAATTACTGCGGAAAATATCCGCGAAATAGGTGCTGATAACGGCTTGGAAGCCCATGCCCATCAATGCCCAAGGTGCGTGTTCACGGGAACTGCCACAGCCGAAGTTATGCCCACCAATGAGTACACTCGCTTCGTTGTATTGCGGCTGATTCAAGATGAAGTCAGCTTTTGGTGAGCCATCGGCTTCATAACGCCAATCGAAGAAGGCACTTTGCCCTAAGCCATTTTTATCTGTTGTTTTGAGGAAACGCGCCGGAATGATTTGATCGGTATCAATATCATTGATTGGCAATGGTGCAAGTTTCCCGCTAAATGTCGTGATTTTTTCCATTTTGACTTACCTTTTAGTCTAATCTGCGATAAACCGATACATTATTGAACTCAACACCATCCGGTTTGAGTCCGCTTTGTGTGACGGTCATCGTCTTCAAATCTTTAGAGAGTTGGCGACGTGCGTAAGCAATCCGCATACCACCTTTGAATGCTGCTGAATCGAGTGTGTGTTCATCCACACGAGTCATAGACATGACATCCGCAATCGCTGGATTTTCGTAGGCATACTCAACACCATCGGGTGTCCCCTCATAGCTCATCTTCATCTCTTGTCCATCTGATGTCACCCACGCCATCGTGATGAGATAGCCATCGTCTTTAGGTTCAATTTGATATGTGCCACTTTGAGGTGGTTCACCCAATTCATAGTTGTTTTGTGTAGGGTCAAGTTTCCATTTTCCGACGAATGCGTCAGTCATCAATTCACCTCTTGATAGATTACTTGTGCATTATCCAGAACATTTTGGCGAAAATAGCGACTTAATGAACTTGGTGTATTTAAATCAACAGGTCTGCCCAATAAATCTGTTAATTGATTTTGCATTTCTGTAAAGCCAAGGAAACCGGGGACATAACCTGATTCAAATTCTACCAATACATCAATATCGCTATCCGCGTTAAAGTCAGAACTTAAGATGGAACCAAATACAGCTAAACGTTGTATACGATAGCGCACACAAAAGTCTGTAATTGAATCAACTGGTAACTGTAATTTGGTTTCCATTATTCCCACAACAAATTACCCTTTGTTACGCCATCTCGGGTACATACATTTCGCGTGGGTCAGTGATTGCCCCATTGATTGCAGTGGCAGCAGCCGTCAATGGGCTTGCCAAGAAAGTACGTCCACCTTTACCTTGACGACCCTCAAAGTTACGGTTGCTGGTGCTAACAGCATACTGACCCGGTGCCAATTGATCACCGTTCATTGCGATACACATCGAACAACCTGCTTCGCGCCATTCTGCGCCAGCCGCCTTAAAGATTTCGTCCAAGCCTTCTTCTTGCGCTTGTTTTTTAACTTTTTGTGAGCCGGGAACAACCATCATACGAACATTATCCGCAACTTTGCGACCTTCCATCATTTTTGCAGCGAGACGCAAGTCAGAGATGCGGGAGTTGGTGCAGCTACCTAAGAAGACAACATCCACTTCTTTACCAAGCAATTGTTGACCGGGTTGCAAGTCCATGTAACGGAGTGCTTTATCCAACGCCATTTTGCTGCTGACATCTTTTTCATTATCTGGATCAGGAACAGTCGCCGTAATCGGCATTCCCATACCGGGGTTTGTACCATAAGTAATCATCGGGATGAGTTCGTCCGCATTCAGCACAACTTCTGCATCGAATTGTGCATTTTCATCAGATGGCAATTGCCGCCATGATTCGACTGCTTCTTCCCATGCTTCGCCTTTTGGTGCATAAGGGCGACCAGCGACAAATTCAAAGGTTGTATCATCAGGCGCAACCATACCAGCGCGCGCACCACCTTCGATGGACATATTGCAGATCGTCATGCGTCCATCCATGCTGAGGTTACGGATTGCTTCACCCATATATTCAAAGACATAGCCTGTACCGCCGCCAACGCCAATTTTCGCAATGATGCCCAGAATGATGTCTTTAGCAACAACGCCATCAGCCAATGAGCCATTAACGCGAACAGCCATTGTCTTGGGTTTGTATTGCAGCAAAGTTTGTGTTGCCAGAACATGCCCCACTTCGCTGGTACCGATACCAAATGCCAATGCACCAAATGCCCCATGCGTACTAGTGTGGCTATCACCGCAAACGATGGTCATGCCGGGTTGGGTAAGACCTTGTTCTGGTCCAATCACATGGACAATACCTTGATTTTCTGTACCAAGTGAGTACATCGGGATACCGAAATCTTCGCAGTTTTTGGTGAATTGATCGAGTTGTTTGGATGCCTGAGCATCAACAACTGGAATAATGCCAAATTCATTGCGAGGTGTGGTTGGGGTGCTGTGATCCATTGTTCCTAATGTACGATCAGGACGACGGACTTTTAGACCACGTTCACGCAAGACAGTGAAAGCCTGTGGTGATGTCACCTCATGGACAAGGTGCAAATCAATATACAAAACAGCAGGTGTATCGTCTGTTTGTGGGCGGATAACATGGTTATCCCATACTTTTTCAAAGAGTGTACGAGCCATACGTTTATTTCCTCAATTTCAGCTTACTCAAACGACCACTACAGTATCGCAGAGGTTGATAAACAAATCAACCTCTACACACTAATCAACCTGTTAAATCAATATAAGAATCAGCCAGATGATGAAATGCCGATTGTAGACGCATCGCCTTCTGGCTGAATTTCACCATGGCCGATGGCTGTAATCATACGGTTTATAGCCGCCATATAGGCTTTAGCACTAGAAACAATGATATCGGAATGTGCGCCGTACCCGCCGAAAGTACGCTTTCCATCAGGTGTTTCAATGCGTACAGTCACCTCTCCTAGCGCATCAATACCTTCGGTCACGCTATGAACACTATATTCAATCAATGTGTTAGGAGCTTGTACAATCGCATCTACAGCGCGGAAAGACGCATCAACGGGTCCTGTTCCAACAGCCGCTTGAACGAATACATCTCCATTCGCATTTTTCAGGCGAACGGTTGCCGTTGGCATTCCCATTGTGCCACTTGTAACTTGAATATCCTCCAAGCTAAAGATTTCTTCTGGACCTTGGAATTCATCTGCCATCAATGCTTCTAGGTCTGCATCTGTAACATGTTTCTTTGCATCAGCCAATTTTTTGAAGCGACCAAATACTTGCATCAATTCGTCGCCTTCAATTTCATAACCCAATTCTTGCAACCGAACGCGTAGTGCATGACGACCACTATGCTTACCCAAAACCAGCTTACTATGTGTCAAGCCAACCGTTTCAGGTGTCATGATCTCAAAGGTTTCAGCATCCTTCAGCACACCATCTTGATGAATACCAGATTCATGAGCGAAGGCATTTTCGCCAACAATCGCTTTATTCCGTTGAACGCGCATTCCCATATAATTGCTAACCATGCGGCTAGTTTTCATGATCTGGGTTGTATCAATATTGGTTCGTAAATCGTAGAATTTACGGCGCGTGTGCAGTGACATGACCACTTCTTCTAGGCTGGTGTTGCCTGCACGTTCACCAATACCATTGATGGTTACTTCAACTTGGCGAACTCCTTCTACAACACCTGCTAGTGTATTGGCAGTTGCTAAACCCAAGTCATTGTGGCAATGCACTGACCAGATCACACCACTGCCTTTACCAGCACCGGGGGTTTCTGCAATTAGATATGAGAGGGTCTCTGCCCATTCGGTTGGCATCACATAGCCCACTGTATCTGGAATATTCAATGTTGTTGCGCCACATTCAACGGCAACAGCACAGGCTTTGATGATATATTCCGTGTCAGTACGACCAGCATCCATCGGGCTGAATTCGACATCATCACATAGGCTTTTCGCCAATGTGACTGCATTGCGAATACGATTCAAACCTTCTTCTTGGTCGATTCGTAACATTTTCAGGTGAGATGGAGATGTACCCAAGAATGTGTGGATGCGAGGTTTGGCAGCATCTTTCACACCTTCCCAAGCAGTGCGAATGTCACTTTCAACAGCACGCGCCAAACCACAGATTGTTGGTCCACCTTCTGTGCCAACTTCCTGTGCAATACGCTGAACAGCATACAAATCATCGGGAGATGCAGCCGGAAAACCAGCTTCAATGACATCAACACCCAAGCGAGATAGTTGACGTGCGATTTCTAATTTTTCTGCGCTGGTGAGCGTTGCCCCGGGACTTTGCTCACCATCACGCAGTGTGGTATCAAAAATTATAACTGTGTTGTCGTCGTATGTCCGTGTAACCATTTGAGGGTGATCCTTTCATTCATAAGATTTTCTAAAGGGTAAAGCTGGATAAGATCGCTAAGATCAGCAAGAGCATCATCCATCTCGATCACCCCCTTTCTGTACTACACCGTCATCATCGACATCCATTGGTGTTAATCCTTTTGTTTGATGTTTTTCGCATCTAGGAAGGGCATCATGTTACGCAGTTCTTCACCCACTTTTTCAATCAGTAGGTCGTGCTCTTGACCACGACGCGCATTGAAATTGGGGCGACCATTTTTGTTTTCTTCTACCCATTCTTGGGCAAACGAACCATTTTGAATACGTTCCAGAACACCAGCCATTTCTTCTTTGACCAATGTTTCAAATTGATCGCCAACGACATAGCCACCATGTTCGGCTGTGTTGCTAACGCTGTACCACATATAGCTCAGACCACCTTGGTACAGTAGATCAACAATCAGTTTGAGTTCGTGCAGGCATTCAAAATATGCAATTTCTGGCTGATAGCCAGCTTTAACGAGCGTTTCAAAACTCGCACGAATCAACGCAGTCACACCACCACACAGAACAACCTGTTCACCAAAGAGGTCGGTTTCAGTTTCTTCTTTGAAAGTCGTTTCGATCACGCCGGCACGCGTACAGCCAATAGCCCGTGCATATGCCAGTGTGCGTGCTTTTGCGGCACCTGTGGCATCTTGCTCAACGGCGATCAAACCGGGTGTACCTGCGCCCTCTGTGAAGACTTCACGTACACGATGTCCCGGTGCTTTGGGTGCAACCATCGAAATATCTACATTATCCGGTGGCACAATTTGTTTGAAGTGAATGTTGAACCCATGCGCAAACATCAACATTGCACCTTCTTTGAGGTTTGGACCAATGGATTCATTGTAAACTTCAGCTTGCTTGGTGTCTGGAATCAGTACCATCACAACATCGGCTGCTTGGGTTGCTTCTGCAACGGTTTTGACTTCCAAACCGTCTGCTTCTGCTTTTGATTTGCTCTTGCTACCTTCATGCAAACCAATAACAACATTCATGCCGTTATCTTTAGCATTAAGCGCATGAGCATGACCTTGACTACCATAGCCAATGACAGCAATCGTTTTGCCTTCTAGTAAACCTAAATCTGCATCTTGATCGTAATAGAGCTTTGCCATTATTTCTCCCTTTTGTTTGTAAAATTGGGGGTGGATTAATAGCACATTAGGATAATCCACCCACCCCGAAAATTGAATGCCTAGACTGGATGATATCCAGCACCATTTTGCTTGACGGGAATTACAGGTTCGTAATTGGTATCGTGAATTCTTGTACCACGTCCCATAGCAACGACACCTGTGCGAATCATTTCCACGATTCCTACAGGACGAAGCTCTTCTACCAATGCTTCGACTCGCTCTTCAGCAGCAGCAATTTCGACAATGGCAACTTCTGGACCAATATCGATAATACGCGCCGGAAACCGTTCGCAAATATCGGTCACTGCGTTACGAGATTCAATGTCGTCTGTTCGTACTTTGATGAGTGCCAAGTCACGGCTCACATGAGGTTGTTCATCCAATACTTGAACATCAATCACATTGACCTGTTTAAATAAATTTGCTGCCAATCGTTTCGGATTTAGACGTTCGTTGTCAATAACAATCGTCATCCGCGAAACGTGTGGTCGATGGGTGCGTCCAACTGTTAGGCTATCCACATTGAAGGCACGTCGCCGAAATAAGCTGACAATGCGATTTAAGACACCCGGTTTATTTTCGACTAGGACAACAACTGTAACGCGATTATGTGGTTGTACTTGTTGATCTTTACTCATTATTGCACCTCCCCGGGTTTAGGGCGACGTTTCATGTCGTGTAAATCTGAACCCGATGCGACCATCGGGTAAACCATTTCTTCTTTTTCCACCACATACTCAATCAGGGTGGGCCCATCTATACTGCGTGCAAATTCTACAGATTCTACAATTTGATCACGGCTAGTGACGCGCATTGTTGCGATATCATATGCCTCAGCCAATTTGCAGAAATCGGGATTTATCATCGGTGTGGATTGGTAGCGATTGTCGTAGAACAATTCTTGCCATTGGCGTACCATTCCCAAGAAATTATTGTTGATGATCGCAATATTGACATTGATGTTTTCTTGTTTGGCTGTGCCCAATTCGGTCATGGTCATCTGGAAGCCACCATCACCAACAATCGCCCAAACTTCTTCATGTGGCATCCCAAATTTCGCGCCAATTGCAGCAGGGAAACCAAACCCCATAGTCCCTAAACCACCGCTTGTTAGCATCGTTGAGGGACGCTGGTGCGGATAATACTGGGCTTCAAGCATTTGATGTTGTCCGACATCGGAAACTGTGATGGCGTTACCATCGGTGAATTTCCAGATGTCGTTAATTACCTGTGCAGCTAACAACTTCCCACCACTATCATGTTGCAAAATATCACGTTCACTGGAGTCTTCCAGCCAGTCCCGGATGCGCCCAACCCATTCAGGATGAGATTTAGAATCAACATACGGAATGAATTGACGCATGACCGTTTTCAGATCGCCAGCAATACCGACATCAGCCCGAACATTCTTGTTCA
>Ga0207422_1004159_pt1 | contig 12506 bp, 12 predicted proteins | sample MarCyaLeptolynsp_FD_187757 | JGI IMG/M metagenome (GOLD analysis project Ga0207422, IMG submission 187757) | Marine cyanobacterial communities from Panama - species 1 Leptolyngbya sp. (SPAdes) | ecosystem: Environmental > Aquatic > Marine > Unclassified | place: Panama: Panama City | collected...
GAACCAGATGTTGATGCTTCTCTTGTTGCTGATCCCCTTCTGGGTCGGCGAAATCGTTCGCACTTATGCGATCATGATCCTTCTTGGAAACACCGGAGCGGTAAACCAGCTGCTCAAATGGCTGAGCCTGATCGATCGACCGATCCCGTTCATGTACACCAGCTTTTCCATGGGCGTTGGGATCGTCTACCTGACCGCACTTTACATGCTCTTGCCGCTTTATTCCGCCTTGGAGAAACTACCCAAAAGCTACAATGAGGCAGCTGCCGACCTCGGCGCTTCGGCGTGGACACGCTTTCGCCGGATCACCCTTCCGCTCACGCTGGAAGGGATCTCTTCAGGATGCACGCTGGTGTTCCTGATTTCGACCGGCTTCTATGCAACCCCGGTTTTGCTTGGCGGTCCTTCCACGACCGTTTTCGCCGAAACGATTGCCGGTTTCTTCCATGTTGCCGGGGATGAATGGCCAACCGGCGCAGCCTTTGCAACAATCATGTTTCTTGCCGCGATTGTCCTGACCGGAGCCTTCCAGAAGCTGATGAATTCCTTACGCAAAGGAGACACGAATTGAACCGGGGTAACCGCATCCTGCTCTCCTGCGTCTACTGGGCCTTTGTTCTCTATGTTTTTGTTCCGCTGGTCCTGATGGTTCTCATGGGCTTCAAGGACAGCAAGTTTATCGGCTTTCCGATCCGATCGTGGACACTCGACTGGTACACGGGTGTTTTCGACGACGCGGCCGTGCCATCGGCCTTCGTCTATTCAGTCGTCATTGCAGTCCTCGCAACCCTCATCTCCGTGTTCGTGGGAACCTGGATTGCAGTGCTTCTGGAAGGCAGGAAGTTTTTGGGCCGGACCGCGATGTTCGGCCTGACGGTGCTGCCGGCGCTTGTCCCCGGGATCATTTCGGCCATCGCGTTCCGGATCTATGCCAGATGGCTTGGTATCGAACCGGGAATGGGTGCCATTGTCTGGGCGCACGCGGTTCACAACGTGCCCTTTGTGGCGCTTGTGGTCATGGCCCGTTTGTCGACGCTGCCGAAGAGCCAGATTGAAGCGGCGCGTGACCTTGGCGCTGACCCGATCATTGCATTTTTGCGGATCACGCTGCCCTATCTTGTCCCGGCCATCCTGGGCGCAAGTATCTTCTGCCTGCTGCTCAGTTTCGACGATTTCGTCCGTTCCTTCTTCCTGGGCGGCTACGAGCCAACCTTGCCCGTTCTGATTTTCGCCAAGCTCAGATCCGGCATGTCGCCAGAAATCAATGCGATTGCGACGGTCGCCCTGATCCTGACGGCTGCGATCGGCATATGGGCCGAAAGATTCACCCGCCGGATGAACAAGGAGTCCCGGAATGACTGACGCAAATCCCCTTGTTCGCATTGAGGGTGTCACCAAGAAATTCGGTGAAACGGTCGCTCTGGACAATCTCACGCTGGATATCGCACGAGGTGAATTCGTTACCTTCCTCGGACCGTCCGGTTGCGGCAAGTCCACAACGCTCCGAATTCTTGGGGGCTTTGAGCGGCCGACATCGGGCCGTGTCATCCTGGACGACGTGGACGTTACACGCCAGCCTCCGGAAAATCGGCATGTGAACATGGTGTTTCAGGACTATGCCCTGTTTCCTCATATGACCGTGCGCCAGAACATTTCTTTCGGACTGGAGCTGAAGGGCATGAACAAGGCGGGCATTCGCAACCGGCAGGACGAAATCATGTCGTTTCTGGAGCTGGAAAACTATGGAGACCGGTATCCAGGTCAATTGTCGGGCGGACAGCGTCAACGGGTGGCGTTGGCGCGCGCACTCGCCCCCGACCCGGCCCTATTGCTGCTCGATGAGCCGCTTGCAGCGCTCGATGCGAAACTCCGCGGCCAGGTGCAGCAGGAACTCAAGGCTATCCAGCGGAGAACACACAAAACCTTCTTCTTCGTGACCCATGACCAGGAAGAGGCCCTGACCATGTCGGACCGGATCGTGGTCATGAACCACGGCCGTGTTGAACAGGACGGCACACCCGAAGAACTCTATTTCCATCCTGCAACGAGGTTCGTCGCCGAATTCATCGGGGAGACAAATCTTCTGACGTGCAAGATGCGTGGACAGGACGGCGACGCCATCGTGATGGATTGGTTCGGTCACGCGCTAAAGGGCCGGTCGCAAGATCATGTTCCAAGGGTTGGTGACACTGTCACGGCATCTGTCCGGTTGGAAAAACTCTCCTTCCATACAACACGTCCGCAGGACTTAAACGCAGTCAGGGGAACCGTCGTCGGCAAGACCTTTCTGGGTAGCCGAATGGCCGTTGACCTGATGGTTGAAGAAGCAGACGGTGCCAGGCTGCGCGCATTCGTTGACGCGGGCGTCGGCCAGTCTGTCGGCTCTGAAGCAGTCTGGATTGCATGGGGAAATGACAGCATGGCAGTGCTTCGCGAACAAACCTGAAAATGGAAGAATGACCGTTTTGGCGGCGTAAAGCGGACATTCTTTAAACATGCAACGAATGCCTGCTCCGACCCCAACTTGCGCGCGTCCCACATTGCGGCAACTGTCCCGATCGTAGGACAATGGCTGCCTGAGCCATTGTTATCTGATTGGAAAAGCCTTTGAGATTTGTGAATCCGCTTCCATTTGTGAGGGACATCGAAACATCCAAGAATTTCTATACCAGTACGCTCGGTCTCTCAGTCGTTGCGGATCATGGCAACTTCGTGATGTTTGAAAGCGGATTCGCCATTCATGACGGCGTAGATCTTTTCAGATCCGTCTTTGGTATCGATGAGCCAAGCGCCATTCCCTATGGACGCAAAAATCTTGTTCTCTATTTCGAAGACGCAGATCTGGACAAGGCTTTCGATCGCATTTCGCCGCGTGTGGAGTTAATTCACGCCATTCGAAAAGAGCCCTGGGGCCAGCGCGTCTTTCGCTTCTTTGACCCGGATCGCCATGTGGTTGAAGTCGGCGAGCCGCAGCAGGGTTAGCGATCATTGCATTGACAATTGCAAAGGGCGGCTTCAGCCCGCATCTCAGTCGCTAGTCCTTGTTGCTCTGTTTGGATGCATCGCTTGTCAGAAAAAGTACAGCAGATGCGATATCTTCGACCTTGGTGAAACAACCTGTGCGCTTACAAAGCCAGAAGGATGAGGGTCGCGGCACCAAAACAAAGTGCAAATACCAGGACCATCTGCTTCCATCCAGGAACAACAAGGTAGGCTTTTTCGGGCTTACCGGGGTGGTAGAATACCGTTACGTCTGAACCATTGTGCCTGTCGATGTAGCGAAACTGCCAATTCAACAACGCCCGCAGATTATGAGAAAGCAGGATAATCCAGGCGTTGATTTTATCGTTTTCATAAGGCACCCCATCGACAACGTAGGTGTAACGCACCGTCGCGCGGTAGTTGTTTTCATCACGTTTTCCAACATCCGAGCCGACGATGTTTTCCTCATGTAGCTGGCCGATGACACTTGGCCACCTACTTATCCGGTACATGTGTATCAATGAGTACACGCCCACCAATGCAAAGTATGCGGCAGAGCACAAAAGAATTGTATTACGATCGCCCGCGACAAGGTTTTCAAAAAATTCAATCATATGAACGGTTTAAGCTGCTAGATATCCGCTGCCAATAGTCACTGTGTTCAAGTTTACGGGATTACCCACATCAAAAGCACAATGCCGGCTAGACCTGTTTGAGGGGCTTGATCCTCGCAAGAAATGAAACAGGACAAAGTCTGTCGAAAGTGGAATATCATAGTGCAGATCAACCGCTTGAATTAGTCTTGGTAATTGTAGGCATTGCGCTGTGACCTACTAATCCTGGCGTCAAATTTTGCGTCTCAATCACGACTGCGAAGCCATAAATCCTCGTTCGATCATCAGTGCCCGCTCAACATTGGGCCGTTTCGCCATTCGTGCCTGATGTGCCGAGAGTTTGGGGAACAGGTCCCCATCAACACCATCCGACTTCATCCACTGAGCGATCGTAAACAGATAAGGGTCACAGATTGTATAGGTTTCACCAAATACGAACGGCCCTTCGAAAGCACGCCGTTCAATATAGTCATAGCAATCGGTCATCGCTTCCGGCACCTTGCGGCGCATTGCTTCTTCATGCTCTTCACCATCGACCCAGCGGTATCCTCGCATTCGATGGGCATGGGCGACATGCAATGTCGAGCAGAGATAAGCATTGAAGGATTGCACTTGCGCAAACCCGACCGGGTCAGAAAGCGCAAGACCCGCATCGGGATGTGCTTGCGACAGGTAAGCAAGGATCGCAGGGGTTTCCGTCAGAACGGTTCCGCCAACTCGCAAGGCAGGCACGCGCGCTTTCGGATTTTGAGACAGATACGCATCGGACTTTTGCTGAGCCGAAGAAAAATCGACATGGACCACGTCAGGCTCAACCCCGGCATCGTAGCAGGCAATCAACGAGGCAAGAGCACACGTATCGGGAGCAAAATAGAGCGTTGGCGGATCCGAATCTTGTCTTGTCATGGTGCCCGGAGCATATGGTTCTCGCGCATTGGGCGCAACGACGGGACCGCGCACCATGGCAGCCGGTCACAGATTTTGCCAATCGGGTTTCTGCCGAAGAGAGGCAGCCCGATTTAAAGGCTATTCGCATAAGTACGCATTGACCTTGCTTGCAATACCCAACGGCGGGCTGGAACTAGAACGTCGGTTCCGGAGGTTTAAAAGCCGAGAACAGACACGCAATCAAATTCCATCAAACGCACTTTCCATACATTTAACAAAGAAGGGACGAAATACGATTTACGAAGGTGTTCTGTCCTAAGGTACCAGCCGGATGCCTAGATGCACTCCGCCGTCAGCATCGTCTTGTCGTCGACGATAAGTTTGTAAGTCAAATTGCCATCCTCACCCACATTTTGATTCGTCTTTGTCCAAGACGTAGGTGTCGTCCAGCAGGTAAGTGATTTCTTCTCTCACGAGCGTTTCGTCATCCCAGAAGGACGCCTCATGCGCAGGTAGATTCGGGCAATATCGTACAATCATCCACGTAGTGATAGTCCTCGCCGCGTCCGACGATACCATCTGAGTGAAAAACTAGTTCGATCTCCCGGCGATCCTTGATCATTGACTTGAACGTTATGTTTTCACCTGGCCATTCGATTAAAACAGAGGCGAAGAATTCAGGAAGTTCACCAACTTTGCTTGGCAGATTGCGCATATGGGCTCAGGGTATTTGAAGATTTCAGGCAATTTGGCAGAAGCGAAAGTTGTCAAAACGCCAAGAACCCCACTGTTGGCAAACATCGACTCGATAGTCATGACAAAAAGACTCCGGCTCCGTTCGTCCTGGTTCGAAGTCAGGTTCCTCAGCCAACTTCCCGGCAATCAATCCGTTCATTCGGTGCACTGAGCGCTCGGTTCGACTTTGCCGGTCGAAGTGCCCCGGCACGGCGGCAGATCACGGAAACCGGACGTCCAGGTCCGCGAAGAGGCCGGCGAAATCCGCTGGCGGTGTCCTGTCGGTGACGAGGTAGTCTCCGGGTTTGAGCGTCGGCTGGCGGAGCGCAGGTTTACGCATTTGAGGTTCGAACTTGGAATGATCGACCGCCATGATTGCGCGGCCTGCATTGGCAAGCATTGCGCTTGCGATATCGACTTCGCACTGCTCGTGGACGAGGAACCCCTTGCGGGCATCGACCAGTGAGGCCGAGAGCAGAACATAATCCACCTGCATCCGCTCGATGACGTCAAACGCCGACCGGTCGAAGGAGGCACCGTCGTGGTCCCGCAACTGAGTTCCAGCCATGGAAACATTGTTGCCGGGGATCATCGCAAGCGTGCTTGCAACGTAAGCCGAATTGGTGACCACAGTAAGTTCGCGGCGGTTCCGCAGCGCCTGGGCAACAAAGCCCGACGTTGATCCCGTGTCTATGGCGATGCTGTCACCGTCCTGGATGATTTTCACGACCTCCCCGGCAATCGCGACCTTGGCGTCCCGATTGAGATTCATGCGGGCGAGGTACGGCAGATCCGCCGCCGATTTGGTCGATACCAGTGCACCATGCACCTTCTGCAATGCGCCCCGGTCGACCAGTGGCCGTGAGACCCGCCGGATGGTTTGATCCGACACCCCGAGTATGCGCGACAGCTCTTGCACGCTGACGGTGCCACGCATTTCGACTGTCTGCAGGAGCATTGTTTCGTATTTCGACATGAAGCCTGTTTACACCAAAGTTTCTGGCCGAATAAGTCTATTCTGCACCTGCAATTCAACAAAAATCAACATTCCTATTGTGACTGTGTTGATTTTTGTTAGCATTCCAGCCGACAGACATCATGCGGACCGGCACAATGATCCAACACTCGGCCAAACATCTGATTATCGGCGGCGGAATAATCGGGTGCTCGATTGCCTATCACCTGACCCGCATGGGGCAACAGAATGTGGTTCTCCTGGAACGCGCTGCCCTCACAGAGGGGGCCACATGGCATGCGGCCGGGCTGGTTGGGCAACTGAGATCCTCACGCAACACGACACGCATGCTGAAAAAATCGGTCGAGATGTATGATCGGCTTCAGAACGAAGAAGGCATGCAGTTCGACTGGAAGAAAACAGGTTCTCTCAGACTGGCGGCAACCAAAGAGCGTTTGCTGGAAGCAAAGCGCCTCGCGACTATGGCGCGCAGTTTCGATCTGGGCATGGATATCATCACGCCCGGGGAGGCAAAAGACCTGTTTCCCCTGATTGAGGTGCAAGGTCTGGAAGGCGCTGCCTTCATCCCCACGGACGGCTATGTCGACCCGGCTTCGCTCTGCCAGGCGGTTGCAGGCGCGGCACGGCGACAGGGAGCCGACATTCGCCAGGGCGTCGAGGTACGGGATTTCAAGGTCGTGAATGGCCGGGTCAAGGCGGTTGAGACAAGTGAAGGCACATTCGAGGCTGAAACGATCATCCTCGCCGCCGGAATGTGGAGCCGGGAACTGGGAGCGAAACTCGGTATCCGTGTTCCCGCCTGTGCGGTCGAGCATCAGTACATCGTCACCGAGCCGACCGGCACCGAAGTCGGACATTTTCCAACTCTGCGCGACCCTGAGAGACTGGTCTACTACAAGCCGGATGTCGCCGGACGGCTGGTGATTGGCGGCTACGAAGAAGGAACACTTCCCTTTGGAGACCAGGGTATTCCCGGCGCATTCGTGCGCCAACTGCTGCCGGAGAACCTGGACCGCTTCCTGCCGCTGGCGGATCTTGCCAGTCAGGTGACGCCCGTTGTCAATCAGGTTGGCATCCGCCAGGTCATCAATGGACCGATCCCCTACTCCGCCGATGGCGACTTCGTCATGGGCTGGCAGCCCGGATTCGACAACCTGATGATGGCGACCGGATTTCTGTACGGTATCGCTGCCGGCGGCGGTGCCGGGGAAATGATCGCCGAATGGGTGGTTGAGGGCCGTCCGTCACTCGACCTGTGGCCGCTTGACGTTCGGCGCTTCGGACCGCATCACGGTACAAGGACCTTCATGTATCCGCGCGCCGTCGAACACTATGCCCACCACTACAAGAAACGATACCCCGGCCAGGAACATGAAAGTGCCCGTCAATTGCGTCTTTCCCCGCTCTACCAGAAGCTCAAGGATCAAGGGGCTGTCTACGGTTCAAAGAACGGATGGGAGCGGCCGCTCTGGTTTGCGCCGGAAGGTGTGGCACCGGTCGATCAGCTCGATTTCCTGAGGCCCGGCTGGAAAGAATATTCTGCCGAGGAACACAAGGCCGTACGCGAGCGGGTTGCCCTGATCGATCAGTCCAGCTTTTCCAAGTTTGAAATCGTCGGTGCGGATGCCCTCGCGACGCTGCAACTGCTCGCTGTCTCCAATATGGACAAGCCCGTTGGCTCCGTCATTTATACTCAATTGTGCAACGAGCGCGGAGGTATCGAAGCGGATGTCACAATCATCCGTCTTGGGCACGATCGATTCTACCTCGTAACAGGTTCCGGTTTCGGCGTTCACGACAGTGACTGGATCAAGCGAAACCTGCCCGCGGACGCCTCCGTTCATATCATCGAGGTCACAAGCGGGTACGCAGTCATCAATCTTGTCGGCCCGAGGTCGCGCGACGTGCTCGCAGTTGCGTCAGAAACTGACGTTTCCAATGAGGCCTTCCCGTTTTCCACGATGAAGGAAGTCGTCGTCGGTGCCGCGCCGGTCCGTGCCGCGCGGATCGGTTATGTTGGCGAACTTGGCTATGAACTACATGTTCCAACGGAATTTTCCGCCCATGTTTACGACACCCTCTGGGCGGCGGGCGCCGATCACGGCATTGCCAATGTCGGATACCGGGCGATCGAGAGTCTGAGAATGGAAAAGGGCTATGTCTATTGGTCCGGCGATGTCACGCCGGACTACACGCCCGTGGAGGCAGGACTCGGGTTCCGAGTGCATCTGAAGTCGAAAGGCGATTTCCTCGGGCGGTCTGTTTTGGAGGCCCAGAAAAGCAGTGGCGTCGATCGACGGCTCTGCACGTTCATCACAGAGGAACATCTGCCCCTGACCGGCGGGGAGACCATCTTGCTTGGAGATCAGGTCGTCTCCTCGGCAACCTCGGTTGGTTATGGCTGCACCGTGGGGCGGACAATCATACGCGGTTATCTGGACAAGGCGTATTGGGACCATTCAGATTTCAGCTTGGAAGTCTTCGGCGAGCGGCATCCGGTCATGCGCGCGCAGAGCCCGCTTTACGATCCGGAAAACAGTGCGCTCAAGGGATAGGCACTCAAGGGAAAGATTGGGGAACATGACGGAACACGCTGAAAAGGTACTCGAAGCCCTGCGCACCGCGCCGCAATTCGCAAATGTCAACTCAGCCCGGCACATGACCCGCCTCGGCGGGCTGACCAACCTCGTGCACCGTGTCGATCTCGACGATCAATCCGTCATCGTTCGCATCCCCGGCGAGAACACGGAAGAGTACATTGATCGCAGCGTAGAAAAGGTCAACGCGGAGGCGGCCGCTCGCGCTGGTGTTTCCGCCGAGGTGCTCTACGCAGATGCCGCGTCTGGCATCATGATCACGCGCACGATCGAGGGGATCGAGACGATGACGCCCGATCTGTTCAGATCTCGCGGAGGCTCTCCGGGCCGGGCGGGAGCCGCTCTTGCCCGGCTGCACGCATCAGGGGAAAGCTTCCAGTTTCGCTTCGAACTGTTTTCGATGATCGACGACTATCTCAAGGTTCTTTCGACAAAGGATGTCTCCTTGCCTGACGGATATGAGGACGTGGTGACCGCCGCGATACCTGTCGGTGAGGTCTTGGCCGCAGCGGATCTGCCGCTTGCGCCGTGTCACTGCGATCCCCTGTGCGAGAACTTTCTGGATGACGGTGAGAAGATGTGGATCGTCGACTGGGAGTATTCCGGCATGAACGATCCGTTGTGGGACCTCGGAGATCTCTCGGTTGAGGCCGGTATGACAGCGGCACAGGATGCAGAAATGCTGGAGGCCTATTTCGGCCGAACACCCACACCGGCGGAAACTGGCCGCGTCGTGATCTACAAGGCCATGTGCGATCTGTTGTGGACGCTGTGGGGACTGATCCAACTGGCGGATGACAATCCGGCAGAGGATTTTTGGGCCTACGCCACAGGCCGGTTCGAGCGGTGCCGGAAACTGATGCAGGATCCGTCTTTCAATTCGCATGTCGAAGCTGTCAGGGCCGGTTGAGCAGTTCCAGCAATTCAGCGTGCAACTCGGGCGTCGCGGCCGTCACCGTGCGTCCGTCCGATGTCATCGACAGCGGCTTGCCCTGCCAGTCCGTCATCAGTCCACCGGCCGCCTCGACGACTGCCGAAACCGGCAGATAGTCATAAGGCTGAAGGTCATAGTCCACGACGGCTTCGGCAAGGCCGCGTGCGACCAGGGCATGCGGATAACAATCCGCTCCCAACCTGCGCAGCTGACCTGCGCGAACGAGCCTTTTGAACACCTCTGTTTCGGAAACTGCGAGCTTGTCGCCTTCGTTGATGAACAGGCGGGCTTCCTTCAACGACCTGCAAGGGTTCACACGGATCTCAGCGCCGTTGCATGTCGCGTTCAGGCCTTCGCCACCGGCATAGACTTCGCCGAGCGCGGGCATGCGAATCACGCCGAGTTTCGGATGGCCTTCAACAAGATATCCGAGAAGCATGCCGAACAGAGGCAGCCCCGCAATGAACGAGCGCGTGCCGTCAATCGGATCAATGATCCACGTCGCGGTCCCCTCACCGGTCCGGCCGAATTCTTCGCCAAAGATTGCTTCGTGCGGGAAGTGCTGCCGGAGACTGTCCCTCAGAGATTGTTCTGTTGCCTTGTCTGCCAGGGTCACAGGGCTTTCGTCGGCTTTGATTTCAACTTCAGGATCACGTCTGAAATAGGAAAGACTGACGGAAGCGGCGTCGGCTGTAATCGCCACCGCTCGGTCCAGTCTGTCTGAATAGTCCGGCATCCTGCGAGTTCCTGAATTTCTGACGCTCTTTGTCGTTCGATTGATCATCGAATGCTCAAAATGTATCCAAAATCCACAAAAGTCGAACCTAAATGTTGCTTTTTGTTGATTTATGCTGACAGTCTATGAGTGTGTTGTGCCGAGATGGTGGCCGCTGAAAGGGTGATGCCCGGGCAGTCATGCATTGGCAATTTCAGACGGGGAGAAAAATATGAAGCGCGTTTCATTGGCACTGTCCGCTATGCTGGCCGTCGCGCCTGCGCTCGCAGCCGAATCCAGCGATCCGATCAAGCTGACACTTCATGACTGGTCCGGCCAGTTGATCACGACCAAGCTCATGGGAGAGATCCTGAAGGAAGCCGGCTACAACGTCGAATACGTTCAGGCTGACTACATCGCCCAGTTTGCAGGCCTGAAAACGGGCGACCTGCATGTGGCCATGGAAATCTGGGAAACCACAGGGCGCGAGGCGATGGACGAGGCCTTTGCGACGGGTGATGTCGTCAGTCTTGGTGAAACAGGTCTGCAGGCGATCGAGGAATGGTGGTATCCCGCCTACATGAAGGAACGCTGCCCGGGTCTTCCAAACTGGGAAGCTTTGAAGGATTGCGCAGAGGAATTCGCGACCCCGGAAACCGCGCCCTTCGGACGCTACCTTGGCGGCCCGGTGACCTGGGGCGGTTTTGACGAAGAGCGCGTTGAAGCCCTCGGACTGGATTTCGAAGTTGTGCATGCCGGTACGGATGCTGCTCTCTTCGCAGAACTTGAAGCGGCCTATCAGCGCCAGGACCCGATCATGCTCTGGGTCTATGCACCGCACTGGGCACCGGCGAAATACGACGGTGAATTTGTCGAATTCCCACCATTCTCACCCGAATGCTATGCCGATCCGTCCGTTGGTGTGAACCCGGATGCAGCCTATGACTGCGGCAAGCCGCGTGGCCCGATCTGGAAAGTCAGCTGGGCGGGTGTTGGTGAAAAATGGCCCGGTGCCAAGACGGCGATCGAGAACTTCAATCTTTCCAATGCCGACTACGGCGCCATGGTCACTGAAGTGGACCTCAACGGAAAATCCGTTGAAGACACAGTCGCTGCGTGGATGGCGGACAACAAGGACACGTGGTCGGGCTGGATTGCCAAGTAAGACCGTCCCATACTTCCGGTACGCGTCGATCTGAATGCGTGCCGGACGCTTGTCCGGATGACTGCCAAGAGAGTTTCCCGAATTGAGGGAAAGAACCTCCACCGAGGACTGGATGACGACGCCCGTAATTCTCGATTGCCGGAACGTATGGAAGCTCTACGGCGCACAGGCCGATACGTTTTTGAACACCAACGCCACTCCTTCCTCCGCCGATCTTGAGGCGGCCAACCTGATCGGCGCCGTCCGGGCAGTGAATGTCCAGATCCGGAAGGGCGAGATTTTCGTCATCATGGGTCTGTCCGGTTCCGGTAAGTCAACGCTCGTCCGCTGCATGTCGAGGCTTGTGGAATCGACGGCGGGCGAGATCCGGTTCGAAGGCAAGGATCTGCTCAGCGCGAGCGAAGAAGAACTCATTCAGATCCGGCGCAAGAAGATGGGCATGGTATTCCAGCAATTTGCCCTGCTGCCGCATCTTACGGTCCTGGAAAACGCGGCCTTCCCGCTCGATATTCAGGGCGTCGACAGGCAAACGCGAGAAGCGCGGGCGCGTGAGGTTGTCGAACTGGTGGGCCTCAAAGGACGTGAGGGCTATTTTCCGCGTGAGCTTTCGGGCGGTCAGCAACAGCGTGTCGGTATTGCCCGCAGCCTGGCGGCAGAACCGGAGATCTGGTTCCTGGACGAACCCTTTTCGGCACTCGATCCGCTGATCCGGCGCGAAATGCAGGACGAATTCCTGCGACTTCAGAACATTCTGCACAAGACAATCGTCTTTATTACGCACGATTTTGACGAGGCGATCCGGCTTGCAGACCGTATTGCGGTCATGAAAGACGGGATCATCGAACAGGTGGCGACACCGGAAGATCTCGTGTTGCAGCCGGCAACGGACTATGTCGCTGA